>Ga0307312_10001540_pt1 | contig 11819 bp, 11 predicted proteins | sample ER_DNA_202_FD_194489 | JGI IMG/M metagenome (GOLD analysis project Ga0307312, IMG submission 194489) | Bulk soil microbial communities from the East River watershed near Crested Butte, Colorado, United States - ER_DNA_202 | ecosystem: Environmental > Terrestrial > Soil > Floodplain | place...
CGATTCCGGCGCCACAAGCCCGGTTTGACTAGCCGAAATCATCTGCTAACCCTTCGTAGTAGTTCTGGCGTGGAGGTCCGAGATGCTTCGGTTCGGAACAGCTCACGGCGCGGTCTTGCGCTGGCGGAGGCGCGCAATTTTGAGAGCAGGCTTCCTCGGCACGCTCGTCCTCGCCGCGACCGAGATCACCGCACTCGTCGCGCCGTTCATTCGGGTCAACCGGATCCTGGGGCTCGGAAATCCGGTCGCCGTTGGAACGAAGACGGAGGTGCTTGAGATCTTCTCCGCCACGAACGATCGGCCGATCCTCTTCAGGGAGGGCCGCTTCTTCCTACTTCACGCGCCCGGCGGGATCATCGCCGCGTACCGCAAGTGCACGCATCTCGGCTGCGCCGTGCCGTGGAACGACGCCGAGGATCGCTTTCACTGTCCCTGCCATGGCTCCGAGTACGACAAGCGCACCGCCGTCGTCCTCAGGACACCGGCGCCGAAGCCTCTGCAACTCTTTCACATCGCCCCGAACGCCGAGGGTCAGCTCGTCGTCGACACCAACCCGCTCCGCATCATCGACCGGACCGGCGAGTGGGACCCGTCGGTGATCGAGATCGCCGACACCTAGGCCGGACCGCCCGCCGGCATTGGGATCGCGGCGGTGCGCCGCTCGATCTCTCGGTGGACGATCGGTGCGACCTTCGTTCCGAAGAGCTCGATCGCGTGAAGCACCTTTTCGTGAGGGAGCGTCCCGACGCTCAGCTGAATGAGGAAGCGGTCGAGCCCGAAGAGCTCGTGCTCGTACACGATCTTGGCCGCGACTTCTTCCGGCGTTCCGACAAGATTCGCGCCGAGCGGCCCGCGCTCGGCCTCGAACTTCTCGCGGGTTGGCGGCGGCCAGCCGCGCTCGCGCCCGATCTTCCCCATCACGTAGGAGTACGCGGCGTAGGCGTCGTCGGCTACCTGTTTCGAATCGTCACCGATGAGACCGTGCGAGTTGATGCTCACGCGCAGCTTCGCGAGGTCGTGACCCGCGCGCCGGCCGGCTTCTCGATAGAGGTCGACGAGCGGAACGAAACGGCGCGGCTCGCCGCCGATGATCGCGAGCGCGAGTGGGAGCCCGAGCCTCCCCGCACGAACGACCGACTCCGGATGCCCGCCGACGGCGATCCAGACCGGGAGCGGATCCTGCACCGGGCGCGGAAACACCGGGAGATCCTCGATCGCCGCGCGGTGCGCGCCGCGCCAGGTGACGCGTTCGCTTTCACGGATCTTCAAAAGGAGCTGGAGCTTCTCCTCGAAGAGGTCGTCGTAGTCGGCAAGGTCGTAGCCGAAGAGGGGAAATGACTCTGTGAACGAGCCGCGCCCGGCCATGATCTCGGCGCGCCCGTTGGAAACCAGGTCGAGAGTGGCGAAGTTCTGGAACACGCGGACCGGATCGTCGGAGCTGATGACGCTGACCGCGCTCGTGAGACGTATTCGCTTCGTCCGCGCCGCCGCGGCCGCCAGCACCACGGCTGGTGCCGACACCACGAACTCGCGGCGGTGATGCTCGCCCAAGCCGTACACGTCGAGACCGACCTTGTCGGCGAGCTCAATCTCCTCGAGGAGACGCCGGACGCGCTCGTGCGCGCTGATCGTTCGACCTGTCTCGGGATCGGGCGTCGCCTCGCCAAAGCTGTAGATCCCGAGTTCCATGTCCTATCTAAACGCGCTCGGCCACCTCGAACATTCCGCGCTGCGGTATGAGCTCCTTCTCGTTCGACGCGAAGCTCACGACGGTCCCCGAGTCGAAGTCGAGCACGCTCGTCAGCGTGAAACCGGACTGCGAAAGGTAAGAGACGGCGCAGACGTCGTCGTTGATGGCCGCCACTTCATATTTCGCTTTCGCTTCAGTGGTTGGCTTACCGGTCTTCTGCTTTCCATTGGCCGGTGGCTTCGTGCTCTTTTCCTCGCCGCCCGTCTCGCGCCACGTCACCGTTCCGTCATCGCCGAACGTGTGCTCGAAGCTCTTGCCGGCCATCGGACCGTCGTCGTAGGTCCACCGAATGGTCTTGCCGCGCACTGGATCTGATCCCATGCAAGGCCTCCTTCGATCTCGCGCTGATTATCAACAGGCGCAGCAATCGAGGGACCACGCGTTTTCTTATTGCGGATCGCGGGATAGATGACGTGTCCGTCACCGTCGTTTCAACGAACTGTTCGGTGGACGCACACGGCCGATACATCGGCCCTCGCGACTGAAGTTGCGACATAGCGGACGATCGGCCCACTCGGCCGCTCATAGGCCGAGCCAGCTATTGACCTGTGGCGCGTTCGGTACCCAATCGACGGTTAACCGAGCGGACAGCAACAGCATGAGCAGCGGAAGGGATGAGATCCGCTGGCGCCCGGCTACGGGCACTCCAGGTCTGCGTAGCCGTGGCGCTCTGCGCCATCGGCTTTTCTGTGCCGGCCAATGCCGACGACGTCCCAACCGCGACGCCGGTACCCCGCGCCGTCCCCGCCGCTCGCTCCTACCCCCGCACGTTCGCGAGCTACGACACGCTGATCGATTACGCGGACGGGGTGGCCGCGACGCAAAAGGCCTCGGACGATCATCTCGCCGCGCTCGTGCTGCGGGTTGATGCCGACACGGCGACGCTCGCCACCGTCCTGGATCCCCGAGTCCGTGGCGGCCTGCTCCGGTCGCGCACCGATCTCATGGACGACGCCACGTTCGGGGCCTTGCGGAAAGAAGTTACGAACGACGTGACCTCGGTCGGGCAGCTCGTTGCGGACGGAGCCGTCGTGACGGCGCCGACCTCTTGGCGGCTACCTCTCGTCGGAGAGGACACCCAGAACTTCGGGCCGACGCCCTATTACTTCGAGCCGCCGCTGACCTACGGCGGGGTCTATTACGACCACTTCCATACGGGAACCGACATCGCCACCGCGTGGGGGACGCCTGTGCTCGCGCCCGCTCGCGGTCTGGTCGTCTTCGCGGGCATGATGGGCGACGGCGCCGAGGTCGTAGTCATCGCGCACGACTCGGGGATCGTTTCCATGTACGCGCATCTCGACAATCGGGTGTTCCCTGTGCCGGTCAAGGCGGGCGACACGATCCAGGCCGGCGACCGCATCGGCAATGTCGGACTGACGGGCAACACGACCGGCGCGCACCTGCACTGGAGCGTGTGGCGGAATGGCGAGCTGATCGACCCCCTTTCTATGATGGGCGGCTAGTGGAGAATCGGCACCTCATCTCAGGGAAAGAAGCGAAGGTCGGCGGATTGCCCGCGTACTCGTCGGCCGTCGTAGCCGGAAACACCATTTATCTCGCAGGCGCGGTGTCCGGCTGGGATGCCGCAGGGAACATCATCGGCCGCGGCGACATCGAGGCCCAGACCGTGGCGGTCTACGAGAGTCTGAAGGAAACGCTCGCGTCCGCGGGCGCGACCTTCGCGGACCTGGTGAAGATCACCGTCTTCGCCACAAAGCTCGAGTACCGCGCGAAGATCGGCGAAGTGCGTGCTCGCTATATCAGCCAGCCGCCGCCGGCGAGCACGTTCGTCGTGGTGGCGAGCCTCGCGGACCCAGACTTCTTGGTTGAAATCGAAGGCGTAGCCGTCATCGACAAGGGCTGAGCGCCCGCACTCTCTACTGACAGAGCGTCATCGGATCGCTGCGCGGCCAGCGCTCGGCACCATCAGCGCCGACCACATAGATCGCCCGATCCTGGTCCGATGGGCTGACGTAGATTTCGATCGAGCCGTGACGGTGGCCGGTCGGTCGGGCATCAGGCGGAAGACTCGCGTGCCGGACCAGGCCATCGCGATATGACGCGCCGACCACCCCGTGGGGATCCCGAATGTAAAGATGCGTCCCACGGCTGTCCGACGCGACCGTGCCCGGTGGCCACCCGATCGTGAGATAGGTCGCCGACTCCCACCCGCAGTGACCAGGTCCGGCAGCGGTGACCAGCTCGAATTGGCCCACCGTACTTCCATTGCGAGTCCAGGTGTAGCCGGGGTAGATCGGCGGAGAATCGAACGCCGCGGCGACGGTTGAGATCGGCGTCCCACTCCTGATCTCGAAGAGGTCGAGCCACCACGCGAGCGCGAGTCCGACGACAACAGCAAGACCGATCGCCGTCGCGCGCCGTCTGATGATCAGCGGCCATATCCGACGGGCAGGAGGATGTCGCCGCGCGTGGTCAGGTAGTAGACCTGCCACTGGTAATAGCCGCGATACGCATCGGGATCGGCCCGCATCACTTCGGCGTATGCGGTGACGGCGCACACGTAGCGCTGCGACTGGTTGTAGCGGAACAGCGCGTTCGCCATATTGCCCGGCGCGCCGTTGGCATGTAGATAGCGGGCGGCCGCGCGGATCGAATCGCGGTCCGAGTTGATGTCGCCCTCGCCGTATCTCGCCCAGGTCGCGGGGATGAACTGCATCGGGCCCTGCGCTCCAGCTGTCGACGTCCCACGGATCCGCCCCATCCGTGTCTCCACCAGATGGATCGCGGCAAGGTACGACCACGGGACACCGAACTCGGCCTCCGCTTCGCGGTAATAACGAGCGAGATCGTCCATCGGCGCCGGTTCGACGATGCGCCAGGTGGTGGGCAGATCGGGACCGGGCACGACCGTCGCGCGTAGATCCGCGGTCGCGTCCGCGTTCGCCGTCGCGGCCGCCTTTAGATCCGCGGGCACCGCGGCGAGAACCGTGTCGCGCAGCTCCGGGGTTGCCGCGAGCCGCCGATAGGTGAGCTGCTGCAAATGCCCGAACCACGCGAGGTCCGCACCGGTGACGCCCGGACCCCGAATGGCTCGCTCGGCGGAGACAATCTGGAGCGCGAGTGCATCGGGATCCGACGAGGCGACCGGCGGGTCGGGACGCGGCGTCGCCGTGGGCATCGGCGACGGTGTCGCGGTCGCGACGACGGCCGACGCCGAGGGACTCACAGGAACGGTCAGCGTTACGGAAGGCGGGGCGCTCGAGACCGAGCACGCGGTCAGCAGCAACGCGACCGCGCCAGAGAGCGCCGACCTTCTCACGACGTGCCTCGCGCGCACGCCGCGGCGCGCTCGAGGAGCAGGTCGCGCTCGCGGGCGTTCTGCGTGAGGGATGCCGCGCGCTCGAATTCCGCCCGCGCTTCATCCGAGCGACCGAGTTTCTGGAGCAGATCGCCGCGCGCGCTCGGCAGGAATTGGTACGCCTTGAGCGAGGGCTCCGACACGAGTGCATCGACGAGCTCGAGGCCGGCCGCGGGACCGAACGCCATCCCGACCGCGACCGCACGGTTGAGCTCAACGACAGGCGACGGCATCAGCTGGGCGAGCGCGTCGTAGAGCGCGGCGATGCGTGCCCAGTCCGTATCCGCTCCGCTCCGCGCCCGTGCATGGCACGCGGCGATCGCAGCCTGCAGCGCATAGGGCCCGAGAGCACCGTCGAGCTTCTCCGCTCGCGCCAACGCGGCGAGGCCGCGACTGATGTGCAGGGGATCCCAACGCCCACGGTCCTGATCGAGCAGGAGGACGATCTGTCCGGACGATCCGACTCGCGCGCGCGACCGCGACGCCTGGATCTCCATCAATGCGACGAGACCGTGAACCTCGGGCTCGTTTGGCGCGAGTCCAGCCAGGATTCGGCCGAGACGAAGCGCGTCCTCGCAAAGCCCCGCCCGCATCAGGTCATCACCGGCCGTCGCCGCGTAGCCCTCGTTGAAGACCAGGTAGATGACCTGCAGCACCGACGAGAGGCGGGCGTCGAGCTCCGGTCCTCTGGGCACCTCAAAAGGAACGCGCGCCTCGGTAAGCGAGCGCTTCGCGCGAACGATGCGCTGCGCGATCGTCGCCACCGGGACGAGAAAAGCCCGCGCGATCTCTTCTGTGGTGAGACTCGCGAGCAACCGAAGCGTGAGCGCGACGCGCGCCTCCGGCGCGAGGATGGGATGGCAGGAGATGAACATGAGGCGTAGGAGATCGTCGCCTACGTCGTCGTTCGTCGAGACGTTCGAATCGGCCATCGCCATCTCCTGCTGGAGTTCGAGCTCGCGTCCGAGCTGTTCCTGTTTCCGCTCGAGCCGCTCGTTGCGGCGAAGGCGATCGATCGCACGATGTTTCGCGGTGGCCATGAGCCAGGCGGCCGGGTTATCCGGAACGCCCGACTCAGGCCATTGCTCGACAGCTGCTACGAGAGCGTCTTGCGCGAGGTCCTCGGCGAGCCCGACATCGCGCACGATCCGCGTGAGAGCCGCGATGAGCCTCGGGGCCTCGATCCGCCAAACCGCGTCGATCGCCTGATGCGTATCGGCAGCCGTCACGCTGCCGATTGTTAACCCCCGAAGACCTCTTGGACCAGGGAATCGCCGTCGCCGACGATCTTCCGGAAGCGCTTGGCCCACTCGATCGCCTCTTCGCGCGACTTCACCTCGATCAGCGCGAACCCGCCGGTCAGCTCCTTCGTCTCGGTGAACGGACCATCGGTTACGGTCACCTTTCCGCCCGAGGTCCGAACGCGCGTGCTCGAAGGGGCGAGCCCACCCGTCGCCAGCAAGACGCCCGCTCGTTTGGTCTCTTCGGTGAACTTTCCCGCCTCGGCCATCATTTGCGGGCTCGGCGGAGCGCTCGGGGCGCCGCCATCGACTGTGTACAGCAGGAATCGCATCTTCGTGTCTCCTTCGGTTTTTTGAGTCCGGGTTCCGGATCCACTCCGCGCGACCCTCGCTCTACCTACACGTCGAACGAGGGATGGCCGAAATCGACAGGGAGGTCCGCGCGGGCCCATGCGACGAACCCGCCGATGACATCCGTGGTGTTCTCGAATCCCAGATCCTGAAGACGCACCGCGGCGAGACTCGAGGAATATCCCTCGTGGCAGATGAGGATGAGCCTCTCCTCGCGTCCGGCGAGGGCAGCGCTCTGGTGGCCGGACGTGGGATCGACCCGCCATTCCAGAACGCTCAACGGGACGCGGAGGCTCGCATCGCGCGTATCCACGAGGGTCGCCCCCTCGCCCATCGCGGCGGCAGCCTGCGCGGGCGTGAGGCGATGCAGCCGCGCCTGTGCTTCGGCAAGGACCTGGGAGATTCCGCGCCGCTCGATCTCGCAATGCTGCCACGCCGGACCGTGTTCAATCCGCCGGCGCAGAATCGCCGCATGAGCGCGGATTTCTTCACCGAGGTGCCGGGCCGGATCCGGTACGGCGGGCCGGACTCTGCCGATCCGCTCTCGTATGCCGTCTACGAGCCGGACCGGATGGTGGCCGGAACCCGGATGGAAGATCACCTTCGGATCGCGGTGTGCCTCTGGCACTCCTTTAACTGGCCCGGCTCCGACGTTTTCGGTGTCGGAACGTTCGATCGTCCCTGGCTCGCCGCCGGCGTCGATCCGAAAACCGCTTCGCAGATGAAGCTCGATGCGGCGTTCGAGTTCATCGAGAAGCTCGGCGTCCCCTTCTTCGCGTTCCACGATCGGGACGTCGCGGCCGAGGGCCGCACCTACGCCGAGACCCGCACGAATCTCGACGCCAGCGTCGACCGGATCGAAAAGCACATGGCGCGGACGCGAGCGCGGCTCCTCTGGGGTACCGCGAACTTGTTCGGACACCCGCGGTATGCCGCGGGCGCCGCGACCAATCCCGATCCGGAGGTGTTCGCGTACGCGGCGGCGCAGGTGAAGACGATGCTCGAGGTCACGCACCGCCTCGGGGGCGCGAACTACGTGCTCTGGGGCGGACGCGAGGGCTACGAGACATTGCTGAACACGGATCTCGCGCGTGAAGAGGCCCAGTTCGCCCGGTTCCTCACGCTTGTCGCGGACCACAAGAACCGGATCGGCTTCAAGGGCACGTTGCTCATCGAGCCGAAGCCACAGGAGCCCGCGAAACACCAGTACGACTACGACGCCGCGACCGTCGTCGGCTTCCTGGAGCGACACGACCTCGCCGGCGAATACCGCCTGAACCTCGAGGCCAATCATGCGACCCTCGCGGGTCACAGCTTTCACCACGAGGTCGCGAGCGCGATCTCACTCGGCGCCCTGGGCAGCATCGACGTCAATCGCGGCGACTATCAAAACGGCTGGGACACGGATCAGTTCCCGAACTCGGTCGACGAGCTGGCGCTCGCGCTATACGAAATACTCGCCGCCGGAGGACTCGCGACGGGCGGCTTCAACTTCGACGCGAAGCTGCGGCGGCAGAGCGTGAGCCGGACCGACCTTTTTCACGCGCACATCGCCGGCATCGACACCCTCGCACGCGCGCTCCTCGTCGCCGCCGACATGGTCGAGCACGGCACGCTCGCCGCGCCGCGAACGAAGCGCTACGCGGATTGGTCGAGCGACCTCGGGAAAGCGATCCTCTCCGGCTCGGTGACGCTCGCCGAACTTGAGCGCCGGGTCGCGGCGGGCGAGATCGAGCCCTCACCCAGATCTGGGCAGCAGGAGCTTCTCGAAGGATCGGTCAACCGCCGCATTTGGGCCGTCAAGCCGTCGCCGAAACCTTAGCCGTGTAGCTCGGCGAGCTCCTGGCTCGTGAGCTTCGTCGGCGGCTTGCCCAGGATGATCATCCCGAGGACTTCATCGGTCGTCACGTCGTTCTTGTTCACGGTCCCGACGAGCCTGCCGTGGTACATGACGCTGATCCGTTCGGAGAGATCGAAGACGTCGTGGATGTCGTGGCTCACGAGGAAGATCCCGATACCCTCGCTCTTGAGCTGCCTGATGAGGCTGTGCACCTGCGCCGTCTCCGCGGGGCCGAGAGCGGCCGTGGGCTCGTCCATGATCAGAGCGCGAGCGTTGAAGTGGATCGCTCGCGCGATCGCGACCGCCTGACGCTGGCCTCCGGAAAGGCGGAGGACCGGCGACTTGAAGTTCTTGAAGTTTGGATTGAGGCGGCCGATGACCTTTCGCGTCGCCGACTCCATCGCCGCGTCGTTGAGGGTGGCTCCTCCCGTCAGCTCGCGGCCGAGGAAGACATTCGCCGGCGCATCGAGGTTATCCGCGAGCGCGAGCGTCTGGTAGATCGTCTCGATTCCGAGCGCCTTTGCATCGCGCGGGTTGCCGATCGCGACCGGCTGACCGTTCACCAGGATCTGCCCCGCATCGGGCGGGCGCGCTCCCGAAAGTGTGCGCATCAGCGTGGTCTTGCCAGCGCCGTTGCCGCCGACAACACCGACCACTTCACCCGGGTGGAGATCCATCGTCACGTCGGCGACCGCGTGCACGCCGCCGAACGAGACCCGGATGTTCCGCATCTCGACGATCGGAACGCGCTGCACCGCTGCGCTCGGCGTCTCGGTCGGAGTGAGCATCAGCTCACCCGTCGGCGGAACAGCGTGTCGAGGCCGACGGCAGCGACGAGCACGATGCCGACGACGATGTCCTGTGTCGGCGAGTCGACGAGCAGAAGCACCATCCCTGAGCGTAGCGACTGCATCACGACGGCACCGAGGATCGCGCCCGGGACCGTGCCGATGCCGCCGGAGAAAGACGTTCCCCCGATGACCGCGGCCGAGATGACATCGAGCTCATTTTGGACACCGAGATTCGTCACGGCGGCGTCGAGGCGAGCGGTCTGCACCGCGGCGCTGACCGCGACGAGGCTTCCCATGAGCGCGAACGCGAGCATGATCGTCCGCCGCACGTTGATTCCGGCGAGGGCTGCCGCGTCGGGGTTGCCACCGATCGCATACACGTACCGCCCGAAGCGCCGGCGCGTGGCGAGGAACGTCACGACGAGCGTGACGATGAGCATGATCACGACCGGGAACGCGACTCCGGTTGGAATGCCGCCCGGCGGCACCGGGATCCCCTTCTCGGCCGCGACCAGCTCGGCCACGTTGATAGGGAGGGGATAGCTGTTGGCGACCCAGACGGTTCCGAGCACGACGCCGCACGTCACCGCGCCGACGAGGACTTCGGCCCACATCGGCCGCACCGGAAAGCCGTAGCGCCGGCGGCGGCGGCGCGCGGCGATCTGCAGAAGGACGATCGCCACGCAGATGACGGCGCCAAGACCCCAGCTCGGCCATTCGCCGAGCGCGCCGACGCGCGTGCCCACCACGCCACCGCCGAGCATCTGAAAGGTCGTATCGAGCGGGGCGATGGTCTGCCCCTGCGCGTACCGGAAGATGAGGCCCCGCCAGACGAGGAGGCCGCCGAGCGTGACGATGAAGGAGGGGACGCCGCCGAACGCGACGATGAAGCCCTGCAGTCCACCGAGCAACGCTCCGAGCGCGATGCCAACGATGAGCGCGACGATCCACGTGTACGGCTTTTCGAATCCGAGCCCGAGGCTCTGCGGGATCCAGACCGCCTGGAGCATCGCCATCGTGTATCCGAGAAACCCGAGCATCGATCCGACCGACAGGTCGATGTTGCGAGAGACGATGATGAGGACCATCCCGGTCGCCATGATCCCGATCGACGCGCTCTGCACCGACAGGTTCCAAAGATTCCGGGGACTGAGGAAGGTTCCGCCCGACAGCAGGTCGAAGGCGATCCAGATCACCGCGAGTGCCCCGACCAACCCGAGCATCCGCGTATCGACCTCGAGCGGACGCAGCAGGCCGGCAACGGGTGCGAAAGCAGAGCGAAGCGCGCCGACGAATGAGCGGATTGGCGGGGCGGGTTGGCCCTGCGTGGTCGCCTCGCCGGGAACGGAAACTCCCATCAGCTTGCTGCCACGACCTCCGTCACTCCCCTATAAAGATGCGCCCCGCCCCCGCGTTAGCGAGGGCGGGGCGCTTTCGTCACGCGCGTCGCGAGTGAATCAACCGCAGGCCGAGACCTTGCCCGCCGCCACGCCCTGGCAGAGAACGGCCTTCGTGATCCAGCCGGCGGTAATGACGTCGTTCAGGTTGGCCTGAGTGATCGGGTTCGGAGTCAGAAGGATCGAGCTCAGGCTGTTATTGCCTGGCGTCGTGAACTTGGCTGTGCCCGTGACCTTACTCGGGTCGGAGTTCTTGCAGAGCTGCATCGCAGCGTCGCCCGCGGCCTTGCCGAGCAGCCGCGCGTCCTTCCATACATCGACCGTTTGCGTACCGAGAGCGACGCGGTTGAGGGCAGGCAAGTCACCGTCCTGGCCGGACACGGGCACCTTGCCCGCGAGGCCCTGCGCCTGAAGGGCGGCAATCACGCCGCCGGCCATGCCGTCATTCTCAGAGAGGACCGCGTCGACCTTGTTCTGGCTCTGCGTGAGGATCTGCTCCATGTTGGTCTGGGCCTTCGATGGGTCCCAGTTGTCGGTGTACTGCTCACCGACGATCTTGATGTCGCCAGACTTCACCGCGGCGCCGATGATCTGCTCCATGCCGCTGCGGAGGAAATCGGCGTTCGCGTCGGCCTTGTTGCCCTTGATGATCGCGTAGTTGCCCTTCGGCTTCGCGGCGAAGATCGCCTGCGCCTGAAGCTTGCCGACGAGGACGTTATCGAAGGTGACGTAGAGAGCCTTCGGGTCCTCGATCAGCCGGTCGTAGGCGATCACGGGAACGCCGTTCTGGATCGACTTCGCGACCGCCGGCTTGATAGCGGTGCCGTCCTGAGCAAGGATGATCAGGACCTTGGCGCCCTGCGAGATCAGGTTGTCGACGTTGCTGGCCTGAGTCTCTGCCGACGACTTGGCGTCGTTGGAAACGTACTTCCCGCCACCGGCCGAGATCGCGGCCTTGATGGCCGGCTCGTCCCACTTGGCCCAACGCTCTTCCTGGTAGTTGTTCCACGAGACCCCGACCGTGCACGCCGCGGCGGCCGAAGTTGTTGGCGATGATCCGCCGGTACTCCCAGTTCCACCGCACGCCGAGACCATCAAGGTCAGCCCTACCGCGAGCGCAGCTAAGC
>Ga0307312_10001544_pt1 | contig 11802 bp, 14 predicted proteins | sample ER_DNA_202_FD_194489 | JGI IMG/M metagenome (GOLD analysis project Ga0307312, IMG submission 194489) | Bulk soil microbial communities from the East River watershed near Crested Butte, Colorado, United States - ER_DNA_202 | ecosystem: Environmental > Terrestrial > Soil > Floodplain | place...
CGTACTACTGGCGCGTGTTCGAGACGCAGGACGATTACTTCGACTACTACCGCGACTATCACGCGACCTGGAAGCTGTACGGTATCGATCTCCCGGACGAGGTGCTGAAGAAAGTGTATTACAAGAATGCATTGAAAATCACGCCGGGCTTGCCGCAAACAGGGTGGCCACGCTGATGCGAATTCAGTACGAGAGAACAACTCCGGTCTGAATTGTGCGCGCTGTCATCCGGTAATACTGTGCGTCGCCGAACTCGCTTTCCGCCACGGCGTCTCGGCGATTGCTGAGATTCCGACCGTCGAGCCGAAGTTCTGCCCGGCCGGCCCGGTAGCCAACCCCGGCGTCAATCGTAGTAAATGCCGGTGCCAACGCCGTGTTGCGCATGTTGAGGTATCGGTCGCCGGTGTAGTTCACCGATGCGTGGGCAAGCAATCCGCTTTCCGGCGCGAATGTCAGGCCCGCCGAAGCCACGTGGCGTGCGGACATCTCGAAGCGTTTGCCACCGAGCTGGGTCGGAACTCCACCGAAGTCCTGGACGAAGTCCACGAACTTGCCGTCGTGGAAACTGTAAGTGGCGCGCGCGAGCGTCGAGAAAGGCAGTCGAAGCTCTGTCGCCAATTCGACTCCCTTGAAACGCGTCTTGCCGGCATTGATCAGCGCGGGAAGGCTGTTGACGATCGTCGAGGTCACGAGGTTCTCGAAATCCATTCGAAACGCCGAGGCTTCGAACTCGACGCGGCCATCCATTGCCCGCACCTTTACGCCGCCCTCATAGCTGCGGGACGTTTCCGGATCGAGCACGCCCTCGTTTTCGGCGAGACTGAAGTCGAACGCGGCCGGCTTGAACGTATTGCGATAGTTCGCGAACAGGCGCACGTGATTCACGTCGCGCTCCCAGAGGCCGAGCATCGCGCCAAGTGAGCCGCTGAGTCGATTGTGGGTGACCTCCGCACCTTCGCCACGGCTTTCGCTGGTCGCGTTCAGTCGAAGACCACCGCTCAACGTGAAGCGATTTATCGGTTGCCATTCCGTGGATGCATACGCCCCGAGGAATCGGCGATCGTCACCTGCGTCCAAGTCCAGCGTGGTCGGCTCCGGCACCGCCGCTTGAGACGCGCCGCTGAGCGGCGCCGTATACGTAAAGGTCGCACCTTTCGCCTCGCCACCCGCAAACAGGGCGTCGACACCGGTCAGGAACCGGAGCTGTGACACGGCGGGCCAAATGACGTGCGAGTCGACGTAGATGTCGTGTATGTCGATGTCTTCCTTGTAGCCAGATGCGTTGTCCGGCGTGTTCGATACGTCGGTCAGAAATCCCCTGAACATTCTCTGACCGGAAAACGCGAACGACGCCGTAGTGCCCCACTTAGCCGCCCTCATGATCGGCCGCTCGAAACCCGCCGACAGCGCAACGCGATTCTCGTTGATGTAAGCCCCGGCCGGATTGTGATTCGCATCGAGTGGCACGTCGGGGGACAGCTCGGTTCCCACCCGTGGGTGGGGGCTGGCTGGATCCTGTTGCAGCAGGTTGAGATCCGCCGTCAGCCACGTCTGCCGGTCATCGTCCCCCTTCGCAATGCGCCACAGGGCGTGACCCCGAGAGAATGACGTGTGGTCATCCCTGTAACCCTGACGGTCGAAATCGCCGCTCAGTCGTGATTGCCATGATCCGAGGGCAGGCATCGGGACATCCAGCGCGGCTCCTCCTGACCCAAAGTTCCCGCCGTGCGCTTCTACGTACCTGCTGTTGGCCGTCGCCGAATTGTGAACCACGTGGATGACGCCAACGAACGAGGTGGCGCCGTAGGTGACGGGTGCTGGTCCGCGAAGTATCTCGATGCGCTCGACGTCGCGCAGGCTTACGCTCGCTACCGCGGGATTGAGAGCGCCACCCCAAGGCACTCCATCGACGACCAAGAGAAAAGCGTCGAACTCGCGCAGCCCCCAGAACTCTGGTACTGCGCTGGCCGGACCGGCGTCGCCGCCCGACGCTATCGCCACTCCCGTTGCCAGAGCGAGTGCATCCCTTAGCGACTTGACGCCGCGAGCCCGCAGGTCCTTGCCGCTGATGACTTCGATCGAAGCGGGCACATCGTGTGGTGCCTCAGGCATCCGCGTAGCGACAACTTCAACCGGTGGAAGGGAGACAGGAGGTTGCTGCGTCGGTTGCTGGCCGGCAGAGTGAGTCGCAACCGAGATGAGAAAGGCGAGTGCGAAACTACCAACCCGTGCCGGGCGCGCGATCGACATGTGGCTTGAGTCCCTCAGAGTCAACGAGACCGGACACCAGTCCGGCTGGAAGGTCAGGAAGACGACAAGCTACCAGCCTGCACGATTCCGCGACAAGTACTTAGGACTTCGCTTTCTTCGAGGGTTTCGCCTTGCCAGAACGGTTGAGGGCAACCGCTTGGCGAACGAGCGCCTTGAAGGCGGACTCGTCAACTTCTTCTCCTTCCTGGATGTCGATCGCTCGGCGTACGTTTCCGTCGAGACTCGAGTTGAACAGACGGGCCGGATCCTTCAGAGACGCCCCCTTGGCGAAGGTAAGCTTCACGACACTCTTGTAGGACTCGCCAGTGCAGATAATGCCGTCGTGCGACCAAACCGGAGTGCCCATCCACTTCCACTCCTCGACGACGTCCGGGTCTGCTTCCTTGATCAGTTTGCGCATTCTGCCGAGGATTTCCCCGCGCCAGTCCCCGAGCTCGGCGATTCTTTTCGAGATGAGCTCCGTTGCCGGCTGGCCCTGGATCGCGTCCGACTTTTTCATTTTCTCACCATGGAAGGTCCAGACTCACGCTGACCGGCGGAACGGAACAAGTTGGCGGATGCGACTGTCCCGCAAGTATAGGCCGCCCCAGGCGAGAATTCCTACGACCAGCGGAATCGCCGCGCGCGCTGTGTCTGCAACCCTCAAATGGGCGGCCACAGCGCCGCCGAGATAGCCGGTCATAACGATTGCGGCGAGGACGGACGTTTGCGGGACAAGGTAAAGCAGCACCAAGGTGCATTCCGCAATGATAATTGGGACGATAGCCGATTCGGGATAACCATAGCCCGTGACAATTTCGGCCACCGCGAAGGTGTAGTGCGTAGCCCTGAACCAAGCGCTGCTCAGCAGCTGCCCGACCACGGCCAAGGAAAGAAGCCAGCCGGTCCAGAGCATCCAGCGGGGAGCGGAGACGGTGCGGTCGGTCGTAGTAGACATCAGGCACCTCCGGGCCGTTGGTTGTTGGCAGTGGCTTTGGGCGGCTGGTTAGCCTTTTCAATACCGAACTGCTTGGCGTACTCCGCGTTCAGCCGCTGCCAGCCGCCGAACTTCATCGCCTCGGGACCGACGATGCGGCCGATGGGAGTTCCGCTGAGAAGGTGATCCAGAACATCGAAAGCGATGTGCCAGCCCGCAGCGCCCATCGAGATGAAGCGGCGATCGATGTTGGTCCACAGCGTGAGCCGCGTGCCGCCACCAAGAGCTTCGAGCTCCCACCGCATATCGAAGCCACCCCAGTTGTACTCGAGCGCCTTGGGAGCGTCGGCTCGCGTCACCGTTGTTTCGGTCACGTGCGGCGTGGGCGCTCCGACGGTGGTGAGCTTGACCTTCGTTCCAACCGTACCAAGGCTCCCCGCGGCGTCGAAGGGTGCCCACTCGCGCAACTGCGCTGGGTCGGTTAGCGCCCGCCAGACTTTTTCCGGCGAGTGGCGCAGTTCTCTGACGAGAACGAGCGTCCACTTGTCTCCGTCCTTTCGTACCTGCGCGCCGCTGGCCGCACCCGGTGTGTACTGCTCGCGAACGGTCATCTTCTTCTCCTTGTGCTTTTTTTCGTTGGTGTTGGTCGATCCATCCGGTCCAGGTGGCGCTCGAGCGCATCTATATGAGCGGACCAGAACCGCCGGAACGGTGCCAGCCAGGCATCGAACTCCTGAAGACGTTCAGGTTTCAGCCGGTAGAGGCGGCGCTGTGCGTCCACCGTTGATTCCACGAAACCGGCGTCCCGCAGCACTCGCAGGTGCTTTGACGCGGTCGGCTGCGGCATGCGAAGCCGACGCTCGATCTCTCCAACCGACTGTTGTGACGAGACCAGGAGGCTCAGTATCGCGCGGCGGTTCGGCTCCGCAATGATTTCGAACACGGATTTCATTCCCCTATATACTCCACAGAGCATATGCTTGTCAAGGTATATAAAGGTTAGACGGAAAAAACCCCGCAGAGCGTATAACCGCTACGGAACTTGCGGAATGGCGCGCTGCTTCGAACGCGTGAGTCGGACCCTTCAGGCAGGCCCGGTGTAGCCCTTCATACAACGAATCACCGCTGTTTGCTCGATAACATTCTTTGAACCTGAAACCGGATTCCGCATGCCGCCCCTTCCCCGCTGTTTGACAGATGGCCCTCATGCGCGCGGCGCACTCGACGCGGGCTTTTATGAGTACGGCCGACCGGGCAAGACGAAGCAAATAGGGCTGATTGAGCTCTCGTAGTCCGTCTGATGGGTCACGCGCAACCAGGTTCTCTGTCCAGCAAGCATTGCGGGGCTCCATACAGCAATCGCCGCTGCCTTTCGCCCTCACGCGCGGCCCGGGTCACACTCTCGTTTACACGAATTCCGCCTTCGGCCGCCTGACCGGCGTCGCAATTCGTGATGCGCTCGGTGCACCAATCGCTACCGCTTTCCCCGGGACTGTGGGACCCGCATTAAGCGCAATTCTCGATCGAACAGCGCGCGACGGCGTCGAGTTATTGGACCAGCGCGTCGAGGGAGAAACCGCGTGGCTGTGCAGTGTTTGGCCCGTGATCGCCGACAAGGGGAGCGTCGAGGCGCTTGCCATCGAGATTCGCGAGTCAACCCCATCGGACGGCGCGCTCGAACTGCAACAGAAGGTTGCCGAGCAGATGCTTCTCGGTGCACTGCGCGAGCGTGGACTCGCCGATGACGCAGAGACCGCGAATCGGGCGAAGACGGCGTTCCTGCGAGCTATGAGCCACGAGCTGCGCACGCCGCTGAATGCGATAGGCGGCTACATCGACCTCCTCGATATGGGCCTGCGGGGACCTGTGACCGAGAGTCAGCACGCCGACCTGGGACGCGTGAGAACCAATCAGCTGCACCTGGCCGCCCTGATCACCGAAATCCTCAATTTCGCTCGAGTGGGAAGCGGCAGTGTGTCTTACGCTGTGAGCGACATCAACAGCTGTGATGCGCTAATACACGCCGTCGAGTTGATCAAGCCACTTATCGGGCAACAAGGCCTCGTCTTCGACGGGATCTCTGGAGATTCAAGCGTCGTTGCACGAGCGGATCCGGAAAAAGTTACTCAGATTCTGGTCAACCTGCTCTCCAACGCCATCAAGTTCACGCCGGCGGGCGGCCACATCAGCGCTGAGGTTGCCGCGCATGATGACACCGTCACTCTAAGCGTCAGTGACACCGGGTTAGGCATTGCTCCGGAAAAACTGGAAACCATCTTTGAGCCATTCGTCCAGCTGAAGGAGAGTCTCGCCGATAGGGAAGGCGGCATTGGGCTCGGATTGTCGATAAGCCGCGACCTCGCACGGGCGATGAAAGGCGATCTCACGGTCGAGAGCACCGAAGGGAAAGGGACGCGCTTCACACTCTCTCTTCCGCGCGCGAACGAACACGACAACGCCTGATAGAACGCATTGCCGTTTTTCACCCTTCGCGATGCCGGAAAATGTCTGGGTCAATCGACAGCGGAATCGACAGCGGAATCGACAGCGGAATCGACAGCGGAATCGACAGCAAGAAATGGAAATGCCCCGCTGACTTCGAAGTCAACGGGGCATTTTCGCGGACCATCCCTTGTCGCGAAACCTCGCGATTGGGAATGCTAGCGAGGTTTCGGAGCGTCAGCGGAATTGACGTACTCGAGACCCCAAGGGCCTTGTCCGTGGAGCTGGATAATCGTTCTGCCCTTCGCCCACGCGAAGTGATGAACACCTTCCGGAATCATTCCGAATGTCCCGGCGGGGAGCGCGATTCCACCCTTGGTCGTGAACTTGTCTCCCATGCCAACATTCAAAGCGCCGCTCATCACGGTTACATGCTCATCCGCGTGGTGGAAGTGCGGCGGAATCCTATACCCTGGCGGCATCATAAGGCGCATTGTGAATGCACCCGATTTAGTCGGATCGCCGTCGAGCACTGCGAGCTTCGCCCCCGCGGGGAGAATTGACGGTGCTGGCCCCCACTTGAGCGAATTGGGCGACGAGACGCTGGGGGATCTCGTTTGGGCAGCGGCTGCCCCAGCGAAGCAGAAGGCTGCGACAACAAGTGCGTACTTGCGCATAGTTACCTCTCGAAGGATGGGTGATTGCACGAAGCTACGGTTGCCTACATTCCATCAGGATCATTCACACCATATCACGCTTACTGTCCACCGAATCATCAAACGTCGCAGGCCAGCGCTGCGAGCGCCGCAGCCCACTCAGCGTCTTCGCGCGCCTTTCGTGCTCGGAAGTTGATTCCCAACGTGCCGAACTGCGCAGCACTCGAGGATTGTGGGGCGCCCGCATAGACGTCCCCACGCCAGGCGATCTCGAAATCGACAAAGCCGGCGGCGATCACCGTTGCCTTGAGCTCTGCATCCAGCAGAGCGCCGGCGATTCAGCCCTTCCACAAGTTGATGTCTTGTTTTCCCTTCTCCGGCACTGCCTTTTGTACGATGATGTCGCCTACCTGAAGGCGGCCGCCCGGTTTGAGCACACGCGCCATTTCCCGCAGTCCGGAAAGCTTGTCGGGAAAGAGGTTCAGCACGCCATTTGAGATAACGACGTCGGCCCAGCCGTCGGCGAGCGGAAGCGATTCTGCGAGACCCTGCCGAAAATCTACGTTGTGCACGTCGGCTTCCTTCGCGCTCTTGCGCGCCTTCTCGAGCATGGCCGGCGTCATATCCACACCGATCACGGCGCCTGTGGCGCCGACCATCCTGGCGGCGATGATGCTGTCGATGCCTGCGCCGCAGCCGACGTCGAGGACATGTTCGCCCTCCGCGATGCGACCGAGACTGAACGGGTTGCCGGTTCCAGCGAACGAAGCGATAGTTGCTTCCGGCACACCGTCGAGCCATTCGTCATCGTAGGCGAGAATTGCGGCAAGCCGTCGACCGGTGTGAAAGTGAAAATCCCCGCCTGGGTTTACGGCAACCAGCGTATACTCCTCCTGAATTGCCTGCCTCAGGGCGTCGACATCGAGGCCGTCAATGCCTTGACTGACACCGGGCAACGGCGACTCAGCCTTTGTGGTCATGGAGATCCTCCTGAATAGCGTGTTGATCCACCGTTACAACTCTGTGGCTACTGCCGTTTCCCGAAACCGCATACCGAAGATCGCGCCCGACACGGCAGTCATGACGCCAATCGAGCCGATCGCGGCCGCGATGCCGAACGCGTCGGCGATCGCACCCGCGACCAGAGCGCCTGCTACATAGCCGAGATCGCGCCAAAGCCGATAAACTCCCACCGTGGCCGCGCGCCACGACGGTCTGGCGATGTCACCAACTGCGGCGAGCAGAGTCGGGTAGACCAGCGCGGTCCCAATACCGAGCGCGACGAGCGCGATACCCCATGCGAATGGTTGGTGCGTAAGGGCGATGGCCACGAGGGCCGTACCTTGCACGATCATACCTGCGACGATGAACCACTTTCGCCCCCACCGATCGCTGAGCGCGCCGGTTCCGAGCTGGGAGATCCCCCACACGGCAGGATAGATCGCCGCCATGGCGCTCGTCTGGCGCACTGACAGGCCCGACGCGACGAACAGCAGCGGAAAAATCCCCCACGCCAATCCGTCGTTGAGATTGTTCATGAAGCCGGCTTGGCTGACGCTGAACAGCCCGCGATCTGACCAAAGCGATCGATGAAGCAGGTGCGTGATCCGCGGGCGCTCGGTAACGCTTGATCCCCTCGCTTCTTCCAATTCCACATGGGCCGACGTGTCGCGCACGAATAGCCAGGATAGGAGTAAGCCGACAGCACAGATTGCGAGGCCGAGATACGCCGGTCCCGCCCGGAGACCGAAGCTCGTAGCGGCAAAACCGCCCGCCAGCGCTGCGATCGCTACCGCGACATAACCAGCGAACTCGTTCAACCCCATGGCGAAGCCCCGCCGCTGTGGACCCACGAGGTCGATCTTCATGACCACTGTCGTGGACCAGGTGAGGCCCTGATTCACGCCAAGCAGCGCGTTCGCGGCTACGATCCACCACCAGCTGGGAGCCCAGAGAATGAGAATCGGAACGGGGAAGCCGAGGAGCCAGCCGGTTAGCAGCGTGCCTCGCCGGCCGCGGTGATCCATGAGCCATCCCGCGGCGAGGTTGGAGAGCGCTTTGGTCAGGCCGAATGTCGCAATGAAGGAGAGCACGGCAGCGGTGGACCCGACCGCGAACTCGTTCACTGCGACGATCGGGAGCACCGCTCGTTCCAGACCGACCATCGCGCCGACAAATCCATTCACGACCACGAGCAGCGAGAATTGGCGCCAGTTGGCGGAGAGTCCGAGCTCGAGGTCGCGCCTTTCGATGATCGGCTTCTTGACGACTGCCGCAGTGCCGAGTGCGTCCTGCGCCAGGCGGGACATCAGCAGGCGGTAACCAGGCTCTCGACGCCTTCCTGTCGGCCGAGGTTGCTCGAGCGATTCGCGGCAGCATTAGGCGGTGGCGACGGAATGTCGCGGATCATTGCGTCTACGAACGCCTGCCGATCCTCGATCGCGAATGCTTTGTTGAAGCGGCGTTCGAACCCGATCGTGGATATCGTCTTGCCGCTCAAGCCGCGTCCGCAGACCGATCCCGAGAATGCCCCTGGCAATACTTCGATATGATCGGGAAGACGCTTGAGTCTCCTCGCGCTTTCAAAAAGCGCGCGCGCGCCTTCTTCAGCGGAGAAAGCCAGCTCGGTGCGCCCCATGTCACCGACCATTAGCGTGTGACCTGTGATGACGAACCAGGGTTCCGAGGACCGTACGCGATCTGTGACCAGCAGCCCAATGTGCTCGGGGGTGTGCCCTGGCAGGTGCATTATCTCGACTATAGTGTTGCCGATCTCCACGCGATCGCCGTCGTCGACGCGCTGGAACGGGAATGTTGCATCGACACTTTCGTGCAGGACGTACACGGCATCAGCGGCATCCGCCAGCGCGCGGCCCGTGGAGAGGTGGTCTGCATGGATGTGGGTGTCGATCACATAGCGGACTTGCATTCCCAACTCCGCTGCGGAGTCGAGGTAGAACTCGGGCTTGGCCACCGGATCGACGACAACGCCGACGCTCTTGCTGCCGCATCCGAACAGGTAGGACGACGCGATGGCGGGGCTGGTGTGCAATATCTGGCGGAGAATCATTCTGAATACCTGTAAAGTTTTCGATTCAGGAGCCGACGGCGACTTTTCTGCCCTCGTCGCGCCAGCCGGGAAGACCGTCTACCAGTCGCCGGGCGCGATAGCCGCGCTTCCGCAACAGCGTGACCGCCTCGACGGCGTAGACGCAGTATCGTCCGCGACAATACGCGACGACTTCCCTTGACTTGGGAGGGGCGGAGCCGCCGCGCTTCAGGTCTTCGACCGGGACGGACAGAGCGCCCGTGATGTGCCCGGCCTCGTATTCTTCACGGGGGCGGACGTCGATGACGGTGACATTGCCCTCTCGGATACGCCGCTCGAGCTCGCGGGCCGATATGGGCTCCAGCTCATCGCGGCCGTCGAGATACTGCCGGGTGACACGCTCGACGTCGGCGAGACGGGTATGGGCGAGCCCCTGCAATTGCCGGAGGAACTCGTGCACCCCGTCGTCAGCAAGTCGATAGAAGACCCGTTGTCCGTCTTTTCGCGTCTCCACCAGGCCCGCAGCACGCAACGCCCGTAGATGGGCGCTGGTGTTCTTGACTGGCGTTGCGGTCAGCTCGGCCAGGTCGGCTACCGTGCGCTCGGATTGCCCGAGGAGATCGAGCAACTCGATCCGCTTGGGGGTCGAGACGGCGTGCCCGATCCGGGCGAACTGCGCGTAGAGCGCGTCTTTGAAAGTGCGGTGGGATTCAATTGGCATTATTCTATCGTTCTAATGAACGATAGAATATAGGGCCGCGGCAGGATTGTCAAGAACTGCAAGGCCAGCCCTCAACAACAATCATCCGCACCGGCCTTCACTCGTAAGCCCGCAATTCCCTCGGACACGATGATCGGCACCATAGCAAGCGCGGCGACTGGGTCGGCCCACCACCAACCGAACCCCGCATTCAGCGCCACGCCCGCCAAAGCTATGACTGACAAATAGGCGCAGAGCGAAGTTTGCTTTGCTTCGGCACGTAATGCCCCGCTCTGCATCTTGTCCGCGACTTCCCGCTTGGCAAGCGCCAGGAGAGGCATGACCAACACGGACAAAGCGAGAACTACAACTCCCCATCACGCTATCGATGCCAAATCCAATCAACGCCACACTACCCGCAAATATCCCGGCAACAAGCGACGCTATTGCTTCGAGCGAGTTGTATCCAATGGTGGCGTAACGGAGCCAGATGCCGCGGCGAACCAGCTGCTCTCTGGTCAACTCGATCCCAGGTGGACTTGTCGTCGTCCTCATAACGCCACTCGTCGAAGTAGCTGTGCATTCAGTGCAACGACGACGGTACTGAAGGACATGAGAATCGCGCCCACTGCCGGATTCAATACGATGCCCCAGGGTGCGAGCACCCCCGCGGCAAGCGGAATTGCCGCGATGTTGTAGCCCGCTGCCCACCAGAGATTCTGGAGCATTTTTCTATACGTCGCTTTACTGAGCGCGATGATTCGGGGCACATCGCGAGGATCGCTTCGCACCAACACGACGTCCCCCGCCTCAACGGCAACGTCCGTCCCCGCCCCGATCGCGATGCCGACATCAGCCGTCAGCAGGGCGGGCGCGTCATTCACTCCGTCGCCGACCATGGCAACGCGCCTTCCGGCCCGCTTCACCTCCTCGATCTTCGACGCTTTCTGCTCCGGGAGCACTTCAGCGAAGACCGTTTCGATCCCGAGTTCCTTTGCGACCGCATCGGCGACTGGCTTCGCATCCCCGGTCATCATGATGACTTCGATCCCCTGCTCGTGGAGGCGCCGCAGAGCTTCGCGCGACTCTTCGCGAATGGCATCCGCTACCGCCAGCACGGCGAGGGCTGACCGACCTTCGATGAGAGTGATCGCCGTCTGCGCACGGCTGCTCGCACGATCGAGTGCGGCACGCAATTCCGGCGGGAGCTCGATGCCGAGCTGACGAATTAGCGCCGGACCGCCGATCATCAGCGATCGCCCTCCGACGACACCTTTGACTCCCTGACCTGGTATCGCCTGGAACTGTTCCGGCCGCGACAAAGAAAGTCCGCGCTCCTGGGCGCTTTTGACGACGCCCTGCGCGATTGTGTGTTCCGATTCCTGTTCAACCGATGCGGCGAGCTTTAGAGATTCATCCGCCGACAATCCCGCAGCTGTGGTAATCTCTACGACGCGAAATTCTCCGCGCGTCAGCGTACCCGTCTTGTCAAAGACAACGAGCTTCAGATTTCGCGCTTCTTCCAACCCGCGACGGTCGCGAACCAGGAGTCCGGCGCGGGCGCCAAGGGTGGTCGAGATCGCGATGACAAGGGGGATTGCCAGCCCCAATGCGTGAGGGCATGCGATCACGAGAACAGTCACGACCCGCTCGACCGCAAACGCCAGAGACGCGCCGGCGAGAAGCCAGGCCACGAACGTAATCACAGCCGCGGCGATCGCGATCACGGTGAGAAAAAAAGCGGCTCGATCAGCGAGGGCCTGCGCCC
>Ga0307312_10001546_pt1 | contig 11798 bp, 8 predicted proteins | sample ER_DNA_202_FD_194489 | JGI IMG/M metagenome (GOLD analysis project Ga0307312, IMG submission 194489) | Bulk soil microbial communities from the East River watershed near Crested Butte, Colorado, United States - ER_DNA_202 | ecosystem: Environmental > Terrestrial > Soil > Floodplain | place: USA...
TCGCACCGAGCCTTTCGGCGATGCGCTGGTCAGAAACGTGCTTGGTCAGCCCGTCACTGCAGATGAGATGGACGCTTCCCCACGAGATGGGGAGGCGGGTAATCACGGGAGCAGTCTGGGGGCCGCCGATGGAGCTGGCGAGAACGTTCGAAAGCGGCGACTGGAGCGACAAGGTCTTCGACATGATCCCCTGATCCACCAGCGCCTGCGCCACCGTCTGGTCGCGCGAGATCTGATTCAGCACGCCGTTCGCATACGTGTAGTAGCGGGAATCCCCGACTTGCACGAGGTAGCTCCACGGCCAGACTCCGATGAACAGCGTGAGTGTCGTGGCCATGCCCACGGTGTCCGGATCGGAGGCCGCTCGTTTGCGCACGGTGTCGTGCCAACTTCTCGCGGCTTGCTCCAGCGCGCGAATGAAGTGCCGTTCACTGTCGCCGGAGCGGAAGTAGCAGCCGGCTCCTTCCGTGATGAATTGTGCGACTTCCTCGACCGCCGTCCGGCTGGCCTCTTCTCCCTTTCTTCCACCACCCACGCCATCGGCGACCATCATGAACGACGCGACGCGCTCCTCCTCGACCGGAAGAGTCTCTGTGTTTGGAAGACTGGAGACCGTAACGTTGAGTCTCCCGCGCAGCGATCCAACCAGAAAATGATCCTGATTCTCGGAGCGAACCTTCCCCTTATGCGTGAGGCCGTAAACATCCAGCTCGTCGTCGCGCGGGCGGCGCGAAGTCGTCGGTAATGCACGCTCAGCGATCATTGCTTCACGCTAGCGTTTTCGGCAGCCGCGTCAAGGAGAATCGGAGTTAAGTGGTTCTAACCTGGCCGCGCGACGTACGCGAGGATTGCCCAATAGTGAGCGAAGCTCCCGGCCATCACGAACAGGTGCCAGATCTCATGGGAGCCAAAGACTTTGCCACGACTCCTCGGCCATCTCTTCGCATAGACGACGGCACCGACGCTATACGCGATTCCTCCGGCGAGGAGCCAGAGAAAGAATCCGCGCGAACCCGCTGTTATCAGCGGGCGGACGAGTATCACGGCGATCCAACCCATGCCGAGGTACAACGCGGTCGAGAGCCAGCGCGGCGCGTGCATCCACACGATCTTCTGGAAGACTCCCAGGGCGGCCAACGTCCACACCGTGATCAGGAGCGCCATGCCCAGGCGGCCCCCGAGGACGAGGAGGCAAATGGGCGTATAACTGCCGGCGATCAACACGTAGATCATCACGTGATCGATGCGCTGGAAATGGCCGAGCCCTCGCGAGGATGCGTGATAGAGCGCGCTGACGCCGTACATCATCACCAGGCTGGCGCCGAAGATGGAGACCGCGACGATTTGTCGGGCGCTGCCGTGTTGGGCTGCGGCCATGACAAGCATCACCAGACCGACCACGGATAGAACCGCGCCGAGCAGGTGGGTGAGGGCGTTGACGGGTTCCCTGAGTCGTAGCTGCATTCCGAAGGTTAGTGTGTCCTCCCACATTTTGTAAATCACGGGGTTTAGAATAAGGCGCGATCTGGCATCCACAAAACCGAAGCAGGGAGGTTGAAGCTTTGCAGCTTATTCGCTTGGAGCTTTCATACTGGCGGTCTGGGAGGGGCCACGCGAGGGTTGACCGCCGAGTCTCCTCCGTAGACCATGGATCATCTTTCTCACTTCTACCAGTTCACTCAAGAGCGAATCTGAGTCGCTTTCAGTCATCGCTTCAATATCGCGCGCGACGATCACGTGATACTCCAGCTCGCAACCAGAATTGAGGGCGATCCGTAGGAACCGAGCGAATTCCTTTTCGCTTTCCTGGCGCCTACCCTCAACGATATTCGCAGGGATAGACATCGCGGCGCGATTTATCTGACTGCGAAGGGCGAGATCGCGCGGCCGACGCATCCGGGTCGTGATCCGATAGGCGTGCAATGCGAGTGCGTGCGCCTTTTGCCAAACGAGGAGTTTCTTGAAGTCGGCCACGACGCAGCGTAACGCGGGTGCTTACCGCGCAACCATCATTTCATCGCGACAGTCGCTCTTCGCACGAGCCTATTCTGCCGACCCCAGACCGCCACTATGGAAGCTCCAAGCGAAATAGCTGCAAAGCTTGCAACTCCCTGCTTTGGTTTTGTGGATGCGAGTCGACGCGCCTCTAACCCTTCTCCCGCAGCCAGCGGCTAATCTTCTCCCTCAACATCGGAAGCGTGATGGTGCCGTCCTCCAACACTCGATCGTGAAAGGCTCGAACATCGAACCGAGGCCCCAGCTGCGCCTCAGCTAAAGTGCGAAGCCGTCGAATCTCGAGCTGCCCGACCTGGTAAGAGTATCCCTGACCAGGCCAACCGATGCGGCGATCGACGTCAATCGCGGCCTGCTCGGGAGTGCGCGTCGTGTGCGCGAGCTCGTAGTCGATCGCCTGCTGTCGCGTCCATCCTTTCGCGTGCATGCCGGCTTCCATCACCAGCGTCGCGCCTTCGTAAACCTTGTCCTCGAGCCAACGGAGTCGCGACGCGTCCGACGAGAAAAGTCCCAATCCATCCGCCACTGTCTCGGCGTAGATAGCCCAGCCTTCGACGTACGCTGAATTGCCGAGGTAGCGGTTGAGCGGGTGGACGTTGGGGCGCTCGAGGGCGATCGCGATCTGGAAGTGATGGCCCGGAATTCCTTCGTGGAACGCGAGTCCTTCCATGCGCAGCTTCTCGCCGGGTGTCGTCGCGTAGCGGAGGTTGACGTGAAAGACGCCAGGCCGGCTGCCATCTTCCGCCGGCGCCTCGTAGTTGGCGAGAGGCTGCGACGGCTCCTGAAACGCGGGGAACGGCTCAACGACGAGCGCTGCCTTGGGAAGGATCCCGAACGCCCGCGGCACCGCGCGGTTCACCCGGTCGAGAATCGCCTCCACCGCGGGCACGACTTCTTCGCGCGAGTGAAAGCTTGCCGAAGGCTCGGCGCGGGCGCGACGCATCGCGGCGCGGATGTCGTCAGTACCGTACCGGGCGACGGTTATTGTCCGCATCGTCGACTCCGCCTTTGACACCAGCTGATTTCCAAGATCGAAGATTTCCTCCGGCGAGAGTTGCACGGTGGTGTATCGCCTGATCGAGGCGGCATTGCAGGCGGCGCCATTGGGATTGGCCGTGATGGAGACGTTCTCACGGGCCGCGGGCATGTACTCGTTGGCGAGGTAATCACGATACCGGCGAACGGCCGGCGTGATCTCGTCAGCAACGAGCCGCTCGTACGCCTGCCGGAATGCCGGCGTCGAATCAGCTTTTGCCGGTGCGAAGAAGGGAGAGCTTGTGGGGGCCGTGGCGAGCAAGCGGTCGGCGGCGTCGATCACGCGTCGGACGTTCACTTTGGGCTCGGTGTAGCCCGCGCGCACACCTTCGCGCAGATTCACGATTTCCGCATCGACGTAATGCGGGAACGTTCGCCAGCGACTCAGTGCCTGCTGGCGGAGATCTTCGGTGCCTACCGGCTGTTGCTGCGCGAGCGGGACGTAGCCGGCGAACAACCCAATCATCGGGCTGACGTTCCAGACCCGGTAATTGCACGCGCGCATTCCGATACTCGCCTCGAGCTCTTCGCGCAGCAATCCGTAGGTTACCCACTCCGGCCGACCGATCAGCGATGCTGGATTGATGCGCCGCATCTGCTCGAGCCACTGGTCCTCCTTGGCCCGCCACTCTCGCTCGGCTTGCGGCGAGTTGTCATTCAGTCGATCGTGTCGAGCGCCGGGAATTCCGTTGGTGGTGTTCACCTCGGGGAACGCCTCTCGCCACCGCGCGAGGTAGTCGTCGGCGATGGCTATCACCTGACGCGCGGCGGTCCCGCCAAGCGGATCGGGCGCGGGCGCGACTGAAGGTTGCGACGGTGCGCAGGCGAGAGCGACTACAAGGAAAAGCGAGCGAGTTGGCGTCATGGTGTCAATTGATGATCGTGAAGCCTCCGCTTGTCCCACCAAACCGCGGATTCACGATGTTGTTGAAGATCGATCCGAAGCTGTAGCTGATTCCAAAGTTCACGAAATAGGTATAGGAGGTCGCGAGTTGACGTAGCCTCAACAATCTGTCGGCGTCACTCAGATCGCCGCGTGGTAGATAGAGCTGGTCGCGCAGGAGTGATGCCTGCCCGAAAAAGAAAAGGGTAAATCCCTTGAACAATTTCAGGTCCAGGCTATTGAAGAACACGAGATGCTTTTTGCTCAGATCGTGCAAGTAGACCGCACCCTCGAGCGAGCTGCTAATCGAACCCCACGGCTGCTTGAGATCCAGCGATGTGATGAGCGTCTGGTCCGCGCGCGCTTCACTGATCCGATCGAATATTGTAGTGTCCTGATACCTGAAGTAGCTGATTCCCGGCGAATACTGCAGGGTCCACTGGCGACGGGTCGATTGTGAGTACGGGAAGAAATCGTACTCGATCGCCGGCGCGAAACGGATCGCCTGCTTCTGATTGAGGAACGTCGACGCCGTCCAGGACGCACGCTGACCCGCCGACCAGTGGGAACCGAGACTCTTGACGACGAGGTCACTCAAGCCGTAGCTGTGCGAGTACGATTTGAAGTCGGTGCCGTCACCGAGCTCGAAACGGTTCTGCCCGTAATTCCCGTATACACTGATATTTGCCTTCCAGGCTTCAGTCGTCCGGTTGGCGCTGGTGGATCCGTTGAGCGACACGAAGTTGTTCGCCTTCTCCCCGCTTCCGTAACCGTTGGCGGTTGTGCGGAAGACCCAATAATTCCACGGATCTCTCTTCGCCGCCCTCGCGCTATCGCCAGGCTTGGCCGCGGGCGCGGTGTAGGTAACATCGAATCTGGACGGATCACCAAGGTGCGCTTCGTAGCGAAGAAGTCCAATCTTGATGACGCGTGCGAGTCCCCGCCTCAAGTCGTCGGGGCTCGCGGCCGGCGGCGACACGTACTTTAGCGTATCGGAGAGCGCGGCGAGTCGACCCTGCCCGAGAAAATGGAGGGTGAACTCAGTGCCTCCACCGCCAGTCGCCTGGTCTGTCTCCAGTATGTGGACCTGTGCGTACTGCCGGTCTCGGACGTAGTCAACGAACGTGACCTCGGTCCGCATGAAGTCGAAATCGCAGTAATTGCAGTCCAGGTAAACGCGAAGCTTGGGAGGAGACTGAGTCGCGGATGGCGGATGCGCTACAGTATCCTGCTGCGCCCAGAGGGCAGAGGCGAAAAGAAAGGAAGCGCCGATTACGATTGTGCGAAGCGACGCCACTGGCATCCTCATGCCATGTAGAATTCCCAGGCGATTCGATCTGGATCCTTGAAGGCGACGTAGTCCTTGTCGAGTGTCTCGTCGTGCTTGGCGCCCGTGTTCTCGATTCCGGCTGCCGAGAGCGCATCAGCGACGCGATTGAGCTCAGACCGGTCGCTGCAGGCGAGCGCGATGTGGTCGACTCCGACGCGGTGCGGGCTGAACTTGTCGCCGCGCGGCATCTCCGCGGTTGGTCCCCGCAATCCGAACGCAGTGCCCCCGGCCAGGAAGAGGCAGATGTTGTCGGCATCCATCAAGTGTTGGAAGCCCAGCGTCTCCACGTAGAATTTCTTGGAGCGTTCGAGGTCACTCACGCGGAGAGAGACGTGGTGCACCCCCGACGTATTCATGTTGATCGCCATAGGCACCTCGGGCGGAATGGGTAGGGATGCCGAATCTGGCGCTCGATTCCCGCCGCGACAAGGGTGGGGGTGGGCGCGGCGGGTGGGGGTGGCCGAAGGTGCTACTTGGTCTTCTGGTAGGTACCGATCAACTCGCTGAAGTCGACGAGGTGCTCCTCCATTTCCTTCTCCAGCTGCGCCTTGGTGGGAATGAGCATTTCAGGGAGCACGTTGTCGAGTGCGTAGAGCTTGAAGAAATAACGATGCCGGCCGATCGGAGGGCATGGTCCGCCGTAGGTCTGCTTGCGCCAATCGTTGATCCCGTGAATTGCTCCGCCGGGCAGTCCGGTCTTCGCCGCGTTCTCAGGGAGCTTGGTGATGTTCGCCGGAATGTTGTAGACGACCCAGTGTACGTACACGCGTTCCGGCTTGGCGGGATCGGGCGCGTCGGGATCATCCACGATCAATGCAAGGGTCTTGGCATCGGGCGGCACGCCAAACCATTCGAGCGGCGGGGACATGTCAGCACCCTCGCACGTGTATTTGGAGGGAATCGAGCCGTTTGGCGCAAACACTGGAGACGAAATAATAATTGGCATTTTCTTGGGAGCTGATCTGGTTGGTTTGGTTTGTGGACCGCTGTCAATCTTAATGGCCAGCGTATCGGACGCCTGCGACTCTTCCGATTTGGCGCAGGCGGTGAAAGCTAGCGACAGTACTGCGAGGCCAAAGAGGCGCCAGTACTGCATCTGAAAACATCCTGTTGGGTCAGGACATGACTCTGCAGCATTTGGGCCGGGGATACAGCGGGGTATAGAACGGAGAGTTGAAACTTGCATCCACAAACCGAAGCAGGGAGATGCAAGCGTTGCAGCTGTTTCGCTTGGAGCTTTTCTGGTGGCGTTACGGAGAAGACAAGAAGGGCATCTAATTCTCGAAAAAGAACCGGACGAGCGTCGCTCGTCCGGTTCTATCACGCTCACAAATCCAAACCCCGAGAAAAGCTAGAAGCCGTAGCGCACGCCAGCCTGTACTTGCCGCGGGTCTCCAAACCCGCGTCGAATCGTTCCGTCGAAGTTGAACAACAGCGATGGCGAGGCTGGGTCGCGAAAGTTGTCGCGGTTGAAGATGTTGAACGCTTCCACCAGCACTTCAAACTCCCCGTGGCCTCTGGTGCGGAATGGACGCGACAGGCGAAGGTCCCAGCTCGCGAACGTATTGTCGCGGCGGATCGTGTTCCGCAGCAGGATCGTCCCGCCGCAAATTCTGTTCTGCGGCGTAGCGGCGCGTTGTCCCCTGTTGGCGCAGTCCTCTGATGCTGGCTGCGCCGAGTACCAGCTGAAACGGCTGTTGGCGTAGATATCGAACGGGAAGTGATACAGCGCCCACAAATTGAGGCGATGCCGCTGGTCGCGGTCGCTGTAGTTGTACTCCCGATCGAGCCGGTCGGCTTGGGCGTATCGGAAGCTGAATGGATCGCGCTCGTTGTCGTCGTCGGACTTGTCGACCGCCAGCGTGTAGTTCGCCTGGAACTGGAAGTTGGGATCCGCCAACCTGCCCAGTCCGAAGGTGATCCCGTTGTAGCGTGACTTCGCCGTGCTTTCGATCGTGGTGAGAGTGGCGATTCCATTGGCGGTTCCATTGAGTCCGGTAGACCACGGCGAGCCGAATATGGGGTCGTTGCGATTCACAAATCTGGTAAGGAAGTCGGTCGCCGCGTAGGTGTACGACACCGACGCCGCCAGGTGGTTCAGTATCTCCATGTCGTAGCCTATGGACGCGCTCGCCGTACGCGGATTCCTGAAGTCCTTGTCGTAAATGAAGATGTCGGGATGGTCCACGACAGCCGGCGCAGGCAATAGCGCATTGTAATTCGGGAGCGTACCAAAAGTGCTTCCGGCGAGAATCGTCTGGCCGATCGAACCGTTGGTGCTGCGCGCGCTGGCGAGGTTCAGTCCCGGTATGCGCGCATAGTAGACCCCCGCCGCTGCGCGAACGACATTCCGTCCGTCGCCTTTCACGTCCCACGCGATGCCGAGTCTGGGCTGAAACATCTTCATGTCAGATGGAATCGTGCCGTCGGAAGGGAACAGATACCCGCCCTGCGTCTTGCCGATGAAGTTGGAGAAGAACACCGACGACGGCGGTGTGATCGGATCGGGCTCCTTCTGTCCGCTCCATCTAAGTCCGTAGTTCACCGTGACGTTCGGCGTCGCCTTCCAGTTGTCCTGAACGAACACGTCGATGTCCTGCTGCGGGATGACCTGCGTACCGGCTTGCTCCACCGTGCGCCCGCCCACGCCCACCTGCTGGAGGTAGAGAAGCACCGGACCCGAAATGCTGGTACCAACCGGGCATGCGCCAACCAATCCGATCACGAATACACCAGCCGGGGTGCTGCACTCGTGGTAAGTGGGGCCCGAGGTGACGTAGTTCTGGAATCCGGATACCGAGGTGAAGATGAACCGCCCGTTACCGAAGCCAACGAACGTCTGGTGCTCCGCCGTCCTGTTCCACTCTGCTCCCGCCTTGAAGATGTGGTTTCCCCTGACCCAGGAGACGTTGTTGAGCACCTGCACGCGAGTATCGTACGATTTCACCGGAATGAAGAACGGCATGCCGAGGCGGAAGGCGTTGCCGAAATCCATTCCCGTATCGGGGAACGGGCGGCCTGAGACCGGGTTGATTGGCCCTTCATAGGGGCGCGGCCTGTCTTCGCGGGCGAGCTGGAAACGGAATTCGTTGTCGATGGTGTTGGTGAGGTGCGAGACCAGGGCGCCATTGATCGCGTTCGAGTGATCCTTCTCGACGGCGTTGGAGCTGCGCGCCCACGTGTCGATGTCGAAGGTCCCGTTGACCTGACGCGAGTTGGTATAGCTGTACTTGAGCGAGGCGTTGTGCACCTCGTTGATGCGCCAATCCAGTTTTGCGAACGCCGCCTGAGCGTCGGCGCTACGCGAAATGGAGCCGAAGTCATTCGCCAGCACGCCGCTAAACGCGGTGTTGAGGAAAGCCTTGAGCTGGGTGAGCTCGGGAGTCGAGGGGCGGTTCTTCTGCTTCACATCGTCGTACACCTGCTGGTCGTACGCGATGAAATAGAACAACTTGTCTTTAACGACCGGGCCCCCGAGGGTCATCCCGAACTGGCTCTGATTGAAGTCGGGCTGAAGAATCTGATTCTCGTGCCTCGAGTCCGACGACAATGCATCGTTCTTCCCAAAGTAGTGCACGGTTCCGTGGACTTCATTGGTCCCGCTCTTCGTGATGATGTTGACGAATCCCCCGCTCGATCTGCCAAACTCGGCGTTGGCCCCCTGCGACACCACTACCATCTCGCGCACCGCGTCGAGGTTGAACGTGAATGGTGGTCGCTGGCCGCCGCGCTGCTCTCCGAAGAATGGATTGTTGAAGTCGGCGCCGTCGACCATGATGTTGTTGTGGATGCCGCGCTGTCCCCCGATGCTGAGCACATCGCCGTCGGGTCCCTGCGTGATCGCGACACTTGGAGTAAGAAGCGTGAGACTCAGAAAGTTGCGCCCGTTATTGGGGAGCGCGGTAACTACCTCGGCTGGAAAGCGTGTCACTTCGGATGAGAGGGTGGGATCGACCGTCGGGACCTGACCGACGACGGTGACGCCGGCGAGCTGCGTCGTCGATCGAGCTAATACGAGTGGGAGATCCACCACCTGTCCGAGTGTGACGGCAATGTTCGACTTGGTGACCGGAGAATAGCCGACCGATCTCGCCGAGACGTTGTAATTGCCGAGCGGGAGAAGTGTCGTGACGAAGACGCCCTGGTCGCTGGCTTTGACGGTGCGGGTGTAATTCGTTTCGGTATTACGGACGGTGACGAATGCCGAGACAGGATTGCCGCTCGAGTCTGTCGCGGTGCCGCGAATGACGCCGGTGGTAGCCTGCGCCTGCGCGAAGAGAGTGCCTGGGGCGATTGAAAGAGCCGCGAGGAAAAGAGGGAATCGCAGCGATCGTGAGAGAGCGCGCCACTTCATAGAGGAATCTCCAGAATGAGTTAGGCAGCTGATCTCGAAGAGACAAGAAATCTCTTTGATGATTCCACCAACGTAATGCTCAAGTTGCCTCTCGGCGACCTCTTGTCAGGTTGAGCCATCGAGACGGGGATTGATGCAAATGTTTGGCGAATTCCGCTGACCCTTGGATTGCTGCACAAGCAAGAAAGGTCAAAAGCGGTAACACGGATGCTGCGGATTTTGGCGGATCCTTCGGATCGCTCCTCGTGGCGGTATAGCACCGCTCGCCAGAGCCGTTTTCTTTTTGTTATTTCGTAAGAGAGCCCGCTAGCGGACCGAAGCATCCCGAGCGGCAGTTCCCAAAAATCCCAGTCCTGGTCTTACGAGCCATCACGCCACAAGGAGCGATCCGCAGCATCCGCCAAAATCCGAAGCATCCGTGTTCCCGCTGTTGACCTTATTGCTGCGCAGAGGCGCCTTAGGTTCGCTGAGGTGACTGATGAAGATGTTTGGCGATCGCGCGCGCCGATTCGAGCGGATTGCTGTTGGTGGTTTCGACAACAAGCTCAGCGGGCGGCATTACCGGGCGATCGAAGGCGCCGGCCTTGTCGAGCTTTCGGAACTGGTAGACATCGCGCAGCTTGCCGAATCTCTCGCGCGAATCGGCCTTGAGCCGAGTCTCGAGCTCGGTGTCCGAGCAGCGCAGCTCGATGAAGCGAAGCTGGCCTCCGCGGTCAGTGACGCGTTTCTGGAGCGCGGGGATGAATGCGTCCGTAACAGTCGATTCCGGGGCGAAGGTCATGATCACACCGGCCTGTTTCGCGGCGAGACAGGCGTCGATCGTGCCGATCCAGATTTTTTCGCGCAGCGCGACGAATGGCGGCGATCCGAATGGGAACAAGGAGGTCACGAGATCTACTACTGCGTGGTTGTGGAGGAGACGATACCCTGTCTCAACCGCGAGCAGTTCGCCGACGGTGAGCTTGCCGACGCCCGGGCGTCCGAAGAGGAAGATGACCTGGGTAGCCATGCCCCCATAAATTAGGACTTTCTCCTACCTCCCGGGAATCCTGACGTCCGATTCCCGGGAGAAGCTTCGGTCCGCGCTGGCGCGGACTCCGTCAGTTCCCGCCGTTGTCAGCCGGGCCGGTGAACACCGTGTTGTTGACCGTGATGTTGTCGAGGACGACGAATCCCGGATTGGCCGGGACGTCCGTGCCTTCGTCAAATATGATCAGTAGCTCGCTGATGGTGAGATCGTCTGACGGATTGAAGTCGTCAGTGAATCCTGTCGCCGGCAGGGAGGCGATCGGGGTTCCCGCTGGATAGGAATCCTTGATCCAACCCGGCGCACTTCCAGGCGTATGTACCGCCGCGGCGCAGCCGAGGAAGATCACGCCGCGGTCGCCCGACTCGTCTGCCACGATGATATCCCAGCGTGGCGCACCCGCTCCACACCAGCCGTCGGTGCGGTGTTCCCACGAGAGGTTGGTTATGGCTGAAAGCGGCTGTCCCTCGAGGCCGGTAATTCGCGCCTCTCCGGCCGCGAACGTCTCGGTCGTGGTCATTTTCTGGAAGTAGAGGCCGTGATCGGCGTTGCCCTTCGAGTCCGGTAGTCCCTCATGCGCCTTCCAGGCGGCGTATGAGGCTTGGCCGAATCCGTCGGGATGCAGATTCAGTCCGGAGTTCGAGTTCGAGTTTGCGTTTGCGGCGAGCGTCACGCTCGATGGCGTGAGCGACGGGTCGGTGATCGTCCGGTCCGCGCAGGCCGAGAGGACGAGCAGTGCCGCGGTGGTGGGGAGTAATGCCATGGTCTTGTTCATACTGCCTCCAGCTGTTTCGGGTCGATCTCGTCGATTTTAGGGGAGATGCATCGAACGCAAGAAGAGTGCGGCAGCGCGATTCTCTCAACTCGATGCCGATTTCCTATCACCGAGATGTCGATTTCCTATCACCCGGATGTCGATTTCCTATCACCCAGATGTCGATTTCATATCACCCAGATGTCGATTTTAGTCACTCCGCTTGTAGAACCCGTCGGTCCACTTAATCACCTGAGCGGCCAGGGTCTCGTTCTCCCCGTGAGCGCCGTCGCGACTCCCGTCGCCGTCGTGATGCCCATCGCCGTTGTGATGTCCGTCACCGTTGTGATGTCCGTCACCGTCCCGCTGCGCCCGGGCGATGACCCCTCGCAAGTCTAGCTG
>Ga0307312_10001548_pt1 | contig 11785 bp, 10 predicted proteins | sample ER_DNA_202_FD_194489 | JGI IMG/M metagenome (GOLD analysis project Ga0307312, IMG submission 194489) | Bulk soil microbial communities from the East River watershed near Crested Butte, Colorado, United States - ER_DNA_202 | ecosystem: Environmental > Terrestrial > Soil > Floodplain | place...
CTTGGCCTCCATGGGCTGGTCGTCCGGCACCTTGAAGCGCTCCATGATGTTGTAGATCCGGTCGCCCGCGAACAGGCGCACGAGGTCGTCCTGGCCCGAGAGGTAGAAGCGCGACTCGCCGGGGTCACCCTGGCGGCCCGAGCGGCCGCGGAGCTGGTTGTCGATGCGGCGCGCCTCGTGGCGCTCGGTGCCGAGCACGTACAGGCCGCCGACCTCCTTGATCCCGTCCGCGAGCTTGATGTCGACGCCGCGGCCGGCCATGTTGGTCGCGATCGTGACGGCGCCCTTCTGGCCCGCCTCGGCGATGATCCCGGCCTCCTTCTCGTGCTGCTTGGCGTTCAGCACCTTGTGCGGGATGCCCTGGCGGTCGAGCAGCTGCGAGAGGTGCTCCGAGACCTCGACGGAGATCGAGCCGACGAGCACCGGCTGGCCGGCCTCGTGGCGCTCCTTGATGTCGGCGATCGCCGCGTTGTACTTCGCCTCGGCGGTCTTGAAGATCAGGTCGTTCTCGTCCAGGCGCGCCACCTGGACGTTGGTCGGGATCTCGACCACGTTCAGGTTGTAGATCTCGACGAACTCCTTCTCCTCCGTCTTGGCCGTGCCGGTCATGCCCGCGAGCTTTTCGTAGAGGCGGAAGTAGTTCTGCAGCGTGATCGTGGCGAGCGTCTGGTGCTCCTCCTGAATGCGGACGCCCTCCTTGGCCTCGACCGCCTGGTGCAGGCCCTCCGACCAGCGGCGGCCTTCCATGATCCGGCCGGTGAACTCGTCGACGATCTTGACCTCGCCGTCCTGGACGACGTAGTCGACGTCGCGGTGAAAGAGCGCCTCCGCCTTCAGCGCCTGGTTCAGGTGGTTGACGAGCTGCCCGTTGCGCGGGTCGTAGAGGTTGTCGATCCCGAGCATGCGCTCGACCGCCTCGATCGAGCCGTGCATCGGCGAGATCGTCTTGTGCTTCTCGTCGTACTCGAAGTCGGCGCCGGAGGCCTCGGCCGCGCCCTTCGGTAGACCAGGCTTGGCCGCGAAGCCCTCGAGCGTCTTGGCGACGCGTGCGAAGTCGTAGTAGACCTGCGCCGCGGTCTCGGGCTCGCCGGAGATGATCAGCGGCGTGCGCGCCTCGTCGATCAGGATCGAGTCGACCTCGTCCACGATCGCGAACTCGTGGCCGCGCTGGACGACGCCGTCGAGCGTGACGGCCATGTTGTCGCGGAGGTAGTCGAAGCCGAACTCGGAGTTCGTCCCGTAGACGACGTCGGCCGCGTAGGCCTCGCGCCGCTCGTCGAAGGGCATCATGTTCGCGATCGACGACGCGCGCATGCCGAGGGCATCCCAGACGGGTTTCGTCCACTCCGGGTCGCGCTTGGCGAGGTAGTCGTTGACCGTGACCAGGTGGACGTTGTTGCCGGTCAGCGCATTCAAGTAGAGCGGCTGGACGGCGACGAAGGTCTTGCCCTCACCGGTCTTCATCTCGGCGATGTCGCCCTCGTGGAGGACGATGCCGCCCATCTCCTGGACGTCGAAGAGGCGGATGTCCATCGTGCGCTTGAACGCCTCGCGGACGGCGGCGAAGGCCTCGAAGACGAGCTCGTCGACCGGCTCGCCGTTCTCGATCCGCTGCTTGAACTCGGCGGTCTTGCCGGCGAGCTCGGCGTCGCTCAGTGCCTCGTACTCGGGCTCCAGCGTGCCGATGTAAGCGGCCTGCTCGGCGAGGCGCTTGACGCGGCGGCCTTCGCCGAAGCGCAGGACTTTTTCGAGAGATCCGAGCTGTTGAGCCATCGTCTTAGGGTAGCTGGCCTACAGGGGGTCGGCCTCTATTTCCCAGGCGTCCTCGTCGAGGCGGGCGGCCCTGACGACATAGTGATCACCCTTTTCGCGGCCGATGCGCTCCAGCTCGGGGACGCTGCCGAAGGATCGTTGGCCGTCCACGGTCAGCGTGCGGCCCTCGTCGGCAGCGACCAGCTCGAGCTCGTCGCCGTCGGCCTGGAAGCTCGCGACGGCGATGCGTCGGGCGGCGACGGCCCAGATGTCCTCGCGCTGACGGACAGCCTCGGCACGGTACGGCGGCTCGAGCGTCTGCTCGACGGCGTCGGCGAGCGGCGCGAGCGTGTCCGGCGGCTCGTCCTCGTCGACGACCAGGTCGCCGTTCGGGAGCGCCACGAAGTGCACCTCGTCACCTGCGAGGCCGGGGCCTTCGGCCGACGCGACCGCGTCCCAGCGGCGAGGGCGCGCGACGCCGTGGATGCCGGTCACGCCCCAGTGCGGGCCGGGGTCGACGGGACCGCGCTCGAGCTCCTGCTCGAGCCGAGCTTCGCGCGCCAGCTTCTTGTGCAGCGGCTCGCGCCGGAAGATCACTGCGGCTCGATCAGCCCGTAGCCGCCGTCGCGACGCCGGTAGACGATGTTCACTGCCTCCGAGTCGCCGCTGCGGAAGACGAAGAAGTCGTGACCGACGAGCTCGAGGTGCAGCACGGCTTCTTCCGGCGTCATGGCGTCGAGCGCGAACTGCTTGGTCTTGACGATCTCGAGCTCGAGCTCTTCCGCCGTGACCGGCGTCTCGGCGGCGGCGTTCACCCGGGCCGCGCGGCGACGCCGATCGCGGCCGCGCGTGCGGTAGCGGGTCACCTGCCGCTCGAGCTTGACGACGAGCTGGTCGATCGAGGCGCGCATGTCCGACGAGGCCTCGCGCGCCCTCAGCACCGGGCCTGCCGTCCAGATCGTCGCCTCGGCGACCTGGTTCTCCGCGATCGACGGGTTCTTCTCGAGCATCAGCTCGAGCTCGACCCGCGGATCGGTCAGCTGCCGCTCGAGCTTGCCGAGCTTCTCCTCGGCGTAGCTCCGAATTGCATCGCTGACCTCGAGGTTCCTGCCCTTCACCTGGAACTGCATCCGAGCGCTCCTTCGACGCTGGCTCCGTGCAAGGAATCTAACGGACGACCCGCGCGAACGTAATCACCTCGACCCGGCGCGCGCCCGCCTTGCGCAGCGCGCTCGCGGCGGCGTTCGCGGTCGAGCCGCTCGTATAGACGTCGTCGACCAGCGCGACGCGGGCCGGCGACTTCCCCGCAGGGGCGAATGCGCCGGCGACGTTACGCCGGCGGTCGGGGAGTGACAGCCCGCGTTGCCGCGAGGCGGGTCTCGTCCTGCCGAGCAGGGCCGTCACCGGAAGCGCCCAGCGCTCTCCGAGCTCGCGCGCGAGCCGCTCGGCCGGCTGGTGCCCGCGTTCGAGGCCACGCGCGCGGTCGGCCGGGACGAACGCGAGCGCTGCCACTCTTGGCGCCGGGAGCGACTCGGCGACGACGTCCGCCGCGTCGGCGGCGAGCGTGCGCAGGCCACGCTCCTTCCAGGCACGGACGAGCCGCCGAACCGCCTCGTCGTACGCGACTGCGGCTCGGGCCGACGCGAACGCCAGGCGACGGCCTGCACACTCGCGGCACCGCGCGACGGGCCACGCGGTCGGAGCGCCACAACGGTCGCAGCGAGGCTCGGCCAGCCGCGGGAGGGCGCCACGACAGGCTGCGCACAGCTGCTCGCCGCCACCGCCGCAGACGACGCAGCGCACGGGCAGGATCAGGTCTAGGAGCTTCACGTCACACCTCGGTCACCTCCGCCTTCGAGCGTACGGCGGAAGTCGTCACGCGTGTGTGACGGCTTCGTGACGGAGGTGTGCCGGCTATCCCCCGGTCGCGAAGGCCGCGTCGGCCTCGGCCAGCGTCTCGGCCGAGCCGATGTCGTACCAGCGGCCGGGAACGCGCCAGGCGTAGACCGGCACGCGCGGGTAGAGCCACTGGACGAGCCGACCCGGCTGGTCGGGGTTGTTCCCCGCCTCAAGGTACTCGCGCACGAGCCCGAGTGACCGGCGCGGGTAGAAGTAGAGCGCGATCCCGGTCAGCGTGCTCCGCGGCTGCTCGGGCTTCTCCTCGAAGAACGTCAGGCGGTCGTCGTCGTCCAGCTCGATCGCGTTGTAACGGCGGATCGCCTCGAGGTCGCCGACGTCGTAGACCCCGAGCGCCGGAGCGTTCTTCTGCCGCGCGAACTCGCCGAACGGGGCCAGGCTCTCGGTGAACAGGTTGTCCCCGGCGAGCACGATCAGGTCCTCGTCGATCGCCGCTTCTCGGATCGTCAGCTCGAGGTCGCCGATCGCGCCGAGCTTCGTCTCCTCGTCGGCAGTGCCGTCGTCGACGATCTGCACCTCGGTGCCGGTCCACCCGGTTGCCCACTCGCGAAAGGCGTCGGCGAACTTCGAGTTCGTGACGAGATAGATCGCGCCCAGCCCGTCGACTCCGTGCAGCCGCTCGAGCAGATGCTCGACCATGGGCCGCCCGCCCACGTCCAACAGCGCCTTCGGCCGGTTGAGCGTCAGCGGATAGAGCCGCGTTGCATAGCCCGCGGCGAGGATGACGGCCTTCATGCCGTCGGTATCGGGTCTAGGTGCCTTCGTCCCAAGAAGCGAGGTACTTCGCCTGCTCCTCGGTCAGCTCGTCGATGGCGACCCCCATCGTCTCGAGCTTCAGCCGCGCAATCTCGTTGTCGATCTCCTCCGGCACCGGGTAGACCTTGCGCTCCAGGCTCGCTGCGTTGGCGACCACGTACTCCGCCGAGAGCGCCTGGTTCGCGAACGACATGTCCATCACCTGAGCCGGGTGGCCCTCGGCGGCCGAGAGGTTCACCAGCCGGCCGTCGGCGATCAGGTAGATCCGGCGGCCGTCCTCGAGCTTGAACTCGTCGACGAAGGTGCGCAGCGTGCGCGTCTCGGTCGCGAGCGCGCGCAACGCCGGGATCTCGATCTCGACGTTGAAGTGGCCGGTGTTGGCCAGAATCGCGCCGTCCTTCATCAGCAGGATGTGCTCGCGCGTGATCACCGACTTGTCACCGGTGGCCGTGACGAAGATGTCGCCGACCTGCGCGGCCTGCTCCATCGTTAGCACCTGGAAGCCGTCCATCACGGCCTCGAGCGCGCGCAGCGGGTCGACCTCGGTGACGACCACGTGCGCGCCCATGCCCTTCGCGCGCATCGCGACGCCGCGGCCGCACCAGCCGTAGCCGGCGACCACGAACGTGCGGCCGGCAAGCAGGATGTTCGTCGCGCGCACGATCCCGTCGATCGTCGACTGGCCCGTGCCGTAGCGGTTGTCGAACATGTGCTTGGTGAGCGCGTCGTTGACCGCGATCACCGGGAACCCGAGCGCGCCGTCGCGCTCCAGGGCCTTGAGCCGGATCACGCCGGTGGTCGTCTCCTCGGTCGCGCCGACGATGTCGCCGAGCTGCTCGCGCCGGTGCGAGTGGAGCACGCCGATCACGTCGGCGCCGTCGTCCATCGTCAGCTGCGGCTTGTGATCGACCGCGGCCTCGATGTGCTGGTAGTAGGTGTCGTTGTCCTCACCCTTGATCGCGAAGACGGAGATCTCGAACTCGTCCACCAGCGCGGCCGCGACGTCGTCCTGGGTCGAGAGCGGGTTCGACGCGCAGAGCACGACGTCCGCGCCGCCGTCCTTCAGCGTCCGCATCAGGTTGGCGGTCTCGCTCGTGACGTGCAGGCACGCGGACACCCGGTAGCCGGCGAGCGGCTGGTCGGTCGCAAAGCGCTCACGGATCGCGGCCAGGACCGGCATCTGCCGGTCGGCCCATTCGATGCGGTTCACGCCCTCGGCCGCGAGGGCGAGATCCTTGACGTCGTAACGGCTGGTGGTGGCCACGGGCGGCAGTCTAGTCAGATTGGTCGCCGCGGCCGTACTGGTCCTCGAGCCGGACGATGTCGTCCAGCTGCGGCGTCGAGACCTCGATGATCTTCGTGTCCTCGACCGCCTTCACCCGATGGACGGTGCCCGGCGGGAAGTGGAAGGCCGCGCCTGGGCCGACGACCTCGTTGTTCAGCATCCGCTCGCCGGGGCCGCCGAGCTCGAGCTTCGCGCGTCCCTCGAGCACGTACCACGCCTCGTCCTTCTCGTTGTGGAACTGCAGGCTGAGCGACTCGCCCGCGCGGATGAAGAGGATCTTCCCGGCGTAGTGGTCGGTCTTCGACCAGATCAGCTCGTAGCCCCAGGGCTTGTCGACCCTCTCGGGCTCCGACGCGAACCTGTCGAGCCCGCCGAGGTTCGGGGAGGTCAAGTGATCGTGCTCGGCCACGAGCCGCGCGAACCTACCACCATGCTGGAGGGCGTGGTGGAACAGCGCTCGCCGCAGGGCCGTGCTGGTCGTTCCGAGGCAAGGACGCAGGGAGCGTTCGTACCTGGAAGGTAGGGCGCGACTGAGGACGCGGCCTCGGGGCGAGCAGCGCGGTCCTGCGGCTCAGTCGCTGTTTCGCCACGCCCTCCCCTCGCTATCCAGGCCACCCGGGGTGTTCGGCGAGGTACTCGCTCGCCACCCGCAGGTCCTTCGGAGTGTTGACGGTCAGCCAGATCCCCTCGTGACGCAGGGCTCGTAGGCGGCCCTCGCCGGCGAGCTCCGGAAATGTGCTCGTCTCGTGGTCGCCGCGCTCGGGAAAGCGCTCGAGCGCCTCCTCACCCAGGACGTAGATGCCGCAGCTGACCCACTGGTCGAGCCGCGGCGCCTCGCGGAAGCCCGTGACCACGTCGTCGTCGAGCTCGACCACCCCGAACGGCGAGCGCAGCGGGACGACCGTGATCGTCGCGGCCGCCACGTGCTCCCGATGGAGCGCCAGCAGGCGCGAGAGGTCGACGTCCACCAGCTCGTCGCCATTGAGTGCGAACACGTCGCCCTGCTCACGCCGCGCCGCGGCGGCGAAGCGGATGCCCCCTCCCCGGCCCAGCGGCTCCGGCTCGGGAACGGCCACCACCTCGGGCCCGATCCCGCCGAGGGCGGTCTCGAAGGCGCCTTCCTGCCCGGCCGCGCAGCTGACGAGGACGCGCGTCACGCCCGCGGCGGCGAGCTGCTCGACCTGATAGGCGGCCAGCGGCCGCCCGGCGAGCTCGACCAGCGCCTTCGGGCGCCCGCCCGCGGCCTCGCCGAGGCGCTCGGCCTTCCCGCCCGCCAGGATGATGGCTTCCACTACGGCGCCGCTTGCGGTGCCGTCGTCAGCCCGAGTGGGCTTTGCTCACTCGGGCGTATGAAATGACCGGTCGTCACGCTTGAAAGCAAGCAGCGGCTCCTAGAGCTCGGCGCGCTCTGGCTCTGAAATCTCTGGAAGCGCGGCGAGCGGCGAGGCGGCGCGACCGATGCCCTCGTAGGTGAAGCCGGCGGCCCGCGCGGCCTCGGGGTCGAGCAGGTTCCGGCCGTCGAGGATCAGCGGCCGGCGCATCGCCTCACGCACATCGTCGGAGGCAAGCTCGCGCAGCTCGTCCCACTCGGTCACGATCACGGCGGCGTCCGCGCCCGAGACCGCGTCGAGCACGCTGTCGCAGAAGGTGACGCCCTGGAGCAGCCGGCGCGCGTCGGCGACCGGGTCCCAGGCCCGCACCTCGGCGCCCTCGGCCAGCAGGCGTGAGGCGAGCACGAGCGACGGCGCCTCGCGCAGGTCGTCGGTATTCGGCTTGAAAGCGAGCCCGAGCAGCGCGACCGTCTTGCCGCGGAGCTTGCCCAGGTGCTTCTCGAGCTTCCCCACCACGCGCCGCTTCTGCAGCTCGTTGACCTCGATCACGGCGCTCAGCAGTTGGAAGTGGTACCCCGAGTTCGATGCGAGCTGCTTGAGCGCGACGCCGTCCTTCGGGAAGCACGAGCCGCCCCAGCCGATGCCGGCGCGCAGGAAGTGCGGGCCGAGCCGGTGGTCGAGGCCCACGCCCTCCGCCACCTTGACCACGTCGGCGCCGGTCGCCTCGCACACGTTCGCGATCTCGTTGATGAAGCTGATGCGCGTCATCAGGAACGCGTTCGCGGCGAGCTTGATCATCTCGGCCGAGGCGACGTCGGCGTGCACGACGGTGGTCTCGAGCGGGTCGTACAGCGAAGCGACCGTCTGCGCGTCTGCCTCGGTGAAGGCGCCGACGACGACGCGGTCCGGCTGCATGAAGTCGCGAACGGCGCTGCCCTCGGACAGGAACTCCGGGTTCGAGACGTAGCCGACGTGCGCCAGGCCGCGCGCATCGAGCGCTGCGCGAACCTTCTCGCCGGTGCCGACGGGGACGGTGCTCTTCATCACGAGCAGCGCGCGCTCCTCGAGGGGCGGCAGCTGGTCGACGACCGACCAGACCGCGGTCAGGTCGGCGTCGCCGGAGTACGTCGGCGGCGTGCCGACGCAGACGAACAGGACGGGCGCGTCGACGACGTCGTCAACTTCGAGCGTGAAGCTCAGGCGTTCGCGGTTCCGCTCCAGCAATTCCTCGAGCCCGGGCTCGTGCAGCGGCACGCGGCCGGCCCGGAGCGCCTCGATCCGCTCGGGCACGACGTCGCGGACCACCACCTCGTGCCCAAGCTCGGCGAAGCAGGCGCCGGTGACGAGGCCGACCCAGCCGGCCCCGAAGATGCCGATTTTCGGCTTCACGGCCGCGGAGCCTACCGGGGCAGAGGCCGCAGCCCGCGCGCGATCGCGAGCATCGTCTCGTTCGAAAGCGAGTCGAGCAACGTGTTCACGACCCAGTAGGTCGCGCCGTTGTCGCGCAGCACGACCATGTGCAGGTGCGAGCCGGTGTAGTGGAGGTCGAACTCGCGCCCGCCGACCCGCTGCGTGAGGCTCTTGTCGTCGAGCACCGGGGCGTCGGCCCAGTTCGTCTCCTGAATGCCCCAGTACTCGAGCGCCCCTTTGCGGAACGTCAGCCGCAGCGTCGGCTTCCCGCCGAGCGGGTAGATCCGCACCGGCGTCTCGCCGTAGCCGTTGTCGAGGTTGGACGAGCTCTCGAGCAGCGTCGGATACTCCACCATGAACGGCAGGCGTTTGCGCAGCCTGAACAGGGTCGAGCGCGTCGCTCCCGGATCGCGGCGCACGTTCGGCGGCTGCCGGGTCGGCGTCGTCGGGATCACGACCGGCGTCAGCTCGCCGTGGAACGTCGAGCCGACGATCACCGTCAGCAGCGCGCCGTTGGCAAGCGGCCGGATGTTGGCGGGCATTGGCTCGACGTCGGCACTGCCGACGAGGCGTGCGACCTGCGCGGCCGCGACCGGACCGTCCTTCTTCCGGGCCGGGTCGAAGTAGACCTTCGAGTGGAAGTAGTTCCAGTTGGGCGCGTTCGCCGGCTGGCCGCTGGGCGGCGTGACCGTGGCGTAGCCCTTCTGTCCGAGCAGATAGCTCGCGTTCCCGGCCGAGCCCGCGACGCCGTTGCCGTTGAGGACGGTCAGCGTCACCTGCTTCGGCGGAATCGTTCGCTTGCGCGCGGGCAGCTTGCGCCCGAGCGCGGTGGCGGTCTGGACGGAGGCCTCGCCGACGTCGGGGTTGAGGAACTGCTGCACGGCGTCGTCGATGCTGCTCTGGGATGCCGAAAGCTCGTTCTGCCCGACGACGTCCTGGATCTTCACCTGGAAGACGTGCCCGTGCGGGAGGCTGTAGGCGAACGAGGCGTACTTCTTGATGTCGCTGAGGTTTACGGCGCGCCCGCCTCGCTCCACTTCCATGTAGTGGTTCTGGGTGACCGTGTTGACGATCCCGAGCACGGTCGAGAGGCCGAGCGACTTGGCCACCTGCTGACGAGCAGCTCCGACGAACTGCTGCTGCCGCGCAAGCCGGTAGAGGTCGGAGTCGGTGTGCCGGAAGCGGACGAAGTCGAGCGCCTGCTTGCCGGTCAGGTGCTGGTATCCCGGCTGCAGGTTGATGTTGGCGTAGTCGGTCTCCGAGGTGCCGACATTCTTGTTGTAGTAGCGCCGGTCGACGTCCAGCCAGACCCCGCCCAGCTTGTTCACGACGCCGATGAAACCGAGGAAGTTGATCGGGATCAGGTAGTTGATCGGCAGGTTCGTCAGGTGCCGCACGGTCTCGAGCGCGCCGCCGAGGCCGCAGTAGGCGTAGGCGCTGTTGATCCGTCCGGTGCCTTGCGCGACGTCGGGCCCGCCGCCCTTTGCGGGGCAGTAGAGCGGGACCTGGAGGTCACGTGGGAACGACAGCATCGAGATCGTGTTCGTGACCGGGTCGGCCCGGATCAGCATCATCGTGTCCGAGCGCGAGGTGTCGGTGCCGTCGCCGGCGCGGTGGTCGTAGCCGAGCACGAGCGCGGTGGCGGCGGACTTCGGCGGGTCGAGCCGCGCCTGAGTCTGCTGGCCTTCGGCCGAGGTCGGCCGGAGCAGGGCCACGCTCTCGTGCGCCCAGAGGTAGAAGCCGCCGACGACCCCGACCACGACGACCGCGAGCATGGCGCCGGCCCAGAGGAAGAAGCGGCCGACCCGCGCGGCCACCCGTCGCTGCGGCGGAGGCGGTTGCCGGTAGAGCGTCACCGGCGTCAGCGCGCCGGGCGGCAGAACCGCGTGGCCGTTGCCGTTGACCGCAGCCCCGCGGCCAATCCCTTTCTTGAGCGTTGTCCGCATGAAAAAAGAGAACGCCGTCAGGCGTTCGCCGCGACTCAGGATAGCCGACGCTTCGGGCGGCTACCTCGGTTCTAGACCTCGGCGATCGTCTGCTCGGCGAGCCACTGCGCCACCGCCAGCAGGCTCCCGTCGGCCAGATAGGCCCGTCGCTGCTCGTCGGAGCCGCTGCCGCGCTCGCAGAGTCGCTCGATCTCGCCCAGCTCGGCCTCGCAGCCGAGCCGTCGCGCGGCCGGAAGCGCGAGCGTGACCAGCTCGAGCGCCGCCTCGCGCGCTGGCCGCACCTCGTCGCGGGCGAGGTCGATCAGCTCCGCGTCGAGCCCGTAGCGTGCCGCACGCCACTTGTTCTCCTCGACCAGCGTCCGCGGCTGGATCGGCGGCGGGCCCTCCGACTCGTAGTGGTCGGCGAGCGTCGCGGCGAGCGACTGGATCAGGGCCACGAGCCCGGCCAAGTTCTCGAGCCGCGTCTGGCCGTCGCAGATCCGGATCTCGATCGTCCCGAGCTTCGGGTGCGGCCGCAGGTCCCACCAGATGTAGGTGTAGTCCTCGAAGGAGCCGGTCCGGACGCCGCGCTCGACCAGCAGCTCGAACTCCTCGAAGGACGAGAGCGCCGGCGGCAGCCCGCTGCGCGGGAAGGCGTCGAAGAGCTTCACGCGCGTCGAGGCGAGCCCCGTGTCGCGTCCCTGCCAGAACGGCGAGTTGACCGAGAGCGCAAGCAGCTCGGGCAGCCACGTGCGCAGCCCGTTGGCAACCGCGATCGCCTGCTGCGCGCTCTCGAGGCCGACGTGCACGTGCAGGCCGAAGATCAGCTCGCGCTCGGCGACCCACTGCATCGTCTCGACCAGCTCCTGGTAGCGCGGCTCCTCGGTGATCTCCTGGTGCTCGTAGCGCGAGAACGGGTGCGTCCCGGCCGATGCGATCAGCGCGCCGCTCTCGGCGGCGGCGTCACGGAGCTGCGCGCGCAGGCCTCGCGCCTCCTCGATCGCATCGGGGACGGTCTCCGCGACGTGGGTCGCGACTTCGACGATCGACTGCATCAGCTCCGGCTTGACGCGCGGGTCCCCGCCGGCCGCCTCGAAGACCTCGTCGAAGCGCGAGCTCAGCTCGTACGACTCGCCGTTGACGAGCTGGAACTCCTCTTCGACGCCCAGGCTGAACGGACGGCGCTGGCCGTAGTTGACCTCCATCCGGCCGTTCGTCAGCTCGCCGGCTCGAGAACCGGCTCGCTCGGCTCGTAGGCGAGGTTCGGCCGGAGCCACCGCTCGGCGTCGGGCAGCGAAAGGCCCTTTCGGGCGGCGTAGGACTCGACCTGGTCGCGGCCGACGCGGCCGACGGAGAAGTACCGCGCCTCCGGGTGGTGGAAGTAGAGCCCGCTGACGGCCGCTGCGGGC
>Ga0307312_10001549_pt1 | contig 11780 bp, 12 predicted proteins | sample ER_DNA_202_FD_194489 | JGI IMG/M metagenome (GOLD analysis project Ga0307312, IMG submission 194489) | Bulk soil microbial communities from the East River watershed near Crested Butte, Colorado, United States - ER_DNA_202 | ecosystem: Environmental > Terrestrial > Soil > Floodplain | place...
GAGCCCGACGAAGCCGCCCAGCAGCCCGATGACCGCTCCAGTGGCAACGATGGCCTCGGGATTCGCGGACGCGGGCTCGCGTTCGGCTCGACGGTGAGGACGCAGCAAGTCGACGCCGAACGCGAGCAGCGTGACGCCGATCACGCCCAGGAGCAGGTCCCCCGGCACCTCGCCGGAGAGCAGACCGCCGGCCGCCGCCGCAACCACCGACGGCGGGGCCATCCAGAGGAAGATCCGCCAGTCGATCCTGCCCGCGCGGATGTGTGTGACGGCCGCCGTCAGCGCCGCGGCCGCGGAGACGCCGATGTTGGCACCTGCGCCGGCGGCCGGGCTCGACGCCGCCAGGACGATCACCGGCAGGCGGATGTTGCCGAGAACGAGGCCGACGAGACCTCCTGCGACGGCTGTGATGAAGCACCAGAGTGCGACCGCGACGAGGAGAAGGGCGTCCAGGCGCTTGAATATCCCGCATGAGCGAGCGTATGCGCCGCGTCAACGAGTCGATCCGCCAGGTTCTTTCCGAAGGAGTGGGGCAGCTCAAGGACCCGCGGATCGGGTTCGTGACGGTCACGGGCGTCGAGACCTCGCCCGACCTGCGTCACGCGCGCGTCTTCGTTTCGGTGCTCGGCGCGGAGCGCAAGCGCGTGCAGACATTGGCGAGCTTGCAGGCGGCGCACTCGGTGCTGCAATCTCGCCTCGGCCGCGAGCTACATCTCAAGCGAACTCCCCAACTGGCCTTCGAGTACGATCCGTCGGTCGAGCGGGGGGTCCGCATGACGAAGCTGATCGATGAACTCGCACCAGACGACAGCGACTGAGCTGGCAGCGGTCGCGGACGCGATCCGTGGCCACGAACGATTTCTGATCACGACGCACGAGAACCCGGACGGGGACGCGCTCGGCTCGTTGCTTGCGACCAAGCTCGCACTCGACCAGCTCGGGAAGGACTCCGTCATGGTCCTCTTCGGCGACGCTCCACTGCCCGGCGAATACGCGTTCATGCCGCTCCAGGAACTGCAACGTCGTTGGCCCGACGACGTATCGGAACGCGTCCTCCTGGCGGTGGACTGTGCGAACGAGAGCCGAATCGCCGATCCCGAGGTGCTCGGGCGCGTGCCGCTCTCGGTCGACATCGACCATCATCACGACAACACCCGCTTCGGCCGGATCAACCTGATCGTCGCAGACGCGTCCTCGACCGGTGAGGTCTTGCGCGACCTCTTTCGCGAGCTCGACACCGAGCTGACGCCCGAGATCGCCGAGGCGCTCTACATCGCGCTCGTCACCGACACCGGCCGCTTCCAGTACACGAACACGACCCCGAAGGCACTGCGGCTGGCCGCGGAGCTCGTGGAAGCAGGGGCTGACGTGCATCGCGTCTTCCAGGGCGTGTACGAGTCCGTGCAGTTCGCGAAGTTGAAGCTGCTCGCGCGGGCGCTCGACCGTGCGCAGGTCTACGAGGGCGGACGCATCGTGGTGTCCTATCTCCTGCGCACGGACTTCACCGAAGTGGGCGCGGCCGAGCCGTACTCCGAGGGGATCATCGACTACCTGCGCGCGGTCGAGGGCGCGGACATGGCCGTGCTGATTCGCGAGCCACCGCGCCAGGACGGCCCAACGCGTCGTGTCAGCCTGCGCGCGAGCGTCGACGAGCTCGACGTGTCGGCGATCGCGCGGAAGTCCGGCGGCGGCGGCCATCGTCAAGCGGCCGGGTTCTCGAGCGAGGCTCCGATCGAAGAAATCACCGAGTTCGTCCGGCGCGAGTTCCTTGCCTCCGCGCGGGCTTGAACCCACGGGAATCGTTCTCGTCGACAAACCGGCGGGGCCATCGTCGTTCGCAGTCGTCGCAGATCTTCGCCGCCGCACGCGTGCGCGCACCGGTCATGCAGGCACCCTCGACCCTTTCGCGACGGGATTGTTGCTCGTGTTGTCCGGACGGGCAACTAAGCTGGCATCATGCTTCGTCGGGCTCGACAAGCGCTACGTCACGGACATCGACTTGACGGCACGGACCTCGACGGGCGATCCCGAGGGCACGGTGATCATCCGTGGCGAGGCTCCCTCGCCCGACGAGCTCGAACGGCAGCTCGAGGGCCTCCGCGGTGAGGTGGAGCTGCCGATCCCGGCCACGTCGGCCGTGAAGATCGGCGGGGAGCGCGCGTACAAGCTCGCACGACGCGGCGTCCAGGTCGACATGCCGACGCGCCGTTCGCGCATCGGCGCGCTCGACGTCATCGCGTATAACGACGGCGAGCTGCGGCTCGATCTGCGCGTCAGCTCGGGCACATATATCCGGGCAGTCGCGGATGTCCTCGGCGGACACTGCCGCACGCTCCGTCGCCTCGAGATCGGACCGTTCTCGGTCGACGAGGCCGATTCCGAGCGCTTCATTCCGCCCGATGTCGCCCTTGCCCGGCTGTGATCGTCGCCCGCAACGTCGCGGAACTCCCGCAGCGAGAGCGGACGGTCGCGATCGGAAGCTTCGACGGCGTCCACCGGGGCCACCAGCACGTGCTCGAGCGGGCGCGATCGGTGGGAGGGACGACGACGGTCGTCACGTTCTGGCCACACCCTCGGCTCGTGCTCGGGAACCATGTCGAGCTGCTCGCGAGCCTCGAGCGGCGGCTCGAGCTGCTCGAGACCGACGGCGGCGTCGACGAGGTGCTCGTCGTGGAGTTCACGCCCGAGGTCGCGGACCTCGAGCCGGCGGAGTTCGCCGACACGGTGTTGCGCCGCATCGGAGCGACCACGGTCGTCGTCGGCGAGAACTTCCGCTTTGGCCGTGCGGCCGCCGGCGACGGCGTCCTGCTCGAGCAGCTCGGATTCGACTGCCTCCTCGTCCCGCTGCTCGAGGGCGTGTCGTCGACGCGAATCCGCGCGCTGCTCCGGGAGGGCGATGTCGTCGCGGCGGCACCGCTGCTCGGCCGGCCCGCGGAGATCGAGGGCGTCGTCGTGCTCGGGGACCAGCGAGGAGGCACGCTCGGCTTTCCGACGGCCAATCTGGCGGTGCCTCCGGATCTGCTCGTGCCGGCATACGGCATCTACGCGGGCTTCGCTCGTGGCCACCGAGCGGCGATCTCGATCGGCGTGAACCCACACTACGGTGGAGAGGAGCGGCGCATCGAGCCGTATCTCCTCGAGTTCGAAGGCGACCTCTACGGTCAACGGCTCGTGGTCGAGCTCTGGCGCCGTCTCCGAGACGAGCGGGCTTTCACATCAGAGGAGGAACTGGTGGCCCAGATCGCCCGCGACGTCCAGGAGACCCGTGTGGCCGAGCGGCCGGTGTGAGGAATCCGGGGGCGGCCTGGGGCCTCGAACGAGTCGTGACAAGCAGCTCGCAAGTTTCCGCAAAGAGCGGAGTCTTCTAGGCGTGGCTCCGACATCGGGAGACGAGGCCCCACAGCTTGCAGTCGTCGAGAGCGTCCGCTGTCTCGAATGCGGCGCGGTCTACGGAAAGCCGCGGGGAGGGGGGACGGTGCGCGAGAACCCCGGTTGTCCCGACTGTGGCTACGTCGGGTGGATCTCGACCACGCCGCTCGTCAACGAGGCGTGGCTGCCGCCCCGTTCCGCCGCGGGTCACCAGCCGAACCACTCCGGCTGACGACACTCACGCCGCCGAAGTAATGGTGTGGCGCCGGCCAGCGTCGCACCGACCGGCCGCCCTCTTCGAGCAGGGCGAGCGCAACCTCGTCGACGCCCGGCTCGGCGTTGACGACCTCCGGGGCGGGGTGGAAGCGCGGTCGCAAGACCGCATCGGCCGCTGACAGCCCTTCGTCGAGGATTCCGGCGATCACCCCGAGCAGCGCGGTCCGCAGCCGCGTGCCGCCGGCGGCGCCGGCCGCGAGCGAGAGGCCGTCGCCGTCGAACGCGAGCGTCGGCGCCATCATGCTCTGCATCCGCTGCCCTGGCACCAGGCGTCCACGAATCAGATCCGCCTCGCCGAGCATGCTGTTCAGGTGCAGGTCGAGGCCGGGAAGGAAGTCGCCCGAGCCGAGACCGAGGCTCGTCGTGAAGACGCAGGCGTTTCCGTGCGTGTCGACGACGGTGACATTCGTCGTGTCGCCCCATCCCGTGCTCGGTGCCTGGAGCACGGCGGCGAGGGCCAACACCCGCTCCGTCTCGCTGAGTTGCTGGATGCGTGGCAGGCGCGGCACGGTTTCCGGGAGACCTGAGAGGTCCGCACGTGTCAGCAACCGTCCGTCGAGATAGTCGACCGCGACGGACTCGCTCCAGGCGGCCGCGTACGCCTGGAGGTCATGCTTCGTTATGAGCCCGCCACGTTCCTCGCACAGGGCGAGGAGGGACGCCGCGATCGAACCGCGGTACACGGAGGCGGGATCGTCTGCGAGTGCTGCCAGCGCGGACGCAAGACCCGGCTGCAGGAGCCGTTCGCCGCCTCGGAGTAGCTGCCCGGTCGGTGCGTAGATCGCCGCACCCTCGTTCATCGTCATGACGGGCGCGAGCATCGCGAGGCACGCGGCATGCGCCGGCGGGAACTCCACGCCGGTTTCGGCGAGCCGGAGCGCCGGCTCGACGAGCTCCGCCCACGGCAGACCCCCGTGCCGGTCCCAGAGCGCGACGAGACCTGCGGGCAGGCCGGGGACGCCGCACGACGCGGGGCCGACCGCGTAATGGACGAGCTCTGCCCCGAACGGCACGTCGAGGTGGATCAACTCGGCGTCACGTGTATCTGCGCCGAGCCCGGGCGCGGCGACGAAGCAGTCGAGGTTGCGCGTCCGTTCCGACGCCGCATCGAAGTAGATCGCGTGGCCGCCGCCGAGCAGGCCCGTCATCACCGTTTCGGCCACGCACGATGCGAGGGAGGCCGCCACCGCTGCGTCGGCCGCGTTCCCTCCGGCTTCGAGTATCGCGATCCCCGCCGCCGTCGTCGCCGGGTGCCCGGCCGCTACGCCCGCCTGCATCGCCCATTTTTATCGCGGCTTCGGGCCGGTAGGTTGCACGTTGATGAATGCAGCGAATGAGCTGCCGCTTGTCCATGCTCGCGGACTGATCAAGCACTTCGGCGATCTCGTCGCCGTCGACGGGATCGACTTCGACGTGCAGAAGGGCGAGGCGTTCGGGTTTCTCGGACCGAACGGCGCCGGCAAGACGTCCACGATGCGGATGATCGGTTGTGTCTCGCCGCCTTCGGGCGGCGCGCTCAAGATTTTCGGGCTCGATCCCGTCGCGCACGGTCCCGAGATCCGTGCACGTCTCGGAGTCGTGCCGCAGCAGGACACCCTCGACTTCGAGCTCACGGTGCGCGAGAACATCATCATCTACGGCCGCTACTTCGGCCTGCCGCGGCGGCAACTCCGCGAGCGCGCCGAGGAACTGCTCGACTTCGTCCAGCTGACCGAGCGCGCCGACGATCGCGTCGAACCGTTGTCAGGCGGCATGAAGCGGCGCCTGACGATCGCGCGGTCGCTCGTGAACGACCCGGACGTCCTACTCCTGGACGAGCCGACCACGGGCCTCGATCCGCAGGCACGCCACACCGTGTGGGACCGGCTGTTCCGGCTCAAACAGCGCGGCGTGACCCTGATCCTGACCACGCACTACATGGACGAGGCCGAGCAGCTGTGCGACCGGCTGGTCGTCATGGACAAGGCGAAGATCGTCGCGGAAGGCTCGCCGCTCGACCTGATCGACCGGTACTCGACGCGCGAAGTGGTGGAGCTCCGTTTCGGAGTGGACCAGCAGCCTGAACACGTCGCCGCACGCATGGACGGCCTCGTGCACCGGCTCGAGGCGCTGCCGGACCGGCTCCTGCTGTACACGGACGACGGCGACACCGCTGCGAGCAGGGTGCACGAGATCGGCCTGCAGCCGGAGAGCGTGCTCGTGCGCCGTTCCACGCTCGAGGACGTCTTTCTCCACCTGACCGGCCGAACGCTCGTCGACGAATGAGCTCGCTCGCACTGCCGCTCCGCGTCTACGAGTTCTGGCTCGTGCAGTACCGGCGCGCCTGGCGAGGCACCGTCATCACCAGCGTCATCAATCCCGTCTTCTATCTCGGCGCGATCGGAGTCGGCCTCGGCAGCATCGTGAACAAGTCGGGCGGTCAGCCGCTCGGCGTCCCGTATCTCGATTTCGTCGCGCCCGGCCTGCTTGCTGCTGCGGCAATGCAGATCGCGTCCGGAGAGGCGACGTGGCCTGTGATGGCGTCGTTCAGATGGACGCGGCAGTACTTCGCGATGCAGGCGACCCCGCTCGGCGTGCGCGACATCTTCCTCGGACACCAGCTCTACATGGCGTCGAGGGTTGCGGCGACGAGCGCGATCTACCTCGTCATCATCACCGCGTTCGGAGCAGTCGACTCGTGGCTGGCGGTGTTCACGCTCCCGGTGGTCGTGCTGCTCGGGCTCGCCTTCACGGTGCCGACCGCCGCCTACGCCGCGACGCAGAACTCCGACGGGGCCTTCGTCCCGTACAACCGCTTCATTATCGTGCCGATGTTTCTCTTCTCCGGCACGTTCTTTCCGGTGACGCGCCTGCCACTGCCACTCGAATGGCTCGCGTACGCGACCCCGCTCTGGCACGGCGTCAATCTCTGCCGTCAGCTCACGCTCGGACACGTGAACGCGCCGGGCGCAATCGGTCACGTCGCGTACTTGCTGGTGTTCGTCGTGGCGGGCTACGTCTGGGGCCTGCGCACCTACACACGGAGGTTGTTCAACTGAGCTCCTACGCGTTCGCGGGCTCGCGGGGCCGTCTGGTCTTCGAGCGGAACCTGATGGTCTACCGGCGCACGTGGATGATCATCTTCTCGGGGCTGTTCGAGCCGCTCTTCTACCTCTTCTCGATGGGAATCGGCCTCGGCCACTTCGTCGGGAAGGTGCCAGGCCCTGGCGGCACGCTCGTCGACTACGCGAGCTTCGTCGCGCCCGCGCTGCTTGCGTCCGCGGCGATGAACGGCGCGGTCTACGACGCGACGAACGTCTTCTGGAAGATGAAGTACTCGAAGACCTACGACGCGCTCGTGTCAACGCCGATCGCACCGGTCGACATCGCCGTCGGCGAGACGTCGTGGGCGCTCTTCCGCGGCTTCCTCTACGCGGTCGCGTTCATGGTCGTGGCCGGCTCGCTCGGCCTGATCGATTCCGTCTGGGGACTGCTCGCCTTGCCCGGCGCAGTCCTGATCGCCTTCGCGTTCGCCGGGCTCGGCGTCGCGGCGGTGACCTACCTACGCACCTGGCACGACTTCGAGTTCATCGCGCTCGTCCAGCTGCCGATGTTTCTGTTCTCGGCGACGTTCTTCCCGATCTCGACGTACCCGGACGCGATCCAGTGGGTCGTCCGCTGCTCACCGCTCTACCACGCGATCTCGCTGTTGCGCGCTCTCAACCTCGGCGTGCTCGGCTGGATCCAGCTCGTGAACGTCGCCTACCTTGCTGTCCTCGGTGTCGTGGGCCTCGTCATCGCCCAGCGGCGGATCGGAAAACTGCTGCTGAAGTAGCACCGATGATTGCTACCCTGTCCCGCGACGCAGCCGCGGCTTTTCGCCTGCTTCCGGCGGATTGCTGGGACTGACGAGACGAAGGAGACACATGGGCCTCACGAAGGAAGTCAAAGAAGGGATCGTCCAGAAGCACGGGACGACGAAGACCGACACCGGATCGACGAAGGTCCAGGTCGCGCTCCTGACGCAGCGCATCAACGACCTGACCGAGCACCTGCGGGCGCACCCGAAGGATCACTATTCGCGGCGCGGCCTGCTCAAGCTCGTCGGCCGGCGTCGTCGGTTCCTGACGTATCTCCAGAAGCATGACCTAGAGGGATACCGGGCACTGATCAAGGAACTGGGGCTGCGCAGGTAGTCCCGTCTAACGAGAGGGTGGAGATTCGAGCGAGCGCCGTCCACGACGCTGACTCGAGTCCCCACTCTCGCGAAAGCAGAGTGGAGGAACAGACATATGGCAATTGCCACTGAGCGCCAGGCCGACGTCAGCGTGACGATCGGCGGGCGCGAGATCACGTTCGAGACCGGCAAGCTCGCCAAGCAGGCCGACGGCGCAGTCGTCGTCCGCTCGGGCGACACGATGGTGCTGGCGACGGCGCAGGGGCGGATGGAGCCGCGCGAGGGCGCGGACTTCTTCCCGCTCACCGTCGATGTCGAGGAGCGCATGTACGCCGCCGGCAAGATTCCGGGCGGGTTCTTCAAGCGTGAGGGCCGGCCGACCGAGCGCGCAATCCTGACGGCGCGGATGATCGACCGTCCAATCAGGCCGCTGTGGCCGAAGGGCTACAAGAACGAGACGCAGGTGATCTGCACGGTGCTGAGCGCCGACCTGATCACTGCGCACGACATCCTTTGCATCAACGGCGCCTCCGCGGCGCTGATGATCTCGCCGATGCCGTTCATCGGGCCTGTGGGGGCGGTCCGCGTCGGCATCGTCGACGGCGAACTCGTCGTCAACCCGACGCTGCCCGAGGTGGCGGAGAACACGGAGCTCGACCTGATCGTCGTCGGCACGCTCGACGGCCTGACTATGGTCGAGGCCGGGGCAAACGAGGTACCGGAGGACAAGCTGCTCGAGGCACTCGACCTCGCGCACGAGGAGATCAAGAAGCTGTGCGAGGCGCAGCTCGACCTGCAGCGGCAGGCGGGCAAGGCGAAGTGGCTCGACAACGCCGTCACCGAGGAGATCGAGCGGGAGAACGGCGACGCGATCCGCGACCGGATCAAGTCCGAAGGCTTGCGCGCGGCGGACGCGGCGGTCGAGGACGCGCTGCCGGCGCTGAGCATGGAGTCCACGGAGGAGGACGTCCTGCTGCAGACGCAGCGGAAGATGAGCCTCGCGACCGTGCTCGAGCGCATTCGCCTCGAGACGGTGCTGCAGCCGGTGCGCGAGCAGTTCGAGTCTGAGCTGCGGGCGCTGACCGACGCAGAGCAGGATTCGAAGGAGCTCAAGTCGGCGAAGCGGCAGCTGCTGTTCGACCGCATCATCGACACCGTCCAGCTTCCCTTCCCGGTCGGCCCATCCGTCGGCGAAGGCGAGGCGGCGACCGCGAAGGACTCGTTGACGAAGAACTACGTCAAGCGCGCGGCCGAGGCGATCTACAAGGACCTCGTCCGGCGCAAGATCGCCGTCGAAAAGAACCGGCCCGACGGGCGCAGCCCGGAGGAGATCCGGCCGATCACGTGTGAGGTCGGCGTCTCACCGCGAACGCACGGCTCCGGCCTGTTCACGCGTGGGCAGACGCAGATCATGTCTCTCCTGACGCTCGGTACGGCGAAGGAAGGCCAGCGGATCGACGACCTCTCGCTCGAAACCGACCGCCGCTTCATGCACCACTACAACTTCCCGCCCTATTCGGTCGGGGAGACGGGGTTCATGCGCGGCCCGAAGCGGCGTGACATCGGCCACGGTGCGCTCGCACAGCGCGCGCTCGAGGCGATGATCCCGCCTGCGGCGGACTTCCCGTACACGATCCGCATCGTCTCGGAGACGCTCGAGTCGAACGGTTCGTCGTCGATGGGCTCGGTTTGCGGCTCGACGCTCGCGCTAATGGATGCGGGCGTGCCGATCAAGCGGCCGGTCTCGGGCATCGCGATGGGCCTCGTGAAGGAGGGCGACGACTACGTCATCCTCACCGACATCCAGGGCGCCGAGGACCACCTCGGGGACATGGACTTCAAGGTGGCCGGGACCCGCGACGGGATCACCGCGCTGCAGATGGACATCAAGATCACGGGCGTCACGCGCGAGATCATGCAGAACGCCCTCGAGCAGGCAAAGCAGGCTCGCTCGACGATCCTCGACAAGATGCTCGAGGCGATCCCCGAGGTTCGGTCCGAGCTGAACGTGAACGCACCGCGGATCTCGACGGTCAAGATCGACCAGGAGAAGATCGGCATGGTGATCGGCAAAGGCGGCGAGACGATCCGCTCGCTCGAGTCCGACTACGACGTGCAGATCGACATCGAGGAGGACGGCACGATCCTCATCTACGCCACCGACGGCACCAAGGCGGCCGAGGCGATTGCGGCGATCGAGTCGCTGACGAAGGAGCCGGAGGTGGGTGACGAGTTCCACAATGCGAAGGTCGTGAAGACGACGCAGTTCGGCGCGTTCGTGGAGCTGAAGAAGGGGACCGACGGCCTGTTGCATGTCTCGAACGTCGGGCCTGGTCGCGTCGGTCACATCGAAGATGTGATCAACCGCGGCGACATCGTGGACGTGACCGTGCAGGAGGTCGACAAGGCGCGTGGCCGCATCGGCCTCAAGCTGATCCAGAAGCACGAGAACGGCAGCACTGTCTCGCCCGAGGAGCTGATCGAGCGGGCGAAGAACGCACCGCCGCGCGAGCGGACGGAGGAGCGTCCTGGCGGCGGCGACCGGCGCGGTGGACGCGGCGGCCGCAGCGGCGGCCGAGACCGCGAGCGGAGCTAGGTAACTCAAGGAGGGCGGCTTCGGCCGCCCTCCATACCTGTCACGACCTGACAGGTTTGCCTGTCAGGATCGGGCTGTGCTCCGCCTGAACCACATCACGTTCGCCTGCGAGGAGCCGGACCGGGTCGCGGAGTTCTGGACCGAACTGCTCGACGGTGACGGTCCCGAGCTGTTCTTCGACAAGCGAGAGAAGTCGCCGACGATCGAGCTGCCGATCCACCTCGATGTGAACGTGCCGGATCGAGAGGCGGAGCTTGGGCGTGTGCTCGGGCTCGGCGGCAAGCTCGTCGAGACGAAGTCACACGCGATCGGCGAGCTCTCCGAAACGTGGACGGTGATGCGCGACCCGGAAGGCAACGGGTTCTGTCTCCAGTCCCCGCCGAACACGAAGGAGAGATACATCGGGAACGTCACGTTCTCGTGCGCGGAGCCGATCCCGCTCGGGAAGTTCTGGGCGGCGGCGCTCGGCTGGCCGGACGAGCCGATCGACGAGGGCTTCATCCAGACGCTGCTCGCAGCCGGTATGGACGAGCGTGAGCGCGAGTCGTTCTATGTCACGCGTGAGACGCCCACCAGCCGGCCGCGACTGCTCTTCCAGCGGCGCGAGAAGTCGCGGCCGTCCTCGTACCCGATCCAGCTGGACCTCCGTGCGGACGACCGCGAAGCGGAGATCGAGCGGCTGACCGGGCTCGGCGCGACCGTCCACGAGACGAAGGCCGACGCCGAACGGACCCGGACCGTCATGCGCGATCCCGAGTCGAACCCGTTCTGCGTCGAATAGCTCCGTCGACGGCGCGGACGATCCATCCCTGAGCTCCCGTAGTCGCGAGCACGTCAGCCGCACGGCCGGCCTCCGTCAGCGCGACGACCGACCCGCCGAAGCCCCCACCCGTCATCCGCGCTGCGAACGCACCGGCAGCGAGCACTGCCGCGACGAGGGCGTCGAGCGCGGGCGTCGACACCTCGTAGTCGCCACGCAAGCTCGCGTGGCTCGCCGCGAAGATTGGTCCGAGCGCCTCGGCGTCGCCGTCCTCGAGCGCGGCGACCGTTGCGCAGACGCGTTCGTTCTCCGTCTCGACGTGTCGCACGCGGCGCGGGTCGCCGGCTTCGAGCTCCCGGCGGCGGTCGGCGTAGCCCGATCCCTCGTGCGCGTGGCGCTCGCCGGAGTCGAGCACGAGGATCGCGACCTCGTCCGGTAGCGGCACCCAGCGGTACTCGAGCGTGCCGCAGTCGAGCAGTAGCGCGCAGCCCTCTTGCGCCAGCAGTGAGGCAGCTTGGTCGAGCACACCCGAGGGCACGGCGACGGCGCGCTGCTCCGCCCGCTGGCAAGCGAGCGCGAGCGCCATTGGTTCGACCTCGAACTCGGCGGCTGCACAGAGCGCA
>Ga0307312_10001551_pt1 | contig 11776 bp, 10 predicted proteins | sample ER_DNA_202_FD_194489 | JGI IMG/M metagenome (GOLD analysis project Ga0307312, IMG submission 194489) | Bulk soil microbial communities from the East River watershed near Crested Butte, Colorado, United States - ER_DNA_202 | ecosystem: Environmental > Terrestrial > Soil > Floodplain | place...
GTCGAGCGGAAGGATGCCATCGCGGACGCGATGAGCCGTGAAATGGGGAAGGTGCTCGCCGAGACGCGAGGGGATGTGCAGGAGGGGATCGACACCGCCTACTACGCAGCGACTGAGGGACGACGCCTGTTCGGCCACGTCGTGCCATCGGAGCTTCGCTCGAAATGGGCGATGACCTATCGCCGTCCCATCGGCGTCGTCGGGTTGATCACGCCGTTCAACTTCCCCATGGCCATCCCGACGTGGAAGATGTTTCCCGCGTTGCTCTGCGGAAATTCCGTGATCATCAAGCCCTCCGAGGATGTGCCGCACACCGTGCATCTCCTGGTCGAGATCCTGCTCGAGGCGGGCCTTCCGCCCGAGGTCATCCAGCTGGTGCACGGCCGGGGCGAGACGGCGGGGAAGGCGCTGGTCGAGCATCCCGAGGTGCCGGTCATCTCGTTCACCGGGTCCACCGAGACCGGGTCGATCATCGGCGAGACCTGCGGCCGGATGCACAAACGGCTCTCGCTCGAGATGGGCGGCAAGAACGCCATGATCGTCATGGACGATGCCAATCAAGATCTCGCGTTGGAGGGTGTGTTGTGGGGCGCGTTCGGCACCACCGGACAGCGCTGCACCGCCACCAGCCGTCTCATTCTCCACGAGAAGGTGCACGACCGGTTCCTGCGACGTCTGTCCGATGCCGCCGAAGCGCTGAAGCTCGGCGATGGCCGCCAGGAGAAGACTCAAGTGGGCCCTTTGATCCACCAAGCCGCGCGGGAGAAGGTCGAGCGCTACGTCGAGATAGGACGGCAGGAGAGTGCCAAGCTCGTCACCGGGGGAGCGATCCCATCCAGCGGAGAGCTGGGCGAAGGCTGGTTCTACCGGCCCACGGTCTTTGCGGGAGTCGAGCCGGGGAGCCGGCTGGAGCAGGAGGAGATCTTCGGTCCGGTGTTGAGCGTGATCCGGGTGGGGTCGTTCGATCAGGCTATCCAGGTCAACAACGATGTCCGGTACGGGCTCTCCAGCTCGATCTATACCCAGAACGTGGACCTCGCGTTCCGCGCGATGGAGGAGCTCGACAACGGCATTACCTATGTCAACGCGCCCACCATCGGCGCGGAGGCGCATCTCCCCTTCGGCGGGGTCAAGGCGACCGGCAACGGCCATCGCGAGGGTGGCTGGCAGGTCTACGACTTCTACTCCGAGACCAAGGTGTGCTACGTCGACTACTCCGGCAAACTCCAGCGTGCGCAGATTGATGCGTATGACGTCTAGTGTTAGTCGTTAGTCGCTAGTCGCTAGTCGAGCAACAGACCAAAAGTGTCCGGTGTCAACTCCCATGGGTGATGGGAGTCACCCGTCTCAAAAATCCAGTGACTAGAGTCTAGCGACTAGCGACTACCTCCATTGCGCACCTTCTAATCGTGGGGTAAGGTTCCACCATGCGTCCAATGCAGGTCGGTTCGGGTAAGCGCGCTCCCTCCTTCGACGAAGGCTCACTCGACCAGTACTTACGCGAGATCAGCAGGTACCCGCTCATCCCGCAGGAGGAAGAGGTCAACCTGGCGCAACGGATTCGCGTCGGGGAAGAGGAGGCACTCGACAAGCTGGTCCGCAGCAACCTGCGCTTCGTGGTCTCGGTCGCCAAGAAATATCAGAACCAGGGCGTCTCGCTCGCCGACCTCATCAACGAGGGCAACCTCGGCCTGATTCGCGCCGCGCATAAGTTCGACGAGACCAAGGGCATCAAGTTCATCTCCTACGCCGTCTGGTGGATTCGCCAGGCCATCCTTCAGGCGCTGGCCGAGCAGAGCCGGATTGTCCGGGTTCCCCTCAACCGCGCCGGCACGCTGCACCGCATCGGCAAGCGCTCCTCCGCACTGCTGCAGGAGCTGGGGCGGGAGCCGACGCCGTCCGAGATCGCGGAAGGCATGGACATATCGATGGAGGAGGTCCAGAAGACTCTGTCCATCTCCCAGAATCATCTCTCACTCGACGCGCCGCTCACCCCGGGCGAGGACAACAAACTTCTCGACTATCTCCCGGACACGCAGAATCCCGGGCCCGACTCCGAGACCTTCGAGCACGCGCTGACGGAATCGATCGAGGAAGTGCTGTCCACGCTGAAGGAGCGCGAGGCCAAGATCCTGCGGCTCTACTTCGGACTGGACGGCCCCGAGCCCATGACGCTGGAAGAGATTGGCAGCCTGCTCGGGATCACCCGGGAGCGGGTGCGCCAGATCAAGGAGAAGGCGCTGAGCCGGCTGCGGCACGTGAGCCGGGCACGGGCCCTCGAGAGTTTCCTCGCCTAAAGACGCGACTAAAGTCGCTGCTCGGCAGACCGTGGCTGCGCCACGGAGACAGACCGAGTCGCCGCACGATAGCCTCAATCAGAAGTAAATCCCGCCCTGATCGCGTAGCGCAGCTACGCTGTGCCGAGCAGCGATTTCAATCGCTTATGATCGGGGGGCCGGACGGCTCCACGAGCCGGCTTGTCTCGTCGTATTCCGGCGTATCCCCCTCCCAACCGAGAATCGCCTCATCGGGGTGACGCTTTGGCTGGTGCCGAAGATAGGCGCGGACCGAAGCCAACGCCCCAGTGCTCACACTGTGGACCGAATAACCTTTGGCCCAGTATAGCCGGCCCTGGCTACCAAGACCTTCCTGTGCTGCAACGGCCGAACTGGCGCCTTTCAGGCGCTTGACTACCTGAGACACGGCGGCGGTGGGGTGCACTCGGCCCAGGAGGTGCACATGGGTCTGAACCATTCCCAGCTCGAGGATATACGCCCGCTCCTTGCGGGCCATTGCTCGGAGAAACCGGCACAGGAACCGGGCGAGATCGCGGTCGATAAGCCGCTCGCGTGCCCGCGTGGTCCAAACCAGGTGGATGTACAGACGGTGCCGCATGCGGGCTAATCTGCATGGTGCCAAGCCGGTCTGGCCTAGCAAGGCTCCGCAACGAGGTCCAATTCCCCACGACTAAAGTCGCTGCTCGGCGGACCGTGGCTGCGCCACCGAATCAGGCCGAGCGATTCGGGACAACCCCGCGATGATAGCGTGGCGGAGCCACGCCGTGCCGAGCAGCGACTTCAGTCGCGTTCTAGCCTCGCAGAATCCGCTCAACTTGGTCCCATTCAATTAGAAACGCATCGTGCCCATAGAGTGAGGCGATCTCGCGGTATTCGGCGCGCCCGCCGGCCGCCTGATATGCCGCAACCCAGTCGCGCACCTCGCTCGCCGGATACAGAATATCCGAGTCGATCCCGACCCCGATCACCCGATCGACCTTCCGGGCTGTTTCCTGAGCCGCGGTGGCAAGGTCACCGACGTCCTGGAGGTCCATCGACCGCATCAGCGCCACATAACTCGCCGCATCGAAGCGGGCCACCAGCTTGTCTCCCTGCCTTCTCAGGTAGTGCTCGACATCGAACACCCCCTCGGACCGGGACGACAATCTCCCGAACCGAGCCTGAAACTCGGCGGCTGACCGATAGGTGATCATGGCCAGCGCCCGGGCTGCCGCCAGGCCGGCGGCGGGACCCTGTCCCGCGGCATAGTCGCCACCGGACCAGGCCGGGTCGGCTTCGATCGACATCCGCTGGACCGCGTTCCACCCGATGGCCTGGGGAGAGGCCGCCGCCGGCGCCGCGAACACGACCAGCCGTTCGGTGGGAATGCTGGTGACACGCCCCCACTGGAGCGCAACCATTCCGCCCAGTGATCCCCCGGTGGCCAAAGCCAGTCTCTGGACACCGAGATGCTCCAGCAGCGGGATATGAGCCCGCGCCAAGTCCAGCGGAGTCAGCTCGGGAAAGCGCCCGCCCCTCTCCGCCTTCCACTCGGCAGGGCCGGTGGATCCGTAGCAGCCGCCGAGCAGGTTGGCGGATACGATGGCGTGGCGCGAGGTGTCGAGGGCCCGGCCTGGTCCGACCAGCGGGCCCCACCAGGCCTCGACATCCGCACTGCCGGTCAGGGCATGGAAGACGAGAATCCACCCGTTCTCCGCAGCCGCCCGGACGTCGCCGATGACGCGGTAGCGAAGCCGGAGGTCGGTGAGCACCTGTCCATCGGCGGTGGTGAGCTCGCCGATGGTGAAGTCGCGCGTGGGCCAGCCGGTATTGACGATTGCCGTCATTTGCGCTCATCGGTGACCGACATGGATCTCCTCCTTTGGTGTAGGAGTCAGGAGTCAGGAGTCGGGAGTCGCGAGTCGCGAGGGAGTCATCGCGAGCCGCCGTGAGGCGGCGTGGCGATCCCGCCGTTCTTATTGCTATCGACTGGATTGCTTCGGTCCCTTCGCTCTGCTCAGGGGACCTCGCAATCACAACCTCCCTCTCCGATTTCCGGCTCCTACCCGTGACTCGTGACTCGTGACTCTCGACTGCCGACTCCCGACTCCTGATTCCTGACTCCCGACTCCTGACTCCTGACTCCCGACTCACCAAGCGCCTGGTCCAGATCGGCGATCAGATCACCCGGATCTTCGATTCCGACCGAAAGCCGTACCAGCTCCGGCGTGACACCGGTGGCCCGCTGCTGCTCGAGGCTGAGCTGCTCGTGCGTGGTGGAGGCGGGGTGGATGATCAGCGACTTCGCGTCTCCCACATTGGCGAGCAACGAGAAGAGCTTGACCCGATCGATCAGCGCTCGGGCCACGGCGTGACCACCCTTCACGCCGAAGGCGAGAACGCCGCCGAAGCCACCGTGGAGGTACTTGACCGCGTTGCGATGCTCGGAATGGGTTTCGAGCCCTGGATAGGAGACCCACTCCACCCGCCGGTCCTGGGCCAGCCAACGCGCCACGGCGAGCGCATTGCTGGAGTGACGCTGTATCCGCAGCGGCAGCGTCTCGAGGCCCTGCAGGAACAGGAACGAGTTGAACGGCGAGAGCGCGGGTCCGAGATCGCGAAGGAGCTGGACCCGGAGCTTTATGATGAAGGCGGCTGGGCCGAAGGCCTCCGTATACACCAATCCGTGATACGATGGGTCAGGGCTGGTGAACTCGGGAAAGCGAGTGCGCGAGGTCGGGCTGGCCCAATCGAACTTGCCCGCATCCACCACCACGCCCCCGATGGCAGTTCCATGTCCCCCGATCCACTTGGTGGCTGAATGGACGATGATGTCCGCCCCGTAGTCGATCGGGCGGCTCAGCGTTCCGGCAGCCCCGAAGGTGTTGTCCACCACCAGCGGGATCCCCGCCGAGTGGGCGATATCGGCCAGGGCCTCGAAGTTCGGCACGTCGAGCCGTGGGTTACCGATCGTCTCGACGAAGAGCAGGCGGGTGCCGCCGTCGATCGCGGCCCGAACCTGGTCGAGGTTATGGATGTCGACAAACCGGGTCGTCACGCCCCACTTGGGGAGCGTGTAGGCGAACAGGTTGTAGGTCCCACCATACAATGTCTGAGAGGAGACCAGGTTGTCCCCCGCGCCCGCCAGGTTGAGAACGCTGAGCGTCGTGGCGGCCTGGCCGCTTGCCACTGCCAGCGCCGCAATGCCACCCTCGAGCTCGGCGACGCGTTTCTCGAACACATCGCTGGTCGGATTCATGATGCGGGTGTAGATGTTGCCGAACACCCTGAGCCCGAAGAGGTCGGCGGCATGCTGGGTGTCGTTGAACACGTAGCTCGTCGTGGCGTAAATGGGGACCGCCCGGGCGTTCGTCGTCGGGTCGGGAACCTGGCCGGCGTGGACCGCCAGGGTATCGGGATGGTAGGACATGGACACGCTCCTCGAGTTCGTGAAAAAGAAAAGGCCCGGACCACAGGGAGTGGGCCGGGCCTCGGGTCGTCGGTTCGGTGGAGAGTACTAGCTGCTGGTCTCCTGCCGCGTGCACGCCGAATGCTCCGTCCACCCCGTTTGGGGGCGACACATGCAGCAAATTCGGCGACACATCACGGCCTGAGCGCTCACCACTCGAACCTCGCGTTGCTGGAACATGGGGAGCAAAAGGCCCCCCGGGCTTGGGAAAGCGCGGAGGGCAGTGTCCGGCGCTTTAGCTCTTTGGTTGGTGCCGAGGCACCCGGCGGGAGCAAGTGGCCCTAAATCCACCGCCGTGGACTCACATTATAGCCCCTCAGGAACGGTGTCAAGCCGCGGCGGACGGCTTCTTCACAAAATTTCACCACAGAGGGCTCCCGCGTCGGGAGAGACTCCTCTTACATGTGCCTCATCGCAATGGGTCTGTCATCATAAGTTCTTGCTTTTAATACAACAACTCCCAATCTCCGAGTTGCAAGAGGGGTTGTTCATGACGTTGGAGCCCTCTGTGGTGAAAAACTGCCGCAGGATGATCATGGGCGACGTAACGCTTGCTGGAGCGCGGTCCCTAGGGTAATTCTTCCGACGTCCACGCCGTCCTCGAGTCCTTCGCCCTATTCCCGACGCCTATGGCTAGCAACGCCTCCTTCGACGTGTCCACCGGCGCCGATCTCCAGGAGGTCGACAACGCGGTGAATCAGACGCTGAAAGAGATCGCCCAGCGGTACGACTTCAAGGGAACCCACTGCGAGGTCAACTTCGACCGCCTCAAGGCCGAGATCCGGTTGAGTGCCGATGATGAGTACCGGATGGACGCGCTGGTCGACGTGCTGAAGACCAAGATGATCAAGCGGGGCGTGCCGGTGAAAAACATCAAGCTGGGCGATATCGAGCAGGCGACCGGTCAGAGTGTGCGCCGGACGGTTACCCTTACCCAGGGGATCCCGCAGGATGTCTCGAAGCGGATCGTCAAAGCGGTCAAGGATCAGGGATTCAAGAAAGTGCAGGCGGGCATTCAGGGCGATGAAGTTCGAGTGACCGCCCCGTCCCGCGACGAGCTGCAAGCGGTGATCGCCTTTCTCAAAGGCCAGGACTTCGGGATCGAGCTCAAGTTTGGCAACTACCGCGGCTGAGCCGCAGACTCTGAGACGGCTGGGCGTGGCGCTGCTGCTGTTGGGGCCGGCGAGCTGCGTGTCCGGCCCGAGGCCCAATGCGCCGACGGCCGGGCTTCCGATCCCGGCCGGCCGCGACCCGGAGGTTCGGGTCGGCTTGGTGGTCGGTGCAGTGTCCGCCTCGGTCGGTGGGGGCGGGGCGCTCGCCGTCACTGGTCCCGATGGATCGCACCTGTGGATGATCCCGCCCGGGGAGACCTGGCAGGTCGCGGTCGCGGGCAACGCCTTCACCCTCGCAAGCCGGGGCTGGACATCCGCGCCGCTGGAAGCCGTGACGCTCACGCCGGCGGAGTCGAACCCGCTGGTCCGGGTGAACGGCAGGAGCTACCGGGGGTCCGTCGTCATTCTGCGCGGTGGGACCGGGATCACGGTGATCAATCGGGTCGGCCTCGAGTCCTATCTTCTGGGCGTCGTGTCGGCCGAAATGGGACGGCGCGGGCCGGCCGAGCAAGCAGCCCTGCGCGCGCAGGCGGTCGTGTCGCGCACGTACGCGCTGCGGAACCTGGGTCGCTGGAAGGCTCAGGGCTTCGATCTGACCGCCACCGTCGCCGACCAGGTCTACAGTGGACAGGGAGCGGAGACACCCGAAGGGCGTGCAGCCGTGGGCGACACCCGAGGGCGGGTGGTTACCTACGAGGGGACACCGATCGAGGCTTTCTTCTACTCCACCTGCGGGGGGCGCACCGCCGACGGTGCCGAAGTCTTTCGGGGAACGGCCAGACCGTACCTTCGATCGATCCGCGATCAGGCCGACAACGGGAGTGTCTATTGCAGTATCTCTCCCCGGTATCGCTGGCACGAGGAGTGGACCGGCGAAGCGCTACGGAGCATCCTCGAACGAAATCTGCCGCCCGCCGCCGGGAGGCGGAGCGTGGATGTCCGGGAGATCAGCAGTGTGCGGGTGAGTCGCCGCAGCTCGTCAGGCCGGGTAGACCAGCTCGCCATCGGACTGGGCGGGCCGGAAATCACCATCGATGGGCCAGCGATCCGGCAGGTCATGCGGCTCAACTCGGGTGAGCCTCTCCGGAGCACGGCATTCGACCTGATCGCCACGGTCGGCGGCCGGCGAGTGACCCACCTAATCGTGGACGGCATGGGATCGGGGCACGGCGTGGGATTCTGCCAGTGGGGAGCGGTCGGACGCGCGCGAGCGGGGCAGGGATACGAACAGATTCTTGCGGCCTACTTTCCCGGAACCCGGCTGGAGCGCCGCTACTGATGAAGGGAGCACCATGACCGCCGGTCGGAGCGGAGCCACGGGCGAGCGCCTCAAGGTGGGAATCATCGGTGGCGGAGCGATCACCCAGGTGGCGCACCTGCCGGTGCTCAAGAAGATGCGGAGCGTCGAGGTGGAGGCCATCTGCGACACCGACCTGCCGAAGGCCCGGGCGCTGGCGACGCGCTTCGGGATCAAGGACGCGTTCGACGACATCGAGGAGCTGCTCCGTTATGAAGAGCTCGACGCCGTCGTCATCTGCTCGCCCAATCACCTCCACGAGTCCCACATTCAGGCCGCGCTCTCGGCCAACCTTCACGTCCTCGTGGAGAGACCGCTGGCCATGTCGGCCGTGAGCGTGCAGCGCGTCCTCCGCGCAGTCGAGAAGCACGATCGCGTGGTCATGGTGGGGATGAATCACCGCTACCGACCTGACGTTCAGATCGTGCGCAGCTTCGTACAAAGCGGAGAGCTGGGGAACATCGAGAGCATCCGGGGCAGCTGGCACGTCTTCCGCCCGGGTCGGACCCACCTGGGCTGGCGGCAGCGGCGCGACGAGGCGGGTGGCGGCGCCATGCTGGATCTGGGACTCTCGATTCTGGATCTCGGTCTCTGGCTCGGGGGCAGCTCGCCACCGGCACGAGTCAGCGCCAGTCTGGATCCGATCGGGAAAGAGCGGTCAGTCGAACAGTCGGGCAGCGCATTCGTCGTCTGCGAGAACAGCATGTCGATCTTCGTGGACGTGACCTGGCGGCATCTGGGAGAAGGGGAGCGTTTCGGGGTGGGACTTCGCGGCAGCAAGGGGACCGCGGGTATCAATCCACTCAACGTCTGGAAGGAGTTGCACGGAGTGGCGGTGGACGTGTCGCCGACCGGGTCGGTCAGCCGGGAGAATGCGTTCACCGCGAGCTACCGGGCCGAGTGGGCCCACTTTCAGGCGGCGATCGCGGGCGAGGCCAAGGTGCCGTCGCTGCAAGAGCATCTCACCCTGCACAAGGTACTGGATGCGATCTATCGCTCGGCGTTCGACGGGCGAGATGTGACGCTGTGAAGCGGGGAAGCGGGGAAGCGGGGAAGCCCGGAAGCAAGAAAGCGGCGAGAGGGATCAGTTTGACTCTCTTGCTTTCTACGGTCGCTGGGATTGCAGCCGCCCAGGAGGCATCCCCGCCTCCCCGCCTCCCCGCCTCCCCGCCTGAGAGTCTCACCGTTTACCTGATGACCATGGGCCCGGGCAAGCGCGTGTGGGAGCGCTTCGGTCACAATGCCATCTGGATCCACGACCCGGTCAGCGGTACCGACCAAGCCTACAACTACGGTCTCTTCGATTTTCACCAACAGAATTTCCTGCTCCGGTTTATCCAGGGCCGCATGTGGTACTGGATGCAGGGCTTCCCCGCAGAGTCATACATCGAGCAGTACCGCAGGACCAATCGCTCGGTCTGGGTACAGGAGCTCGAGATGGCGCCGCGGGCGCGCCGGGAGCTCCAGGAGTTCCTGGAGTGGAACGAACGGCCCGAGAACCGCTTCTATCATTACGACTACTACCGGGACAACTGCTCTACCCGAATCCGGGATGCGCTGGACCACGCCTTGGGCGGCCGGATCCAGCAGGCCACTCAGTCGGCGCTCACCAACAGAACCTACCGGTTCCACACGCTACGCCTCACCGCCAACGATCCACCAGTCTACAGCGGGTTGCTGCTCGCTCTCGGGCAACCGGTAGATCGCCCCATTTCGGCTTGGGAAGAGATGTTTCTCCCGCTGGCAATGCGGGAGCATCTGCGGGAGCTCACCGTCACGGGCAAAGACGGCGCGCCGGTTCCCCTGGTCAGGTCGGAGCGGACTCTGTTCGAGGCGACTGAGCCCACGCCGTCATCCACGCCGCCGTTCTGGCTCCCCTTCTATCTCGGCATCGGTCTCGCGCTCGGGGGCTCGGCCTACGGGCTCGCGACCCGCGCCCGACATAGCCGTCCCGCGCGACTCGGCTTCCTGATGCTGGCCTGGACCTGGGTGCTGGTGACCGGCGCCGCGGGGGCTGTACTGGCGGGGTTATGGGGACTCACCGACCATGCGGCAGCGTACTACAATGAGAACATCCTCCAAATGAACATCCTGGCTCTGCCGCTGCTGTGGCTGCTCCCAGGGTTTGTCCGGGGGAAGCGATCGTCGGCGAGACTGACGCTCGGACTGGCGACGGCCGTCGCTGCGATCTCTGTGGTGGGGCTGGTGCTGAAGCTGCTCCCGCAATTCTACCAGATCAATGCTCAGGTCATCGCGCTTGCGCTTCCCACCCATGCAGGGGTAGCGGCAGGACTCTGGAGATTGACTCGCTCCTAGGGCCCCCTGACCCGCTGCGCTCCCTCCCGCGCGTCGGGGTAATTCGGAAAAGCCGACAGGGCACGCTGGTAATGTTCGCCCGCTTTGGCCTTGTCGCCTTGAGTCTCATAGAGCAATCCCAGACTGTACTGGCTCAGCGCCTCGGTAGGTATGATCGCCGGCTCGGCGCCGCCCCGCGGAGCTTGGCCGGTGGCCTCCGCCAGAACCCGGTGGGCCACTATCTGAATGATGCGGAACAGATCGGCGCGATCCTGGAGTCGGGGATCATCATTGGAGACGACCTTCACTATCTGCCCATTGTCGGTGTCCACGATTCTGGCGTCGAGGCGGAACTTGCCGTAGAAGTCGGCAAAGTTTCCGGTCACGGCATAGCGAGCACCGACCTGCTTTCCGACTTTTGCCGCGGTTGCAGCGTCGACCCTGGCGTTCGGTCCCAGCCCCTGGCTTTGGAGTGCCTGCCCAACCTGATTGCGGTCGGCCAAACGCAGCTCGGGGTGGTCACTCAGCTCGCTGACCAGCGTCGCGGGGATGCCGAGCGCCAGCGCTCGGAATACCTCCTTGTCCTGGCCGTAGGAGCCGCGATCCTCGAACGGCAGGATGGCGATGACGACCGGTCTGGTCTGTGCCGCCGCCGGGCCCACGGCAAACGCCACGAGCGCCAGTGTCCGGAGTGCGGTAGGTCGCATGATCGCTCCTCTCACAGAGGGAACTGCATTCCTTCTGCCGCTGCCTCGATCTCCAGCGTCGGAGCGACGCCCGCGGCGTAACGACGCGTATCCGCCAGCAGACGGTCCAGCGCGTCGTCGCTGTGCTCCGGCTCATGGTGAAAGAGAATGAGCCGGCGACACCGCCCCTCGTGGGCCAGATCGACCGCCTGTCGTGGCGTCGAGTGCCCCCAGCCTGCGCGGGCTTGAATGATCTGATCCGGGTACATCGCGTCGTGAATCAGGGTATCGGCGCCCCCGACGAACTCGACCATCCGCTCGTGCCAATCGGGCGAGACCTCGTAGGAACCCCCCGATCCCAGTTCGTTGTCGGTCACGTACGCGACCTGACGGCCTCCCGCGTTGGGAACAAGCCGATAGCCCAGAGTAGTCCCGGGATGCCGTAGGCGGAATGCGCAAATGTGGAAGTCGTCAATCTCGAACTCGCCCTCGCTGATCTCGATCACGGCGAGGTCCGCTGCCAGCGCATTAAGCGGGACCGGAAATACCATGGGATCCATCTGGCGTCCCAGAATCTCCTTCAGGGGAACTCCCTCCTGGGCGGCGCCGTAGATGCTGACCGAGGTGCCCCGCGAGCTGAG
>Ga0307312_10001552_pt1 | contig 11773 bp, 12 predicted proteins | sample ER_DNA_202_FD_194489 | JGI IMG/M metagenome (GOLD analysis project Ga0307312, IMG submission 194489) | Bulk soil microbial communities from the East River watershed near Crested Butte, Colorado, United States - ER_DNA_202 | ecosystem: Environmental > Terrestrial > Soil > Floodplain | place...
CATGGTCGAGGCGAGCTGGAGATTGCACTGCAGCGGCAGCTCGGGCGCGGCCTGAGCTTGCAGCTCGAGGAACTCATTGCCCATGGTGACCAGGTCATGGTCACGGTCCGTATCCCCGGGATCGAGCCCCACCGGTTCGGCAGCCGACGATCGAACCTACGACATGCTGACCGTTCGAGACCGACACATCGTTGCCATCCGAGCCTGCCGCGATCGGGCCGAGGCCCTCGCCATCGCGGGCACTACCTAGGGCGCGGCCCGGTGCTACTGCGTCGGCCTCTTGCATCCTCGCTCGACAGCGGGCCGGCGCACCGATCAGCTACGCGACTGGGTGCGTCGAGTCGATCCAGGGCACGATTTCTGGGTCTGCGACGCCCTCGATGTCCAGGTTGACCACGATCGGATCTTGGCCGCTGCGAACCACTACGCACTCCAGCGGCTCGTCGGCTAGGGCGTTGATCTCCTGATGCGGCAGGAACGGCGGAACGAAGATGAATGAACCGGGTCCGGCTTGCGCGGTGAATTCGAGACGCTCTCCCCACCGCATTTCCGCTCGCCCGCGAACCACGTAGATGATGCTCTCGAGCTCGCCGTGATGATGTGGCCCGGTCCTGGCGCCGGGATGAATCCTGGCCGTCCCGCCCCATAGCTTTTCCGCACCGGCCCGCTCATGATTCACCGCGGTAGCGCGGATCATCCCGGGCGTCTGCGCCGTGCTGGCGTCAAGCGCGTCGGACGGCACGATTCGTACTCCCTGGCTTCGCCAGTCCCTCGCCGCACCCGCATCGCTCGAGCCCACGTTCCGCAGTGTAGTCGCCGATCATCAATTGAGATCCGCTCGCAGTGCGCGATCAATTCGCAATCCATGGATACATATAGTGTTTCCCGGTGCCAACAGTCGTCATTTGATCTTGCCGCCGAAGCTGCGAGGTCGGCGGTGGCTGCGATGCCCGTGCTGACGGCCCGATCCCGTTGAGCGTGTCCAGCGACCGGATCGGGCGAGCCGCGACGCGGGCCGCAGGGCTGCTGTCCGCCCTGGCGTTGCCGGGCGAGACTAAGGACCGGACCGGCCGCGCCCGGGTTGTCGAGGTGTACCGGCCAGCGGCTCTCAGACGGTGGGATATGAATCGCGGCGTTACAAGGGCGGCCTGAAAACCGAAACCCGGCTGACCCTTGTGGATCGCCTTTTTGACGCGACCTCGCCTTGGCTGGTCATTTCGAGCGAACACCGCGCCGCATGTGTCAAGCTTGCTGAGCCCTGAGACAAGGCTGGAGATCGGCGGTTGGACAGGCTATTGCCTACTGACACCATGAACCCGGCGACGGCGGTCACCTGGGGGCCGTTCGTGCAAGCCGCCTACGATCAGTACGTCAGCGATCCCAGCCAAATCAATCCCGCCACGATCAGGAACATGCCGGCCGGCTACACGCTGGTGCGCACGATCCAGATGTCAGATTTTCTCGGTCCGACGCAGTCGCGAGTCTTCTACGGTTTCGTCGCCGTCGGCGGCGACCCCGTCACTGCGGTCGTTGCGTTGCGAGGTACCGCGTCCGCGACCGAATGGTGGGACGACATGCATTGGAAGCTCGTGCCGTTCACCTCGGTCTCCGACGGCGGACAGGTTGCCGAGGGCTTCTTCGATGTCTACCGAACATTCGGCACCATGACTCCAGGCGAGCAAGCGAGTTCCCAAGCATCGAGGGCGTTCGCCGTCGAAGTCTCAGACGCGATCGTCGGCTTCGGCAGTGGTCTTGACCCAACGATGCCGACGGTCGTGTCCGGGCACAGTCTGGGCGGCGCGCTCGGCACACTTCTCGTTGCCGACCTCGCTGCCAACACGCCCATCAAGCCACAGGCCTGGACATTCGCGTCGCCGCGCGTCGGGGATGCCACTTTCGCAGCACGCTACGGCGGCCTCAGCGGGGTTTCCTGGCGAATCTACAACCTGGTCGACGTCGTCCCCTACTTCCCGGCCGATAGCTCGGATCGCTACCAGCCGGTGACAGCTGGCTATGCGATCAATTCTTTGGGAAAGGCGCGTTGGAGTTTGAGCTGCGCCCACGCGCTCAACACATATCTGCATGTGCTTTCTCCCACCACCGTGCCGGTAAACTCCGCCTGCCGGCCAACCGGTTAACGGCGAGTAGGATCACGTATGCGCATCGGGGCGGTCTTCCCTCAACTGGAAATCGGCGGCGATCCGGTTGACATCGCTCACTGGGCGACGCAGGTCGAACAGCTCGGTTACGAATACATCCTCGTCTACGACCATGTACTCGGCGCCGGAACCTCGACCCGGGCGGGATGGCGGGGGTATACCAGCGACGATTGCTTTCACGAAGTGTTCGTGCTGCTGGGTTATTTCGCTGCGCTCACCTCTGCGGTCGAGCTGACGACGGGGGTGTTGATCCTTCCGCAGCGCCAGACCGTGCTGGTGGCCAAGCAGGCCGCCCAGGTGGATATGCTCAGCGGCGGTCGGATGCGATTGGGCATCGGCGTGGGCTGGAATCCGGTCGAATATCAGGGATTGGGCGAGGCGTTCGGCAATCGGGGAGCTCGTAGCGAGGAGCAGATCGAGCTCATGCGCGCTTTGTGGTCCGTGCCCACTATTTCCTTTCACGGCCGATGGCACCAGGTCGACGAGGCCGGCATCAATCCCCGGCCCGTGCGTGGAAACATTCCGATTTGGATCGGCGGCACGGCCGAGCCGGTCCTGCGTCGAGTCGGACGCCTTGGTGATGGTTGGTTTCCCCTACGTCGACCCGACGACAAGGCCGCGGCAATGATCGCTCGCATTCGGGGCTACGCCGAGGAGGTTGGTCGGCCCCCGACGGAGATCGGTATCGAAGCCCGGCTCACTATCGCCGGTCAGCCCCGAGACAACTGGCCCGGCTATGTGGCCGCCTGGCAGCAGCTCGGAGCAACTCACCTGTGCGTAAATACGATGGGCGTGCAATTCGCACACGTCGACGAGCATCTGGCTGCCCTCGCCGACGCCATCGCTTACGTTCGAACCATCACATAGCGATGACGTAAGTCACTGGCAAGATCTGTCGCGTGCGACGCATCGACGCGGACGAACGGCGCGCCCGATTGGCGCGTCGACACCGCATCGCGGCCGGGCATCAGGCACCCGACGTCGTCGAAGCAACGCGCTCGATGGTTTGCCTGCACGCGACTGACCCGGCCAGCGTCTACCTGTCGGCCCGAGCCCGCGTCTCTGACCTAGCCCGAGCGCATCTCGATCGCGCGCTATATGCCGACCGGACGTTGATCAAACATTTGTCGATGCGGCGGACGCTGTTCGTGTTTACCCGTGATCGGCTTGCCGCGGCCACTGCCGGCCCTGGTGCGCGGGTTGCCGATTCCGAACGGCGCCGGACAGTTCGAGAGGTCGAAGCGAGCGCGGTTGCCCCCGACGGTTTCCGTTGGTTGGGTGACGCCGAGGCAGCCGTCCTCGCCGCGCTGGACTCGCATCTCGAGTTGAGCTCATCGCAATTACGTGACCTAGCCCCCCTCGTCGATGTCAAGATTCGCGTCGGCGGAGCGGGCAGATGGGGAACCGACGCACCGGTCGGACCGAGACTGCTGACGATCCTGTCGGCGGCCGGGCTGGCTGTGCGTGGCACGAACCGCGGTGGTTGGAACGTGTCCCGCCCGATGTGGACCTCGATGCCGCGTTGGCTGGGCTCGCCCCTCGACCGCATGGACGCCGCCGCTGGCATTGCCCAGATGACACAAGCCTGGCTTCGCGCATTTGGTCCCGGCACCGCGAACGATCTCAAGTGGTGGCTGGGCGTGCGGACGACCGACGTCAAACGTGCCTTGACCGATGTCGAAGCCGTCGAGGTCGACCTCGATGGCAGCGTCGGATACGTGCTCCCCGACGATCTTGAACCAGTGGCTGGGGTCGAACCTTGGGTCGCCCTCTTGCCGGCGTTGGATCCGACTCCGATGGGCTGGGCTGACCGGGACTGGTACCTCGGCCCGCATCGGGTCATGTTGTTCGACTCAAATGGAAATGCTGGCCCGACCGCATGGTGCAACGGTCGGGTTGTCGGCGGCTGGCATCAGGAGCCATCCGGCAAGGTGGTGGTCGACGTTGTCGAGAGAATCCCCAAACTGGCCCGGACCCAGCTCCAACGCGAGGCGGCGAAGCTGACCGACTGGTTAGCCGGCGAGCGCGTGCTGCCGCGTTTCCCGTCGCCCCTTTTCAAGACCGTGACCGCACGATAGCTCGGTTCTATGTCGACCTGGCCGCTGCCGTCGAGCCTGAAATAGCTCGGGTTGACCGAGCCCCGTCAACACGCACTATCGGAGAGGTGCCGTGGCCACACCGACGTCACACGTCACTTCGGCCATGATGGTGGGCCGATGTCGTCAAAAGGTCGCTCCGTTGGGCGGCATCGACGGCTGCATCGTTCAGCGGCCGGGATCCGGTACTGGGTTGCCGCAGCCGCCGCAGCGGTACTTGCCGCAGCGACCACGGCGGCGGTCGCCGGGTGGGCGGAACAGGCCAGCCCACATCCGGACGCCCGGCCGGGAACGTCGACTGCGGCGGCTCCTGTTGCAGCAGCTCCGGTCACCGGATCGTCACGCATGGGGCCGCCGCCCAGCCACGCCACCGCCCGTTCCCACGTCAGGCCGCCTGGACCGCCGAAGGCAACCCGCCCGTCCGAACGCGCGGCCAGCACACCCGTGCACTCCGCTCCCCGAACGACACTCGTCCCTCGGGCGACGACCCCGCCGCCTCGACCGCCGGCTCCGGCGCCGCGCGTTCCGTCGCCCAGCAGAGGAGTATCGACAGCCTCCGCCTCGATCGCCGCCGCGGTAGTTACGGCCATCAACTCGGCACGAGCCCAGCAGGGGCTGCCTGCGCTCACCGTCTCTGCCGATCTGCAAGCAAGCGCGCACGCGCACGACCTGGCGATGGCCACGGCGAACCAGCTGTCACACCAGCTACCGGGCGAACCCGACATCGGTGCCCGCGAGACGAACGCCGGCGTGACGTGGACTGCCGCTGGCGAGAACATCGGATGGACCACCGATATGACCCAGGCCGGCGCGCTGTCGATCGAGGCCAGCATGGTTGGCGAGAGGCCGCCGAATGACGGCCACCGGCGCAATATCTTGTCCTCGACGTTCACCGTGGTCGGCGTCGACATATATCTCGACCCTGCGCACGGACGGCTGTGGCTGACGGAAGACTTCGCCCGGCTCGCCTGAGCCCACGCGATGGAATTGCACTCGCTCGGCCAAGGGCCGGCGGCCACATAGCAGGGTCACGGGCGTCAGTGCCGCCTGCAAAGCGAGCACATGGAGGGCCTGAACGACTTCATTGTCATGGCCAAGCGCGCGACCTATCCGGCGGCTGCGGCCAAATCTCTCCCCTACCGGCTGGCCACGTCGGATCTGCAACTTCATCACGACCCATGGAGCTACCACGACAGCTACGCGGGCGAGACCGACTTCCTCGGCCAGGAACTCGTGTATCGCGATTGGCGGCGGGGTATCCGAGCTCCGTTATTTCGGCGGCCTCATCAGGCACTGAAGGTCGGCACTCGCTACGGGCGAGGGGGCCAGCAGCACCGCTCGGGTCACTCGCGATCGCCACCCGCGATCGCCGATCCCATGCAGAGAGTCCTTGGTATGCACAGCTCCCTCCGGGCGCTCCTCGGGGATGTCCGACGATGTGATTACTGTCGGACGTGGTCGTTTCGACCGGCCCGCCGCCGAACGCCATGGGAGGTGCCGTGACGGACCCGAATGCTGCCCCGCCTGTCCGGGGCGACGACTCCGGCCGCCCAAGCGGCCCGGACGACCAATACAGTCCTGCTCACCAGCGCCTCTCCGCCGACGATGCCGACATTTCAGCCGATGGAGGTCCAGGGCGTCACGTACCTTCGGCGCAGTCGGTCAGCGTCGCCCAGGTCGTAGCCGCGGCGGGCGGCGAGGTCGACGAGCGGGTGCGCACCATCAGCGACCCAGACGGGAGGGCCGCATCAGCCGCTACCGAAGCGGAGCGCGAGCCGACGCCAGGCACCGCTCAGCCGGCCTCGGCGTCGGCCGACGATAGGTGGTGGACGCTGTTCGCGGTGTGCCTGGGCACCTTCATGCTGCTGCTGGACATCACCATCGTCAACGTCGCGTTGCCGGACATCCAATCTGCCTTGCACTCCAGCTTCTCCGACCTTCAGTGGGTCGTCGACGCGTACGCCCTCACCCTGGCCGCCTTCCTGCTTACCGCGGGCAGCCTGGCCGACATGTACGGACGTCGCCTCCTCTATCTGATCGGCCTGAGCCTGTTCACGGTGGCCTCGCTCCTGTGCGGCGCCGCGCAGAGCACGTTGATGCTGCAGTTGTCCCGAGCCGTGCAGGGCATCGGTGGCGCAATCATGTTCTCGGTCTCACTGGCGCTGCTCGCCAACGCCTTCCGGGGGAAGGATCGGGGCATCGCCTTCGGAGTGTGGGGCGCAATCACCGGGCTGGCTGTCGCGATCGGGCCATTGCTCGGCGGCATTCTGACAACCGGCCTGTCCTGGAGGTGGATCTTCTTTGTCAACCTGCCCGTGGGCGTGGCCGCGGTTGCGCTGACCGCCGCTAAGGTGACCGAGTCTCGCGATCCCCGTGCCCGCCGCCCAGACTGGGCCGGATTCGCGACGTTTACGCTTGCGCTGGCCAGTCTGATCTATGGGCTCATCGAGTCGAATCAGCGCACGTTCAGTGACGGCCTGGTGATCGGTTGCCTTGTCGCCGCCGGCGTGCTTCTGGTCGCGTTCGTTCTCGTAGAGATGCATACCCCATCGCCGATGTTCGACCTCTCGCTGTTCCGGTTGCCGACGTTCAGCGGTGGATCGGTTGCGGCCTTCGGAATCAGCGCGTCGATCTTCGCGATGTTCCTGTACCTCGTCCTCTACCTGCAGGACATCCTGCAGCTGAGCGCACTGCAGACCGGCGTTCGTTTCCTGGTGACCTCGGGCGCGATCCTTGTCATGTCGGCGGTCGCTGGCCGGCTGAGCTCATTCGTCCCCGTACGGCTGCTCATCGGCCCGGGCCTGGTGGTGATCGGAGTCGGATTGCTACTCATGCGCGGGCTGGACGTCAACTCGACGTGGACCCACCTGTTACCCGGTCTGATCGTCTGTGGCGCGGGGGTCGGCCTAGTCAATCCGCCGCTAGCGTCCACGGCGATCGGAGTCGTCGACCCGCGGCGCGCAGGCATGGCATCAGGCATCAACTCAACCTTCCGCCAGGTCGGCATCGCGACCGGCATAGCCTTGCTCGGCTCCCTGTTCACGAGTCGATTCACGAGCGAAGTCACCAGTCAGGCTGCGCAAGTTCCGTCCCTCGCCGGGAACGGTTCGAAGATCGCCGCGGCGGTCCAGTCCGGCGGGGCATCGCAGGCGCTGGGCGCCGTTCCGGCCTCAGCTCGGGCGCAGGTCCGGCACATCACGGTTAGCTCGTTCACCACCGGCCTCAACTACATTTTGCTGGTCGCCGCCATCATCGCGTTTACCGCCGGCGTCGTTTCTTTCATGGCGATTCGCCAGAAGGACTTCGTCTACCAACAGCAGCCGGCAACGTGACGCGACAGGGAATCAGCCGACGGCCTATCGACTCAGCTCGTCGAGCCTGATCCTACGGCGCCGACCAGCTGCTCGTGGTCGCGAGCGGTTTGGTCGGCGTATCGCGTGGCGAATGCGATCATCGCCCTGTCGAAGCGACGTCCCTTGCCGATATAGCTGCTTATCGCCACCGGATCTCCGCTGCGAGCATGTGCTCGCGCGAGCACGGCACCGCATTGCCCGGCAAAGTGCACAAGATACGGTGTGATCGTCTGTCCGTCGGCGATGACCTTCATGTCGCGGAACTGCCGGACGTAGAAGTCCAGCTCTCGTACTCTCGTCCAGCCGACGAAGATGTCGCTCGCTGCCTGGATCAGACGCTTGCCGGTGATCACCCGCTGTCCGTGGTTGGGATACGGACTTGGTCCGAGGTACTGCTCGTACACCGACGGGCCGGCCTGCTTGATCTGCAGGAACAGCGGATCATCTGGACCGCGGCCTTCCAGCAGCACCAGGTAGACCTGCATGCCGACGCTGCCTACTCCGACAACCTGCCGGACCACGTCGACGAAGGTGAACCGGTCCAACAGGTAGCGGCGTTCGTACGGAAGGCTGTCGCGGTACGCCTGGACGATCTCGCTTGCGAAAGCAGCGGAATCCTCGTCGGAGACCTTGCCATCGAGTCGAACCCTGATCGGCGGATCGTCGACAATCCGGGTACGCCCGTCTACGACCCGGGTCAACTTCCGCGCCGCCCCGGCGCTCGTGCGACGCCGAGCCCGCTTCTCCAGGCGCGCCGAAACTCGTTCCCGCTCTTCCGGCTCGAACACCTGCAATAGGTCGCCTGCGGTCACGAGGTCGTACCAGATCTCGAGTATTCCCGAGGATGCATAGTGCGACATTCCCGTGCGATAGGCGCGCAATCCGGATTGCAACGCTCGTCGCGCCGTGCCTTCGGACAGGCCATTGTCGCGGGCCAGCACCACCAGACTGGCAAGGTAACGCTTCACGTCCCACTCAAACGGACCGCGGAGGGTCTCGTCGAAGTCGCGCAGGTCGAATGACAGCTGCCGTTCCGGCGTCGCCCACAAACCGAAGTTCAACACATGAGCGTCGCCGCACAGCTGAACGGCCAGTCCAGTATTCGTGAAACCCGCGAGATCCGAGGCCATTACCGCGGCCGCACCGCGATAGTACGTCCACGGTGAGATCGCCATTCGAGCCATGCGAAGGGGAATCAAACGAGCTATCCGCGACTCGTTCTGGCCCAGCACGATCGACAGTGCGTCAGCGCGACGCGTCGCTGGATCCCATTCGGCCAAGCCCTCCAGCGGTGCCCGCTCGCGGACCGCGCGTCCTATCGCCACTCGGTCGGCCGAGGTGGGTGGACCGCTGAGCACAGAACGATCTTCCGGCACAGGTGTCAGAAAGGAATCCGTCATCGCCTCGCCCGCCATGTCAGGATGCGTTCCTAGACATGTATCACAAGCCCGATCAGCAGACTGGCCGCCATCGTGGCACCACCCAGAATGAGATTACGACGGATCATTCTGAGAACTGGCAGCCCGGTCAGCCACGATGCGAACCAACCGGTTAGCGCCAGTGCAACCAGGACGACGGCAAACGTCAGAATCATCCGTTCATCGTGCGGGAGCCACCGCATCGCGATGAGCGGTAGGCAGGCGCCAATGCCGTAGCTCAAGCCGGCAACCGCAGCAGCCGGCGCCGCACCGCTCGTGGAACCCAATTCGTCGAGCCGGTGTTCCGCATCGGCATGGGCAGCTACCGGGTCACGCTCGGTGAGTGCCGACGCAACCTGCCGGGCCAGATCGGCGCTGAGGCCCTTGTCCTGGTAGATGCCTACGAGTTCTTCCAACTCAGCCTCAGGATTCGCCTGGATACTGGCTCGCTCAGCCTCGATCACCGCTCGGTTCATCTCCCATTCGGTCCGGATCTCCGTGTAGCGGCCGGCCGCGGCCGTGAATCCTCCGGCGATGACGGTCGCCACCCCGGCGACAAGCAGGGTGCCCGTTGTGGCGCCGGCGCTGGCGAAGCCCTCGGCGTTACCCGCGGCCGACACAATGCCGTCGTTGAGATCAAGGATCGACTCCCGGGCCCGTTGCCGCCAGCCCTCCAGCTCGTCGGAGTCAATGGGCAGCCACGTCATGAAAACACATTGTGCGCCGGCGCGCGCCTGGCGGTCGCCAACGATGAAGCGGTCATTACTACTCGGCGGACCATTTCACGGCAGGCTACTTGATTCGGGCACACACGGGATGGCCTTTCGCGTCTCGGCGTTGAATCCCGACGTGAATGTTGTGGGTAGGCCGGGAAGTGTCCCTCGACGGCGCAGTCCGGCCAGGCAGCCTACTTCCCTCGATTCGGATCCGCATTCGTCCATGCTGGCGCAGGTGACGATCGGAACCGGCGCGATGACTTGGTCTGGGCGAGCAGGATGGGCCGGATGAAGGACCCGTTGAGCATGCCGGCAAACCTCGTCGATGCGGCCTTCCAGGAAGGTCGAGCGGAATGGCTTCGGGCATTGCCGGGGGCTGTCGCCTTCGTCGAAGACACCTGGTCGATTCGGGTCGCTGAGCCGTTCCAGCCGGGCGGGCAGACGGCTTGGGTTGCGCCCGCGTCCGGTGCCGACGACGATCTCGTCGTCAAGATCGCGTGGCGACACCCGGAAGCGGCCCACGAAGCCGACGGACTGCGGATCTGGGACGGAAATGGCGCCGTGCGTCTGCACGCGGTCGAGGAGATCGACGGCAGCACGCTGGCACTCCTGCTGGAGCGGTGCCGGCCCGGCACCACGTTAGCGACGCTTCCGGAGCCTGATCAGGATCTGATCATCGCCGGCCTGCTGCCACGACTCTGGCGGCAACCACCGGCCGATGGCTCCTTCCGGCCGCTCCAGTCCCTCTGCGATTTGTGGGCGGCGCAGTTCGACGAGAAAGCCGGGCGGACCACTCACCTCGATAGCGGCCTGGCGCGCGACGGTATGGCCCTCTTTCGCGAGCTGCCCTCGAGTGCCACTCACGAGACGCTGCTGTGCACCGACCTGCACGCGGGCAATGTGCTCGCCGCCAAGCGCGAACCGTGGCTCGTAATCGACCCAAAGCCGTACCGAGGCGACCCGACCTACGACGCCCTGCAGCACATGCTCAACTGCGAGTCGCGACTGCTCGCAGATCCCCGTGGACTGGTGCGACGCATGGCCGGCCTGCTCGATTTCGACCCCGATCGGCTGCGACTGTGGCTGTTTGCGCGATGCGTGCAAGAGTCGCAGGACTGGCCGATGTTGGCCCGAGTCGCTCGGACGGTAGCGCCCGACTGAGCTCATTCGCTTATCGAGCTAGTTGCAACGCCAGGTCCCGCGCCTGCCTGAGGTACCCACCATCGAAGAGCACAGCGTGCACGAGCAGCGGAAACAACTGCCAGAGACCGATGCGTTCACGCCAGCCGTCGGCCAGTTGGGTGACCTCCTCATACGCGGCGACGGTCCGGTCCGGAATTCGGCCGAACAGGTCGAGCATCGCCAGGTCCATCTCGCGATGGCCGCCGTAGGCGGCCGGATCGATCAACCAGGCGCGACCATGAACATCGGCAAGGATGTTGCCGCTCCACAGGTCACCGTGCAGCCGCGCCGGCGGTTCGACCGGCGCTTCGACCCGGACCCCTTCCACCACGGTGGACAAGCCGATCCGATTCGCGAGCGGCAGGCAGCGGTGTTGGAGATAGTAGGTATTCCAATCGTCGGTCGCATCTGTGGGTGAATCGAGCTCGCAGCGACCGACGAAAAATCGGCCCGGCGCCGGCAGTGACCCAACATGTGGCGCGCCGGCCCGGTGCATGGCCGCGAGCATGCGACCGAGGTCCTCCTCCCCGTCGGTGTCGAGGCGTCCAGGCCTGATGCGGGTCAGTACCAGGCGGCGCGGCGAGTCCTCGATGATGGCCGGCACCCGCGCCCCGGCGTCAGCTAACCAACGTAGGCCGGCCGCCTCCAACGGAGACGGATCAGTCTTGACGAAGCTCATCGAGCAGCCGGGTGCAGGCGGCCTCGATCAGGTCGAGTGCTGCGGCGAATCCGTCGGTGCCGCCGTAGTAGGGGTCAGGAACGTCCTCCGGAGCCAGCTTGCGGAGCTCAGCCAGCGAACCGGCCGGAGCCAGCCGTCGTAGCGCGGCCAGATTCGACTCGTCGACCGAG
>Ga0307312_10001553_pt1 | contig 11771 bp, 12 predicted proteins | sample ER_DNA_202_FD_194489 | JGI IMG/M metagenome (GOLD analysis project Ga0307312, IMG submission 194489) | Bulk soil microbial communities from the East River watershed near Crested Butte, Colorado, United States - ER_DNA_202 | ecosystem: Environmental > Terrestrial > Soil > Floodplain | place...
TGCCCAGCCATGCGCCGATCAGGACCCCGATGGCCAGCGACGCGAGCCCCCGCACCACGATCAGGGCTCCGCGACGGCCGTACCAGGTGAAGTCACGATCAAGATGCTGGGCGGGCATCGTGGCGGAGGCCAGCGCCTCGCCCACCACCGCTACCACGGTCAGGAGGACGACCATGACCACGACCAGGAAGGCCGCCCGCCCAACCAGCCACCAGGTGCGGGATCGGCTCATCGTCCAGGCGATGGCCGCGGTGCGATGCTCGACCTCGCGCGAGACGAGTGGGACGCCCAGCACCAGCCCCATCGCGAACGGAGCGAGCCAGCTGAGATAAGAGAGCCACTCAGCCTTGCTGCTGAGCTCGTAGAAGCGTTGCCCGAGCTGCGTGCAGCCCGGGGCATAGCCGGCAGGGTCCAAGCAGCCGGGATCGGTGGCGGCAAGCGTCCGTAGCTGCCAGGCAAACCAGAGCATCGCCGCGGCCAGAATTGCCACTCCGGCGGCCGACGCGAGGACCTCCCAGCGATGCAGCCTGAAGGAGAGGATCAGCCACGAGCCGATCCTGCTCACGCAGCGGCCTCACCGGGGAGGGCGCGGCCGGAGGCCAGATAGCCGAGCACGACCTCTTCCAGCGTGGCCGGACGGAGGGCGGGTCCCGCAGCGCGGGATTCGGTGCGCACGAGCGTCAGTCGTTCGCCGCTTGGTCCTCCGAATGAGCCGATCGCGGTGCCTTCCGCCGACGTGGCCCCATCGGTCGCCATCCAGTGGCTCGCCAGGGCGTCCGCGACGGTGTCGTGGAGCAGGATCCGCCCGACGCCCAGCACCACGAGCCGGTCGCAGGCCTGCTCGACGTCGGTGACGATGTGGCTCGACAGGAGCGCCGTCGCGCCGTCGCTGCGGACGGCGTCGGTCAGGACGTGCAGAAACTCGCGGCGGGCCAGTGGGTCCAGACTCGCCAGCGGCTCGTCCAGGAGCAGGATCCGCGCCCGCGTGCCGAGCGCGAGAGCCAGCGCCACCTGCGCCTGCTGCCCGCCGGAGAGCGACTTCGCCCCTTGGTTCGCGGGGATGCCGAGCTGGTCGAGCCTCTGACGGGCGTAGGCACGATCGAAGTCGGGACGAAGCAGCACCGCCAGGTCGAGGTGGTCCTCGACGCTCAGGCCGTCATACAGCGAGGGCGACTGCGGGACGTAGCCGACCAGCCCCAGCACGCCGGAGCGATCGTTCCACGGATCGATGCCGCCGACCGTGACGCTCCCGCGCGTCGGCCGCTCGAACCCAACCCAGGTCTTGATGAGCGTCGACTTCCCGGCCGCGTTCGGCCCGACGAGGGCGGTGATTCCCCCCTGCGGGATGGCCAGGTCGATCCCGGTCAGCGCCCAGGTGCGCCGTCCGTATCGCTTGGCGAGATCGTGCGTCTCCAGGACCGGCTGCTCGACGCTCATGATTCCTCCTTGGGAGCTGGCGCATCGTCAACGGGCGCGCGGTTCGGTCGCGCGGCAACCACGATGACGACTCCAAGGCCGATCGCGACGGCCGGACCCACCCACTCCATCGGAATGTCGCCGACGCCACCTGAGAGGAGCAGGAGCCCGAGCGCCAGCACCAGCAGCCCCGCCACCAGCGAGAGGAGATCGGCTGGATGGCGCGACATCAATTGCTCTCTTGGCTGTCCACGAGCACCTCACCGATGCCCGCCTCGAGATCGAGGATGTAGGTCGTCCGGTACGGGTTCCTGCGGACGTAACTGTTGTCAAGGCTGGTGCCGACATCCTGTGAGCCCAGGACGTAGGAGTCACCCGCTCCGACGCGCGAGTGCAGCTCCACCGATGCTTCCAGCGGCAGGATCACCATCAGCTGGCCCACCGCCACGCTCGCCGAGATGTGGACAAGTCCCGGGCCCAGGTGAAGACCGGTCAGGTCGAGGACCAGCCGCCCGCCCAGCGAGCGGTACTCGCCCCTCACCTCGGCGGCGGTCACCGGGGCGTAGCGGTGGTCTCCGATCCCGCCCTCGAGCGGGGCGGTGATGAAGCTTGCGGCCACGGCCAGCGGTATCAGCAGCAGAGCCAGCAGGATCAGGATCCGCGCTCGACCCCACCAGGCGCCAACCACGAGGCCGATGCCCATCACGACGAGGGCGGCCCCGAAGAACTGGCCCGGAGAGACCTCGCGCTCGGCAACCTGGCTGACGATGGCCAGCAGGCCGACCGTCAGGAGCATCGCTGCCGAGATGTACCAGGCCAGCGGCGAGCGCGGGCGAGGCGCGGCCTTGACGTCCGGTGCCGCGGGCACGACCACCGTATTCGTCGCGGCCTCACCTGTCGTGGCAACAGCAGAGCCAGCCTCGCGGCGGCGAAGCAGCAGCACGCCGGTGACGACCGCCACGATCGCAAGGAATGCGCCGGAATCCATGCTGATACCAAGGGGCATCGAGATGTAGCCCCCCCGATTCATGGCAGCGGAGATCACGATGAAGGCGACGACGGCGGTCGCAATCCATGCGAGCCGCAGCGGTGTCAGTCCCAGTCGGGCGAAGAAGCCTTCGACGCTCGAGGTCTCCTGCCCATTAGCCGGGATCAGCAGCCAGGCGGCCACATACAGGACCAGCCCGGCGCCGCCGAAGATCATCAGCCCGACGAACCCGATCCTGATGAGGAGCGGGTCGACGTTGAAGTAGTCGCCGATGCCTCCGGCCACACCGCCCAGCACCCTGTCGCTGGTTCGTCGGCGGAGGCGGCGTGGCGTGGTGTCGGTTCGTTCCGATCCCTGGCTTGTCATGGCGGTCATCTTCAGGCGCGAGGAGCGGCCTGCCCATCGGGGAGCACCCTGAAACAACCCTGATTCGGGCAGGCACCGGCTCAGGGTCATACCTGATCGTTGCCCGCTCGGGGGTGTGCGAACATGCCGGCATGGCGCAGGTTGGAGTTCGACGGGGCAGCGAGGTCGTCGCCGGTCCGCGCCCGCGCCTCGAACGCAGCCGGAGCGACCGCGTCATTGGCGGCGTCGCGGCCGGCATCGGTCATCACCTGGGGATCGAGCCGGTGGTGGTGCGAATCGCGTTCGTGGTCCTCACCATCGCCGCCGGTTTCGGCCTGGTCGTCTACCTGCTGGCCTGGCTCCTCGCCCCACTGGAGCCTGCCGACTCGGCGGCTCCGCGTCGCGCTCGCGACTTGGTCCGACCGACGCTGGGCCAGGCGCTCGGCGCGGCGCTGATCCTGGCCGGCGTCCTGCTCCTGCTGTTCGTCACCGGCTTCTGGTTCGGGGAGGAGCTCGCATGGCCGGTCACGCTTGCGGGCATCGGCTTCGCCATCCTGTGGGCACGATCGGGAGAGGAGCGCGGGGTCCGCTGGCCGCTTGACGCGGTCCTCACCGGCCGCGTGTTCAGCTCGCGGATGCTGGTCGGGTCACTGCTCATCCTCGGAGCCATGGTCGTCTTCCTCCTGGCCAACACGTCATTACGGGCGGCGGGCAGCACGCTGCTGGCCGTCTTCGTGGCGATCGGCGGGCTCGCCCTGATCGTCACACCGTGGGCGTGGAGCATGGGGCGCGAGCTGATCGACGAGCGCAGCCAGCGGGTGCGGACTGAGGCGCGAGCCGAGATGGCCGCCCACCTCCACGACTCGGTGCTCCAGACGTTGGCGCTCATCCAGCGCTCGCCGGAGCCGCGCGAGATGGTCACGTTGGCGCGTACACAGGAGCGGGAGCTGCGCGCGTGGCTGTATGGACGCGCACCGGCGCTGGCGGGCGCGCGGCTGCGCGACGCGATCGACGCCATGGCGGGCCGGGTCGAGCGCGAGCAACAGGTCCGGGTCGAGGCGATCGTCGTGGGCGACGCCGATCTCGACGAGCGCGCCCGCGCCCTAGTCTCGGCGGTGGGCGAGGCGACGCTCAACGCCGCGCGACACTCGGGCTCGACGGAGGTATCGGTCTACGTCGAGGTCGAGGACGACGCGATCAGCGCGTACGTCCGCGACCACGGGGCCGGCTTCGATCCCGCGCAGGTTGCGTCCGACAGGCGGGGGATCGCCGACTCGATCATCGGGCGCATGGAGAGGCACGGCGGGACCGCGGAGGTGAACAGCCGTCCCGGGGGCGGCACCGAGGTCGTCATGCGCCTCCCCAGGAAGCAGGCATGACCGCCCCGAGCCGAGCCGCAACCGGGGTCAGCGTCTTCGTGGTCGACGACCACGAGCTGTTCCGGTCCGGGGTGCGCTCCGAGCTCAGCCGCACCTGCCGGATCGTGGGTGACGCGGGGACCGTCGAGGAGGCGGTGGCGGGGATCGTTCGCGCCGATCCCGACGTCGTCCTGCTCGACGTGCACATGCCGGCCGGCGGCGGCCGTGGGGTGATCGAGGGGGTCCGCGCAGCCGGCTCGAAGGCGCAGTTCCTGGCCCTCTCGGTCTCGGATGCCGCCGAGGACGTGATCGGCATCATTCGCGCCGGGGCGCGGGGCTACGTCACCAAGTCCATCTCGGCCGATGAGCTGGTCGCCGCGGTCCAGCGCGTCCACGACGGGGACGTCGTCTTCTCTCCGCGCCTGGCTGGCTTCGTGCTGGATGCGTTTGCCGCCGACTCGGATGAGCCGATCGACCCGGAGCTGGACCTGCTCACTGCGCGCGAGCGCGAGGCCCTGCGCTACATCGCGCGCGGCTACACCTACAAGGAGGTCGCGTCGGAGCTGCACATCTCGGTCAAGACCGTCGAGACGCACGTCTCGGCCGTGCTCCGCAAGCTCCAGCTCTCGAACCGATACGAGCTGACCCGCTGGGCCTCGGACCGCCGCCTGGTCTAGGCCTGCCGGGCGTCCTCTGAGCGGTCGAGAGCGCGGCGCAGCACAAGCCCGGCAGTGACGATGGCATACGCCCCCGACAGGCCGACGCAGATGGCCAGCGGCCAACTGTCAGCGCCAATCCCGTCCTGCAGGCCGGGGATGTTGCTGAGCACGATGATCGCTACCCCGGCGAATCCGAGCACAACCATGGCCAGCGGCCAGCCGATCAACCGCCTCGGTACGAGGAATGCCCCGAAAGCGGCTACCGACAGGCCAATGAGCACGGCAAAGAGCCCAGCCGTCAGGCCGACCAGCTCCGGCTCGGTGATTCCGAATCGGATGGTCTCCCACCGCTGGAGGACGACGTTCAGGACCGCCGACAGCCCGATGCCGACGCCTGCGATAGCGACCGCCAGCGGCCGCGGCCTGAGCCACGCGCCGAAAACCAGCCGAGCTGCCACCAGGAGGCCGATGAGCGACAGGACGCCCCAGATCACGGACCACGCGCCCATCTGGGCGAGGTGCGGCGCGTCCCAGATGAGCTTCATGGCGAAGGTGAACGGCAGGACCGCAAACAGCGACGCCACGAATCCGGTGAACGAGAGGGCAGCCCAGGTCAGCCCGCGCCCTGGCGCGGGAGTCACACGCCCTGGAAGAAGTCGTTGATCGCTTTCGTGTCGTCCGAGACCGCCCAGCGCGCGGTGATCTTTCCGTCCTTCATGTGATAGATCTCGGCGACCTTGTAGTCGAGGGTCTTCCCATCCTTCGTCGCGTGCGCATTGGCCAAGACGACTGTGTGATCGTCGTTGGCGATCACGTCGTGCGTCTCTCCGGTGATCTGGTAGGGCGGAGGCGTGCCGCTACCCATCCCGAACCGCGCGGCAAGGGCCTCCTTGCCCATGATTGGCTCGGCGCGGCCAATCTCGTGCCACTCGATGTCATCGGCGACCATGTCAGCCATTCCCTGGAGATCACCGCTGTTGAAGCTCTCAGTCATCTTGCGGACCAGGGCGGCATTGGGGTGGTCGTTCATGGGACTCCTCCTGTGGGGACGTGGACCGAGATGATAGGCCGGGCGGTCCCGGGAGGTAATCCCGCCGCAAGGGCGACTGGCCTAGAGTACCCACCATGACCGTGCGGATGGGGTTCACGATCCGGGCCGCGGTGACGGCGCTCGCGTCGCTGGTGCTGGCCCACAGCCTCATCTTCATCGCCGGATACGGGTCTCGCTTCGGGGCGGCGATGCAGCACACCGGTCACGATCACGGTTGGGCGTTCGCGGCCGCCACATCCATCGGTCTCGCAGGATCGACGCTGGGCATCGCCCTCGGGCGGCTCATCCACCTGCGGCGCACCGCCCGAAGGGCCCGCGCGGTGACGCTGCCAACCGAGCCTGGGCTTCGAGCGTTCGCAACCCGGTGGCTGGCGTGGTGGATCGCGCTGGCCGCGATCACCGTGGTGCTGTTCGTCCTCCAGGAGAACCTCGAGCTCGCCGGCGTTGGCACGAGGTCGCCAGGGTTCGGGGTACTCACGTCAGCGGCATATCCCAACGCGATCGCGATCATCGTCGCGGTCGCTCTGGGGATCTCGCTGGTGGCCGCGCTGCTGGGCTGGAGGGCTTCGGTCCTCACCGCGCGGATCGAGGCCGCCCGCCTGCGTACCGGGACCAGCGCGGCCCCGGCGGTGCGATTGCATGAGCCGATCGATCGTCGCCAGGCTTCGCTGCTCGGCCGGCGCCTCGCCGGTCGCGCCCCGCCGCTCGTTCCCGCGTCCTGAGTCGTCGAGCCGAGGCAGGCCTCCGCGCCCGATCCATCGGCTCTTCGAGGCTTGCGCAGACCTCATTCGCAAGCCGATCCCCCGTTTGCAGAGGACACGTTCATGAGCAGTCTTCGGACGCGCGGCGCCATCTCAGCGACCATCGCGGTCCTGATCGGCCTTCTTTTGGCTGGCGTCGCCTACGCGCACGTCGTCAAGCAGGCAGGCCCCTACACCCTCGAAATCGGCTGGCAGCACGAGCCGACCTATGTCGGCGAGGCGAACGGCGTGCAGGTGATCGTCCACGACGCTGATGAGAACCCGATCACCGATCTTGGCACCGACGATCTCAAGGTGGTCGTCTCGACGGGCGACAAGCAGACCGGTGAGCTCACCTTCGACCCCGGCTTCGACCTGGAAGAGGGTGAGGGCCCGCTTGGTGAGTACAACGCGCCGATCATGCCGACCGCGCCCGGCGACTACACGTTCCACCTCACCGGAGCCATTCACGGCGAGGCGATCGACATCACGGTGACCTCGTCCGACGAGACGTTCGACACGGTGAAGGGCACCGCCGACATCCAGTTCCCGACGAAGCTGCCGGCTCTTCCTGATCTCGTGACGCGGCTCGATCGGATTGACGAGCGCCTGTCGAATAACGTGGGACCGAGCCAGGAGGCCGTCGACGCCGCGCAGCAGCGTGCCGACCTGGCGCTCATGGTCGGGGGAGGGCTCGGCTTTCTTGGCGTCCTCATCGGGGCCAGCTCGTTGATCTTCGGCAGGGGCCGGACGCGGGCGGCATCGGACTAGCCATGCGCCGCATCGGCCGTTCGCTCGCCTGTCTCGCGATCATCGTTGGCGGAGCCCTGTCGCTACCCCAGGGCGTCTCGGCGCACGCGCTGCTGATCGCCTCGACCCCCGCGGCAGGGGCGACGCTGAGCGAGCCACCGAGCCAGGTCGTCCTCACCTTCGGCGAGGCGCCTGACCCGAAGCTGACGACGGTCAGGGTCCTCGACACTTCGGGCGCGGATCAGGCGGATGGACCGGTGCAGGCCGTCGCCGGGGAGCCAGACAAGCTGACGGTGCGCCTCAAGCCGCTCCCCGATGGGGTCTTCACGGTCGCATGGCGCACCGTCTCCACGGTGGACGGCCACGTCGCAGCGGGGTCGTTCGCCTTCGGGGTCGGCACGCCTCCACCTGCCCCATCCGGGGAGCCGCAGGGCGGGCCCGCGGTGTCGGATATCTCGCCGTCAGCGAGCCTGGCGCGCTGGCTCTTCTTCGTCGGGCTCATCGCGCTCTTCGGGGCGGGGTTCCTTGGCTTCGCCATCGAGCCGCACCCACCGCGGTCGATCGCGGGGATGGCTGCGGTTGGCTGGGCGGTCTCCGCGGTCGGCACGCTCGCCGTGATCGGCGTGCAATGGCTCGAGGCATCCGTCGACTTCGAGACCTTCCTCGGCAGCTCGCTGGGGACGGGCGCCCTCGAACGACTCGGAGCGGCGCTCGTGGCCGGCCTCCTGGTTGCCTGGCTGTGGCGCCGTTCAGACTCGGGCAGGTGGCGGTTCGGCCTGGTCGCCGCCGCGGCCGCGGCCGCCATGCTCGTGGATGTCCTGAACGGCCATGCCGCCAGCGGCAGCTCGTGGATCCTGCAGGTCGGCGTGCAGTGGGTGCACATCGCCGCGGTGGGTGTCTGGGTCGGCGGCCTGGCGGCGCTGCTGGTCGCGGTTCGGGGCCTGCCAACCGCCGAGAAGGCGAGGGCCGTGCGGATCTTCTCGACCTGGGCCGGGCTGGGCCTGGGGGCGGTGATCGGCACCGGTTTCCTGCGCGCGCTGTCGGAGGTCCAGACCATCGGCGCGCTGTTCGGCACGTCGTTCGGGATCGTCGTGATCCTGAAGACGATGGGGCTCGGCATGCTCGCCCTGCTGGGCGCCACCAATCGCTTCTTCAACGTGCCCGCGGCCGCGCGAACGCTTCGCGGCCTCCGCCGGGTCGGATCGGTCGAGCTGGCCATCGGCGCCACTGTCCTGGCCGCGACGGCTGTCCTCGCGAACCTCGCCCCTCCGTCGGCGAGCGGCACCACCCCCGAACCGGAGCAGCGCCCGGTCGTGGCGCTGGGCAGCGACTTCGGCACGAGCGTCAAGGTCAGCCTCCTCGTCCAGCCTGGCGCGGCCGGCTTCAACCAGTTCTCGGCGACGGTGACCGACTACGACACCGGCGCCCCGATCTCTGCGCCGAGCGTTGCGCTTCGATTCCAGCTCGCCTCGCGTTCGGGCGTCGGCGCCTCGACCCTCGACCTGCCCGCGACCGGCTCAGGGCGCTTCAGCGCACGGGGCGGCAACCTGTCGCTGGATGGCATCTGGAACGTCACGGCGACGGTGGATGGGCCAAGCGGCTCAGTCGAGGTTCCGCTTGTCCTGGCGACCCAGGTTGAGAAGCAGCCGACCGACATCAGTGCCGCGCCAGGCACGCCCACCATCTACACGATGCACCTGCCGGATCAGTCGACCGTCCAGGTCTATCTCGATCCGGGCACCCCGGGCTCCAACGCCCTGCATGTCACCTTCTTCGATCCGGCCGGAACCGAGCTCCCCATCCCGAGCGCCACGATCGCCATCACGCCGGACGGCAGCGCCGGATCGGTCGTCGTCCCGCGGCTGCTCGAACCCGGTCACTTCACAACCGATCTCACGGTGTCGGCCGGCGGCCTCGCGCTCGACTTCATCGGCCAGGCACCTGGCGGCGACCCCATCCACGCGCACCTCGAGGTCAAGGTCGAGCCGTGAGCAGCAACCGGGGCGCGCGCATCTCCCTGCTGACGCTGGTCGCTGCTGCGCTCGTCTCGTGCGGCGCGCAGACCGCGGCGAGCCCGAGCATCGTCAGGCCTTCGTCACCCGCGGTGATCAGCATCCTGGAGCCGGCCTCGGGAGGGACCGTGACTGGGGCGAACGTCCACGTCGTGCTCTCCCTGACGGGCGCCAGGATCGTGTCGCAGACCACGACCAACATCCGCCCCGACGAGGGTCACGTCCATCTCTTCGTCGACAACGTGCTGGTCTCGATGAACTACGGGCTGGAGCAGGACCTCCCCGTCCATCCGGGCACGTACGTCCTCAGGGCGGAATTCGTTGCCGCGGACCATGCTCCCTTCAACCCGCGGGTCATGTCAGGCCAGACGATCTTCACGGTGCGCTAGGTGGCGCGGCGCCAGATCGTCGGGCTCGGAGCTCTCATGTGCGGGCTTGCATTGATCGCTGCCGCGCAGGCGGTCGCGCCGGTCAGGGCCCCGCTCTTCGACGGGGTGGTCGTCGTCGATCCGTATCGCTACCTCGTTCCTGCGCCGGGCGCCCCCGGATCGCCCACGTCGGCGAGCGCCACCCTCCCCATCGACGCGGGGAGGAGCCCCAGCTTCGCGGTCTATACCTCGGAGACACCGCCGCAGGCGGAGCTGCTGGCCCACGGTGGGGAGCTCGCCATTGGGCCCACCACGACAGCGGTGAAGGTGACGATCGATCCGATCCCTCCTCCGCCGGGGGCGACGCCGAACGCGATCGCAGGGAACGTCTATCGCTTCGCGGTGACCGACCAGTCCGGCGCAGCGCTCGCCCTGCTCCCCGGACAATCGATCACGCTGGCGCTGCGCGGGCCGGCCGGCGTGGCGCTGGACGCGGTGATTGCCCGCTTCGACGGCGGAGCCTGGCAACGGCTCGCAACCGAGCCATCGGGCCTCCAGGATCTGTTCCTCACGAATGCAGACGCATTCGGCGATCTTGCCCTGCTGGGCCAGGTGACGGCCAGCCCAAACGGACTCGATCCCGAGTTCCTCTTCTTCGCACTTGCCGCGGCGGGGCTGACGCTCCTCGTCGGATGGCGGTTCGGAGGGAGGTCGAACCCCCTGGCGCCCTCCCGCTCCACCACCCCCGCCCGGCGCCGACAACCGCGCAACCGGCATGACAAGCCGCTGAAAGCAGTCACGGAGGTCCCATGAGCCACCTGCCACGCCCCTTGATCCTGTGCCTTTGCCTTGCCGTGGCCGGCTGCAGCGCGGGCTCATCCCGGACGTCGGCTCCCGCGGGCGAGCCGATCCGGATCGGCGCGGTCTTCCCACTCGGCGGCAACGCCGCCGGTCTCGCGGGGTACGAGCTGCAGGGCGTACGGATCGCCGCCGACCTGGTCAACGCCGATGGCGGGATCGACGGCCGGCCGATCGAGCTCGATGTTCGCGACCTCGAGCGCGGCGCCGATGCCGCCGCGGCCATGGCGTCACTGAAGGAAGAGGGGATCCAGGTCGTCATCGGCGCCTATGGATCTGACCTGTCGATTGCCGCGAGCAAGGCGGCTGACGCGGCGGGCCTCGTCTACTGGGAGGCCGGCGCCGTTGCTGACCGCCTGACCGGGCGCGGGCTGCCGATGGTCTTCCGGGTCGGCGCGACGGGGAGCAACCTCGGCTCGAACTCGGCGGCCTTCGCGGCGACCGAGCTGGCGTCTCGCCTGGGCCGCGCGACGACCGAGCTGCGGGTCGCGATCGTTGCGGCCGACGACGCCTACGCGACCTCCATCGCCGACGCCGCCGCGGCCACGTCGGCCTCCTTCGACATGCCGGTCGTGGCGCGGGCCACCTACAGCCTGGTGATCCCCGACTGGAGCGGGCTGATGGCCGGCCTCTCGGCAGCTCGCCCCGACGTCATCATCCTCGCCTCCCACATCCCCGACGGGATAGCGTTCCGCCGCGCCATGCTGGCTTCGGGCCTCGAGGTCGGGGCCTTGATCGGCTCGACGATGGCTGAATGCGACCCCGACTTCGCCGGCGAACTGGGCGCCGATGCGATCGGCATCTTCGCGTCGGATCGACCGACCGGCGGCTTCCAGCCCGACGCGCTGGCCAGCGACGCGCGCGCTGTCTACGACCGATTCGCCACGGCCTGGGGATCGCCACCGATCGACGAGGGGTCTCCCCGCCCGGGCTACGGCGACGACGCCGAATACGCGATCTCCGGCCCCGGCGAGTCAGCGTCCGCGGCCGCGACCGAGGAGGCACTGTCCGGGTTCACCGCGGGATGGGCGCTCTTCCACGCGGTGCTGCCGCAGGCGGCTGCCGCCGGGGGTCTTGATGCGGCGATGATCGCAGCGGCGGCCAGCCGGGTCGACCTCCCGACCGGATCCCTGCCGAACGGCGCCGGCCTGCACTTCTCGACCGATCCCGCCAGCCTTGGCCAGAACGAGCGCGCCGCCGCCGTGATCTGGCAGTGGCAGGCGGTG
>Ga0307312_10001555_pt1 | contig 11764 bp, 9 predicted proteins | sample ER_DNA_202_FD_194489 | JGI IMG/M metagenome (GOLD analysis project Ga0307312, IMG submission 194489) | Bulk soil microbial communities from the East River watershed near Crested Butte, Colorado, United States - ER_DNA_202 | ecosystem: Environmental > Terrestrial > Soil > Floodplain | place: USA...
GCTGGCGTGCTCGGCCGGGTAGCGGGTCCTGATCTCGGTGTCGGTCAGCCCTTCCCAGCAGCCGCCGGATCGTTCCCGCAGGTCCTTGTCGAGGGTCACCTCGAGACCGGTCAGCCGGCTCAGCGGGGCCGCGGTCTGGGCCGCGCGGCTCAGGTCGGAGGAGACGATCAGGTCCGGGCGCAGCGCGGCGAGCAGCCGCGCGGCCCGTTCGGCCTGCGCCTGGCCGACCTCGTCGAGCGGGATGTCGCTCTGTCCCTGGAACCGGCGCTCGGCGTTCCACACCGTCTGGCCGTGCCGCCACAGCACCAGCCGGACCGGCCGCGACGGCTCGCTCAGGGCGTCCTCCCGGGGTTCACGCTCAGCTCGGGCAGCTGGATCGCCGGGCAGTCCTTCCAGATCCGCTCGAGCGCGTAGTAGGTGCGCTCCTCGGAGTGCTGCACGTGGATCACCACGTCGAGGTAGTCAAGGAGCACCCAGCGGCCCTCCCGTTCGCCCTCGCGGCGGACCAGGCTCGCGCCCGCCTGGCGCATCCGCAGCTCGATCTCGTCGACGATGGCCTTGACCTGGCGGTCGTTCGGCGCCGAGCAGAGCAGGAACGCGTCGGTGATAACGAGCTGATCGCTCACGTCATAGGCGATTATGCCGTCGGCCAGCTTGTCCGCCGCGGCCAGCGCCGCGGTCTCCACAAGCTCGACGGCCCTCGGTGTGGCAGTCACGAGTGCTTGCCGGCCTCCTCGGTAGGGGTCCTGAGTCCTTTATTACCCTCTCATGCCGGGGTGTCATCCACCTTGGCGTACAGGCCGCGCTTGGCGATGTACTGCACCACCCCGTCGGGGACCAGGTACCAGACCGGCTGGCCCGCGCCGACCCGGGCGCGGCACTCGGTCGAGGAGATCGACAGCGCCGGGATCTCCACCAGGCTGACCTTCCCGTCCGGCAGGCCCGCCCCCGACAGCCGGTGTCCTGGTCGGGTACAGCCTACAAAATGCGCCAGGGTGAATAGCTCGTCCGCGGCGTGCCAGGTCAGGATCTCGGCCAGCGCGTCGGCGCCGGTGATGAAGAAGAACTCGTCCTCCGGCGCGGCCGCGCCGCGCAGGTCGCGCAGCGTATCGATGGTGTAGGTGGGCCCGCCCCGGTCGATGTCGACGCGGCTGACGCTGAACTTGGGGTTGGACGCGGTGGCGATGACCGTCATCAGGTACCGGTCCTCGGCCGGGGAGACCTGACGGTGGTCCTTCTGGTACGGCTCTCCGGTCGGCACGAAGATGACCTCGTCCAGCGTGAAGTCGTGCGCGACTTCGCTCGCGGCGACCAGGTGACCATGGTGGACGGGGTCGAACGTGCCGCCCATCACTCCGATGCGGCGCATGCCTATCGGTCCCTCATGCCGTTGTATCGTACCGGCGTCGCATACCGGCCCAACGGGCCGGCGCGGGGGTTACCATACGAGATATGACTTCAGTGCCTGATCGCGCGCGAGTCCGGCTGACCGGCATCTCGTCCCGCGCCTACGAGCATCCCGCCGACCGCTCCGCGCTAGTGGCGCTGCGCAAGCTCAGCGGGTTCGACACGCTGTTGAAGAAGCTGTTCGGCCTGTTCAATGAGCGGGCTTTCCGGCTGACATACCTGGCGGGCAGCGTCCGGGTCTCCGAGCGCCAGTTCCCGCACATCCACGAGATGGTCAGGGACGGCGCGTACATCCTGGACCTGCCCGAGGTGCCCGAGTGCTACGTCATGCAGACGCCGATCGTGAACGCGATGGCGCTGGGCCGGGACAAGCCGTTCATCGTGATCAACACCGGCTTGGTGGAGTTGCTCGACGCGGAGGAGCTCCGCGCGGTGATCGGGCACGAGCTCGGCCACATCCTGTCCGGGCACGCGGTCTACCGCACCATGCTGGTGATCCTGCTCCGGCTGGCGGCGCGGGCCGCGTTCCTGCCGATCGCCCTCGCCCTCACGGCGATCATCTGGGGCCTGGAGGAGTGGTTCCGCAAGTCCGAGCTGTCCTGTGACCGCGCGGGGCTGCTGGCTGGACAGGACCTCGACGCCTCCCGCCGGGTCCTGATGAAGCTGGCTGGCGGTGCGCAGCTGTCCGAGCTGAACCCGGACGCGTTCCGCGAGCAGGCGCACGAGTACGACGCAGTGCCCGACCTACGCGACAGCGTCCTGAAGATCCTCCAGCTGCAGGGCACCACCCATCCGTTCGCGGTGGTCAGGTTCGCCGAGCTCGACTACTGGGCCACCCACGGCGAGTACGAGCGCATCCTCGGCGGCGACTACCCGCGCCGGGACGACGACGGCAGCGCCTCGGTCGGCGAAGAGGTCAGGAACGCGGCCAAGTCCTACCAGGAATCGTGGAACCGGTCCCAGGACCCGCTGATCGGGATCTTCCGCGGCGTGGCCGAGACCGGTGCCCGGGCGGCTGGCGGCCTGTTCGACCGCCTGCAGCAGAATCGCGGCGGCGGCAACAGCGGCACCGGCACCGGCACCGGCAGCAACGACGACAACTAGCCCTCGGGGGCCATCCCCGGGCCAGCACTTCTTAACACGATCACGAGGTCGTCCCTGTGGACGACCTCGCGTTCGTATTCGGGGCCCAGCTTGCTCGCCAGCCATCTGGTGGAGCGGCCCATCAGGCCGGGGATCTCGGTCGCGTCATAGTTCACCAGGCCGCGCGCGACGATCGTGCCGTTCTCGTCACGGAGGTTGACCGGGTCGCCGGCGTCAAAGGCGCCCTCGACGCCGGTGATGCCGGCCGGCAGCAGGCTGGCGCGCCTTTTCACGACGGCCTCGACCGCGCCGTGGTCCAGGCGGAGGCTGCCGTGGGCCACGGCGGCGTGCTTGAGCCAGAGCAGCCTGGTCGCCGGGCGGCGGCCGCGGGCGGCGGCGAAGTAGGTGCCGGCCGACCCGCCGCCGAGCGCGGTCGCGGCGCTGGCCGCGTCGGCCACCACGGTGGGGATGCCGGCCGCGGAGGCGATCATCGCCGCCTCCACCTTGGTAGCCATCCCGCCGATGCCCTGGGCCTTCCGGCTGTCCTGGGTCCCCTGAATCCCCTGGGTTCCCTGGCCCGCCGTGAGGCCGCGGCCCAGCCTGATTCCCTCCAGGTCAGCGCGGTCCCTGACCTCGGTGATCCGCTGCGCCTCGCCGCGGCGCGGGTCGCCGTCGTACAGGCCGTCCACGTCGGAGAGCAGGATGAGCGCCCCGGCCCGGGTGACGTGCGCGACCAGCGCCGCGAGCCGGTCGTTGTCGCCGAACCTGATCTCGTCGGTGGCCACCGTATCGTTCTCGTTGACCACGGGCAGCACGCCGAGCTCGAGCAGCCGGTCCAGGGTGCGCTGGGCGTTGCGGTAGTGCGTCCGGCGCATCAGGTCGTCGGCGGACAGCAGGACCTGGCCGGTGCGGATGCCGTGCCGGGCGAAGGCGGCGGTGTACCTGGCGATCAGCAGGCCCTGGCCGACGCTGGCCGCCGCCTGCTGGGTGGCCAGGTCGCGGGGGCGCTTGGACAGGCCGAGCGGGACCAGCCCGGACGCGATCGCCCCCGAGGAGACCAGGACGACCTGACCGCCGTCTTGCCGGCGGGCGGACAGCGCGGCGGCGAGCGCGCCAATCCTGTCGCCGTCGATCTCGCCGTCCGGCGTCGTCAGCGACGAGGAGCCGACCTTGACCACGACCCGCGTCGCGGTGGCGATGTCAGCGCGCTCGGCGGTCGCGGTGTCCGGGACGGTCACGGGGGCAGCCGGGGGTCGGTGCCGCGCGGGCCGTGCCGGCCGGATCCGCGGGCACCGCTGGCGCCGCTGGCCATCGGGGCGGCGGGATCCCAGTCGAACACCACGGCGTCGTCCCGGTCGCCGATCAGGACCTCGGCACCCGGTTCGGCACCCGCCTCGGCGAGGGCTACCTCGACGCCCAGGCGAGCCAGCCGGTCCGCCAGGTAGCCGACGGCCTCGTCGTTGCTGAAGTCGGTCTGCTGGACCCAGCGCCGCGGCTTCTCGCCCATGATGAGGAAGCTGTCGCCGAGCCTGACCACCTCGAAGCCGGGCTCGTCGGCGGCCCGCACCTTGACCCTGACCCGCCTCCGCTCGGCGGGCTGCTCGGCCGGGCGGGCGGCCCGGTCGGCCGCGACCAGCGCGGCCATCGCGAAGCCCAGCGGGCGCAGTCCCTCGCCGGTGGCGGCGGAGATCTCGAAAACCTGGTAGCCGCGTGCCTCGAAGTCCGGTTTCACCAGGTCGGCCATGTCACGGGCGGCCGGGACGTCGATCTTGTTGAGCGCGATCAGGCGGGGCCGGGTGACCAGTTCGGCACCAGTCGCGTCGCCGTAGGCGGCCAGTTCCTCCTCGATCGCGGCCAGGTCGGCGACCGGGTCGCGGCCCGGCTCCTCGGTCGCGCAGTCGAGCACGTGGACCAGGATGGAGCAGCGTTCCACGTGCCGCAGGAAGTCATGCCCGAGGCCCTTGCCCCGGCTGGCGCCCGGGATCAGGCCGGGCACGTCGGCGACGACGAACTGGACGTCTCCGGCCTCGACCACGCCGAGGTTGGGGATCAAGGTGGTGAACGGGTAGTTGGCGATCTTCGGCCGGGCCGCGGACATCGCCGAGATCAGCGAGGACTTGCCCGCGTTGGGAAAACCGACCAGCCCGACGTCGGCCACCGTCTTCAGCTCGAGGATGAGGTCGCGATGCTCCCCCGGCTCGCCCTTGAGCGCGAACCCGGGCGCCTTGCGCCGCGGGCTCGCGAGGGCCGCATTACCGAGGCCTCCCCGGCCGCCGGCCGCCGCGACGAACCGGGTGCCGACCCCGATCAGGTCGGCGAGTACCTCACCGTCGGCGGTCTTGACCTCGGTCCCGTTCGGCACCGGGATGACCAGGTCGGTGGCGTCGGCGCCGGTGCGGTTCGAGCCCTCTCCCTGCCGGCCGTTGCCGGCCCGGCGAATGGGCCGGCGGTGGAAGTCGAGCAGGGTGGCCGAGCTGGCATCCACCTCGAGTACCACGTCACCGCCGCGGCCGCCGTTGCCGCCGTCTGGGCCACCCAGCGGCTTGAACTTCTCCCGGTGAATCGAGGCGCAACCGTTTCCGCCGTGGCCGGCCTGCACCTGCAGCGTGACCCGGTCGGCGAACTCCGCCACTGTCATTCCTCGTTCTCGCATAGGAAAGGCGGGCCAGGTAGCCCGGCCCGCCTTCGTGTTTTACGCTGTGCCCGGCGAGCCGCTACTCCTGCGGCTCGGCCGGGACGACACTGATGGCCCGGCGGCCGCGGACCTTGCCGAAATTCACGGTCCCGCCGACGAGCGCGAACAGCGTGTCATCGCCGCCGCGGCCGACGCCGTTGCCGGGGTGGAAGTGCGTGCCGCGCTGACGGACGAGGATCTCGCCCGCGTTCACGACCTGGCCGCCGTAACGCTTGACGCCGAGGCGCTGGGCATTCGAGTCGCGGCCGTTGCGGCTGGACGAGGCGCCTTTCTTGTGTGCCATCTCAGGCCTCCTCTGCCTTCGCCGTGGCCTTCGCTGTGGTCTTCGCCCTGGCCTTCGGCTTGGTGTCGCTGCCGATGCCGGTGATCCGGACCTGGGTGTACCGCTGCCGGTGGCCAAGGCGGCGCCGGTAGCCGCTCTTGTTCTTGTATTGGATCATGTTGATCTTGGGACCAGCCGCGTCACCGACGATGTCCGCCGTGACCTCATAACGGCCGACCTCGGCGGGGTCGCTGATGACCCGGTCGCCGTCTACCACCAGCAGGGCCGTGAGCGTGATGCTCGAACCGACCTCACCAGGCAGCTTGTCGACGGTGACGACGTCGTCCAGCGCGACCTTTTCCTGCCTGCCGCCGCAGCGCACAATCGCGTACACCCGAGAACTCTCTCTTTCGTTTGCGCTTCCTAGCGTGCCTCGGAACTCCGGTGTCACCACGGCGGGCTCGCTTGAACGTGCACACGGGCGCCCGCGCAGCGGGCTTACTCCCGACCGCCAAGGCTACCAGACCTCAGCGCCAACACGAACCCAGGCCGTTCGGCTGCCGTGACTGATCCTAGCGGGCCGCAGGCTGATGTCAGCAGCGGCACAACCTGTCCCTTTTGTCCGATTTTAACGTGGTCGATCCGGGCTATGCGGTTGATCCGGGGGTCCAGAGTCCACCAAATCAACCACGAAGCCCCGATCCACCACGCTATTTTCCGGGCTCTCGCGACGAGGGCACCGTTGCGTGACGCGTGAGCTCGGTGGTGCGGATGCTATTCGGCACCGCCCTGAGCGCCACCCTGGGCTGGGGGCATCTCGGCGGATGCTTCGGGCCTCGGTGGCTGCGGTGCACCCGAGGTCACCGGGACCGGGGAGGAATCCGAGGCGGTCGGGATACCCGGGCTGGCCGGGGTCGCTGGGGCGGCTGGGGTGGTATCTGGGGTGGCTGGGGCTTCCCCGGTATCGGCTGGGCTGGCCGGGGCATCGGCTGGGGCTGCCGGGGCCGCAGCGGCGGCGGGCTTGCGGCGGCGGCGGCGACCGCTGGAGCGCGCGGGCGCGGGCTCGGTGTCCGGGACCTGGCCGTTGGCCTGCTGGGCGGCGTTCGGGTCGGCGCTGTCTGCCGAGGCCGGGACCAGGGCCGAAGCCGCAGCCGGGGCCGGGGCGCCAGTGGCGTCCGCCGCGGGCGCGTCGGCGGGGGCGCTGGCCGAGGGCTCAGCCGGCGCAGAGGGCTCGGCGGGCGCAGAGGGCTCGCCGGAGCGGGCGCGGGCGGCAACCAGAGCCGGGCTGGGTCCGCGGCCGCCATTACCGTGACCGCCGTTACCGTGACCGCCATTGCCGTGACCGCGAGAGTGCGTGTGCTGCGTGGCGTGGCCGTCGGAGTCGGGATCGAAGGTGAGGATGACGCCGCGGCCGTTGCAGCACTCGCACGGCGTGGAGAAGGCCTCGAGCAGGCCGGCGCCGACCCGTTTCCTGGTCATCTGGACCAGGCCGAGCGAGGTCACCTCGGCGACCTGGTGCTTGGTCCGGTCCCGGGACAGGCATTCCAGCAGCCGCCGGAGGACCAGTTCCCTGTTGCTCTCCAGCACCATGTCGATGAAGTCGATGACGACGATGCCGCCCACGTCGCGCAGCCGGAGCTGGCGCACGATCTCCTCGGCAGCCTCGAGGTTGTTCCTGGTGACGGTCTCTTCCAGGTTCCCGCCCTGGCCGGTGAACTTGCCCGTGTTGACGTCGACCACGGTCATGGCCTCGGTCTTGTCGATGACCAGCGAACCGCCGCTGGGCAGCCAGACCTTGCGCTCGAGCGCCTTGGCCAGCTGCTCGTCGATGCGGTACTCGGCGAACGCGTCGCGGTCGCCCTGCCAGCGGGTGACCCGGTCGGCCAGGTGCGGGGCGACGTACCTGACGTACTCGTCGACCACGTCCCAGGCATCGTCGCCGGACACCACCAGCTTGCTGAAGTCCTCGTTGAACACGTCCCTGATCACGCGGATGGTCAGGTCGGGCTCGCCGTAGAGCATCGCGGGGGCACTGGCCGTCTTGGACTTCTTCTCGATCGCCTCCCACTGGGCGGCGAGCCGGGAAACGTCCCGGGACAGCTCCTCCTCGGCGGCCCCCTCGGCCGCGGTGCGCACGATGACGCCCGCGTTCTCCGGCATCACCTTCTTGAGGATCTGCTTGAGGCGGTTGCGTTCGGTGTCGGGCAGCTTGCGGCTGATGCCGGTCATCGACGCGCCGGGCACGTAGACCAGGTACCGGCCTGGCAGGCTGACCTGGCTGGTCAGCCGGGCGCCCTTGTGGCCGACCGGGTCCTTGGTGACCTGAACGAGCAGCGACTGGCCCGCCTTGAGCGCCGACTCGATGCGCTTGGGCTGGCCCTCCATGCCGCTGACGTCGAAGTTGACCTCGCCGGCGTAGAGCACCGCGTTGCGGCCCTTGCCGACGTCCACGAAGGCGGCCTCCATCGACGGCAGCACGTTCTGGACCTTGCCCAGGTACACGTTGCCGACGTAGGACTGGTGGCTGGACCGGTTCACGTAGTGCTCGACCAGCACGCCGTCCTCGAGCACCGCGATCTGGGTGCGGTCGTTGCGCTGGCGGACCACCATGGACCGCTCGACCGACTCGCGACGGGCGAGGAACTCGGACTCGGTGACGATCGGCGGCCGGCGGCGACCGGTCTCCCGGCCCTCGCGGCGCCGCTGCTTCTTGGCCTCGAGCCTGGTGGAACCCTTGACCGAGCGGACGTCGTCGCTCCCGTTCGGCTCGCGCACGTGCACCACGGTGTCCGGCGGGTCGTCCGACCCGGGAGCGTCGGGGCCGTCCCCGGCCGAACCCCGGCGGCGCTTGCGCCGCCGCCGCCGGCCGCTGCCCCCAGCGTCGCCGTCGGCGTCGGCCGACCCGGCGTCGCCGTCGCCGCTGTCGTCGGCCGGAGCCTCGGCCGCGGGCGCGTCCGGCTGGGCGTCTGTCCCGTCCCCGCCGGCGCCGCTCTTGGCGCTCCTGCGGCTGCGGCTACGGGAGGACGACCGCCGGCTCTCGCCCTGGCCGCCGTCGGCGCTGCCGCCTGAGCCGCCTGAGCCGGCTGTGCCGGCGGGGCTGCCCGAGCCGGCTGCGCCGGCGGGGGCGTCCTGGCCTGGCTCACTGTCCTGCGACTCCGGCGGTGCGTCGGTGCCCTCGGCCGCGGTGTCCTGGTCGCCGGTCCGGCCGCGGGTGCGGCTCGAACGCCGCCTGCGGCGACGTCCCGTGCCGGTGTCGTCGTCATCGTCGCCGGCGCCATCGCCGTTGCCGGCCGGGCCCGCGGATCCCGCCCGGTCCGCTGGTCCCGCCTGGCCCGCTGGTCCCGCCTGGCCCGCGGTTTCCGGCCGGCCCGCGGTTTCCGGCCGGGCCGGAGGCGCGGACTCGGGTTTCGCCGCGGGCTCGGGACGCGCCGCGGGCGGCTGGAACACCACCTGCGGCGGCTGGAACACCGCCGCGGGGACCGCCGGGGCCGGGTTTATGTCGCCGGCACCAGGGCCGCCTGTCGTGTTGTCATGTGATTCTCTGTCGTGCAGCTCGCTGTCGAGCATCCGGGCAATCTCCAGTCAGGCTCCCGGGCGCGCGGTACCGCGCACCGCACGGGAGCTCCTTGTCAACGTAGGCCCTGGCGGAACCGCGTGAGCGGTCCTGAGCGCGCGCGGTCACCACGCGGGCTCGGCAGCACCGGGCCGTTATCTCTGTCTCTGAATTCTGGGGTACGGCGCCCCGGTTCGGCCGTGTCGCGCTCATGACGTGCCCTTACCGGCCAGCAGGGCTCGCGGGCCCTGGGCCAGGCGGGTGGTCATGGACGGCGACGACGGCGCGATGCCGTCCTGTCCGCACAGCGCGGTCACTACATCCTCAGGCCGCACGGCAGGTGCCGTATGTAGAACAACCATTCGAAGAATGGCACAATCCTCATTATCTATTGCGGCGGCGTGCTCGCTGACATACATCTCGAGCACGGCCGCGCGGGCGTCAAGCCGTCGGACGCCCTTGTCCGTGAGGCGCTCCACCGGCGCCTCGTCCCGGGCCAGGAAGGCCGCGACGGCCAGCCCCGCCGCCGCCGGTTCCACGCCGGGCAAAACTACTTCCCACTCCGAGGCTTCCAGATGACCGAAGGTAGTTCCGGCCCCCGGGGACGCTCCCCCGGTAGCCCCCTCCAGTTCGGTCACGTCAATCACATCAATCCCATCAGGCAGTGCCGCGTTCAGCCGCTGGCACACCTGCGCCTCCGCCTGCCGGGCGGTCAGCGCAAGGCTCAGGTACTCGGCCTCGCTCGCCACACAGGTCGGCGCACCACCCGGGTACGAAATCTTCGGGTGCGGCGTGAACCCGGCAGAATAGGCGATCGGCAGCCCTGCCGTGCGCACTCCCCGCTCGAAGGCGCGCGCCACGTCCCTGTGGCTGGCAAAACGCATTTTCCCGCGCTTAGCATACCGGACCACCAGATACTGCACCGCAGGCCTGGTGGGTGCCGGGCCGGTGCTGGCCGACACTGTGTTGGCCGACACTGGCACGCTACCTCCCGCCGACCACGGGAAGCAGCCGCCTCCCGTCGAGACGCTCCCCGGTGGGGCCAACCTGGATCTCGGTGCCCATGGCCGGACAGACCCCGCATTCATAACACGGCGTCCAGCGACAATCTTCCACCTCGCCCGCGCCCTCGGGCGCGATGGAATCCTGCCAGTCCTGCCACAGCCAGTCGCGGTCAAGACCCGCGTCCAGGTGATCCCACGGGAACACCTCGCTGTAGTCACGTTCGCGCGTAGTGTACCACGCAAGATCCACCGGCTCCCCGGCCAGTGCCTCGTCCGCGCACCGCTGCCAGCGCTCGAACGAGAAGTACTCGCTCCAGCCGTCGAACCGCGCGCCGTCCCGCCACGCCGCCAGGATCACGGCGCCCACCCGGCGGTCGCCGCGGGACAGCAGCCCCTCGATCAGGCCGGGCTGCCCGTCGTGATAGCGATACCCGATCGACTTGCCGTAGCCGCGGTCCGCGCGCAGCGCGCCGCCGAGCGCGCGCAGCCGTGCGTCCACCACCTCCGCCGGGCACTGCGCCGCCCACTGGAACGGCGTGTGCGGCTTGGGCACGAACCCGCCGATCGACACCGTGCACCTGATATCGCGCCGCCCGGTCACCTCCCGCCCGGCCGCGATGACCTTGCGCGCCAGCTGCGCGATCGCCATCACGTCGGCGTCGGTCTCGGTCGGCAGGCCGCACATGAAGTACAGCTTCACCTGGCGCCAGCCGCTGGCGTAGGCGGTGGTGACGGTCCTGATCAGGTCCTCTTCGGTGACCATCTTGTTGATCACCTTGCGCATCCGCTCCGAACCGCCCTCGGGAGCGAACGTCAGCCCGGACCGGCGCCCGTTCCGGCTCAGCTCATTAGCCAGCGTGATGTTGAAGGCGTCCACCCGGGTGGAGGGCAGCGACAGCCCGACGTTGGTCCCCTCGTAGCAGTCGGCCAGGTCGACGGCGATCTCGTTGATCTCGCTGTGGTCGGCGCTGGACAGCGAGAGCAGCCCGACCTCGCTGAACCCGCTGGCCGCCACGCCCTCGGCGACCATCGAGCCGATCGTGCCGATGGACCGCTCGCGCACCGGCCGGGTGATCATCCCGGCCTGGCAGAACCGGCAGCCGCGGGTGCAGCCGCGGAAGATCTCCACGCTGTACCGCTCATGCACGGTCTCCGCGACCGGCACGATGGGCTTGCGCGGATACGGCCACGCGTCCAGGTCCATCACGGTGTGCTTCGAAACTGTGGGCGATACGCCGGGGCGATTCGGAGTTATGTTTGAAATCCTGCCGTCAGCGTGATAGGTTACGTCGTAGAAGCGGGGAACGTAGACGATTCCAGATAGCCGCAGCAGCAGACCGTCCCGGCCGCCGGGGCGCCCGGCCCGCTTCCAGTCACGGATCACATCGGTAATAGCCAGTACGGCCTGCTCGCCGTCGCCGAGCACCACCGCGTCCAGGAAGTCCGCCACCGGCTCGGGGTTAAACGCCGCGTGGCCCCCGGCTATCACGAGGGGGTGAGACCCGGCCCGTTCGGAAGAAAATGCAGGGATGCCCGCCAGGTCGAGCACGGTCAGCAGGTTGGTGTACGCCATCTCGGTGGCGAAGCTCAGCCCGAGCACGTCGAAGGCGCCGACCGGCCGGTGGCTGTCCACCGTGAACTGCGGCACGCCGTGCTCGCGCATCAGCGCCTCGAGGTCGGGCCAGACCGTGTAGGTGCGCTCGGCCAGCACCCCGTCGCGCTCGTTCAGCACCTCGTAGAGGATCTGGACGCCCTGGTTG
>Ga0307312_10001557_pt1 | contig 11757 bp, 6 predicted proteins | sample ER_DNA_202_FD_194489 | JGI IMG/M metagenome (GOLD analysis project Ga0307312, IMG submission 194489) | Bulk soil microbial communities from the East River watershed near Crested Butte, Colorado, United States - ER_DNA_202 | ecosystem: Environmental > Terrestrial > Soil > Floodplain | place: USA...
GATCCCGGCAGCAGTAATGGATGACCGTTTCGATTCCCACCTGTTGCTCGATGAGAACGCTCGTGAGCAGCGCACCCATGCGGCTCTGGGCGCGCGGACCGTCGGGCACATTCACCGCATCGACGCCTGCGTCACGCAGAGCACTCACGTCTCGCAGCATCTTCGTCGCGTCGACGCCCCGCGGCGGAACTATCTCCACGGAGGTCACGAACTCGCCACGCGCGATCTTCCCGCCCCATCGCGATCGCTCCGCCAGCGGAACCGGCTGCACCCCCGGATCCTCGGCCGGCGCTTCGGGATGCGAATGCCGGCGCTCCTTCATCGGGACGCGCGCCTGACGCGGCGAGAGTGGCCGAATGCCTTCCACCATCGCGGCGATGTGCTCCGGGGTCGTCCCGCAGCACCCGCCGACGATCTTCGCGCCCGCCTGCACGAGGTGATGAGCGTAGGTCGCCATGTACTCCGGACTCGCCATGTACATGCTGCGTCCGCTCACGTCGCGTGGCATGCCGGCGTTCGGTTGAGCGCTGAGCTTTCTGCGCGTGATCGGCGACATCTTTTCGATCGCGTCGAGAATGATCTGCGGACCGACCGAGCAGTTGAGGCCGATGACGTCCGCCCCGAACGCATCGAGCGATTGGGCCAGATCCTCGACCGTCACGCCATACGGTGTGTGGCAGTCCGAGCCGATTGTCATCTGCGCGATGACGGGGATGTTCGGGTCCACTTCACGGGCGGCAAGGAGCGCCTGCTCGATCTCATGGAGGTCGGCGAACGTCTCGAGGATGAACACATCGCAGCCGCCATCCTTGAGCGCCTGGAGCTGCTCGCGGAATGCGGCCCGCGCCTCGTCGAGACTCGTCGGACCGAAAGGCTCCAGGCGAATTCCCAGCGGTCCGACGGCTCCGGCGACAAGCAGGTCGTCTTCGGCGACTTCCCGGGCGATCCGGGCGGCAGCGCGGTTGATTTCCGCGACCTGCGTCTGCAGCCCGTACTGCGCCAGCTTGATACGGCTCGCTCCGAAGGTGTTGGTTTCAAGAACTTCAGCACCAGCTTTTCTGTATGCCTTGTGAACGTCTCGAACGAGATCGGGCGCGCGGAGATTCAGCTCGTCGTAGCACTGATTGATGAACACGCCCTTGTTGTAGAGCTGAGTTCCCATGGCGCCATCGAAAACGACGACCTGGAGTGGGTCCAGCAGTCGAGCGATCAGCGGATTGTCAGGCAACGGCGGCCTCCGCTTCGGTTGCGGCACCGGTACCAGAGCCGCGCACGGCGTAGTACTTGGCTTCCGGATGATGGATGATCACCGCGGCCGTCGACTGCTCGGGAAGGAGCTGGAACGCTTCGGTGAGGTCCATGCCAAGTGCCTCCTTCGCCGGAAGGAGCTTGAACACGGTGGCGTGATCATCCAGATCGGGACACGCCCCGTAACCCCACGAATACCGTTTCCCGCTCGGCACTCCCAGCTCCTTCTTGATACGTCGATGCGCCCATTCGGCGACGGCCTCCGCGGCTTCGACGGAGAGGCCGTGCGAGTAGAACGCTTCGGTGTACTCGTTCTTTGCCTGCAGCTCCTCGAATCTCTTCGTGGCTTCCTTGCCGACGGTGACGATCTGGAGCGGAATGACGTCGACATCGCCCGAATCGACGCTGCGGATGTAGTCCGCGAGACAGAGGCGCTCGCGACCCACCATGCGCGGAAAGTGGAAGCGGGCGATCTCACGTAGAGAGCCGCCGTCGCTCGCGTAAGCGGCCGGATCGTAGATGATCACATCGTTCGCCTGAGACTGCGCGGGAAAGTAGCCGTATACGATCTGCGGCTTGATCCAGCCGTTTTTCCTGGCGTCTTTCTTCAGTCGCTCCAGTGTGGGCTCGAACTCATTTTTCACGGTCGATTTGTACTGATCGCCCGATCCGCGCCCACCCCATTGCAACCGATACAGCTCGTCCAGGTCGAGCAGCTCGAATACCTCGTCGATCGGAACGTCGCGAATCACGCGCGTGCCCCAGAAAGGAGGCGACGGGAGCGGATTGTTGGCCGCGACATCACTGCGATCGCCCCCGGCGTCGCCGACAGCGATGTCCTTGCCGACCGCAGTGCGTAGGAAGACATCGTTGCGCGCGTCGTCGAGATTCTTGTCGACGAAAAGCGTACGCTTGTTTGAATCCTGAAGGATGTCCATCGTTTCCAGCCCCTCGAACGCGTCCTTGCAGTAGAAGACGCCAGAGTCGTAAGCGCGCTCGCCTTCGACGAAGAGAGCCCGCCTGCCGAAGCGGCGGTTGATCGCCGCGCCACCGATCAGAACCGGAATCTGCATTCCGCGCTTGTCGAGCTCCTGGACGCAAAGCGGCATCTGCTTGGACGTTGACACGAGCAGTGCGCTCAAGCCGATCGCGTCCGCGCCGACTTCGACCGCCTTGTCGAGGATCGTATTTACCGGTACCTGCTTGCCGAGGTCGAAGACCGTATAGCCGTTGTTGGAGAGGATGGTGTTGACGAGCGACTTGCCAATGTCGTGTACGTCGCCGTACACCGTCGCCAGCACGACCTTTCCCTTCGTGTAGCCCTCGGCTTTCTCCAGGAACTGCTCGAGGTGTTTGACTGCTTTCTTCATCACTTCGGCTGACTGCAGCACGAACGGAAGAATGAGCTCGCCGGCGCCGAACTTGTCGCCGACTTCCTTCATCGCCGGCAGCAGCACCTCGTTCAGCACTTTGACCGGATGCTCGCGAACTCCCGCCGCATCGAGCTGCTCCTCGATGCCTTCTTTCTTTCGATGTAGAATCATCCAGTGGATCTTCTGCTCCGGGGTCATCCCGGCGGTCGGATCTTCCTTCTCGACCTGAGCCGTCACCCCATCTTCACCAGCGCTGGCGAAGTACTCTATGAAACGCTGCAGCGCGTCGGGCCGCTTGTTGAACACGAGATCATCCGCCAGCTCACGCTCGCCCGCGGAGATTTCGGCATACGGTCTGATGTGCGCCGGATTCACGATGGCGGCGTCGAGCCCGGCCTGCACGCAATGGTGCAGAAATACGGAGTTGAGCACGCCGCGGGCTTCGGGCGTCAGCCCGAAGCTGACGTTTGAAACGCCGAGTATGGTGGAGACGCCCGGCAGCTCGCGCTTGATGAGGCGGATTCCTTCGACGGTCTCCTTGCCGGAATCGATCCACTCCGCATCGCCGGTCGCCAACGTGAACGTCAGCGCGTCGTAAATGAGATCTTCTGGCGCGAGCCCGTACTCGCCGACGACGATGTCGTAGATCTTTTTTGCCACCTCGAGCTTCCGCTCGCGGGTCTTCGCCATTCCGATCTCGTCGATCGTGAGCGCGATAACCGCCGCGCCGTGCTTCTTCACCAGCGGCACCACCGAATCGATGCGCTTGCGGCCGTTCTCCATGTTGATGGAATTGACGATCCCGCGACCCGGAATATGCTCCAGCGCCGCCTCGATGACGTTCGCTTCCGTCGAGTCGATCACGAGCGGCGTCTCCACGCTCATCGACAGCAGCTTCACGACCTTCGACATCTGTTCCGCCTCATCCCCACGCTCTGTGAGGGCGACGCAGACATCGAGCACATGCGCGCCGGAATCCACCTGCTCGCGCGCGACTTCGAGAATGCCCTCGTAATCGTCGGCGAGAAGCAAGCGCTTCACTTTCCGCGAGCCCTGCGCATTCACTCGCTCACCCACCAGGAGCGGCGGCGGATCCTGATGCAACGTGATAGCGCGCATGGCGGAGCTGACGCGCGGAACGTGCTGAGCGTGATGAACGGGCTTCGCCCCGTTCTCCGCCCCGCGAACAGCCGCGACAATCGCGGAGAGGTGCTCCGGAGTAGTGCCACAACAGCCGCCGACGATCCGCACGCCAAAGTCCTTCACGAACTCCGAGAGCGCGGTTGCCATCGGCTGCGGCTCGAGCGGATACACCGCCTCACCGACGCCCGTATTGAGCGGCAATCCAGCGTTGGGAATCACCGACAACGGCAGCGTCGCGTGCTCCGACAGATAGCGCACCGGCTCGCGCATGTGCTCCGGGCCAGTCGAGCAATTGAGCCCGATCACATCGACCTTGAGCGATTCGAGTGTCGTCATGGCGCTGGCGATGTCCGTTCCCAGGAGCATGCGCCCGCTCACATCGAGCGTGACCTGAGTCTGTAGCGGCAGGCGTCGCCCGATCTCCGTGAACAATCGCTCGATGCCGGCTACCGCCGCTTTCACTTCCAGAATGTCCTGCGACGTCTCGATCAGCAGCAGATCGACTCCACCTTCCACCAGATACTTCGCCTGCTCGTAGAAGTTGTCGGCCAGCTCGGCGTAGGTGATCTGGGACAGCACTGGATCCGAGCTGGAGGGCAGCATCCCCGTCGGGCCCATTGAAGCAGCGACGAAGCGGGGCCGATCGGGCGTTGAATACTTGTCCGCGGCAGCGCGCGCCAACCGGGCGGCGGCGACGTTGATTTCACGAACCTTGTCGCCGAGTCCCCACTCTTTTAGACGACGGGGCGTCGACTGAAACGTGCACGTCTCGACGACATCGCATCCAACGGCCAGGAACGACTCGTGGATCGCCTGAATGACGTCGGGGCGCGTTAGGACGAGATTGTCGTTGCAGCCCTCCAGCGACTTCCCACCAAAATCCTCGGCGCTGAGGTTGTAGCGCTGGATGTTGGTGCCCATCGCGCCGTCGTAGATCAGCACTCGACGCTGTAGGGCCTGCAGATATGGGGATTCAGTCTTTTGTTCGGTCATATTCGGTGTTCGGGACGTCGTACGCGTTTTCCGTTTCCCGCTGTCTGTTTCCCGTGTCCCGTTGCCCGCTGCCCGATTCGGGTAACGGGCAACGGGTGACCGGCAACGGATAACGGATAACGGGTCACGCGCTCTCCTCTTGCGCTAGCTACAAAAAAAAGCCCGCGCAGTGGGTAAAATGGGCGCCGGGCGAGCGCTTTAGCGGTTTGTTTTACGTGGCCGCAAGTTGCTTTAAATCGCCACGGGTTCAATTGTGCCCTTTCACTATAGTAGCGGACGACACTCAGCCGAGCAAGGTATTATCAGACCTGCAGCTGGAAATCGTCCCCAGGCTCGTCCCGCGTCGAGCGACCGGTAGTGCGCGATCTGCTCTCGAACGACTGCACCAGTGCTACCAACCTGTGACGCTCGAGCGGAAGGACCAGGTGGGCGAGAGTCGCGCGCTGAAGCTTGGTCGGAAGGAAAGGCTGGTCGGTGTGCGATGTTCCGTAAACGATGAGCGCGCCACCGGGCGTGAGCGGAAGGGTCATCCCCATGCCGGCTTCTTCCAGCGCCTGGGACGACACGACGGCGATCGCCGGCAGGTGCTCGCTCAAAGGCGCCGCGGCTTCGGCCACCGTTGCCGCGAATGAAACGTCGTGCCCGAATCCGACCAAGGTCTGCGCCAGACCTTCGAGCAGCGCAACGTCGGATCCGACGAGAATCACTTTTGCCACTATGAGGTCTCTCCCTCGGTCGCCAGACGTTGAACTGCTTGCAGACTTACCTCGCTGACTTCGACGACCTTCGTACGCGAGGTGTGGCCGGAAACGATGCACACATTGCGCCGTGAAATTCCGAGCGCATCCGAAAGGAACCCGATTAGTGCGTTGTTCGCCAATCCATCTACCGGAGGAGAAGTAACCCGAATTTTTAGCGAAGCGCCTTGTAATCCCGCTATTTCGTTCTTCGACGCACGCGGCTGGAGCCGTACGGAAAACCGCACTCCGTCACCACGACGATGCGCATCGAAACTGCTCACATCAATCTGAACAGCAGCGATTCAGTGAGGTTGAGAAGGAAATACGCCAGGATTGGTGTCACGTCCAGCCCGCCCAGGTTCGGCACGATGCGGCGCATTGGCGCGAGGATCGGCTCGCTCAACACATAGCTCCACCGCACCCAGGCAGAGTAAGGAGAGACCGGCAGCCAGGAGCTGATGACCCGAACCAGCAGCGCGATCTTGAGAATCGTGAACGTCCAGCTGACGAGTAGGTGAAAAATCCCGCCGGCTCCGCTCTGAGAAGCGATGATCGAATTGGCCACGCCGAGCCGGATGAAATCGAGAAAGGTGAGCAGGAGGATTCCACCGAGCACCACCGCCGCCAGAGCCCACAGTGGGGCCGCGGCCGGAGTGCCGCCGGCGCGGACGACCTTTCGCTCGATGGGGACGATCAGGGGATCAACCGTCGCGCGGCAGAAGCGCGCGATGGCATTGAAGGGGCTGATTTTCCTGGTGCGTACCGCCCAGTCGAGGACGCAGATCACGCCAAATACCAGCGCTATCGACAACAGTACCGTGCGCAGTACATCGATGACTACGCCAACGCCCACCATGAAAGCGTCCATTACTGCAGCGCTGGCTTCATGCGCAGCTCACGGACGAGAAACGCGAATCTGTCGGCCGCCTCGTCGATTTGCTTGGTTGTGGGCTTGCCTGCACCGTGGCCCGCCTTGGTCTCGATTCGAACGAGAACCGGATTGGGGCAGCCCTGAGCGGCCTGGAGCGTCGCGATGAATTTGAAGGTGTGTCCCGGCACCACCCGGTCGTCGTGATCGGCCGTGAATGCCAGCGTCGGCGGATAGCACGTGCCCTGCTTGATGTTGTGGAGCGGCGAATACGCCCGCAGGTAGTTGAATTGCTCTGCGTTGTCCGACGATCCGTAGTCCGATGTCCATGCCCACCCGATGGTGAACTTCTGGAATCTGAGCATGTCCATCACTCCGACCTCGGGAAGCGTGGCGCCGAACCGCTCCGGCCGCTGCGTCATCACCGCCCCGACGAGGAGCCCGCCGTTGGAACCGCCACGAATCGCCAGCTTCGGCGTCGATGTGTACTTCTCCCTGATCAGGTACTCGGCGGCGGCGATGAAGTCATCGAACACATTCTGCTTCTTCGCCAACATACCTCCCTCGTGCCAGTCCTTGCCGTACTCTCCGCCGCCGCGGATGTTGGCGAGAGCATAAATGCCGCCCATCTCGAGCCACCCCGCGTTGGCTGACGAGAATGAAGGCGTCGATGGAATGTTGAATCCGCCGTAGGCGTAGAGCAGCGTGGGGTTGTTGCCGTCGAGCTGCAGGCCCTTCTTCGCCGTGATGAACATCGGTACGCGAGTTCCGTCCTTGCTCGCGAAAAATACCTGGCGGGTTTCGTATCGACTCGGGTCGAACGACACCTTGGGCGCGCGAAATACCTCGTTCCGCCGCGATTTGAGATCGTAACGGTAGACCGTCGTCGGATAGAGGAACGACGTGAAGCTGTAGAACAGCTCGTCGTCACCCTGCTTGCCGTGGATCTCGTTGACGGTGCCGATTCCCGGCAGTGCAAGCTCGCCGCGTGGTGTGAAGCCGCCGCTCGTTTGCGGAAGACCCCTGGTCACGATCGGGGCGGTGCTGGTGTCGTCGTAGACCGTTGCCGGATTTCGCTGCTGCTGCTGTGGCTGTCGCGGAAGCTGGTCGCGGCGGTCATCGCGCGACGCGCTGAAAAAGCGGATGCTGGAGTGGGCATCCTGCAGATAATTCGCGACGATGTCATTGCCCGCGGTGGTCGCGTCCACGAGCGCGTCCTTAGCCTCACCGACGATCGTGTTCCAACGCTCCTCTCTCGGATTGTCGATGCTGACCGCGACGATTCGGCCCTTCGGAGCGTTCCGGTCGGTGCGCACGTAGAACATCGTGCGACGGTTGCCGACGAACTCATACTTGGCGTCGAACCTGTCGATGAGCCGAACGACCGGATTGTTGATCTCGGGCTTGCCCGGGTTGTCGAGGTCGATGAAGTAAAGCCGGTTGCGTTCGTCGGTGCCCTGAGCCACGGTGATGATGAGGTACTGGCCGTCGTCGGTTACGCTTCCGAACAGCAGCCAGTCGGGTTGGTCGGGCCGGTCATAGATCAGCTCGTCACTCGACTGCGGGCGACCAACCCGGTGGTAGTAGATCTTATGATTGCGGTTGACGTTGGTCATCTTGTTGCCCGACGTCGGCTCGTCGTACCGTGAGTAGAAAAACCCCTTGTTGTCGTGGGTCCACGCAATGCTCGAGAACTTGACCCACTTCACGATGTCTGGCAGGTCGCGCGCATTATTCACGTCGCGAACGTGCAGCTCCTGCCAATCCGACCCGCTGGTCGAGATGCTGTAGGCGAGATAGTGTCCGTCATCGGAAGCAGCCTGACCCGAGAGCGCGACGGTGCCGTCGGGAGAGAGCAGGTTCGGATCGAGCAAGACCCGCGGTGCCGCCCCCCTTCCGTCCTGAACGTACAACACGCTCTGATTCTGCAGTCCGGTGTTCTGGAAATAGAAGTAGCGTCCGCCCTCCTTGAACGGCGCGGAAAAACGAGCGTAGTTCCAGAGCTCGGTCAGCCGATTCTTGATCGCCGCGCGCTCCGGAATCGTCGCCAGAAAAGAATCGGTGGCCCTGTTCTCGGCCTCGACCCATGCTTTTGTCTCAGGAGAGTCGGTGTCCTCGAGCCAGCGGTAGGGATCGGCGATGCTGATGCCGTGATAGACGTCGACCTGGGTGCCGCGCGCCGCGGCCGGATAGCTGATCGGAGAAGTCTGCGTCTGGGCGGCAGTGGTGCCGCCGACGATCGTGAGCAGCAGAAGAGAGCTGCGGAAGCTGTGACGAAGCATTGTGGATGGCCCGCTGGGTCTGATGGTTATGATGTACTGCAATCTACGGCGCTTCGCCCATTAGGTTCCACTGGCGGGTACTACTTGCATACGGCGGTGAATTGAAATGACCAAGGTCAATCGGTCCGCGCAGGCGGATCGGCATTACTGGCTGCTCAAGTCCGAGCCCGAATCCTTCTCTTTTGATGATCTGTGGAACGCGCCCGGCCACACCAGCCACTGGGATGGTGTGCGGAACTATCAGGCGCGAAACTACATGCGCGACGAGATGAAGAAGGGCGATCTCGCGTTCTTCTATCATTCGGGCGCCGAGCCGGGAATCGTGGGCATCGTCGAAGTCGTGCGTGAGGGATATCCGGATCACACCGCTGTCGACCCAAAGGACCCGCACTACGATCCGCGGACCAAAGGCGGTGAATCATCGTGGTCGATGGTGGATGTGCGCGCGATAGAGCACTTTCCGCGGCCGATCCCGCTGAGTGAGCTGCGCACCAAGCCGGAGCTCCAAGGGATGCCCCTGCTGCAGAAGGGAAACCGGCTGTCGGTCCAGAAGGTCGGAGCGGCCGAATGGAATGCCGTGGTGGCCCTCACGAAGGAGACGCGCGGCTAAAAGGATGTATATTCCTCCCTCTTCGCCGAGGGATCGACGGTGGCCGAAGCGGTCAGACTTCTGGTGGCAGGACTGCCCGCGGAGATCGTTCGCGAGATTGGGCTCAGGCTCCGTGACGTTACCATCACCGAGTTTGAGAATACCCAGCAGATGGGCCGCGCCGCTTCTCAGGGAGAGGCAAGGCTGGTCCTTCTAAGCGACACTCTTCCCACCCAGGACTCGATCTACATAGCGCGTCGTGCGATAGATGCGAGCGATACGGTCCGTATCGCCTTCTGCATCTCGATGGCGCAAGCAGAAGGAATGTTGCAGGCGCTCAAGGAGATCCGGGTAGATCGGTTTTTTCTATCCCCGGTCGACGTTGAAGAGATGTTGCGAGAGCTCGCCAAGATGTGCGAAGTCGACGTTCTCGCGCCCCAGGAGTCACATGGTGACAATATCGCTGCAGCCGTCTTTGACGCGTGGGACCGCGCGCGCGCCACCGCCTTCAAAAAAATCGACGCGTTGGATGACGCCGCGATTGCGCTCCTCGACAACAGCATTTCCTCGGATCTCAAGACTGCGGCGGAGCGCAGCGCGCAGAGTCTTGCCGAGCTGACTGCGCCGTTCGGATTCGCGCGCGCGTCCGGCATCGCGAGGGAGATTGCCGACAGATTCTCAAACAGCTCATTGACTGCGGTCGATGGGTTCGGGATCTCGGAGCAACTTCTAGCTTTGCGGGACTCTCTGCAGGGCGCTCCCCAGGCACCCGCAGGTGGTCCGGCCCGGGACGATCGCGCGCTCTCGCTCCCGGCCGGCGCGGCACCCCCGGAGGATTCGCTCGAAGGCAGCAGGGTTCTCGTAGTCGACGACGATGTTTTGATAACACGGGGGCTCGCGACGCTTCTGAAACGTCGTGGCATCGCCGTAACCATCCTCAACGACCCACTCCGATTCTGGAGTGTGCTCGATGACACGAAACCGAATCTGGTCATGCTCGATTTCGAGATGCCCAAACTCAGTGGAACGGAGTTATGCCGTGTCGTGAGAAATGATCGGCGCTGGAGCGAGCTGCCGGTGGTGTTTCTCACGGGTCACACGGATCAGGATAGCATCCACCGGGTGTTTGCCGCCGGAGCGGACGATTACGTGGGAAAGCCGTTCGTCGCGGCGGAGCTGATGATGCGCATCGAGAGCCGGTTGATCGGAGTGAAGGCGCGTCGGGCGCCGGCCGACACCGATCCGGTGACAGGACTGCCGACCGCCGTTCGCACGACAGAGCTGATCGATCGATTCCTGCGCCTCGCGCGCAGAAAAACCGATCCCTACTCGATTGCCGCCCTCGAGATCGACGCATTGGCGAGCCTGTCAGAGACTTACGGCCGATCGATCGCGGACAGAGTGCTCCGCGCCGTCGGCGAGCTTCTGCCGAAGTCTTTTCGCGGCGAAGATGTGGTTGGCTGGTGGGGCGGCGCGGAATTCATGATCGGGATGTACGGCAGCTCCAAGGAGCACGGCGCCATCAAGCTCACCCAGATCTGCACAAAGATCGCCGAGCAGAGCTTTATGGCGGACGACGGCCGGGGCGTGAGGGTGGTCGCCAGCGCCGGAGTCGCCCAGTACCAGGTCGACGGCGACACCGTGAGCGCGTTACGGGAGAAGGCGCTGGTGGTCTTACGAGAGGTCAGGGAGATCGGCGTCAATCGCGTCGGGATATCCGGTGTCCAGCTCACCGGTGCGATGACGCGGCGCGTAGATGTCGCCATCGTGGACGACGACGTCGCCCTCGTGTCGCTGTTGCAACACGCAATGGAGAGCCGGAATCTCAAGGTCGCCACGTTCGCTGACGGCGAGAGCGCGGTCGCTGCACTGACGGGCAAAACGCCGGAAGTACAGGCAATGGTGATACTACTCGGCGTCGACCTTCCCGCGCTCAACGGACTCGATGTGCTGCGCAGGCTGAAGGCGGTCGAAGTGACGAGGGCGAGCAGCGTGGTGATGCTCACGGCACGTACCGGGGAGCGCGACGTGCTCGCTGCGCTCGAGCTCGGCGCAATCGATCACATCTCCAAGCCCTTCAGCGTTCCCGTACTAATGCACAAGGTTCGAATGGTATTGAGACAGGGACAGTGAGCGTGCACGAGAATCTTCTCAACGGAGTGATGACCGTCGAGATCGCGCTTCTCGTTGTGGCCGTGATCATCTACTTCTCGCACGGACTCTGGCTGTTCATCAATCACCGTCGCATACAGCGCTCGACCGAAGCAGCCCGTGAGTCGCTGGCGCGCCTCGTCACGCGCGGCACTATCAACGTCGAGGACATCGCCCTCTTGCGGGGGCTACGCCACGATGTCCAGGAGTCGATGTTTCTCGAGATGTCCCGCAATCTGACGGGAGCCGGGAAGGAGAGACTGCGGTTTGTGGCGCGTGAAGTATCACTCCTGGACCGGGCGCGCCAGTTGTGCGCGAGTCGCCGCTGGACACGCCGCCTTCGCGGTGCGCGGGTCCTTGCCCGCATGGA
>Ga0307312_10001559_pt1 | contig 11753 bp, 17 predicted proteins | sample ER_DNA_202_FD_194489 | JGI IMG/M metagenome (GOLD analysis project Ga0307312, IMG submission 194489) | Bulk soil microbial communities from the East River watershed near Crested Butte, Colorado, United States - ER_DNA_202 | ecosystem: Environmental > Terrestrial > Soil > Floodplain | place...
ACATCGGCCCCGAAGTCTGCACCGACGAGGCCACCGGGCGGAAGCTGTGAGTCGAAATCGGCCCCCACGGCGCCTCTCATCAGCGAACCGCTAGCTGCCGCGTTCGCAGATTCCCGGCCCAACCCAATGGCGAGGGCGGCTGCAATCAGGCCGGCGCCCACGACGAGTACGAACGTTCTCTTCATTCCAATCCTCCATTTTCGCTTGGCAGTCTGGGCGCGCGAAACGTCCCGGAGGTCCCCTTGGCCAAGGAAACCTGATGCGTGACGGCGATCTCTGCGCTCCGCGTGAGTCTCCCGCCGGAAATTCCTTCCAGTTGATGAAGGCGCGTAACACCAAGTCACCCGCTGGCTCTCCGCTTGGTGACGCCGTCTCAATGAGCGGCATCTCGCCTTCCCACCTAGTAACTGCCGACACTAGTTCGGCTGCTGACGGGAGTCAAGTGAATTGACACGCCTTCCAGGCCGGCCCACCGGCGCATTGGACTTCGCGTCGAGCCCTCGTCGCCGCACGATCTTCGAACGCCGATCAGCATGGCCAGAGGGCGACGACGCTTGAACCGGGGTCAGAGCGCGCTTGTGACTGTCGGCTGTCCGGAGTTACAAGCGCTGCTTCCTAGGGCGCACGCGCACGCTCGATTCCCATGCCGATCGTCTGCGGCGGAAGCTCAGCAGCTGCTCCGACACGTCGTTCTGTATTGAACGTGTGGCGCGTCGGCTACCGGCTCGTGGTTTCCAACCTATAGCCGGGCTAGGGGAAGCGGCAGATGATCTTGCCGGCGTACTGCGAGTTGTCCGCAGAGGATTCGGCGTGAGTCACCGTGCAGGTCCCGTATCTGGTTTCGATGGCATCGCCTTCGCGAGGAAGTTGGGGCAGCTCGACCTCCTGGACGTCTTCCCAGTTCGGGGCCTTGATCGTGACGGTGAATCTACGCACTGCGCCAATGATCGCAGCTTGCACGCCTGACCTGCGGGCGGCCGGCTAGACGATTGTCCGCGTCGATGTCTCGTATCCGCGCTCCGGCGTCCAGCGCTTTACGTGGTGGATCTCCTCCGCGTCGTCATAGTCGTGGAATGCGGCGCTCTCTACATCGATCGTGAAGAAGTGCCACTCGTCAGGTGGCCGGTAGCCGCCACGACGCTCGATTGCGTCGGCGATTGTGCTCCGAAGAGCGGCTTCGGAGACCGGCAGCGCCCGGGCCCGAACCTTGAACTCGCCGGGCGTGCCGCGTTCCCAGTCGACCACCGGAGTGTGGAGATAGGCACGCGGGTCGCGCAGAAGGTCTAGGGCCTTGGCCGAAGTGTTCATCAGCGCGTGCGTGAGCTCGCCGACGACGAAGTGCGCCTCGACAGGATTGATCCGCGGTCCGCCGTCCTTACGAATCGTGCCGAGGAAGACGAAGCCGAATTGTTCGATCCGCCGGCGCCCGAACGCGGCGAGTTCGGGCGCCGCTACCTCGAAGTCGGCCCACCGCACGGGCCGAAACGGTACTCCTCTCCACCGCTAGTCGTCGACGTCTGGGTCAACCTCGTCGGCCCGACGCGCCGTCACCTGGGCCTCTTGACGCTCCACGCTCGCACGCTGCGAGAGCTCGTCCGCGACGGATGCGCGGTGCTCTGCGCGCTGGGCCTTTGTCTCCGCCTGCTGGCGGAGGTTCGACGCTTCTTCGCGCTTGCTCTCGAGCCGGCGCTCGCGGCCCTTCCGCATTCCCCAGAGCACGATCGCCAGGACGATCAGTGCGGCTACGACGATCACGATCCAAGTCCAAGTCGACATGTCCCCTCCCTTCGTTCGTCGGCTTCGTACCCGGCGCGTCAGGGCGCTAACCGAGCGCGCGGGTGGCCGCCGTTACGGCCGCGGCGACGATCACCACGACGATCAATGGCGCCCGGAAGAGGAGCGCCAAGGCGCCCGCGCCGAACCCGACCAGGCGCTCGTCGAGGACGATCTCGCGGTCGCCACCGACTGCCTGCGTGACAACGAGAGCGGCGAGCAGCGCAGGCGCAAGCAGGAAGAGCACGGCGCTCAGCGGGCGAGGGAGCTCGCGTCCGGCAAGCAAGACCGGTCCCGCCGCCTTCGCACAGACTGTGGCCACGCCGACCAGCACGACGACGAGCCAGACGTCGCTCACAGGCGAGTCCAACCGACGAGACAGGCCGCAGTTGCCGCGACGATCGGCACCCCCGCGGGAACGAACGGGATCAGGACGAGCGCGATCGCGCCGCCTCCGAGCGCGGCCGCGAGGGCGGGCCTCGTCCGAACCTGCGGGACGAGGAGGGCCAAGAAGAGAGCCGGGAAAGCAGCGTCGAGTCCGTACCGGTCAGGGTCGCCGAGAGAGTCGCCGACCAGGGTTCCCAGCGCTGTGCCGCCGACCCAGGTGCAGTACATGAGGAGTCCTGCACCGATGAGTAAGCGCCGGTCGTATCGCCCGTCCGCGCGTCGCGACAACGCCCCCGACTCGTCCACGATCAGCTGTGCCTCGAGAAGCCTGCGCAGCGGGCTTCCCTCGAACTCACCCGCGACGGTGACGCCGATAGGGACGTAACGCGCGTTCAGGAGCGCGGCCGCGACCACTGCGGCTGCGACACCACCACCCGTGCCCAGGATCGAGGCTGCCGCGAACTGAGCCGAGCCGCGGCGCCCGCCGAATCGTCCCGATTGCGGTCGCGGGCGGAATCTTCGGAGCTTCGTTTGCCGTGCTGGCCCACGCGTCGGGATTCGGCGGCATCGCCGCGATCGTCATGTCGGCCACCACCTTCGGGAGTCTCAGTCCTCGACCCAGTCACGCGTGAGGTAGAGCCAGAAGGCGAGTCCCGCATACGGGCCGTAACGCCGAAAGCGGCGCTGGATTCCCGCGTCGGAAGCCTTGCGACCGTTGAGGCGCGCGTACTTGGGTCGGGTCCACGAGTCGAGGATGAGCGGCGAGTAACGGCCGAGCAGCATCATCATGTGGGCCGCGGCGTAAGGCCCGACACCTGGTAGCGCGAGCAAGCGCTCCATTGCCTCGGCGTCGGAAATGTCCTCGCGCGAGCCGCTCCCGAGCTCCTCCAGATCGAGCTCGCCCTCGGCGACGGAGACAGCCAGCGACCGGAAGTACGCGCTGCGATATCCCGCTCGGACCACGTCTCTGTAGAAGGCCTCGCTCGCTTCCGCCATCGCGGTCGGGGTGGGGAAGGCTCGGCCGTACGTCCCGTCCGAGGGTGCTCCATCCGCAGGCTCACCCAGGTGCTCGACGAGCGCGCCCACCATGCGAACCGTCGCCGACCAGGTGCAGTTCGTCGTGGCGATCGTCTTGACGACGTCCTCGAAGACCGTCGTGCTTCTGACCATGCGCCCGGCGCCGGCCGCCGCCCACGAGAGGTCGGGGTCGTCCCGTATCCGCTCATAGAAGGCGGAGAGGTCCTCGTCCAGTCGGAGAACGTGCCGGACCCGCTCCAGTAGAGCCTCAGCCAGGTGTGGCGAGGGCGCGGGGCCGAGGACGGTGACCCGTGCCTTTCCGGCGGGGCCCTGAGCGACCGCCACGGTTCGCGGTCGTCCGCGCGGGACGCGCAGCGTCACTTCGAGCGTGCGCGCGTCCTCGTCGATTCGGTTCGGCGGCAGGTCTGCGACGCCGTGCGACGAGATCGTCCGCCAGAGGTCGACCGGCTCGCCGCCCGCGCCCACGAGCGCGAGCTCCGCGCTCCAGCTCAACGCGCGGCGGCTGGATCGTACTTGCGCTCCCACTCGGAGACCTCGAACGCCTCGCCCGGCGTCCCTCCTAAGCAGAGCACCGTGGTCCCGTCCGCCAGAGCGACAGCGCTTCGCAGAGCCTCGGGATCCGGGATGTAGAGGAGCGTGCCAGCCGGCGCGGCGACCTCGTCACCTTCGATCGTGAACGTGGCCTCTCCGCTCGCGACGAAGTAGAGCTCCTCGTGGCGCGTGCCGCTCTCCTCGGTTTCTCTGTGCTCGACCACGACCGTATCGCCCTTCTGCGCCGTGAAAGCGTTGACGCCGAACGACGTGATGCCGAAGTGGATCCGGATCGGCCGCCAGTCGGTGTCGCCGGGTTGCTTTTCGTAGTCCGGCTCGGGCATCTCGTCGATGTGGATCGCTTCGTAGGGCTGCTCAGCCATTCCGCCTCCTTGTGCTCGTCATCGCCGCCTTAGTATCACGGCCGCCACGCTGCCTGCCTATTGCTCCAAGCGGAGCCGGTCTCCGACGCGAACGCCCCAGCGGTCGAATGCGCCACGGTTCACCTCGAGCGCGCCGCGATAAGCGGCGCCAGGAGAGTAGAGGGGACACGGCTCCGCGCGGCAGGGCTCCATGTCCAGCAGGCTAACGATCCGGCCTCGGTCGTCGTAGAACGCGATCGAGAGTGGGATGAGCGTGTCCTTCATCCAGAAGGCGTCGTTGCTGTTTTTGGGGAAGACGAACACCATGCCGTCGTCCGAGGCCAGGCTCTGCCTTCCCATCAGGCCTCGCTCCCGCTCGGCCGGGGTGTCCGCGACCTCGACGGGGACTGTGACTTCGCCGCCTGCTGTGTCGATCGAAACCGTCGGCCGACCGGCGCCGCCGCAGGCGGCGCAGAAGACGAGGAGTGCGAGGGCGAGGCCGCGCATCGTGCCAGAGACCTACCCGAGCAGAGCGCCTTCGAGGGCGAGCAGCTTCTCCTTCCGCTCGAGACCGCCCGCATAGCCGACCAGGTTTCCGCTCGAGCCGACCACGCGGTGGCACGGGACGACGATCGGAACCGGGTTGCGGTTGAGTGCCCCGCCGACTGCCCGCGCCGCGCGCGGCTTGCCGATGCGCCGGGCAAGGCCTCCGTACGTGTCCGTGTCGCCGTAGGGGACTCGCTGGAGCTCAGCGAGGACGAGCTGCTGGAAGGCGGGGAGCACGGTGAGGTCGACCGCGAGGTCGAAGTCGCGGCGACGACCCTCGAAGTACTCGTCGAGCTCTCGGCGGATCTTGTCCACGGGACGCGGCGAGCGCAGCACCCGCGCGCCGTGGAGTCGGGCGAGGCGTTCCACCTCGGCCTCGGGCTCCGGGTCGAATCCGATCTCGCAGACGCCGCGGTCGGTCGCGGCCACGAACAACGAGCCGATGGGAGACTCGATCAGGTCGTAGGCGACGTCGAGGACACCCTCGGCGGCTGCCCGGTCGCGGAACGTACGGTCGATGTCGGTCGGGACGCTCATGTGCTCCTCCTTCTGAGCCGGCGGACTCCGGAAGAAGCGGCCTGACGGGCGGCTTCCTCGCTCGAGCCGAGCGCGGCCGCGATTTCTGCGTAGGGCATGTCGTAGCCGTAGCGAAGGACGACGGCGGCCCGCTCCTTCGCGGGCAGCTCCCCGGCGATGTCGCCGAGCTCTGCGTAGGCGGGACGCGCGTCGTCCACGGTCAGCTCTGGAACGGCCCCGGCCGGGACACGGCGGCGGCGCTCGTCGACCGCGACACGAGTCGCGATCGTGAAGGCCCACGCACGCAGATGGCGCGCGTGCTGCAGGTCGGTGTAGGCCCGTAGCGCGCGCAGGAAGGTCTCCTGAAACGCATCCTCGGCGGCCTGACGGCCGAGGAGTCGCACGAGGTATCTCCAGATCTCGTCACGCGTCTCCGCGTAGAAGCGCTCGAACGGGGGGATCGCCACGGCTTCCATCATCCGGTGTAACGGGCGGAGTCGTCGAGATGTGAGACTCCCGGCCGATGAAAGTTGCCGTTGTTGGCCACGTCGAGTGGATCGAGTTCGTTCGGGTCGAGCACGTGCCGGCCCGCGGGGAGATCGTGCACGCGCTCGAGGCGTGGGCGGAGGCAGCCGGCGGGGGCTCGGTCGCGGCCGTCCAGCTCGCCCGGCTCGCGGGAGCGAGCACGCTCTTCACCGCGGTCGGCGACGATGAGTACGGGCGGCGGATGGCGCCCGAGCTCGAGGGCCACGGAGTGCGCGTCGAGGCCGCGGTTCGTCCGGAGCCTCAGCGACACGGGTTCACCTACGTCGACACGGGAGCGGAGCGGACGATCACGGTGATCGGCGAGCGGATGGGCCCGCAACGGGCAGATCCTCTTCCCTGGGAGGAGCTTGCAACCACGGATGCGGTGTACTTCGTCAGCGGCGACCCGGAGGCCGCGCGGGCGGCGAGGGCGGCCCGCGTTCTGGTCGCGACGGCCCGCTCCCTGCCCGCCCTCGAGGAAGCCGCGATCGAGCTCGATGCGCTCGTACGCAGCGGCAGTGACGAGGGGGAGCGTTATCGTCCCGGCGACCTGGATCCACCTCCACGCCTGGAGGTGGCGACCGCAGGTGAGTTCGGCGGTACCTACTCGGTCGCGGGCGGGAAGATGGAGCGCTACGTGGCCGCTCCCGTCCCCGGCGAAGTGAAGGACACATACGGAGCGGGGGACAGCTTCGCCGCCGGCCTCGCCTACGGACTTGCGAGCGGCCTCGCCATCGAGGATGCGCTCGCTCTAGGGGCACGCTGCGGGGCCGAGGCGCTCGCGCGCCCCGGCGCCCACGGAACCAGCTAGCGGTCCTTCAGCTTGTCGAGGATGTAGCCGGCGTACCACGTCGGCCAGTCCTCGTCTCGGCTACCGATCTCGCGTTCGTACTCACCGTGCGCATGCTCGGCTTCCTTGAGGAGCTCGGCGAGTTCTTCCCGGGTCACGTCCATGACCGCTCCTTTCGTGGCAAATGGGGGTTGCCAAGTGGGAGATAGTGGTCTACAGTGGGGCGAAGTGGGAGACACATCCCAGGCGGTTCGATGCTACTCGGTGAATACGAACACACCCTCGATGACAAGAATCGACTCACGCTTCCGGCCAAGTTTCGCCAGGCGCTTGGGGGCGGCGTTGTGGTCACGCGCGGAATGGACGGCTGCCTGTTCGTCTTCACGCGCGGGGATTGGGACGAGTTCGTGGCCGCCCGCCTCGAGGGCCTCAACCCGTTCAGCAGAGAGGCGCGGCAGATGAGCCGCTTCATGTTCGCCGGCGCGACCGAGACCGAGCTCGACAAGCAGGGTCGGATTATGGTGCCGCCGGCTCTTCTCGAGCACGCGCGCCTCGGGCGCGAGGTGGTCGTGGCTGGAGTTCGCGATCACGTCGAGATCTGGGATCAGGCCGCCTGGAGAAAGCAGCTCAAAGAGGTCGAAGGGAGTGTGGAGCTTGTTGCCGAGCGCCTTGCAGCGAAGCAGGACTGACCACGTCCCGGTCCTCGCGGACGAGGTGCGCGAGTTGCTCGCCGTCCGCCCGGGCCAGACCGTCGTCGATGCCACTTTCGGCGCGGGCGGACATGCCCGCGTCCTCGCGTCTGAGCTCTCCGGCGACGGACGTTTCATCGCGATCGACCAGGACGCAACCGTGCGGCCGTATTTCGAGAGCTTCCAGCGGGAGTCCCGTGTGCAGACGCGCTTCCTACGGGGTGACTTCGGAGTCGTACTCGCCCAGCTCGCGGAAAACGGTGTCGAGGCTGATGCGATCCTGCTCGACCTCGGGGTCTCGAGCATGCAGATCGACCGGCCGGAGCGAGGGTTTTCGTACGCGGTCGACGCGCCGCTCGACATGCGGATGGACCCGTCCGGCTCGCTCACTGCGCGCGAGGTCGTGAACGAGTGGGACGACCGTGAGCTCGCCACGATCTTCCGCCGCTACGGGGAGGAGCGCTTTGCGCGTCAGATCGCACAGGCGATCGTTCGGCGCCGCGGCGAACGTCCCTTCGAGCGCACCGGCGATCTGGTCGAGGTGGTCAAGGCGGCGATCCCCGCCCCTCGGCGTTTCGGCGACGGCCACCCCGCGAAACGCGTGTTCCAGGCGTTGCGCATCGCTGTCAACGAGGAGCTCGAGTCCCTAGAGCGCGCCCTTCCCGCTGCTCTGACCATGCTCCGACCCGGGGGCCGCGTGGCCGTCATCAGCTTTCACTCCCTGGAGGACCGGATCGTCAAGCGCTTCTTCGCCGCCGAGGCGAAGGGGTGCGTCTGCCCACCCGAGCTGCCGGTCTGCGTCTGCGGGCGCGAGCCCACGCTCCGCCTCGTGACACGCAAGGCCGTCCGCCCGTCTCCCCAGGAAACCGCCGACAATCCGCGCTCTGCCTCCGCGCGTCTTCGCGTCGCCCAGAAAGCCGAGGACGCCTGATGGCGAGCTTCGCTCCGGCTCCCGCCCGCCCGTATAGCCCACCGAAGCCTCGCCCACAGCCGGCGCGGCGCCCGGCTCGTCCGCGCGCCGCGCCGCGCACCAGGTCGCGGCCCCAAGTTGCGGGCGGTGTCTTCTGGATCGCGATCGTCGCCCTTTTCCTGGCAGGCATCGTCGCCCTGAACGTGGCGGCGCTTCGTCTCAACGTCCAGGTCGAGCAGCTCGACGGCCAGCGCGACAAGCTCGCGGCCAAGCGTGACGCGCTCCAGACCGAGCTTTCGACCGCGGTCGCCGCCGGTCGTATCGAGGGCCTCGCGATCAACCGCCTCGGCCTCGTCGCGCCGGACTCGACGACTTACCTCGAGCTTAAGTCGCGCAAGAGGTAGTCGTGAGCGTCCGGCTCGCGAACCGGCGCATCCGTCTTCTCGGCGCGGTCTTCGCACTCGTCTTCTCCATCGCATTCATCCGGGCGGGCTGGCTGCAGGCGATCCGTGCGCAGGCGCTCGACCGGATGGCTTCGAACCAGCATCGCCAGACGATCGACGTTCAGCCTCATCGCGGCACGATCTACGACCGCCGCGGCCTCGAGCTCGCGATTGGCTCGCCGGCCATCACCGTCTATGCAAACCCCCGCCAGATTCGGGATCCTCGTGCGGTTGCCGTCGCGGTGGGCCAGACCCTCGGAGTCGATCCGGACAAGATGTATCCGCTCCTTGCGGACCGGTCACACGGGTTCGTCTACGTCGAGCGCCAGGCGGATGCCGACAAGGCTCAAGCGCTCCAGCGCCGCAACATCGTCGGCCTCGGCTTCTATCCGGAGGAGAAGCGGATCTACCCGCAGCAGCGCGTGGGCTCCTCGGTCGTCGGTTACGCGGGCGTCGACAACAAGGGCCTCTCGGGGCTCGAGCTTTCTCTCGACCGCGTTCTGACGGGCCGGCGGGGCGAGAAGACCATCGTCAAGGATCCGTTCGGGCGCACGCTCGAAGTGGTCGGCTCGAAGCCCGGGAGCGACGGGCAGAACGTCTACCTCACGATCGACCATACGATCCAGGGGCAGGTCGAGCGGGTTCTTCGCGCGACCCAAGAGAGGTGGCAGGCGCGTTCCGCGAGCGCGGTCGTCATGGATCCGCGCACCGGCGCCATTCTCGCCCTCGCCGTCGAGCCGGGCTTCAACGCAAATCGTTCGCCGAACGTCTCCGACGACCGCAAGCGGAATCGTGCGGTCACCGATACCTACGAGCCCGGGTCGACCTTCAAGATCGTGACCATCTCGGCCGCGCTCGAGTCGGGCCAAGTCAAGGCGACGACGCGCTACCGGCTCCCCCCGACGATTCAGGTCGCGGACCGCAAGATTCACGACGCCGAGCCGCGGGGCACGGTGACGCTGAACGTCGAGCAGATCCTCTCGCTCTCGTCCAACGTGGGCGTCGTCACGATCGCAGAGGCTCTCGGCAAGGACCGAATCGCAAGCTGGATCAAGCGTTTCGGCTTCGGTCGGCGCACGGGCATCGAGTATCCGGGGGAGTCGAAGGGCATCGTCCTCCCGCCGAACAAGTGGTCGGGATCAACGATCGGCAACGTCCCCATCGGGCAGGGCATCGCCGTCACCGCGCTCCAGATGATCGCCGCCTACAGCGCGATCGCGAACGAGGGAGTCTGGGTGGAGCCGCACCTCGTCGAGCGGGTCGGAAACGGCGCGCCTGTTCAGCCGGCGAGGCGGAGGATCATGTCGGTGGGCACCGCGCAAGCTGTGCGTCACATGCTGCGACAGGTGGTGGAGGAAGGCACCGGGACGACGGCTCAGGTCCCCGGGTATCGCATCGCCGGCAAGACCGGAACGGCTGCGAAGCCGGACGAGCGAGGCGGCTACTCCAATTACAAGTACGTGGCCTCTTTCGTTGGCTTCGTGCCCGTGAAGAACCCGCGTGTTGTGATCCTGGTGACGGTCGACGAGCCGAAGGGCGCCATTTGGGGAGGCGTCGTGGCCGCGCCGGCCTTCGCCGAGATCGCCAAATTCACGACTCAGTATCTCGAGGTGGCTCCGGACTAGGGCCGCCAAAGCCTCGTCCGAACCTACGGCTTCCCTGGACCTGATTCATCAGGAAGATCCAGAACCCGAAGAAAAGTACGAACGGAAGCAGGTACGTCAGGATCGACCACCATGCGGAATCTCCGCTGCCTTTCGAGTCGAACAGGACGTCGTGGTCCGTGAGCTTCTGTTCGAAGGCGTATTCCGACGGGTCAGTCGTGTAGTTGCTCTTCAAAGTTCCGCCGCTCACGAGCTCGGCTTCGATCCGTCGCGATTTGGGGAAGAAGGTCACCTTTCGAATCGAGTCGGGCGACGCGTCGACCCGCTTGATCAGCTCGCTGTACTCGAGATGGTTGTCGCCACTCTCGTTCGGCAGAACCGTTTGCGAGGCGAGATACACGAGCAGGACGACCACAATGAGCGGAAAGATGAAACGCGCCGTATTGCGCATCGTCATCAGAAGAATGCCCTGGATGAAAACTGACTAATCCCGGGGCCGCCGCGGGCCTCCCTCCGCTTCGAGCGTAACGCGGAATGAAGGACGTGAGGCGCGCGGAGAGTCAAAAGAGCGTGCAAACAACCAAAATTTCGGCCTCTCCGCCGCCCAGGAGTACGCGAGACCCGTTGGTAGAATCCCGCGTCATCGAGCTCGACCTTCTGAGCAGCGCGGTGCGCCCGGAGCGCGCCCTCAATCCCGCCCCCGCCGATGTGACCGACCTCGCCTACGACGCGCGGCAAGTCACCCCGGGGGCCCTCTTCGTCTGCGTCCCCGGCCTGAAGGCCGACGGCCACGACTTCGCCCCGCAGGCCGTCGCCGCGGGTGCTGTCGCCCTGATCGTCGAGCGCCCGCTCGACCTCCCGGTTCCTCAGCTCGTCGTCGCCGACGCGCGGGAAGCGAGCGCGCGCGCGGCAGACGCGTTCTTCGGCCACCCCACACGCGAGCTCGAGGTCGTCGGCGTCACGGGCACGAACGGAAAGACGACGACGTCATTCCTCCTCTTCTCGATCCTCGCTGCCGCGGACCGTCGGCCGGGACTCCTCGGGACGATCGAGAACCGGATTGGGGGGGAGCGGCGCGCCGCGACCCGTACGACCGCCGAGGCAATCGACCTTCAGCGGACGTTCCGCGAGATGCTGGACGCGGGCGACAAGAGCTGCGCGATGGAGGCGACCTCGCATGGCTCGGCGCTCAAGCGGCTGCTGGGCGTCCGCTTCCGCGCGCTCGTGTTCACGAATCTCTCTCAGGACCACCTCGACTTTCACGAGACGATGGAGGAGTACTTCGACGCGAAGCGTCGCCTCTTCATCGAGCCTGACCTCGACGGCAAACGTCCGCGCTCCGCCGTCAACGTCGGCGACCCGCACGGCCGCCGGCTCGCCGATGAGCTTCGGGCTCTCGGCGAAGCGCCCGTCGAGTTTTCCCTCACCGATGCAACGAACGTCGACATCACGGGCGCCGGCTCGAGTTTCTCCTACGACGGAATCGAGCTGACCACGCGCCTGCGCGGCCGCTTCAACGTGGAGAACGTCCTCGGCGCTGTCGCGGCGGCCCGGCTGCTCGGTATCGAGAGCGAGGCGATCGTGAAAGGCATCGCACATGTCAGCGGCGTCCCCGGTCGCTTCGAGGCGGTGGACGAGG
>Ga0307312_10001562_pt1 | contig 11748 bp, 8 predicted proteins | sample ER_DNA_202_FD_194489 | JGI IMG/M metagenome (GOLD analysis project Ga0307312, IMG submission 194489) | Bulk soil microbial communities from the East River watershed near Crested Butte, Colorado, United States - ER_DNA_202 | ecosystem: Environmental > Terrestrial > Soil > Floodplain | place: USA...
CCGGGAAGGGGATCGCGGGCGCGCGCGAGGGCCGTGCCGGCGCGATCGCGGCTCGTGTCGAGGCCGCGCCTGTGTCGTCGCCCGCCACCGACTCGGCGGCGAACCGGCACCAGGCGCTGAGCGGGCACGCGTCGCAGCGCGGCGCGCGAGGCCTGCAGAGCGTCGCGCCGACGTCCATCACCGCGTGCGTCCAGTCGCCCGGCCGGTCCGGATCGACCGAGGCGTCCGCGATGACCTGCAGCTCACCGGCCCGCAACGCGCCGGCGGCGCGACCGGCCACGGCTCGCCCGAGGACGCGCCGGACGTTCGTGTCGACGGCGCCGACCCGCGCGCCGAAGGCGATCGAGGCGACCGCCCGCGCCGTGTACGGGCCGATCCCGGGCAGGCGCTCGAGATCGACGACGTCGCTCGGGACTCGACCGCCGTGCTCCTCGACGATCGCCCGCGCCGCGCGGCGCAGGTTCAAGGCGCGCCGGTCGTAGCCCATTCCCTGCCACGCCCGGAGCACGTCCGCGGGTGTTGCGTCGGCGAGGTCCGTGACCGCCGGAAAGCGATCGAGGAACCGGCCCCAGGCCTCGACGACGCGCGAGATCTGGGTCTGCTGCGCCATCACCTCCGAAACGAGGATCGCGTATGGGTCGCGGGTCCCGCGGAACGCGAGCGCGCGGCCACGCTCGTCGAACCACGCCAGGACGGCGGCGCGCGCCTCGGGCGGGAGGCCTTGAGCGGGCTCAATCGACGCGGCTCGTTGCGCGCTGCGGGCCCGCTGCGCGCCCGGGCCCGGTTGGGCGCTGCGGGCCGGTTTCGCTTTGCGCGCCGGCTGCATGGCGCGAGGCTCGGCGGGCGTTCGGGCCATCGCCGCGAGGGTACCATCGCCCGATGCCCGAGCCTGGCGACGCCGTTCCCCTCCCCCACGCCGTCCGGATCGGCGCCGCGTTCTGGGTCCAGCGAACGGACTGGCCGTCCCTCCGGGTTGCCCTCGAGGCCGCCGACGCCGCCCGCGCCGACGACCTGTGGATCGACGACCACCTGCTCTCCGACGAGGGCGACGCGACCGACGGGAAGCTCGAGGGATGGACCACCCTCGCCGCGGCCGCCGCGGTCACGAACCGGGCCGGGCTCGGACTGCTCGTGTCGGCGAACACGTTCCGCAATCCGGGCCTGACCGCGAAGCTCGCGACGACGCTCGACCACATCAGCGTCGGTCGGGCGATCCTCGGCCTCGGCGGCGGCTGGTTCGAGGAGGAGCACGAGGCGTTCGGGCTCGAGTTCGGCAGTGGCTTCGGGGAGCGACTGGATCGCCTCGCCGAGTCCGTCGAGATCGTCCGGCGCCTCCTCGACGGCGAGCGCTTCAGCCACGACGGCAGGTTCTACCGGTTCCGCGATGCCCTTGCGGCGCCGCGTCCGATCCAGCCGCACCTCCCGATCCTGATCGGCGGCTCGGGGCCGCAGAAGACGCTCCGGATCGTCGCCCGCCACGCCGACCTGTGGAACGCCTACGGCTCGCCGCAGAGCCTGGCCGCGACCGACGCGATCCTCGTCGAGCGATGCGCCGAGGTGGGGCGGGATTCGAGCGAGATCGAGCGGACGGTGAACCTCAACGTCGTCGTGCGCTCCACGCGCGCGGAGGCCGAACGGGTCTGGGCGTCATACGCCGCCGCCCATCGGCCGCGCCAGGGCGAGGGCCGGCTGATCGTCGGCGGACCGGTCGACGAAGTCGCCGGCGCGCTGGCCGAGTATGCCGCGGTCGGCTTCCGCCATCCGATCCTCATCTTCCGCTCGCCCTGGGATCTCGAGACGATCAGCGCGCTCGGCGCGATCCGGGAGTCGGTCGGCCGGCTGGCCTGACCCGCAACGCCCTCCGATTTCCCGCCCGGTGGGCGTATGGAGCACGTTCCAGCCTGAACGTGCCGACATCGCCCGTCCCAGGGGAATCCTGGACGAGTATCGGTCGATTCGGAGCTCCGAACCTTCTCTTCGCGCCGATCTCGTCGGACAGGCCCGCGGGGCGAGAATTCGGCGCGACGGCCTCAGATCTTGAGCATCACGTGCTTGACGACGGTGTAGTCCTCGACCGCGTACATGGACTGGTCCTTGCCGTAGCCGGACTCCTTGAAACCGCCGTGCGGCATCTCGGACACGAGCATGAAGTGGTCGTTGATCCACACGGTCCCGAACTGGATGGCCTTCGCGACGCGCATCCCCTTGCCCGCATCGGACGTCCAGACGGACGCCGCGAGCCCGAACCGGACGTCGTTGGCCCATTTGATCGCCTGCTCCTCGTCGGAGAAGCGCTGAACCGTGACGACCGGACCGAAGACCTCGTCCTGGACGATCTCGCTCTTCTGGTCCGGACCGCTGATGACCGTCGGCTCGTAGAAGGCGCCCGGCCGCTTCGGGCGCACGCCGCCGGTCACGATCTCGACCCCTGCCGCGCCACGGGCTCGCTCGACCATGCCCTCGACCTTGTCGGCCTGCGCCTGCGCGATCAGCGAGCCCATCTCGAGGTCGTCGCGCTCCGCCGGGTCGCCCCACGTGATCGACTTGACCTGGTCGGACAGCTCGGCCACGAACCGGTCGTAGATCTTCGGCCCGGCGATGACCCGGGTGGCCGCGGTGCAGTCCTGACCGGCGTTCCAGTAGCCCCACAGCTTGATCGCCTCGGCCACGGCGTCGAGGTCGGCGTCGTCGAAGACGATGACCGGCGCCTTGCCGCCGAGCTCGAGGTGGAGCCGCTTGACCTTGTCGGCGGCCACTTTCGCGATGTGCTTGCCGGTATCGGTGTCGCCGGTGACCGAGATCATCCCGACCTTCGGATGGCCGACGAGCGCGTCACCGATCCCGGCGCCCGTGCCCGTGATCACGTTGAGCACGCCCGGGGGCAGGATGTCCGCCGCGATCTCGGCCAGGACGAGAGCCGTCAAGGGCGTTCGGGCCGAGGGCTTGAGGACGACGGTGTTGCCCGCCGCGAGAGCCGGCCCGATCTTCCAGCCGGCCATCATGATCGGGTAGTTCCACGGCGCGATCGAGGCGACGACGCCGACCGGCTCGCGCCGGATCATCGACGTGTGGCCCGCCATGTACTCGTTGGCCGCCTTGCCCTCGAGCAGCCGGGCGGCGCCGGCGAAGAACCGGAGGTTGTCGACGACGACCGGGACCTCGTCGATGGCCGCGCCGACGGGCTTGCCGGCGTTCTGGCTCTCGAGCCGGCCGATCTCCTCGCCGCGGGCCTCGATGGCGTCGGCGAGCTTCAAGAGGGCATTGGAGCGCTCCGCCGGCGTCGCGGCGCCCCACGCCGGGAATGCCCTGTCGGCCGCCTCGACGGCGCGGTCGACGTCCTCGGATGCGCTCTTCGGGACCTTGGCGATCACCTGGTCGTTGGCCGGGTTGATCACCTCGAGGTGCTCACCTGACGCGCTGTCGGCCCACTCCCCGCCGATGAACTGCTGGTACGTCTTGACGGCCTCGAGCGTGTCGGTCATGGCTGGACTCCTGACGGTGAGGTCGACGGGCCCCGAAGACACCGGCCCGGAAGGCTGGACGGAGGGATGGCCCGGCCATTGTGCCCCCGAGGGCTCCATCCGTCGCTTCGGCGCTCGCCGCGTCCCACGCCGCGAGCCGCGAGTGTTGCCGAGGCACAACGGAGATCGCACGTGCGTGCGAGCGAAGCCTCCGGGACCTCTTTCCTACAGCCGAATAGCCCATTAGTCTACGGACCCGGGTTGACCCAGTTTCTGAGTGGACCCGTCCAGCGCCATCGGGGGCATCGTTCGTGACGGATCTCGTCCGCCAGATCATCCGCGAGCACGGCCGTCTCGCCGTCGACGTCGACGCGCTCGGCGACGAGGCCGACCTCTACGAGGCCGGAATGACCTCCCACGCGAGCGTCAACCTGATGCTCGCGCTCGAGGGCGCCTTCGACATCGAGTTCCCCGATTCGATGCTCCGGCGGAACGTGTTCGAGAGCGTCAGCTCGATCAGCGATGCGCTCCACAGCCTCGGCGTGCCGGCATGATGACGGTCGGCTCGCCCACGACCTTCCTGGCCGACGTCCGACGGATCGCGGTCGAGATCGCCGGGCCGAACGCGGGCGACGTCGATCGCGAGGCGCGGTTTCCGGTGGAGACGGTCGAGGCCCTGAAGGCCGTCGGCGCGCTCGGCGCGCTCGTTCCCGCCGAGCTCGGCGGTCCCGGCCTCCCCTTCGAGGTGGTCGCCGAGGCCGCGTTCGAGCTCGGCCGCGCCTGCGCCGCGAGCGGGATGGTCTTCGCGATGCACCAGATCCAGGTCGCGACGATCAGCCGCCACGTCGTCCCGGGCTCGTTCTTCGCGGGCTACCTGAACGACCTCGTGGGGGCGCCGCGGCTGATCGCGTCCGTCACCTCCGAGATCGGGACGGGCGGCGACCTCGGCCGCTCGATCGCCGCTGTCACTACCGACGACGACGGCGGCCTCCGGTTCGAGAAGCAGGCGCCGACCGTGTCGTACGGCGCGTACGCCGACGACCTGCTGACGACCCTGCGCCGCTCTCCCGATGCCGAGCCCGGCGACCAGGTCATCGTGCTCACCAGCCGCGACCAGACGACGCTCGAGCCGATGGGCGCGTGGGACCCGCTCGGCATGCGCGGGACGTGCTCTCCGGGCTTCACGGTCAGGGCGACGCTCCGCCCGGAGCAGGTCCTGGAGACGCCCTTTCCCACGGTCGCGACCGAATCGATGGTGCCGGTCACCCACCTGCTGTGGTCGCACGTCTGGCTGGGCATCGCGACCGAGGCGTTCGATCGGGCCCGGGCGTTCGTCCGCGGCCAGGCCCGCCAGCGTCCGGGCGAGACGCCACCCACTGCGCTCCGCCTGTCGCGCCTCATGGGCAGCCTCGCACTGCTTCGTGCCGAGATCCGCTCCGAGCTCGCCGGGTTCGTCGAAGCGTCCGCGAGCCCGGATCGCGCGGAGCTCTCGACGATGGCCCGGATCCTCCGCCTCAACAACCTCAAGATCAGCGCCTCCGAGCAGACGCCGCAGATCTGCCTTGCCGCGCTGGAGATCTGCGGGATCGCCGGCTATCGGAACGACTCGCCGTATGCCATCGGACGGCTGCTCCGGGACGCCCTGTCGGGTCCGCTGATGGTCGCGAACGAACGAATTCACCAGACCAACGCCGGCCTGCTCCTCGTCGCCAAGGACGTCTGAACCGGCCGTGATCCAGGCGGACCAACGAACATCCTTCCGGGCAGCACTGGTCGAGGCCGGCCATCTCGTCCCGACCGGCGTGCGCGGCGTGTTCGGCCGAGGCGCGCGGTTCGAGGCGGTCCGTCTCGGCCTCGACGCGCTCATCACGCGGACCGCGGCCGACGAGCGCGCTGAGGTCCTCCATTTCCCGCCGGTGATCCCTCGCCACCTGCTCGAGTCGAGCGAGTATCTCCATTCCTTTCCGCACCTGGCCGGGACGGTCTTCGGGTTCGAGGGATCGGAGCTCGAAGCCGCCGAGCAGTACGCGACCGCCAGCCGCCACGACGACTGGTCGCGGTTCCAGACGATGTCGGACCTCGTCCTGACCCCTGCGTCCTGCTACCCGGTCTACGCCGCGATCGGTGCCCGTCCGCCGCTCTGTCCCGGGGGCGTCACGATCGATCCCGGGGCCGCGTACGTCTTCCGGCGCGAGCCCTCGGACGACCCGGCTCGGCTCCAGATGTTCCATATGCGCGAGCTGGTCCGGATCGCGGAACCGGTGACGGCCCTGGCCTGGCGGGATGCGTGGGTCGAGCGCGGCCTCGCCCTTCTCCGGAGCCTGGGCCTGGATGCCACGCCCGACGTCGCCGCGGACCCGTTCTTCGGGCGCGCCGGTCGGATGCTCGCCGCGAGCCAGCGCGAGCAGCAGCTGAAGGTCGAGCTGCTCGTCCCGATCGCCGGGCCGGAACCCACCGCCGTCGCGTCGTTCAACTACCACCAGGGCTACTTCGCGGGCCTCAACGGCATCCAGTTCGAGGGCGGCGCCGACGTCCACACGGCGTGTCTCGGGTTCGGTCACGAGCGGATCGTGCTCGCCCTGCTCCTGGCCCACGGGCTCGACTCTGATCGCTGGCCGGTGGCCGTGCGCGACCAGCTGGGTCTGGACGGATGAGCGGCGCCGTGGCGGTCGGGCCGGCCGCCCTCTTCGGGCTCGATCCGTCGACCTACCGCAACCACTGGCTCCACGGGGCGGAGCGGACCTACCCCGAGACGAACTGCTACACGGATCTGCTGATCGAGCTGGTCCACGCTCTGGGCGACGAGCCGCTCGCGATCCTCGGCTCGACCGTCCGCCTCGACTTCGAGACCGACCAGTGGACCTTCTTCAAGCCTGCTCCGGACGATCTCGAGTCGATCTTCGGGATCGATGTCCACGAGACGCAGCCGTACCGCTCGCTGCCGGCCCAGGTCGCAGAGACGCTCGCCGACGGTCGGACCCTGACGATCGAGGTCGACGCGTGGTACCTGCCCGACACCGACTCGACGAGCTACCACCGCGAGCACGTCAAGACGACGATCGCGATCGAGTCGATCGACGCGCGCCGCGAGCGTCTCGTGTACTTCCACAACACCTCGCTGTTCGCCCTCGAGGGCGCCGACTACCGAGGACTCTTCCGGCTCGATCCGGGCCTCTCCGACGACGTGCTCTTGCCCTACGTCGAGATCGTCCGGTTCGCCGACGTGACGCCATTCGCGGGAGACATTCGCGAGGCCGCCGCCGCCGCGACGCGCCGGAGCCTGAACCGCGTAGGCCCGGGCAATCCCTTCGATCGGTTCGGAGCCGGCCTCCGAACCATGCTGCCGGGCCTGCTCGCGGGAGACGCCGCGGCCTATCACGCGTTCGCCTTCGCGACGGTGCGCATGGCGGGCGCCGGCTTCGACCTGCTCGCGGCCCACGCCGACTGGCTCCTCGGCGCGCCGGGTACGGATGTCTCGTCGGCCCTGGGCCGGATCGTCGAGGGCAGCAAGCTGCTCGGGTTCAAGCTCGCGCGGCGGCGCGCCTTCGATCCGGATCCGACCGTCGCCGAGATGGCCGCCGCCTGGTCGGAGGCGATGAGCCGCCTGGACGAACGGCTGCCGGCGTGATGATCGCGACCGACCCGCCCGCTCCGGGCTCGAGCACCCCGAGCGGCTCGACCGTGGTCCCGATCGCCACCGGCTGGCAGGCGGCGATGCGGCTGCCGGTGGCCGGTACGGTGGGGCCGCGGCCGGGACCGTCGATGTCGCGCGAAGCGTCCCTCGAGGCGTCGCTCGCGCCACCGGCGGACGCCGAGTGGCTGCCGGCCACGGTGCCCGGCACCGCGGCGTCGGTCCTGCGCGCCGCGGGTCGTCCCATCGATCCCGACTCCGATCTCGACCTCGACGAGACCGAGTGGTGGTTCCGGACGATCTTCGAGGCAGCGCCGGCGAGCCCCGGTGAGGAGGTGCTCCTTCGGATCGGCGGAATCGCGACCATCGGCACGGTGGTCCTCAACGGCGCGCCGGTGGGTGGCGTCTCGTCCATGTACGAGGAGCTGACCATCGACGTCGGCACGCGCCTCCTCGGGCGCAACGAGCTCGTCATCGCCTGCGCGGCGCTCGGCCCGGAGCTCCGTCGGCAGCGCACGCCGCGTGCCCGCTGGCGCTCCCCCCTCGTCAAGGACGGGGCGCTGCGCTGGTTCCGGACGACCGTCCTGGGACGCGCCCCGGGTCTCGCCCCCGGACCGGCGCCCGTCGGACCGTGGCGGGCCATCGAGCTCGAGCGGCGACACGGCGCGGCCATCGACGGGGTGCGCGTCGGGACGCGCATCCACGGGTCCGGGGCCGGGATCCTGTCCGTCGCCGCGCGGATCCGGAGCCTGGATGGCGGCGACGTCCAACGCGCGGTCGTGACCATCGAGGGGCCGAACGGCCGGTTCGAAGCCCCGCTTGAGATCGCGCCCGGGACCGGCGACGTCCAGGCGGCCGGTCAGCTGACGATCCCTGGCGTCGTGCGCTGGTGGCCGCACACGCACGGTGAGCCGGTTCGCCACGCGGTGTCGATCACGGTCGAGACCTCGACGACGCGCCTCGAGCGCGACCTGGGATCGGTCGGGTTCCGGACGATCGAAGCCGGGCCGCCCGGCCACGACGTCGCCGCCGACGGCTTGGACCTGCGCGTCAACGGACGCGCCGTCTTCGTGCGCGGAGCCGTCTGGACGCCCGCGGATCCAGCGGTGCTCACGGCCGACGAGGCGACGCTCCGAGCGGTCCTCCAGGTCGTCCGCGAAGCCGGGATGAACATGCTCCGGATCCCCGGGATCGGGGTGTACGAGAGCGACGCATTCCACGACCTGTGCGACGAGCTCGGCATCCTGGTCTGGCAGGACCTCGCTTTCGCGAACCTGGATTATCCGTTCGCGGACGCCGCGTTCCACGCGACGTGCATCCGCGAGGTCGACGCCCTCGTCGCCCGCATCGGGTGGCGACCCAGCCTCGCGGTCGTCTGCGGCAGCAGCGAGATCGAGCAGCAGGTCGCGATGCTCGGCCTGCCCGCGGAGATCGGCCGGGTGCCGTTCTTCGCCACCGATGTCCCTGCTCGCCTCGCGCTCGCGGACTGCGACGCCATCGTCGTTCCGTCGACGCCGACCGGCGGGCTGCGACCGTTCCAGACGGACGCGGGGATCGCGCACTACTACGGCGTCGGCGGCTATCGCCGGCCGTTGACCGATGTCCGGATCGCGGACGTCCGCTTTGCCGCCGAGTGCCTCGCCTTCTCGAACGTTCCCGACGATGACGCGCTCGGCGACATCGCCGACCCCCGCGGACCGGCATGGAAGGCCGCCGTCCCCCGCGACCACGGATCGTCGTGGGACTTCTCGGACGTTCGCGACCACTACCTGGCCGATCTGTACGGGGTCGTTCCGGAGGAGCTCCGCAGCGGCGACCCCGCCCGGTACCTCGAGTTGGGGCGTCTGGTGACCGGCGAGGTGATGGCCGAGGTGTTCGGCGAATGGCGCCGGGCCCGCTCGCGATCGGGCGGCGGGCTCGTGCTCTGCCTGCGCGATCAGCGGCCCGGTGCGGGATGGGGCGTCCTCGATCATCGCGCGACGCCGAAGGCGGCATGGCATCACCTGCGACGCGCGCTGGCGCCGGTCGCGGTGTGGATGACCGACGAGGGCCTGAACGGCATGCGGGTCCACGTCGCCAATGACCACCCGACGCCCCTCGGGGCGCGTCTGCGCGTGGCGGTCTACCAGGACGACGAGATCCTCGTCGACGAGGCCAGCGAGCTCCTGCGACTCGATGGGGCCACGACGATCGAGCGCGATGTCGAGACGATGCTCGGCCGGTTCGTCGACATCGGCTGGGCCTACCGCTTCGGACCGGCGGTCCGATCGCTTGTCGTCGCCAGCCTCGAGCGATGGTCGAGCGGGGCCGAAGAGGAGCTGCTGTCGCAGGCGTTCCGGTTCCCGCTCGGGCGACCGGCCGTGGCGAAGCCCAGCGGGACGGTCGGGCTCGGCGGAACCATCCAGTTCGAGGCCGACGGCCGGGCCGTCGCGACCATCGGATCGACGCGCTACGCGCACGGCGTCCGTCTGACCGTGCCTGGCTTCGTCGGCGCCGACGATGCATTCGGGCTCGAGCCGGGCCATCCCCGACAGATCCGCCTCGACCCGATCGGGCGCGGCGGCGCGAGTGGCGAGGCGAGCGGCAAACTGGTTGGCGGCCCGCCTGATGGGCCCGTGGCGACCGCCTCCAACGTGCTCGGCCCCGTCGCGCTCAGCGTCGAGGATCGCCGATGACGCCGGCACCGCAGCCGTTCTGGATGGAGCGCGAGCCGGACCCGTTCTTCGCGGTCTTCCACCCGGCCGACGCGACCGTCGAGCCACGAGCTTCCGTGCTGATCGTGCCGCCGTGGGGCTGGCACGAGGTCGCCTCGTACCGCAGCCGCCGCACGTGGGCGAATCACCTTGCCGCGAGCGGTCATCCCGTCCTCCGGATCGACCTGCCCGGGACCGGGGACAGCGGCGGAGCCGCATCGAGCCCTGACCTCGTCGCGGCCTGGATCGATGCCGTCGGGCAGGCCGCCTTTTGGCTCGCCGACGCGAGCGCAGCGTCGCCGGTGACCGTCATCGGCCTCGGGCTCGGGGGGCTCGTCGCCGCCCAGGCCATCGCCGCAGGAGCTCCGATCGACACCCTCGTCGCATGGGCCGTGCCGGCCGACGGGCGCGAGGAGGTCCGCCGCGAGCGGGCGTTCTCCCGGCTCCAGCCCGGGCGCTATTCCCTGACCGAGCCCGAGCCGTCGGTCCTGCCCGACGGCTGGCTCGAGGTCAACGGCTTCGTCCTGTCGGCGGACACGATCGCCGCGCTCGGGCCGCTTCAGGTTCCGGGTCCGGCGACGGGCGTGCTCCGCCGGGCGCTCGTCCTCGATGCCGATGGCATCCCGATCGCGTCGTCGATCGTCGCCGGTCTGCGGGACGCCGGAATCGATGTCGACACCGGATCGGGACCGGGCTGGGCGGCGATGACGTTCCATCCCCAGCACGACGACCCCCCGACCAGCGTCATCGCCACGGTCGACCGGTGGCTGGGCGGACCCACCCAGGGGGCGCAGGCGGACCGTGGGCCTGGCGTGCCGCATCGCCGGCTGGCATCCGCGCGCCGGATCGAGCCCGCGGCCGGCATCGGGCTGCGGGTCGACGGAATCGGGATCCATGAGACCGCGATCGTCCGGTCGACCGGGACCGGCGACCTGTTCGGGATCCTCGCCGCGCCGGAATCACCCCGGCCGACGCCCGTGGCCGCGGTGTTCCTCAATGCCGGCGCCGTCCGCCGGATCGGTCCCAACCGGATCTGGGTCGAGGCTTCCCGCCGATGGGCCCGCCGGGGCGTGCCGACGCTCCGGATCGACCTCGACGGGATCGGCGATTCGGATGGGGATTCCGGTCGCTATCGGGATGTCGGGCAGTTCTACGCCCGCGACGAGCTCGCGGACCAGATCCGGTTGCTCAGCGACGAGGTCCTGGCGCGAACGGGCGCCGACCGGATCGTCCTCGCCGGGCTCTGCGCCGGCGGGTACTGGGCGTTCCGCGGGGCCGACCGGGACCCAAGGGTCGTTGCCGCCTACCTCCTCAATCCCGGAGCGCTCGAGTGGCGGACCGACCTCGTCCGGCGCCGCGACGCGCGCCGCCTGCGCCGTCTCGCCGATCCGGCGTGGTGGCGCCGGCTCGCCCGCGGCCAGGTCAGGCTCGCGCGGATCCGGTCCGTCGCGGCGGCGGCCATCGGCGAGGGTGTCCGCGGGCGGATCGGGGGCGCCCCATCGACCGGCGCGGCCCAGGCAGAGCGTGCGGAGACGGCCCCCGCCGAGATCGCCGATCGACTCCATGCGCGCGGCACGACGGTCGTCATCGCGTTCTCGAGCGACGAGGCACTCCACGACGAGCTCGTCCGGGACGGGTTCCTCGCCCGGGTCGCGGCGCAGCCGAACGTCCACCTCGAGACGCTGCCGGGGCGCGATCACACGCTCCGGCCGATCGTCGCCCAGCGGGCCGTTCACGATCTCCTCGACCGGTCGCTCCTCGCCGACCTCGCCCGCCTCGGTGTCCGCACCGACACGGGAGCTGCCTGATGGTCGCCATGCGCCGCGTGCAACGAGACGCGATCCTGCCCGACACGTCGGGCGACGGCACGCCGGCGTTCGACCCGGACGAGGCGGCCGTGACGCGCCCCGATCACGGGGGCGTCATCGATGCCGTGGCCTTCCGGCACGCGTTCCGCCAGCTG
>Ga0307312_10001564_pt1 | contig 11746 bp, 8 predicted proteins | sample ER_DNA_202_FD_194489 | JGI IMG/M metagenome (GOLD analysis project Ga0307312, IMG submission 194489) | Bulk soil microbial communities from the East River watershed near Crested Butte, Colorado, United States - ER_DNA_202 | ecosystem: Environmental > Terrestrial > Soil > Floodplain | place: USA...
CGTCCTCGACTCGCTCACGCGCCTAGCCCGTTCGCACAATACGACGGGGCGGGGCACGGGACGCACGATGTCAGGCGGGCTCGACGCGAATGCGCTGGCGAAGCCCAAGGGGCTGTTCGGGGCCGCGCGGGCCGTGCCCCCCAAGGATGGGGGCGGCTCGCTCACGGTGATCGCCACGGCGCTCGTTGAGACCGAAAGCAAGATGGACGACATCATCTTCGAGGAGTTCAAGGGCACCGGCAACGCCGAGCTGCGGCTGACGCGCGCGCTGGCGGACCGGCGCATCTATCCGGCGGTGGACATCGCGGCGAGCGGCACACGCCGCGAAGAGCTGCTCGCCGACGCAAAGACGGTCGAGGCGAAACAAAAGCTCCGGCGGGCCTTGGTGGACCTCCCGCCGGAGCAGGCGATGCAGAGTCTACTGCAGCAGATGAAACGCGCTAAGACGAACGCCGAGTTGCTGTCCGCGCTTTAGCGTGCGTTCCGGCCTGCACGGCGACGACCTTGCCGTTCATCGCGTTCACTTCGACTTCCGTCGTTCCTTTGCGACCGGTGCGCTGAATTTTGAACTCATACAGCAGCCGGCCGCGCTCGCGCGAGAGCTCGACGCCCTGCACGGTGCCGGGAACGCGTTTCAGTGCGATCGCGCGGGCTGAATCCTCGCTGACCTTCGCCTTGGACACGAGGCTGTCGGGCACATCGCGAGTTGGGGCCTGCGCGTCCTGGGCGGAGAGACCGCCGGCGGCGAACATCAAGGCCGCGGCGAGAGTGAGTGGGAAAAGAAGGCGCATGGTTTCTGCTCCGAGGAAGAAGTGTGGTTGTTGCTTGTTGAGACCACACCATCCCGAAGGCGGTCACCGCAGCCGGTAGTCTGCGCCTCTAATTGCAACGAGCAACGTCGGCACCGCGAACAGCGTGATCGGGGTGGAGAGGATTAGTCCTCCGATTACGGCCAGTGCGAGCGGCCGCTGCAGCTCACTCCCGGCGCCGAGGCCGAGTGCCAACGGCAGCAGGCCGAACAGTGTGCAGAGCGTCGTCATGAGAATCGGTCGCAGCCGCACACGCGCGGCTTCTCTGATCGCAACCTCGAGCGGCACGGCTTCCTCGCGCATGCGGAGCCGCGTGAAGTCGAGCAGGATGATCCCGTTCTTGACGATCAGTCCCACCAACAGAATCAGGCCCATGAACGACGCCACGTTCAGCGCCGTGCCGGTCACGAGCAGGAGCGCCAGCGCCCCCACAAACGACACTGGCGCCACGAGCAGCACGATCAGCGGTTCGACAAACGACTCGAACTGCACCACCATGACGGCGCACACGCTGATCGCCGCCAGCGCCAGCACGAGCAGCAGGGCGCGGAACGCCTCCTGCTGGCTCTCGTATTGGCCGCCGAGCACGACGCGGATTCCGACCGGGGCAGGGTGGGCACGAAGCACCCGCCGGACATCGGTCATGACGCCGCCGAGCGAACGCCCACTGACGTCGGCGGTCAGCGCGATCATTTGCTGCTGGTTCTCCCGCTCCAGGCTGATCCGCGACTGCGTCGGTGTGAACGTCGCGAGGCTGCCCAGCGGCGTCACGTGCCCGGTGCCGCTGGCGACGATAGGCAGCGCCCGCAATCGCAGCGGATTGTAGCGCACCGAATCGGGAGCGCGTACGCGCACGCCGACCGGTCGGTCCTCCGCGCGGATCTCTCCCGCGTCCGTCCCGAGCAGCGCGGCGCTCACGGTGCTGCCCACGTCCTCAGGTGTCATGCCGATCCGGTCCGCCTCGGCTTGATTGATGTGCATCATCAGCTCGGGAGACGGCTCGGCCACGCCATTGTACAAATCCTCGAGACCCGCGACACTCTCGAGGTCCGGGGCGAGCTGCGCGGCATACGCTTCCAGCGTATCGAGCCGCTCGCCGAACAGCTTGATCTCGACAGGCTTCGCCGCGCCCGCGAGATCGTTGATCACGTCCGACAGAATCTGGACGAACTCGATGTGGAGTCGCGGCACCGCGGTATTGATCGCGTCCCGGACGTCGTCCATGACAGCGAAAATGTCCCGCGACCGCTTGTTCCGCGGCACGAGTCGCGCCACCAGGTCGCCGGTGTTCTGTGACGTCGCGAACAGGCCGAGCTCGGCACCGGTGCGGCGGGATGTCCCCTCGATTTCCGGAGTCTCCGCGAGGATCCGTTCGGCAATGCCCACCTCGCGGTCGGTTTCCGCCAATGCCGTCCCGCCCGGCGTGAAGTAATCGAGAACGAACGCCCCTTCGTCCATCTCCGGCAGGAAGCCGGTGCCGACGAGGCGCATGAAAATGACACCGACGATGACGAAGCCCAGCGCGATGGCGCCGATGCGGCGCGTGTGGTGCAGCACGGACGCCAGCGCCCGCTCGTAGCGCGAGCCGAGTGCGTCGAGTGCACGCTGCGCTTTCGCCAACGGACCGGCGGTCGTGGTCTCGGCCTCATGTGTGGTGACGAACTGCTCGGCCAGCAGCGGGATGATCGTCAGGGCAAGCACCAATGAGACCAGCACCGCCACGGTGAGCGTGGCGGCGAGCGCCGCGAAGAATTGTCCCACGACGCCCTGCAGCAAACCCAGCGGCAGAAACACGACGACAGTCGTCAGCGTCGACGTCGTCACCGGCCAGATCAGCTCTTGCACCGCCGCGCGAATTGCCTGCAGGCGATCGTTCGTCAACCGCAGATGGCGGGCGATGTTCTCGGTGATGACGACGGCGTCGTCGATGACGAGGCCGATCGCGATCGCCATCGCGCCGAGGGTCATGAGATTGAACGTCTGGCCGAGCATGCTCATGACGAACACGGTGATCGCGAGGGTCAGCGGGATGGATGCAGCGCTGATGGCGGTGATCCGGCCATGCCGCAGGAAGACCAGCAGCACGATGATGGCGAGCGCGGCGCCGATCAGCATCGCGTCCCGCACCGATCGCACCGCTTCGCGCACAAGCTCGGCCTGATCGTACACCGGCTTGAGATGCACGCCGGGAGGCAACGAGGGCGCGATGGTCTCCATGATCCGGGCCACACTGTCGGCGAGCGCAAGCGTGTTGCCGCCGACCTGACGGGTCACATTGATCAGCGCCGCGGGTTTGCCGTCGCCCGCAATGATCCGGACATGGTCCTCCGTCCCCACTTGTACCGTCGCGACGTCTCTGACGCGGAGTCCCCCCCGAATCACGACCGCGCCAATGTCGCTAGGTGCGTGCGCTTCCTGGTCCGTCACGATCAGGTATTGCCGGTAGTCCTGCGCGATGCGTCCCACCGCCTGCACCGTCACCGCGCGCCGGATGGCGTCCGCGAGCTCGGCGTACGTCATGCCCTGGGCGGCGAGACGGGCCGGGTCCGCAACGACCTCGAGCTCGCGCACGTCGGAGCCCTGTACGTCCACGCGCCCCACACCCGGCACGCGCGAGATCAACGGCTTGATCTCGTAGCGCGCGAGATCATACAGGGTCGCGGGGTCTCCGCCCTCGACGTTGTACCCGAGGATTGGGAACAGCGAGGGCGTGAGCTGCTCGACCTCGATGCTCAAGTCGGGCGGCAGCTGGCTCTGGACCTGGTTCACGCGCGCACGCACGAGCTGCAGCGCCTGATCCATGTTGGTCCCCGGCGCGAATGTGATCGAGATCTCGCTGGCGCCGCGGATCGAATGCGAGCGGACCCGGGTGACACCGGGCACGATGCTCACGGCTTCTTCGAGCGGTCGCGTAATGCTGAAGACGACCTGGCGCGCGCCAAGCGTCGAGCCCTGGGCCACGATCGTGATGCGCGAGAACCGGAGCTCCGGGTAGATGGCGGACGGGAGCCGCAGCGCCATCCAGATCCCGGCGGCACTGAGCAGCGCGACGACCAGATAGACCAGCCGTTGCTGGCGACTCAGGATGTCGAAGAGCTTCACCGCCGCGCGCCGCCAATCCGGACGCTGTCCTGCATGCCATACGCGCCAGTGGTCACGACGGTCTCGCCGGCGGCGACACCCGAGAGGATCTCGGCAAGCGATTCGGTGCGGCCGCCGACGGTGACGGCTCGCGCGTGCGCGATGCCCGCCGAGTCGACCACGAAGACGCGATAGCCGTCCCCCTCGGGGACCAGGGCGTCGACCGGTATCACCACGGCGCGAGGGTTCATGCTTGTAACGATCCGGCCGACCACTGACTCACCGATCCGCAGCGCCCTCGGAGGCACCGTAAGCCGGGCTCGCACCGCCACCCCGCGGGAAGCCGAGTCGACCGCGACACCCACGCTTGTGACAACGCCCGGGCCCAGCGCCTCACCACTCGCGCCCTCTCCGCTGGTCACGGTGGCCGTGTCTCCGCTGTGGATGCGGCTCGCTTCCGCCGGCGAGACACTGAAGACGACGTCCAACGCCATCGGATCGGCGACCTCGACCAGCGTTTCGTTCGCATCGACGGACGCGCCCAGCACCGCGCGCATTCGCGTTACGACGCCATTGAGAGGAGCGCGCAGCGTGGCTAGTTCCTGCGCGCGTCGCGCTGTCACGGCGGCCGCCTGGGCCGCTGCAAGATCCGCCGCCGCCTGTCCGCTGTCCTTCTGCGCCAGAACGCCTGCCTGGACGAGCCGGACGGCGCGCGCGTAGGCGCGCTCAGCGTTCGCCAGCGCCGCCGCGGCACTCTGCGCGACCGCATCGAACGGCGCGCGCTCGAACGCGATCAACGCGTCGCCCTTGGCGACGGACTGCCCAGGGACCACGAAGATCCGCGCCACGCGCGTCTGTCCGGGTGGCGCGAGCGCGGCAAAGCGGTCGGGCCTCGGCGTCACCGTCCCGACCGCACTGAATTCGTGCGGAAAGGGACGAACGGTCGCGACGCTCGTGGAGACGCCGAGGACGCCGGGTTCCCGCGAGACATTCTGCTCGTCGCCGGAACGTCCGCCGCTCCCGCACGCGAGAGTGACTCCGGCGAGTGCGACGCCCATCCAGGCGCGGCGCTTCACGGCGCGTCCGGAGCGGCGGTGAGCAGGTTCACGGCGCGGGCTGCCGCGTCTGCGGTCGCGAGGTCGGCGATATAGCGGGCCAGGATTTCGCGTGCGTTGCGCTGCGCCTCGAGCACGTTCGCGAGCGGCACTGCGCCTTCGCTGTACGCTTGGAGCGACATCGTCGCGACCCGGTTGGCGCTCTCGACGAGCCCCCCACTGCGCCGCAGTCGATCCCGCGCGGCGACCAGATCACGTCGCGCGCGCGCGACCGCGGCTTCGCTCTCTCGGCGCGTCAGGTCGAGCTCGGCGCGGGCCCGATCGCGCTCTGCGGCTGCCCGCAGCACGTCGCCGTGACCGAAGCTAAAAATGGGGAAGGGCAGTGAGAACCCGATGACCGGCAGCAGCTGATGCGGCGTCGCGCTCGCGGGGTCGCCGGTGTCGAAGCCGAACTGGAGGTTCGGCGCGAAGCGGCTTCGGCGCGCGAAGGCCAACGACCGCTCTGCCGAGCGCAGCGACGCCTCGGCCGCGGCGATCGGGAGCAGCACTCGACCCGCCGTCAGCACACCGTCGGGCGGCGGACGCAGTGAATCCACTAACGTGATTGTCTGCTCGTCGCCGCTCAGACCCATCTGCAGTTGTAACGCGAGAAGCGTCTCGAGCGCCGCGAGCGAGTCGTCCGCGGCGGTGTTCGCGAGCTGACCGGCATTCACCGCGGCGAGGCGGACGTCGAGCTCGCTCACGTCGCCCACGTCCCGCCGCAGCTCGGCGATCCGGAGGAGGCTGTCGGCATCGAGGGCCGTGCGTCGGGATAAGCGCGCAAGCAGCGCCGCCGCGAGGCTGCGGGTGTAGGTCGTGTCCACGTCGAACCGGATGGCAGCGCGCTCGAACGCAAAGCGATAGCGGGCCGCATCGCGCGCCGATTCCGCGGCACCGATTCGTGCTCCGCGTAGCCAAGGAAGGTCGAGAGGGAGCTCGCCGAGGGCGTGGTAGTTCGGCGTGTCCTTCGAGTAGCTCCCCGACACGGTGGGGTTGGGAAACGCGCGGGCCGCCCGGGCCGCGCCCAACGCCGCGGTCGTATCGGCGCGCGCGAGCGCCACGCGCGCGCCACGCACCAGCGCGGCGGCGACCGCATCGGCGCGCGAGACGGGTTGCTGGGCGACCAGCATGATCGGGTACAGCACCGGGGTCAGAAATGACGCGAGGCGCATGGGTCGGGAAGCTACTGTCTCTACCTTACAGCAGGCTTACGCCGCAGGAAACACGATCTCGACGCGGGTCCCCGTCGGGTCAGATGCGACGGAAATGCGGGCGCCGTGGAGATCAGCGATCCAGCGGGCGATGGGAAGACCCAGTCCCGAGCCCTCCGCGTGGCTGCGGGCGCTCTCGCCGCGATAGAAGCGCTCGAAGATCCGGGGCAGTTGGTCGGAGGGAATGCCGATGCCGCTGTCCGAGACGATGACGGACCGGGCGCCGTCGTGCGCGGTCACGTCTAATCGCACCCGGCCGCCCTCCGGGGTGTACTTGATCGCGTTGTCGAGCACAATGAGCACCAGGCGTTCGACGAGCCCCCCGTCACCGATGATCTGGGCCTCCTCGAACGACCCGACGACCAGAGCCACGCCCTTCCGCTCGGCCAACGTTCGGGCCGATGCGACCGCCTGCGACACGACGTCATCCAGGTACAGCGATCCACGCACGACCTTCCGCTCGCCCGCGTCGGCGCGTGCCAGGGTGAGCAGGTCACCCACGATTCGGCCCAGACGGTCTGCCTCCCGTTCGATCGCCTGGAAGGCGGCGGTGTCCCCCGCGGCGTCACGCGGCTGCGCCAGGGCGAGCTCCGTGCGCGTACGGAGAATCGTGACCGGCGTGCGCAGCTCGTGCGCGGCGTCTGCCATGAACCGACGCATCTGCTCCATCGAGAGCTCGACCGGAGTTGTGGATTTTCGCGCGAGCATGAATCCGCCGGCCGCGACCAGAAGCAGCGCCGCCAGCGCGGCCGCGCCGAAGATCCCGATCAGCGACGCATACTGTTCGCGGATATTCGGCCGATCGGCGACCGCCGCCGCGACGTACGTGGCGCCCGAGCGCCCGGCGAAGCGCTCGGCGTGCAGCCGCCGCTGGTGCCCCCCGTGCAGGACGTGCTGCGCGTCGACGCTTCCGTTCGTCGCCGCCGCGCGCGCGGCCTCGACAATCCAGCCGTCGGCTTGCGGTGGCGTGATCGCTCGGCCGTTGGCGTCGAACAGGTACAGCTCCCGATCGGGTATGTGGAGCTCTTCGACCGCATCCGCGGCGCCGCCGGACGCTTCCTCGAGCTCCAGCTCGTGCGTCGCGCGCTCGATCGCGGCGGTCGCCCCTGCGAGCGAGAGGTCGATGCGCCGCGATACCTGCGTCCCAATCGCCAGGAACAGTCCGGCCCCCAGGAGCAGCAGGATGAGCGTGAAGGTCGCGGCGTACCACAACGTGAGGCGAACGCGCAGCCGGCGGAGGCTCATCCCGACACACCGAGGCGATAGCCGGCGCCGCGCACCGTCCGGATCAGCTTCGGCTCGAAGCCGTCGTCGATCTTGATGCGCAACCGGCGGACCAACACCTCGAGGACGTTCGCGAAGGGGTCGTGGTTATTGTCCCACACGTGCGCCGTAATCGCCGACCGATCGACGACCTGGTCGCGGTGGCGGAGCAACAGCTCGAGCAGCGCGAATTCCTTGGCCGTGAGGTCGATCGATCGGCCCGCGCGGCTGACATGCCGGGCGCCAAGATCCACCTCGAGATCGGCGACTCGCACGGTGGTGGGAGTCAATGTCAGGGCACGGCGGCGGGCCAGTGCCTGGAGTCTTGCCACGAGCTCGCGAAACGCGAACGGCTTGGTGAGATAGTCGTCGGCACCAACTTCGAGGCCGCGCACGCGATCGTCGACGGCGTCGAGCGCGGTCAGCATCAGCACCGGCACGCCGATGTTCTGGCGGCGCAGATCCGCGCAGAGCTCGAATCCCGTGCCGCCCGGCAGTCGCACGTCGAGAATGACGACGTCGTAATCGCCGATCAGCGCCTGCTCGCGTCCCTCGGCAAATCCTGCGGCGACGGTCGGGTCGATGCGATGCTCCCGCAAGCCATCACGCAGGAGACCCGCGAGCTCAGGGTCGTCTTCCACGATCAGCACGCGCACGAGGCAAAGATAGCGCCCCCGCCCCCGGTCATTTGGGGTCGGGGCGTCCTCTCCCGTGGTAGCGCTAGTTACCGCTGACGATGCGCTTGTAGCTGTCCGGATTCCATTTCGGCCGCTCGGCGCTGTTTGCGACTTCGAGGCCGAGGTAGAAGATGAGCTGCGCCACGCGCGACTCTTTTTCCGCGTCGATCTTGTCCGGCGAATCACTCACCTGGTGGTAATCGGCGTGCGTGCCGCTGAAGAAGAACAGAATCGGCACGCCCTTCCTGGCGAAGTTGTAGTGATCGGACCGGAAGTAGAAGTTCTCCTGCGGCCAGATGTCGTCGATCGGCCGCATGTTCAGCTCGGGATGCGCCGCGCCCACGCGGTTCAGCGTCGCGCCGAGATCCGAGTGTTCCTTGCCGATCGCGACAATCGTGTCTTTCCAGTTGCGGCCGATCATGTCGATGTTGAGGTCGGCCACGATGGTGTTGATCGGGACGGCGGGATGATCCGAGAAGTACTCGCTCCCCCACAATCCCTTTTCTTCGCCGCTCACATTGAGGAAGATGATCGACCGTTTGGGCCGAGGCTGCATGCCTGCGAACGCCTCGGCAATCTCCACGACCGCCGCGGTCCCCGAGCCATCGTCATCGGCGCCATTGCAGATCGAGTCCGCCCCTTTCGCCCGGCAGCCGCCGCTGCCACGGGGCCCCGCGACACCGACGTGATCCATGTGGCCACTGAACACGACGTATTCGGTCTTGAGTGTGGGATCGCTGCCTTCGAGGATGCCGACGACGTTGGGCGCGGAATTCCGCTCCACTTGCTCGATCCGCGCGTGGACGTGCAATTGAGCGCCGTCCAACGGCTTCACCTGGAACGTCGCCGCGGACTGTGCCGCGGAGAAATCCACGCCCAGGGCAGTCCCAACAGGGACGATCGATCCGGAGCGCACGACGAGTGCAACCGGTCCACCCACCTTCCGGCTCGGGTCGCGGAGCTGTGGCCGGTTGTTTCGCGTCACGACCTGTGTCCAGATCGAGTCCGGCGCACCCGTCACAAGTACCACGCCGGCTGGTTTCCAATTCAGCACCCGCTCCCGGTCGCCGCCGCGCAACCGGCCGCTCACGAGCAAAACCATCTTGCCGGCCAGCGCGGCGGTGTCGGCCGTGGCCGCGCTCAGCGGCCCGGCGACCAATACGAGATCACCCGCGTAGTCGCCGCTCTCGAACATGTTGTCGGCAAAGACGAAATCGGTGCCGTACTTGAACGTCGCGCCGGGACCACCGTGTACGAACGCGGCGGAGCTGTCGGCGACGATCTTCACACGATCGAGCGAGTAACGCTGAATGAACGTGCCGCGATCGCCGCCGGGCTTGAGTCCGAGCCGCCGGTATTCGGCGGCGATGTACTGCGCGACCTTGTCGAGCTCGGGACTGGGCGTGTCACGGCCGCGCATCGAGTCATCGGCGATGATGCCGATGCGCCGGCGGATGTCTTCGGGAGCAATCGTATGCGCGGCGCGCTGCGCCGGGGCCTGCGCCTGCAGGAGCAGCAAGAGAGCGAGCAAGGAACCTCATATAAAAGAAAGGGGAACGAAAACTAACGCGCCCGACCGTGTGAAACTACGATCGGGCGCGTCAGGTTTCAGTCTGAACGCTCAGGGTTTGCGACGCCGGACCTCGGGTTCATCGCGCGGCTTCGGCGATTCGCGCGGCGGATCCCGGCGCGGCTCCGCGCGTGGCTGGGGTTGGCTGCGCGGCTCGTTGCGCGGCTCATTGCGCGGCTCCGCGCGTGGCTGGGGCTGGCTGCGCGGTTCGTTGCGCGGCTCCACTCGCCGGGGCTCGCTACGCGGTTCACTGCGTGGCTCGTTCCGCGGCTCGACCCGGCGTGGCTCGTCGCGACGTGGCTCCGACCGCGGCTCGACCACGCGGGGTTCGACGTGCCGTGGCTGGTCATCCTGCGCGCGGGGCTGCACGCGCGGCTGGTCGGTGGGCGGCACGATCATCGGCCGGTCAGTCGGCTTGCTATCCTGCCGGTCGGGACCGTCAGGCCGGTCGCGACGGCCGCCACCATTGCCGGGGTTGTCATTCCCGCGATTGCCGTGGTCGTCGTTGCCGCGGTTTCCGCGATCGTCATTGCCGCGATTGCCGTGATCGTTGCCATTGTTGCCATGACCATTGCCATTGTTGCCCTGCCCATTGCCATTGTTGCCACGATCATTGCCGCCGTTGTTGTGATCATCGCCCGGGCGACCGCGACGATCACGCACGTTCGGCGGCGGCACACTGCCCAGTCCGCCGATGTCCCGGCCGGTCACGCCGCGGCGCGTGTTGTCGTTGGCGGGGCGCTCGCGCTCGCGCGAGACGAAGCCCTCGCGGCTGGGACGATCGTTTCCCCAATCCTTGAAGATGAAGCGGGGCTGCGGACGGTTGGGCCGCACGAACACGACGCGGCTGCCGCCATAGTAGCGGTACGGATAGTACCAGGGGTCGTCGTACACGAACATGCGGAAGCGCACGCACGAGTTGTAGTACGGGTCCCAATACGGGTAGCTGACGTACGTGTGGCAATCGTAGCACAGGAAGCGGGGATAGTCGTAATGCTGACCGACATTGTACGAGATGACGTCGTAGTCCCAATCGACGTACCCGTCCGGCACGATCCGCCCAGCGAGATCGGTCATCGCCACGTACGGATCGCCGCGTACGCGACCATCCGCGATGACGCGATAGTCCCAGTGCTGTCCGCTTTCGATCTGGTCGTACACGAACGGATCAGCCGAAGTCACCGCAAACACGTAGCCGACGCCCGGGTAGTCGTCGATGGTAAATGCCTCGCGAGCGAGCTCATTCCCATCGACTTCCAGGTCTCGGCCGCCGCGCGCGAAGTTGTCTTCCCACGGGTCGCGAGGAAACAGCACGCGAATACGACCATCCGTATCTACGCGGAAGATCGTGACGTAGGCATCCTGGTCGAGTCGGAAATACAACCGGACCCGCTCACCGCGGGTATAAACAGCCGCATCGCCGCGGTTCGTCCACAACTCAATGCGTGGGCGGGACGAACCCGGATCCCGCACGGTGGATGTCGACAGGACAGCCAAGCTGAGCAGTGCTAGGTTTGCGAACATGGTGCCTCCCGCCCCCGGTAAGGCAGAGACTGTGCCAGCGGCATTATACGCGTAAATTATATTGTTATAATGACTTGGCTATGTTGTGATCCGCACCGCCTGTCCCATGGCAAGGACATTTCTTGACTCAGCGTCTAGACCTGCTCGATCCGGCCGAAGTCGCACGTCTCGGCGGTATCGAAATCGTCGCCGAGGGCGTGGTCGAGGGTTTCCTGGCCGGGCTCCATCGTTCGCCGTTTCGGGGGTTCTCGGTGGAGTTCACCGAACACCGCGCCTACCAGGCGGGCGATGAGCTGAAGTATCTCGACTGGCGGATCCTCGGCAGGTCTGACCGACTGTTCGTCAAGCAATTCGAAGAAGAGACGAATCTTCGCTCCATGGTCCTGGTCGACGCGAGCCGGTCGATGGCGTGGCAGGGAACGCCCGAACGCCTCACCAAGCGCGCCTACGCGGATCGCCTGGCGGCGGCGCTGGCACTGATTCTGTTGCGGCAGCGGGATGCGACCGGCCTCGTGAC
>Ga0307312_10001565_pt1 | contig 11742 bp, 10 predicted proteins | sample ER_DNA_202_FD_194489 | JGI IMG/M metagenome (GOLD analysis project Ga0307312, IMG submission 194489) | Bulk soil microbial communities from the East River watershed near Crested Butte, Colorado, United States - ER_DNA_202 | ecosystem: Environmental > Terrestrial > Soil > Floodplain | place...
AAGATACTTGGTCCGGCGGCAGCTGGAGGAAAACGGTCTCAAACCAGAACAATGCGAGTGGCAGGAAGATGCCTTTCGCCTAATCATCAATGATTACACGCATGAGGCTGGGGTTCGCGAACTCGAGAGGCAGATCGGCGCGGTCTGCCGAGCCGTGGCAGCGCAGATCGCACGGGGGAAGCGCGAACGCGTTACGATTACACCAGAACGAGTGGCCGATTTGCTTGGTCCGGCCAAGTACGTTCGTGAGACAAAACTCAAAACAAGTCAACCGGGCGTTGTCACTGGGCTGGCTTACACGCCAGCCGGCGGTGAAGTCTTGCATATCGAGGCGATGCGTTATCCCGGCAAAGGCAACGTCACACTGACCGGTCACATCGGCGAAGTAATGAAGGAATCGGTGCAGGCTGCCCTCAGCCTCGTGCGCAGCCGCGACGGCCAACTCGGCGCGAATCCAGAAGATTTTCGCAAGATCGATATCCATGTGCATGTGCCCGCCGGCGCGGTGCCAAAAGATGGACCATCGGCCGGTATCGCCATGTTCACGGCGCTCGCCTCACTTTTTAGCAACACACCGGTGCGTTCGGACATCGCCATGACTGGCGAAATCACTTTGCGCGGACTGGTTCTCCCAATCGGCGGCCTGAAAGAAAAGAGCCTCGCCGCGATGCGAGCCGGTATTTCCACCGTCATCATTCCGAAGCTCAACGAAAAAGACCTTGTCGATGTACCGGAGGAGGCGAAACAGAAAATCAAATTCATTCCGGTCGAAAATGTTGATGAAGTTCTCGCGGCCGCGCTCGACAAAGGTGGCGCTGCAATGAAGGCGTCACAAACGGACGGAAAACCGTAGCAGAAACAGTTCCCTCTCGTGGGACGCATCCCTACGAACATGATAGCGCGAGACCCACAATTGTAGCCGCGGCCGCTGAGAGAGCCGCGGCTATAGCCTCAGTGGGCTTCGGCATCGGCTCGTTGCTCGATCTCCTCCAAGCTTGGCTGGGCGGTGCGAATCCAATCGCGCGCATCACTGATTTCATTCTCGTTCACCGGGATCGCCCGCGGAATTTCTTCCGCTCTTGCTACCATCTTCCCGCCGAATTTCACGGCTTTCGCGCGTTTGATCGAGAACTTCCAATGATGCCCAAAACGGTAGAGCGCATAAAACATCGTCTTCGCTTCCACAGCGCCCACGCCACTGCAGCGCATCGCGTTGTAAAACATCCGGTCGCAATCCTGCCATGGGCGATTGTGTTGCTCGTAGGCAGCATCGTGCAGCACCGAAGCGTTCCGATATTTTCCTTCAAACGGCCCGCCCATTACCGACCACAGCGAGCGCGGGATTGACGCGCCGTCCACTGTCGACCCAGCAGACGCGATCCAGACGAGTCCGTGCGGATCGGTGTAGCGCAACTCGCTCAATAAAGTCATGGAGCGACCGTCGGGGTTCCAACGCGTCTCCGGTGTACCGCTGTAATACCCCCACGGATGCGCTAGCGCCGCGCGAGGTGTCGAACTCGGACTTCTTCCTGAACTGCATGCCGTCAAGAGAACAGCACCCAATATAACGAGAGTCCTGAATATTCCTTTCATTGTCAATCCCGCGGACCGGGCGCTGCCCTTCAACGCCCAATTACGTCTGGAACGCGATCCGGCTCCGGGATGCGGCTTGGCGGTTCTGAAGCCGAAGGCAGAATCGGTTCGCCTTCGGTTTGTTTTCGGTAGGGCTGGAGATAAAACATCATGAACACACCAATCACGACGAATAGGGAACCAATCCATTTTAGCAACCAACCCGGATCGCGCAAAATCTGCACCGTGCTTTGTGCAAGATTTTCCGGGTTCCAAGACGCCTGCGAAATTTTGTAAGTGAGTCCTGTCCAGGTCCGCCACCAAGCCCCGGGAAAACTAAACGGATTATTCATCCAACACGAACCAGTGGCAGTCTCTCCGTCGGCAGTGACGACGCGCAGCGTACTTTTAAAACTGGCAGGACTGTCGCTCCCTTCGTTGCGTTTCACTTCGAAGTCGAGCAACTCGAGTCCAACCGGTAACCCAATAACTTTCCAGCCATAAGCGATCATCGTCGCGTTAGGCGAAGTCGGTAACGTGATTTGCCAGCCGGCCGGTACCCATTGCTCAAACTTTTCGCTGTTTTGTTCGAGACGAACCCGAACGCCATCCGGCAAATCTGCGGCCATCGAAGTCTTTTCCGCCTTAATCGGAGTGAAATCGACCCATTGCTTTGCGTGCGGCATCAGCTTGTCGATCTTCAACTGCCAATCGGCCCAACCGGTCGGGAGCGGTTTGTTCATGTCGATGTTGCCGGACGATTTGCCATTCTTTCGCGACACAAGTTCGTAAGTAATCGCGCCATCGTTCGCGATGAAAAGCGTGAGATGATTTGGCGCTTCCGCGCCAACGGGCGGCATCGCGGGCGGGCCTCCGGTCGTGTTGAATTCCGTGCCAGCACCGTGTGGATTCGGAGCCGTCTCCGCAGCGGGCGCAGCTTTGCCGTGAATCGTGATGAGCACCACGGGATTGTTCGGCTGGTCGCTCAGCGAACTCGGTCTACCACCCTGAATCCGGAAATCAGGCCAGTAATTGTCGATCTTGAGTTTGAGTTCCGTTCCCTCGATCCCGACCTCGCGTCCGAGATTTTCCGCCACATCAAAGCTGGCTTCTTTGTCGCCTAGCGAAATTACGACTCGTCCTTTGTTTCCGTTCTGCGGTTGATCGAGCCGGACTTTTGCGCCTGTGCTTGCACCTTTGGCGACGCGGCCGATTTGTTCACCCGGAGCTTTGGTGAACGCGAAAATCGATTCCTCAAGCTCGATCGCTTCACTTCTGCTCGCTTGCCCCGCCGTAGACTCGCGAAGGGGGGTGCTCGATACGGAAGTCGGCGCCGCGCCGCGCTTGAATTCGATATTCGCCAGGCCCATCGAAAAATTTCCATGCTGCGGATCGTCAACCAGCAGCCAGCTTTCGAGATGCTGGTTCATCATGGCGGTCGAAATTGTGAAATGCAGCGCAGGGACGCTGCCATCAGCAACTGGTTTCGGATTCAGTTTTCCTTCCATCGCCGGCGCGTAATCGACGATCTGCAAACGTGCGCCAGACGCGAGGGTGCCAAGATAGCGCGGACGCTGCGGCGTCGGCGGATGATGCAAAAATTCCGCAGGAAATCCTTTCATGATTCCATCAACGTCATGCACGCGAAGCTGATGTTGATCGACCACCAAGCGATTGGTGGGGGCCTCGCCTTTGAAAAGCGTGATGCTTCCTTCGATCCCCGAAATTCGGCCGATGAGCGAGCCGGTCAGCAACGTAATAATACCGAGATGCGTGATCAGAAATGCGAGATGATGTTTACGCCAGGGCCAGCGTGAGAGCGCGGATGCGGTCAGATTAGCGGCGAGCAACACCAGCCAGAGATTGAACCAGGGCGCACCGTAAACGTAGGCGCGCGCTACCTTCGCGTCGAAACTCGATTCGTAAATCGTGCCGGCGATTGCGGCGATGATCAGGACCGCGAGCAAAACGACCGCGAGCTTGAGCGACGCAAAAAATTCGAAGACCGGATTGCGCTGCCAGGCCGGTTGCTCGGATGCATTGGAATTCGCCATGCGAAGATCTACATCTTCCGCGAGGATGGGCGCGCATTCAACTGGGGGTGGATCAGCCGCTCCGTCGGGCGATGCTAGATTTAATGCGGCTTTGCCGCCTGGATTAGCATCGAGCAAGGGACTGCTCGATCCACTAGGCTGCGAAATCGCGTAGTTGTTCGCCCAAATGCGAGAGACGCTTACCGCGTCCACGCCTTCCAACGCTTGCGGATCGGCTTTGCGTAGCGGTCGACGTCGATCTTTTTCAGCCGCTTAACCCCATCTTTTACCGCTTCGGCGGAGCTTTCGTATTTTGCCTTGGCTGACTTGAAGAACGGCCAAAGAAAAGGCAACGAGAGAAGGCCCCAGTTCACATTTCCGAGCGCGGACTTCACGTCGATTTCGGTCTTGTCCTCGCTAGTGGAGGCGTAGCGGATCGCCAATCCAATCGCGATTCCGATCCCGAGCGCGCCGAGGATCGTTGGCACTGGGTTTTCGCGCACGAAGTATTCCGTACGCTCGCGCGCGCGGCCTGCTTTCTCTTTGGTTCCCTCCCACGTGTCGCTCATTGCGGTAGAAAATTTACTTTGTGCTCGACGAAACTGCTCACGCCCACTCGAGCCAATTTCTCCTTCGTCCGACTGCAGCGGCGTCGGGAGCGGTTCGTCCCTCGTAAGATTGTCGTTGTTTGGATTGATCATACAAATAAATCGCAAATGGTGGCCGCCATGCGTCCCTGAATCTCTTCACATCCGCGGCTCCAGTAATTGCCGAAAATAATGTAGCTAAAACTACGCACCCGCGTATCGCGCGGGTTACGAAGGTTTTAAGTATCCCGGGAAGGCGTACGAAGAAATTGAAGACGATTTAGCGCTCGATTACGAACGGAATAGAGCGGGATCGGGACTTCCGTGGGACCACGCTCGGCATGCGGTGCAGGCGGCGTGGGCCAAAGCGAGCAGCGACATCGGGCCCCTTGAACCCGACCGCGGAATCCGCAGCGGATTTTAAACGGTCTGCCGTGGCGAGCCCCGCTACAACAAGCTCCGATACGCTTCCAATATGTCGTCGTTCATGACGACGAAAATCACCTTGTCGATCTTGTCGCTGTTCGCGAGGAACTCTCGCGTTGTCTTAACGGCAGTCTGTGCTGCTTTCGAAATCGGATAACGATAGGCTCCGCAACTGATCGCGGGAAACGCAATCGTCTTGATTCGGTTCTCAACAGCGAGCTGCAGCGAGTTGCGGTAGCAGTTTGCGAGAACCTCCCCTTCGCCACTGGTACCGCCGCTCCAAACGGGGCCAACGGTGTGAATGATGAAACGTGCGGGCAAATTATATCCGCGGGTGATTTTCGCTTCGCCTGGTCGGCAACCCCCAAGGGTTCGACATTCGACGACAAGTTGGGGCCCGGCAGCGCGATGGATCGCGCCATCGACTCCGCCGCCACCGAGCAGCGTCGTATTCGCGGCGTTCACAATTGAATCGACATCGAACTTGATGATGTCGCCGCGGACGATGCCGATCTCAGTTTCGGAATTTTTCACTTCACGGCGCGAGCCGTTCGATCAGCCAACTGCCGTCAGTCTGCCGTCTGTAACGAAAACGGTCGTGCAGGCGATTCGGGCGGCCCTGCCAGAATTCCATTGTATCGGGTTTTACTCGATAACCACCCCAGTGCGGCGGCAGGGGAATGTGATTGGCGCCAAAGCGTTCGGTCATCTCTGCCATGCGTGCATCCAGCACGCGGCGTCCATCGAGCACTTCGCTCTGGCGCGAGGCCCATGCGCCGAGTTGGCTGCCGATCGGCCTGGAATGAAAATAACCCTCCGATTCCTTACGCGAAGTTCTTTCCGCTTTCCCGCTGATGCGAATCTGTCGATCCAGTTCAATCCAATAAAATGCCAGCGCTGCGTAAGGATTGGCTTCGAGCTGCCCCCCCTTTTCGCTCTCGTAATTCGTAAAAAAAACGAAACCGTCTTGATCGAATCCTTTCAGCAACACCACGCGCACGGAGGGTTTTGCATCACGCCCAGCGGTGGCGAGACTCATCGCGTTGACATCGCGAATCTCGGCCTCAATCGCCGCAGTGAACCAGTTTGAGAATTGTTTGATCGGATCAGGATCGAGATCGCGCCGGCGGAGACCGTGCGCGGCGTGCTCGTAACGGGAAGCCGTAGGATCTCGTGGCGTCTCCATCTTAGGAACAACAACCGCGCACAATATGGCGAGGCAAGGAAATTGTCGATCCGTTCGCTACGCTCAGCGCAAGCGTTACGCGCAGGAGATGTCCGTTATGCTTCGGGCGCGATCCCAGCCGGTTCTTGATGTATTTGAGCGCTTTCGCGAGCGGGCGCCGATAATTGGCGCAGTTTCTCGATCACTTTCGGCACAATTTCGATCGCGCGATCAATTTGCGCGTCCGAATTGAAGCGACCGAAGGAGAAGCGCAGGCTGCGCCGCGCACCGTCCCCGCTCGAATTCATCGCGCGCAGCACGTGCGAGGCTTCCTGCGAACCCGTTCGGCAGGCTGAGCCGGCTGAGCAACAAATGTGATGTCGATCCAACAACATCAGCGCCGCAGGCGATTCGATTCCATCAAACAAAAAACTCGAGGTATTTGGCAGTCGCGCGGCGCTGCAGCCGTTAACGGATGCGTCCGGAACGCCTTCGAGAATCCCTTTTTCAAAACGGTCCCGCATTGCTCGAACCTGCGTTTTTTCTTCCGGCAAACATTCGGCGGCGCGTTCGGCCGCTTTTCCCAGGCCCACAATCGATGCGACATTTTCCGTTCCGCCACGACGCCCGTTTTCCTGACCGCCACCCCCGATCAACGGGCGAAAACGCGTCCGTCGATTGACATAAAGCGCGCCGACACCTTTTGGTCCATGAAATTTGTGCGCGGACAGAGAAAGGAAATTGATCGCCGTATCGCGGAGGCAGATCGGGATTTTCCCGGCTGCTTGCACGGCATCAGTGTGAAAGAGCACGCCTTTCTTGCGACATATCTGAGCGATTTTCTCGACCGGAAACAAAACGCCCGTCTCGTTGTTCGCCCACATTAGCGAAACGATCGCCGTTTCCGGGCGAATCGCCGCCTCCAATCCGGCAAAATCGACATTTCCATCCCGATCCACGCCGACAAATGTGACCTCGCAGCCCCGTTTCGCGAGATCCTGGCAAGGCCGCAAGACGGCGCTGTGTTCCACGGCGCTTGTGACCACATGTTTCCCGCGCGGCTCAAATTGCAGAGCCGAATTGATTACGGCATTGTTCGATTCCGTCCCGCAACTCGTGAACACAATTTCCGAAGCTTCACACCCGAGCAACGCGGCCAGCCGTTCACGCGCAAGATCGATAGCTTTTCGTGCTTTTGCCGCGAAGCCATAGCCGGCTGAAGGATTGGCGTACTGCTCCGTCAAAAACGGCAGCATCTCCTCGATGACAGCAGGATCGAGCTGCGTCGTCGCGTTGTTATCGAGGTAAATAAGCTCGTCCGTTGTGGTCATCATCATCAAAGTTTAGGAGCGGAGTCGCACACGGTAAAATCGCTCTTTGGCTTGCGCAGCCGCCGTGCCGAAGCTAAATCGGCGACGGCAGGGCACTCCGCAAGACATGGACGAAACCATGGCGAGAAAGCTGCATTTTGTCCATTCTGGTAATTCTGTCTAAATTGCGCCAATGACCTCGATTTGGGAATTGGCGAACCCGCAGTTGCGCGATCTTGCCGTTTACGAACCTGGAAAACCAATCGAGCAGACGGCGCGCGAACTCGATGTCGATCCAGGCGCAATCATCAAGCTGGCCTCGAATGAGAATCCGCTTGGCCCGTCGCCAAAGGCAATCAAGGCAATGCGCGCCGCGCTGCACAATGCGCAACTGTATCCCGACGGCGGCGGATTCAATCTGCGCGAATCACTCGCTGCCAGGATCGGTTTCACCCCGGAGAACATTATCTTCGGCAACGGATCAAACGAAGTGATCGAATTTCTGGGCCACGCTTTTCTACACCGCGGCGATGACGTGATTACGTCCGAGCACGCCTTTATCGCCTATAAGTTGATCGCGACTCTTTTCGGCGCGTACACGATTCAAGCCCCAAGTCCGGATTGTCAGCAAGACCTTGATGCGATGCTGGATGCGATCACGCCGAAAACGCGTCTGATTTTCATCCCCAATCCCAATAATCCAACCGGCGCTTTGATTTCGCAGCACAGGATCGACAAGTTCATGTCGCGCCTTCCGGAAAATATCATTGTTGTTTTCGACGAAGCGTATTTCGAGTTCCTCGACAATCCTCCCGACACACTCCAGTACGTTCGCGAAGGCCGGAACATCGTCGTTCTGCGCACCTTTTCGAAAATCCACGGACTCGCCGGTCTGCGCATCGGCTACGGCGTCGCGCGGACTGACTTGATAAATGTGCTTCAGAAGACGAGGCAACCATTCAACGTCAATGCCATCGCTCATGCCGGTGCGCTCGCCGCTCTCGCTGACGACGCGCATCAGCGTGAAACCAAGCGTGTTGTCGATGCCGGGCGCGCCTATCTCCAAGGACAATTTGCCGAGATGAAATTCAAGTTTGTTCCGGGCGCAGCGAACTTCGTGATGGTAAATGTCGGTCACGGCGCCGCTGCCTTTAAAGAGTTGCTCGCGAGAAAAATTATCGTACGGCCGCTCAACGGTTACAAATTACCGGAGTGGATCCGCATTTCCGTGGGAACAATGGAGCAAAACCGAAAATGCATCGCCGCGCTGAAAGAGATTCTTCCGAAAGATCAAGGGATTTGACTGCGGGAGAGCAACCGATAATTGCGGGCGAGACCATCGCAGCGATCTCGAGTCCGGCGGGTGAAGGCGCAATTGCGCTCGTCCGCATCTCCGGCGTGAATGCGATCGACGTTGCCGATAAGATTTTTCGCGGAAAAGAAAAGCCGTCGCGATTCGCATCGCATGTTCAGCATTTCGGGGAAATCGTCGATGCCTCGGAGCGATTGGTCGATCAAGTGATGCTCTCGATCCATCAGGCACCCGCCAGTTACACCGGCGAAGATTTGGTCGAGATCAGTTGTCACGGCGGGATGCTGGTAAGCGCGCACGTGCTGGAAGCTTGCCTGCGCGCGGGCGCACGCGGGGCGCGCCCGGGCGAATTCACCGAGCGCGCATTTCTCAACGGCAAAATGGATCTTACCCAGGCCGAGGCAGTGATTGACCTAATTCGTGCCAGAACGGATCTCGCGCTCCGTTCCGCTACCGAGCAGCTCGAAGGCAGGCTGGGCGAGAAGATCGGAAAGATTCGCTGCGAATTCATTTCGCTGCTCGCGCACATCAACGCGTCGATCGATTTCCCGGAGGAAGGCATCGCCCCGGACGAAGGCGAACAGCTGCTGGTCCGCCTTGATTCGGTTGGTGAGGAAATCGCCGCCCTGCTCGCTACGGCCGATCAGGGGCGCATTCTGCGTGAAGGTGTGCGGGTCGTGATTTACGGTGCGACCAACGCCGGCAAGTCGAGCTTGCTTAATCAGCTTCTCGGTTATGAACGCGTAATCGTTAGCGAAACGCACGGCACGACGCGCGATACGATCGAAGAAATGATCAACCTCCGCGGTGTGCCAATCCGCTTGCTCGATACCGCCGGCCTGCGAACGTCGACAAGCAAACTCGAGCGCGAAGGGATCGCGCGCACCGAGAAATCGCTCCAGACCGCGGACTTGCGCCTTCACATCGCGGATCGCAATGCGCCAAGACCTTCATATTTCGAGGAACGTGCCGACAATGGCAGCGAAATTGTGCTCTTGAACAAAAGCGACCTGCCTGAACACCGTGATTGGAAACAGTTTGAGGCGCTGCGTATCTCGTGCGCGACGGGAGAAGGCCTGCCGGACCTCGAAAAGGAAATTCTCGTGCGCATCACCAAACAAAACCTGAAGCCGGAAAGCACAGTTGCGATCAACACTCGTCATCGCGATTGCTTGCGCCGCGCGTTGGAATCGTGCAATCGCGCGCGAATGGCGATGCGCGATCGGCTGACGACGGAATACGTCGCGGTGGATCTGAACGAAGCAGTGCGCGCGGTCGGAGAGGTAATTGGCGCCGTGGATGTCGAACAAATTCTCGATTCCGTCTTCGGCCAATTTTGTATAGGGAAATGAAAAATGCCTACGAGCTATTCGTCAGGCCGCTTCTGTTTTCTTTGGATGCTGAGGCCGCCCACCACATAACGATCGCATTACTGCGCCGCGCTTCACATGTCGATCTTGCGCTGCGCGCGCTTGAAATTTTTCAGCCTCGACCAAAACCGAAAGCCCTTTTTGGCGTAACGTTTCCAAATCCAATCGGGCTTGCAGCGGGGCTCGATAAAAACGGCGTTGCCATGCCGGCATGGGCAGCGCTCGGCTTTGGTTTCATCGAGATCGGCACAGTGACCGCCAAACCGCAAGCGGGAAACCCCAAGCCGCGGATTTTTCGCTTCCCTGAACAACAAGCGCTGGTCAATCGGCTCGGTTTTAACAATGACGGCGCCGATGTTATAGCGGAACGGATGCACAAACTGCGCGAAAGCGGGCGATGGCCGGAGGTTCCCGTCGGGATCAACATCGGTAAATCGAAAGCGACGCCGCTTTGGGAAGCAACGGATGATTACCTCTACTCCTTCCGGCTGTTTCGTGAATTTGCTGATTACATCGCGCTGAACGTTAGCTCGCCGAACACGCCCGGCTTGCGCGAATTGCAGGAGCCGGCCGCGCTTTCGCAGTTACTTCGCGCGATTCGCGATGAAAATCGGAGAAACCCGAAGCCGGTGCTTGTGAAAATCGCGCCGGATCTTTCGTCCAATGAATTGGAAGAGCTCATGGCGACCTGCGAGCAAAATGAAATTGCGGGAATTATCGCGACGAACACGACGCTCGATCATTCATCCATTCCGCCAGCGCGCGACCAAGAGGGCGGTTTGAGCGGGGCGCCGCTACGCGAAAAATCGACAGCGCTTGTGCGAGCAATCGCCGCAAGATCGACAATTCCGGTGGTCGCTTCCGGTGGAATTTTTGACGCTGAATCCGCCCGTGAGAAATTCGACGCTGGCGCGTCCCTTCTTCAGGTTTACACCGGCTACATTTATCGTGGCCCGGGACTTCTTCGTGAGATCATCGAAAGTCTTTCGTAAGATCGAGATCGTGCGACGGTCATTCGGCGCGTCCGCGGTGATCCCGCTCGATTTTCAACGTGAAGCTTTCCCATAAAATCGGCAAGCTCGCGCAGCCGTTGACCTACCGGCGCGCATGGCGCAGAGCGCAACGCTCCATTTTTCCGCTGCCAGTTGAGCCACTGCTCGCCAGCATCGATCAGGAACGTCTACGCGAGATCCAGCAACGCTACGCGAGGTCGTCCGCGGAGTACGCCAAATACGCCGACGTCGATCGCTGGTTACGGATCAATCGCAAACGCGTGCAAGATTTGAAACTGCATCGCTCCTTGCCCAAACACGTACTCGATCTCGGCTGCGGAGGTGGATTTTTTTTGTTTATCCTGAAAAGGCTTGGTCATCCCGTCCTCGGCTTGGACATAGATCAGTTCCCGCTTTTCACCGAATTACTTGATCTTTTCGAGGTCCAGCGCGTCGTTTGGAGGATCAAAGCGCTCGAGCCGCTGCCCGATCTCGATCAAAAATTCGATTGGATCACCGCGTTCTCCATCAATTTTAATCTTCACTATCCGGCAGAGCGACTCTGGGGGCCAGTCGAATGGGATTTCTTTCTGCGCGATTTGCAGCGACATCTCGCCCCGGGCGGCAAAATCTTTTTCGGACTCAACCCCACGTTCGGCGGCCATTACCATACGCCCGAGTTGCGGAGTTTTTTTATCAACAGGGGCGCGACCGTCGAGCGGGAGCAAATTTTTTTCGGGAACGGATTACGCTTGTAGCTTACGCGGCGGTCGCAATGAACGGACGGGCGCAGCAAAGTGCTGACGCGATTCATTTGCAGGAGGTGAAATATGTTACGTTGGGCTGTAATTTTTTGGTAATCGCACTGGTGGCGGCGCTGTTTGGATTTACTGGCATCGCTGCGGCTGCGGCGGGAATCGCGAAGTTTCTCTTTTTTCTCTTCCTGGTGATTTGCCTGATTTTTTTAATCATCGG
>Ga0307312_10001566_pt1 | contig 11734 bp, 15 predicted proteins | sample ER_DNA_202_FD_194489 | JGI IMG/M metagenome (GOLD analysis project Ga0307312, IMG submission 194489) | Bulk soil microbial communities from the East River watershed near Crested Butte, Colorado, United States - ER_DNA_202 | ecosystem: Environmental > Terrestrial > Soil > Floodplain | place...
CTCGCTGAAGGGATAGAGGTTGACGCAGACGAGATCGAACGGCTCGATCTCCTCCTCCGCCAGTGTGGCGAGGTCTTCGGCGTGATCGCGGCGCGCGAGGATGGCCGCATGGATGCGCGGATGCAGTGTCTTGACGCGGCCACCGAGCATCTCGGCGACACCGGTCAGCTCCTCGACGCGATCGACGTCGATGCCGACCTCGCGCTCGAGGAAGTCAGCAGTGCCGCCGCTCGCGACTATGTCCCAACCGAGTTCCGAGAGACCACGCGCGAACTCCTCCAGCCCGGTCTTGTCGTAAACGGAGATCAGCGCGCGCACAGTTCTCGCACCACCTCGGGAAGCATTCTGTGCTCGACGGCATGGATGCGATCGAGCAACGTCGCGCGCGGCTCGACAGGGACGGGCTCCTGGCGGATCACCTCGCCGGTGTCGAGGCCATCATCGACGTAGTGCACCGTCACACCTGTCGTGTCGACGCCCGCCGTCAGCGCGTCCTCAAGGGCATGGGCCCCAGGGAACGCCGGCAGGAGCGAGGGATGGACGTTCACAACCCGGTTCGGGAACCGCTCGAGAAATGACGGCGTGAGGAGATGCATGTACCCGGCGAGCACGACGAGGTCGACACCCCGCAGGTGCAGCCAGTCGGCCATCTCGCGGTCGCGCGCGTCGCGATCGGCGTACCCGTCGAGGTCGAAGACACGCGCCGGGATCCGCGCAACGTCGGCGCGGTGCAACGCCCGCACGCCGGCTCGGTTCGACGCCACCGCTGCAATCGGTAGGGACGCCTCGATCAGGGCCTGAAGGTTCGTCCCTTCGCCGGAGACGAGCACCCCGATCAGACGAGCTCTCCGATCGTGAGCGCGCCGGGCCGCGCCTCCGGAACGACGGCGCACATGCCGATGCCCAGATTGAAGACGCGGCGGAGCTCCTCCTCGTCGACGCCGCGCTCGGCCAGCCACTCGAACACGGGAGGACGTTCCCAACTGTCCCACGCGATACGTGCTTCGACACCCTCGGGCAGCACGCGCGAAAGGTTGCCGAGGATGCCGCCCCCAGTGATGTGCGCGAGTGCCCGAACGTCCGTGTCCGCTCGGAGGTCACGCACGCCTTTCAGGTAGAGGCGGTGTGGCGCCAGCAACAGCTCGGCATCGAAGTCTCCGTCGCCCACCAGGGACCGCACGAGCGTGAAGCCGTTGGTGTGCAGGCCGTTCGACGGAAGGCCGATGACGACGTTCCCCGGCTCACAGCGGGACCCGTCGATGACGCGGTCACGGTCGACGACACCGACGCACGTGCCGGCGAAGTCGATCTCGTCCGGCTGATAGATCCCGGGAAGCTCGGCCGTCTCGCCGCCGATCAGAACGCAGCCCGCCTCCCGGCAAACCTCCGCAGCACCCTCGACGAGCTGCGCAACCTGCTCCTCGTCGATGCGGTTCGCGGCGACGTAGTCGAGCAGGAAGAGCGGATCGGCGCCGCTGCAGAGCACGTCGTTGATGCAGTGTGCCGCGAGGTCCATCCCGGCCCAGCGGAGCCGGCCGGCACGCCGTGCGAGCATCAGCTTCGACCCGACGCTGTCCATCGAGGCCGCCAAGAGGCGACGCTCGTCGAGCGGATAGAGCCCGGCGAACGTCCCAAACGCCTCCGCGCCCGTCGACTCAACGGCGGTGCGGAGGCGCTCGACGATCGACTCGGCTGTCGCGAGCGAGACGCCGGCGCCTTCGTATGTCTTGGTCTTGGGAGGAAGGGATCGGCTGGTCATTGCAGACGGGCGGCGGGCAGAGCCCGCCGCCCTGAAGTCGGCGCCGCAGCGGGCGCCTTGGACGTCTTCGCGCTCCCGGTCAAGAGAGCCCGAGTCTAGGGCAGGTGGCGGACCTACCCTACGGCGACTGCCCCATCCGCTTGCCGGCCTTGTCCACCGCCGCGAAGCCGGCGATCGGGCCCTCAGGCACGGCGCTGGTTGCGTACACATTCCCAGCCACCGGCACCTTGACCGCAACGCTCCCGTTCGGGCGCAGGAACTCGACGGCCGCAACGCCGTCGGCGGCGAAGCCCTCGATGCGGAAGAGCGAAAGATCCCGCACGTCGTGGCGTGTGCTCTCGTAGACGGAGAAGTCGAGCACGGGCTGCCCCGCCCTCGGGAACCCTCCGCGCGGACACGTGATGGCGCCGAGGTTCCCGACGTCGCTTGCAGGGCCGATGCCGAAGCACGGGGCCGCATTCGTGCGGTCGAGCCGGTACATCGCGCGATTCGCTCGCACGGCCAGAAGGCTGCCGTGGCGAATCGGGACCGACCTGATCACGACTCTGCGGATCTCGACCTGCTGCCGCCCGGTGTTCGAGAGCCTCGTCGCGTCGCGGGACGCGCTGCCCTGCGTTGCGATCACGGTTGCAGTTGCCGCGACGACGACGACGGCTCCCGCAATGATGAGTTTCGGCGAGCTCGTCATCCGATCGCCGCCGCATTCAGTTGCGAAGCCGGCCCCGAGTACCAGGCGGTCTGAGCTCTCAGCGAGCCGCTCATGGCCACGTCTGACGGCCGGACATAGACGGTGTCCGCCTTGACGGTCAAGCGTCCTCGAATGCGTTCGCGATTCTCGAACCCGTACAAGACCATGCTGGTCGTTTGGTAGTTCCAGTTGCAGCCGGGGTAACACGTCTTGGCAATCCCCGTGTTGAACCAGTAGCCGTAGTAGCTGCACACCTCGCCGCTCGAGTACCAGCAGCCGTTGTTCGTCGACGTCGACGGTCCGAGGTAGCCGTAACCCGAACAGCTCGGCCAGCACCAACCCGCTGAAGCAGTCGCGGGCCGTCCGAGCGCAACAACGACGGCAGCACATGCGAGCGCGATCACGAAGAACACGATTCGTCTCATGAAGACGAGAATGCAGTCGCGACTGCGCGCCGTCAATTCGCAGTTTTGGACAGTGTTCGGTGCGGCGCGCGCCTAAACGAACAGCTCGGCATTCAATTGAGGCCGTCCCTGCGGGCCGCCGGGCACGAAGCGGACGATCGTCTCGCCGACGATCACGGTGTCCTCCGTGTACGGCGCCGCCAGCAGCTCGCCGAGCGTCGCGGCCTTCAGCTCCGGATCGTCAGCGCGGAGGTGCAGCTCCGCGAGCTGCAGCTCGGATGAGCTCGCGAGGAGGTCGTCGAGCCAGTCGCGCGGTGGGTGGAGCTCCAGCCGGTAGCCGGCATTCGTCGAGACGAATGTGCGCCGTCCGCCGTGCTCCTGCACGCGCAGCTCGCGCATCTCAGCACGCGCCAGGGTCGCGACGAAGTCGTCCTCGTCGAGCGCGAACCCGAGGTGATCGACCCGTGGCAGCTCCCACTGGCCCGGCTGGACGACGACGTTCACCGCGCCCCGCTCGAGCTCGGTAAGGCGCAGCTTGAAGCCCACGCCGTCGAGGTCATCCCAGCCGTAGCCTGCCTCGAAGGACGTCGTCTCCTCGCCGATCCGGCCGTGGCGTGCGATGAGCGTGAAGCCGAGCTTGCCGATGTACCGCGCCTCGACCTCGCGCACCTTGCTCGTGACGAGGTGGTAATGAAAGAGATGCACCCGGACATGATCGCTCACCTGCTGCCCAACACGAGCTGGACGCTCGACCCCCTCCAGATCGGGCCAACGCTGGTCGTGGCTGCCCTGTACGCGCGCCGCGTGCTCACGCTGCGCGATCGCGGGACGCCTGTGCCCGGGTGGCGGATCGCGCTCTTCGCGACGGGCATCGTCACGCTGCTCGTTGCTCTCGTTTCGCCCGTGCACGCGCTCGGCGAGCGCATGTTTTCGTTCCACATGCTCCAGCACGTCCTGCTCGGCGACCTCGCGCCGCTCGCGCTGCTCGCCGGCTTGACAGGCCCGATCCTGCGACCCGCACTTGCGTGGCTCCACAAGCTCCGCTTCCTCGCTCATCCCTTCGTCGCCTTGCCGCTGTGGGCGGTCAACCTCTACGTCTGGCACCTGCCGTTCCTGTACGACGCGGCGGTGCGGCACGACTCGGTGCACGCGCTCGAACACCTCTGCTTCTTCACCGGCGGGATGATCATGTGGCTCCCCGTCCTCGAGACGCTGCCGGCGCCGGAGTGGTTCGGCACCGGCGCGAAGCTCGGCTATATCGCCGCCGTGCGTGTCGTGGAGACGGTCCTCGGAAACGTCTTCTTCTGGTCCGGCAATGTCTTCTACGACGTCTATGAGCACCAGAAGCGGCTCTGGGGGCTCTCAGCGCTGGCGGATCAGGGGCTGGCAGGGGCGGTGATGATGATCGAGGGCTCGATCGTGACCCTCGTCGCACTCGCCTGGCTCTTCCTGCGCATGGCGAGCGAGGGCGAGCTGCGACAGCAATTGCTCGAGCGCGGGCTGGATCCCCGCACGGTGAGACGAGCCGTCCGGTACGGCCGCGCGGACTCGCTTCGCGAGTTCGCACGCGTGGAGGGGGTGAGGGGGGAACCGGGAGGTTCCCCTGTCCTTCCTCCGCACGGGCCGCCGTGACATGCGCGCGGCGGGCCGTGCGGCGTGCACCCTCGAGAAGGGGGCAACACGGGGGAAACAGGGTTTCCCCCGGGGAGCGAGCGCTGCGAGCGACCGGGCAGAGGAACTCAGCCGCTCGCGCTGAATCCCTGAAGCCCAGCCGTGCGCTCAACGGGCGTCCATCACGTCGATCTTGTCGTCTCCTCGATCGAGCGCAGCCTGGCCTTCTACTCGGAGCTCCTCGGCCCGCTCGGCTTCCATCGGGTCAGCGAGGTCGAAGGCGAGCGCGGTGAGTCGATCTGGTACCTGAGCGGACCGGGGACGTCGGTCGGCCTGCGCGAGTCGCAGTCCGAGTCCGGTGACTACGACCGTTATCGCATTGGGTTGCACCACCTCGCGTTCGAGGCCGTATCACGCAGCGACGTTGACGAACGCGCAGCATGGTTGCGCGCGCAGGACGTCGAGCTCGAGAGCGAGCCGCAGGAATACACGTACATCCCGGGGTATTACGCAGTGTTCTTTTACGATCCCGACGGTCTCAAGCTGGAGATCGTCCACGTGCCTGGCCTCACTGCGGCCTAGCGAAAGGAGAAGCATGTCCACCACACCTCCCGAGCAACCCCCGGCCGGCGGCTACGACCGCCCCGGCGCAGGGCCGAACGTGAACTTCAACCTGAACGCGCTGATGCCCACACCGGGGAATGCCGAACTGGTCGTCTACATTCTCGCGACGATCCTGATCGCGATCATCGCCCTGGCGGCCGATCAGGTCGACTCGGGCGCGTTCGTGGTCTCGTTCACCGCGCTCAGCTTCGCGTACCTGCTCTCGCGCGGGATCGCGAAAGCATCGCGCGTCCTGGAGCGCTAGACCGCCTCGAACTGCAGCTTCCGTGCCTCGCGCGGGACCGCCGTCGGGTAGTCCCGCGTGAGGCACGCACGGCAGAACTGCGACGCAGGCCGCCGCGTCGACGCCTGAAGGCCCTCGAGCGACAGGTAGGCGAGGGACGTGGCGCCGATGTGCTCGCGCACCTCCTCGACCGTCTTGTTCGCCGCGATCAACTCGTCGGGATCGGCGAAGTCGATGCCGTAGAAGCACTGCCCGATAACCGGCGGTGACGAGATCCGCAGGTGGACCTCGGCAGCGCCCGCGTCGAAGAGCATCTGCACGATCTGACGCGTCGTGTTACCGCGGACGATCGAGTCGTCGACCACGACCACGCGCTTGCCGGCGACCTCGGCGAGCGGGTTGAACTTCAGCTTGATCCCCTGCTCGCGCAGACCCTGGTCGGGCTGGATGAACGTCCGTCCCACGTAACGGTTCTTGATCAAGCCCTCGCTGAAGGGAACGTTGAGCGCGCGCGAGAAACCGATCGCGGCAGGAGTGCCGGAGTCGGGGATGGGGAGGACGAGGTCGGCCTCGACCGGTGACTCCTCTGCGAGCCGCTCTCCCATCCGGACGCGCGCGCCGTGCACCTCGACGCCCGACAGTCGCGAATCGGGTCGCGCAAGGTAGAAGAGCTCGAAGATGCACAGCGCTCCGTCGCCGTCGAGGGGCATGACCTGGCGCGTCTCGACGCCCTCGTCGATCACGAGCAGCTCGCCGGGTCTGACTTCCCGTTCGAACTCGGCGCCGACGAGGTCGAGTGCGCAGGTCTCGGACGCCACGACCCAGTCGCCGTCGAGGCGGCCGAGGCAGAGCGGGCGCATCCCGCGGGGATCGCGGAACGCGACCAGCTTGCCCTCGCTCAGCGCAACGACGGAGAACGCGCCGTCGAGCTTGCACATCGTCTCCGCGATCGCATCCGCAAGCGGCGCCGGATTGCTCGCGATCAGCGCCGCGATCACCTCGGTGTCGGCGGTCGTCGCGAGGCTGTGTCCGTCCGCAGCGAGCTCGTCGCGCAGTTCGGCGGCGTTCGTCAGGTTCCCGTTGTGCCCGAGCGCGATCGTGCGGGCGCTGCCGTGTTGGACGAGGGGCTGCGCATTCCACCACTGCGACGAGCCCGTGGTCGAGTAGCGCGTGTGGCCGATGGCGAGCTCGCCCCGGAGGCCCCGCAGCTTCTGCTCGTCGAAGACCTGCGTGACGAGCCCCATGTCTCGGAGTGTGGTCAGTCGCCCGCCGTCCGAGACTGCGATCCCGGCGGATTCCTGGCCGCGGTGCTGCAGGGCGAAGAGGCCGAAGTAGGTCAGGCGCGCGACGTCACGTTCCGGAGAGCGGACGCCGAAAAGGCCGCACATCAGCCGACGGTCCCGATGCGCTGCAGGCCTTTGCGCCCGAGCCGCTCCACGTTCTCCGGCGTGCAGGCCAGTAGCACTTGCCCGCCCAGCGCCGCCGGCGGCAGCTCGACCTGGGCCTCGACGCCGCTGTAGTCCGCGGCCTCGCGGAGCGCCTGCGGGAGCCCGCCGTCGGAGACGTCGTGGGCGAGCGTCAGCACAGGAGCAGCCTTCCAGACATAGCGGACGAGCGCTGCCTCGGCTGTGAGATCGAGGTCGCCCGGAGCCGTCGCCAGGAGGACGATGTCGCCGGGCTGCCAGCGGTCGGGCACGAAGCGAACGTCGCGGACGAGGCCGACGCAGCCGGCGACCGGTGTCGGCGGGATCGAGCGGCCGTCGGTGTCGTTGTACAGCGAGACGTTGCCCGAGACGACGGGGATGCCGAGGGCCTCGGCGGCCGCGGCGAGCCCCTCGATCGCCTGCTCGAGCTCCCAGCCGATCTCCGCCTTCTCAGGGTTGCCGAAGTTGAGGCAGTCCGTCAGCGCGAGTGGCTCGCCGCCGGCGCAGGCGACATTGCGGGCGGCACCGAGCACGGCGAGGACCCCGGCGCGAAACGGATCGCGCTCGCCCGGCGGCGGGCCTTGCAGCGAGACGGCGAGGCCCCGCAAAGACGGGCGCAGGCGCAGGACAGCTCCGTCGAGGCCCGGCCGGCGCACGGTGCGCGAGCCGACGAGCTGGTCGTACTGCTCGTACACCCAGGCCTTCGAGCCGGCGTTCTGCGGCGACGGCTGCACGAACTCGAGTGAGTGTGGCTCATGTTCGACCTCGTAGCGCGGGCACTCGTCGGTGAGGAAGTGCGCGGGGATCGCTCCGACCGCTTCGCCGTCGAACAGCGCGCGCAGCTCTCCCGTGTCAGTGACGTCGCCGATCGGCGTGCACGGCAGCTCCCACTGCGCGCACACGCGCTGCACCGCCGCGAGCATCTGCGGCCGCACGACGGCCACCATGCGCTCCTGGGACTCGGAGATCATGATCTCCCACGGTTCCATTTCCGCCTCGCGGAGCGGCACACGGTCGAGGTGGACGTCGATGCCGGCGCCGTCGCGTGCCATCTCGGCGAGCGAGGATGCCAGCCCGGCGGCGCCGCAATCCTGAAGTGATTCGACCAGGCCGCCCTCGACCAGCTCGAGCGAGGCCTCGATCAGCTTCTTGCCGGTGAAGGGATCGCCGACCTGCACCGAGGGGCGCTTGTCCGGATCGTCCTCGCCCAGTTCGGCGCTGGCGAGCACCGATGCGCCGCCGATCCCGTCGCGGCCCGTCGTCGCGCCGAAGAGGACCACGTGCGCGCCGATCGCAGTCGCGCGCGCGCGCGTGACCCGATCGGCGGGGAGCAGTCCGATACACATCGCATTGACGAGGCAGTTGCCGCGGTAGGCCTCGTCGAAGACCGCTTCGCCGCCGACCGTCGCGACGCCGACCGAGTTGCCGTAGTGGCCGATTCCAGCCACCGCACGGCGGAAGTGGTGGTCCGGCTCGGCGAAGCGCAGCCCGTCGAGGAGGGCGATCGGCCGCGCGCCCATCGCGACGATGTCGCGCAGGATCCCTCCGACGCCGGTGGCGGCGCCCTGGAACGGCTCCACCGCGGACGGGTGGTTGTGTGATTCGACCTTGAAGGCGACGGCTTCGCCCTCGCCGAGGTCGATCACGCCGGCGTTCTCACCCGGGCCTTGCAGGACGCGCTCCCCCTGCGAAGGCAGCCGCTTCAGCAGGAGCGCCGAGTGCTTGTAGCCGCAGTGTTCCGACCAGAGCAGGGAGAAGACGGCGAGCTCGAAGTGGTTCGGGTCGCGCGCGAGCAGCTCCCGGATGCGGTCGAGCTCCTCGTCCGTCAGGCCCAGGGCGCGGTGTAGCGGCTGTTCCGGCGCGACCTGCGTCAAGGGCTCGAGTCTAGCCGGGAGGGCAGACAGGGCCCCGGTACGGTTCCGAGGCCGTGAGTCGCCGTCCGTTGCCCATGCTGCTCGCCCTCGCGGCGATCTGGGGCTCGTCCTTCATGTTCATCAAGGTTGCGGTGCGGGAGCTGACGCCGGGTGAGGTCGTCTTCGGGCGCGTGCTGGTCGGAACGCTGGCGCTGCTGCCCGCTGTTCCGTTCCTGCTCGGATGGAAGCCGACATACGCGGCGCTGCGTCGGTTCTGGTTCCCGCTCCTCCTGATCGGCGTCTTCAACGCCGCACTGCCGTTCTGGCTGCTCGCCTGGAGCGAGCAGAAGCTCGACTCCGGTCTCGCGGCGGTGCTTCAGGCGTCGATGCCCCTCTTCACCGCGCTGGTCGTGTACCGCTACAGCCACAGCGACCGTGTGACCGGCCTGCGTTTCGTCGGTGTCGTCGTCGGGTTCCTCGGCGTGCTGCTGCTCGTCGGTGCCCAGCCGCGCGGCGACGTCCTGTCGGCCCTCGCCGTGCTCTTGACGGCCTTCCTCTACGCAGCCTCCTCTGTCTACGCGGGTGTCCGCCTCCGCGAGGCACCGGCCCTTGTTACGTCACTCGGGTCGCTTGCCTTCGCGACGCTGGCGTCGCTGCCGCTCGGGCTTGCGCAGCTGCCGGGCGAGGTGCCGAGCTGGAAGGCGATCGCCTCTGTGGTCGCACTCGGGGCCGTCGGCCTGTCCGTCGCGTACCTCCTCTACTTCACGCTGATCGCGGGATCGGGCGCGCCGTACGCGGCGCTCGTCACCTATCTCGTTCCGGCGCTCGCGCTGGTCTACGGCGCGGTCTTTCTGGACGAGCCGGTGACGGCCTCTGCGCTCGGTGGCCTCGCGTTGATCCTCGTGGGGGTCGCGCTCGGCACCGGCACGTTGCGCTTGACCGCCCGCGCGCCGCTCGAGGACACTTGAGCGGTGAGCGAGCTGCTGCACGAGCACGTCGAGCACTTCAACGCCGGCGTGCGCACCGGCGACTGGGACCCGATGCTCGCGGGCTTCGAGGATGCCGCCGAGATGGAGTTCCGCGGCATACCCGTCGGGCCGTTCGTTGGCAAGGAGGCGATCGCTGCGGCGTATCGCGAGCAGCCGCCCGACGACGAGATGCGTGTGCTGGACGAGCGTGAGGCCGACGGACGTGTCGAGGCGCGGTACGCCTGGCTCGCGGAGCCGGACGTGGCGGCGGGCGAGATGTTCCTGACGCCGGCGAACGGCTCGATCCGCAAGCTCGTCGTGACGTTCGACCGCGGAGTCGTCTGGGCCTGAGCCCTTAGGATCCGAGCATGGCCGAATACCTGCACACGATGGTCCGGATCACAGACCCGGCCAAGAGCCGGGCGTTCTACGAAGCCCTCGGGTTCACGTTCAGCCGGGACATGGACATCGTCCGCAACGGCGAGCTCGAGGCCACGAACTACTTCTTCTCGCTCGGAGATCACGAGAACGTCTTGGAGCTCACCTTCAACCACGACGGGCGCACGTACGAGCTGGGTGACGCGTACGGACACATCGCCATCTCCGTGGACGATCTCGACGACACGCTGCGCAACCTCAAGGAGCAGGGGATCGAGCCGGAACGCGAGCCGTACCAGGTGCGTGAAGGGGGCTCATGGCTGACGTTCGTCCGCGACCCGGATCAGTACCGCATCGAACTGATCGGCCGCTCGGCCGGTTAGTCACACTCTCGACACACTTCCGTGACGGACGCGCGACGGTTTCCTCGCTACGTTGCCTGCTATGGCGACAAAGGCATCAAGACCGAAGACGACTGCGACGCCATGGGGTGCGGCGCACGCGGTCGAACAGCTGACGCTCCAGCAACGCGCAGGCGACAAGCGGTTCGCGTCGCTCGTCCAGTTGCTGGAGACGGAGAAGGGCGAGCGGCTCGTCCGCTTCGCGTACACGACCGACGGCTCGACGCGGCGCGGCCCGGTGACGCTGAGAGCGCGCGACCTCGAGCGTCTGCGCGCCGCGCTGGCCGAGCATCCAGGGTTGGCGGAGGCTCTGCTGGGAGGCGGTGCCTAGGAGGGATTGGCGAAAGGCGTTCGCCCACCACGAAGCACGGTTGACGACAATCGCCGACCAGCTTTGGAGGAGCGCGCGGGCTGTGCCCGCGCGCGTTCCGCGCGAAGCGCCGTAGCCAGAAACCCAAAGCGAAAGCGAAGCTTTCGCTTGGCGACTAGACGGCAGCCAGCGTGTGCTCGCGGGCGGATTCCACGAGCGACGAGAGAATGAGTGCGCCGTCGGCTGAGCCGAGCAGCGAATCGACGGCGTGCTCGGGATGCGGCATCAGGCCCATGACGTTCCCGCGCTCGTTCACGACGCCCGCCACGTCATTCCGAGAACCGTTGACCGGCTCCGTGTAACGCAGGACGATCTGTCTCCGCGCTTCGAGCTCCCCGTACAAGTCGTCGTCGGCGTACCAGTTCCCTTCGCCGTGCTTGACGGGAATCGTGAGGACTCGTCCGTCCTCGCAACGCGTCGTGAACGGGGTGTCCGTGCGCTCGACGACGAGCTGAACGTCGCGGCAGACGAACGACAGCGACTCGTTGCGGCGCAGAACTCCCGGGAGCAGCCCGGCCTCGCACAGGATCTGGAAGCCGTTGCAGATGCCGAGCACGAGGCCGCCCGCCGCGGCGAACTCGACGACCGCCTCCATCGCGGGCGCGAAGCGGGCGATCGCTCCGCAGCGAAGGTAGTCGCCGTACGAGAAGCCCCCCGGAAGGACGACGGCGTCGAGATCGGGCAGCTTCGTCTCCGTATGCCAGACGAAGACCGCGTCCGCGTCGAGCGCGGCGAGAGCCCAGAGGGCGTCGCGGTCGTCGCAGGCGCCGGGGAACCGGAGCACGCCGATCCGCGGCTGCGGGCTCGTCACGGCTGCGGCTCCGTGACCTCGATCTCGTAGCTCTCGATCAGCGGGTTGGCCAGCAGCTGCTCGCACATCCGCTCGACTTCGGCGCGTGCCGCGATCGCATCGGTCGCCTCGACGTCGAGATCGACAACGCGCCCGATCCGCGCCTCGTCGACGGCGAAGCCGAGCTGCCTCAGCGACGACTCGACCGCCTGGCCCTGGGGATCGAGGATGCCGTGCTTCG
>Ga0307312_10001569_pt1 | contig 11721 bp, 10 predicted proteins | sample ER_DNA_202_FD_194489 | JGI IMG/M metagenome (GOLD analysis project Ga0307312, IMG submission 194489) | Bulk soil microbial communities from the East River watershed near Crested Butte, Colorado, United States - ER_DNA_202 | ecosystem: Environmental > Terrestrial > Soil > Floodplain | place...
CCAAGATGAGCGAAGCCAAAGGTGGCGGCTCCCTGACTGCCCTGCCGGTCATCGAGACCCAGGCCAACGACGTGTCTGCCTTCATCCCGACCAACGTGATCTCCATTACGGACGGGCAGATCTACCTGCAATCGGACCTGTTCAACGCGGGCCAGCGGCCGGCTCTCAATGTGGGTATCAGCGTGTCGCGCGTCGGTGGTGACGCGCAGACCAAGGCCATGAGACAGGTCGCGGGCCAGCTGCGACTCGACCTTGCCCAATACCGCGAGCTCGCAGCGTTTGCCCAGTTTGCATCTGACCTGGACACCGCCACGCGCAACCAGCTCGAGCGTGGCGCCCGGCTCACCGAGCTGCTGAAGCAGGACAAGTACGAGCCGGTGCCGTTGGGCGAGCAGGTCGCCGCGATCTATGCAGGCACCCAGGGTTTTCTTGACAAGGTGCCAACCGCCAAGGTCAGGGAGTGGGAGGCGGGATTCACGCGCTTCCTGAAGAGCGAGCGGCCGGCTGTACTGGCGGAGATCGAGAAGAAGAAAGCGCTGGACGATGGCCTCTTCGAACGCTTGAAGGCTGCGATCTCGACTTTCAACCACCAGTTCGGCGTCGAGGGTTACTCGGACGTTGCGGACCCCGCGGGAGGCACCTCCGAATCCCCGTCCAAGCCCTCAAAGGGTGAAGGGAAGAAGCCTGCGCCGAAGGCTGAATCCGCTGCACCTAAGGGTCAAGCGCCCGCAGCGAAAGCCGAGCCGAAGGCGCCGGCGCCCGCAAAAACCGAAAAGGCCCAGCGGTCGGCGAAAGCCGAGCCTGCGGAGAGGCCGTCTCAGCTCAACGAGATCCGAGCCGCGATCGCCGATTCCCCCAAGAAGGGCACGGCCAGCGCAGAGGTACCCTCCCAACCGGCTCCCGAGATGCCATCGCAGCCGGCCGCTCCAGAGTTCACTCCGCCCGCCCCTGAGACGCCTGCCGAACCCGCTCCGGAACTACCTGATGAGCCGGCTGCGCCTGAGGTGCCGGATAAGCCGGCGGCTCCGGAGGTGAACCCAAACCCGCCCCCGAAACCAGGCCCGAGGAAGAAAAAGAACTAAGTGCCAGCCTTCAGGGACATCGTCAGGCGCATCGACTCGATCAAGAACACGCAGAAGATCACCAAGGCGATGCAGGTGGTCGCTGCGACGCGATTGAGGCGTGCTCAGGCGGCTGTGCAGGCAACCCGCCCGTACGCAGAGAAGATGCTTGAGGTGCTTCAGACAGCAGGCGAGCGGGCCACCGAGTACAAGCACCCGTTCCTCGTCCGCCGTGAGGGCAAGCGCGCTGTGATGATCCTCGTGACCACTGACAAGGGCCTGTGCGGGGCGATCAATGTCAACAACATCCGCGCTGCGACGCGCTACATGAACGAGCACTATCCCGACCAGCAGCGGTACGTGACGCTTGGGCGCAAGGGTCGCGACTTCTTGCTTCGCTATCGCAGGCAGGTGATCGCCGATGTGGTCGGGATCTCCGACCGGCCTGGCATCAACGAGGTTCTGCCAGGGGTCGCGGTGGCGCTAGAGGAGTACACCAAAGGAACCACCGACGCCGTCCTTCTCTGCTATGCGAAGTGGGTCTCGACCATGAAGCAGGAGTCCACTGTCCAGGTCCTCATTCCCGCCGAGATCCCGCAACGCGCAAAGGGTGAAGGCGGGCCGAGGTCGGATTACATCTACGAGCCAGACCCGGAGTCCGTGCTTGACGCGCTGTTGCCGCGTTATGTGGAAACGCAGGTTTTCCAGGCGGTGCTCGAGAACAAGGCGAGCGAGTACTCCGCGAAGATGATTGCGATGCAGAACGCAACCAATGCCGCCGGCGATCTGATCGACGTGCTGACGCTGTTCGCAAACAAGGTGCGCCAGGCGGGCATCACCACCGAGCTGATGGAGATCGTCAGCGGTGCCGAAGCCATGCGGGCATCGAGCTGATGAGAGGGGGAGCTAGCGATGGCTGAGACCAAGCAGAAGACGCAGAAGAAGACGGAGCGCGGTGTCAAGAGCGGGCACGTCAGCCAGGTGATCGGCGCTGTTGTCGACGTCCAGTTCCCGCCGGGAGAGCAGCCCGAGCTGTATGAGGCGCTCGAGGTCAAGACCCAGGACGGCAGAGTGGTGGTGCTCGAGGTCGAAGGCGCGATCGGCGACAACGTCGTCAGGTGCATCGCCATGGACGCCACAGACGGCTTCCGCCGCGGAGACGAGGTCGTCGCCACCGGCAAGGCGATCTCGGTGCCCGTCGGGGTCGAGACGCTTGGACGCATGTTCAACGTGATCGGAACGCCGATCGATGACGAGCCGGCCCCCGAAGGCGTGACTCGCTGGCCGATCCACCGCCTCGCGCCACCGGTTTCCGAGCAGCAGGCCAAGGTAGAGATCCTCCAGACGGGGATCAAGGTCATCGACCTCATCTGCACCTTCGCGAAGGGTTCCAAGATCGGGTTGTTCGGCGGAGCCGGCACCGGCAAGACGGTCATCGTGCAGGAGCTCATCCGCAACATCGCGTACGAGCACAAGGGACGTTCGGTGTTCGCAGGTGTGGGGGAGAGGACGCGCGAAGGCAACGACATGTATCACGAGATGCAGGACGCCGGCGTGCTGCCGCAGACGGCTCTGGTGTTCGGCCAGATGAACGAGCCGCCGGGCGCCCGCGCGCGAGTCGGACTCACCGGCCTCACCATGGCGGAGTACTTCCGAGACGAGGAGGGAGCCGACGTGCTTCTCTTCGTCGACAACATCTTCAGGTACCTGCTCGCGGGGTCCGAGGTGTCAGCTCTGCTGGGACGCATGCCTTCTGCCGTCGGATACCAGCCCACGCTGGCCACGGAGATGGGCGAGCTGCAGGAACGCATCACGTCAACTAACAAGGGATCGATCACGTCGGTGCAGGCCGTCTACGTGCCGGCCGACGACTACACCGACCCCGCCATCCAGACGGTGTTCGCCCACCTCGGCGCGACTGTGCGCCTGGAGCGATCGCTGGTTGAGATCGGGATCTACCCTGCCATCGATCCGCTCGGTTCATCGAGCCGGTTCGTGGAGGCGTCGATCGTGGGACAAGACCACTACGACGCGGCGCAGGGCGTCAAGAAGATCATGCAGAGATATCGCGACCTACAGGACATCATCGCCATCCTCGGCATGGAGGAGCTGTCCGAAGACGACAAGCAGGCGGTGTCGCGCGCACGAAAGATCCAGAGGTTCCTGTCGCAGCCGTTCTTCGTCGCCCAGCGCTTCACGGGACGCGAAGGCAAGTCGGTGCCCATCCCTGAGACGGTCCGCGGATTCAAGGAGATTCTCGAGGGCAAGCACGACGATCTTCCGGAACAGGCCTTCTACATGGTCGGCACCATCGACGAGGCTCGCGAGCAGGGCGAAGCAATGAAGAAGAAAGGCAACTCGTAGGGATGCCGATTCCCTTGCGCGTGGTCAGCGTCGAGCGCAGCCTCTTCGAGGGCGATGTCGACTTTATAGTCGCCAACGGGGCCGATGGGGAGCTGGGCATCCTGCCTCGCCACGCTGCGCTGATGACCTCGCTCAAGCCCGGGCCGCTGAAGATCACCCAGGGAGACAAGGAGACTCTTCTCTTTGTGGGCGGCGGCTTCCTCGAGGTGCTGCCCGACCGCGTGACGGTGCTCGCGGACACTGCGGAGCGGGCTGACGAGATTTCGATCGAGAAGGCCGAAGAGGCGCGCAAGCGTGCGCAGGAGAAGCTCGCGGGCACCCTGTCCACCGCGGAGGAAACCGAGTTTCAGCAGGCGCTCGCCATGGCGGAGGCACGCCTCAGGCTCGCTCGCGCGCGGCGGGGCTGACCTGGGTTCGATGAAGACCCCGACCCCCCGGCAGGACCACGTGCTGCGCATCACCGGAGGCGCTCAGCTCGCCGGCGACATCTGCGTGGGCGGCTCCAAGAATGCTGCGCTGCCCGAGATGGCCGCCGCGCTGCTGACCGCCGAGCCAGTTCGGCTCAACAACGTGCCCAGGGTGACTGACACGGCTCTGATGGGCGAGATCCTCTCGGGGCTTGGCGGCAGGGTCGAGGGCGAGGGCTCGCTCATCCTGAAAATGGGCCGCGCGCAGGAAACCCACGTTCCTGACGACCTCGGCCGCCGCATGCGCGCCACGATCGTGCTGCTCGGCGCGCTTCTCGGCCGTTTCGGGAAAGCACGAGTTCCGCGCCCGGGCGGGGATGACATCGGCGCGAGGCGCTTCGAGCAGCACCTGCGTGGGCTGCGCCAGATGGGCGCGGAGATCGAGGAGACCGCAACCGAGATCGTCGCCGAGGTTGACCGGCTTCGCGGGCAGCGCATAGTGTTCGACCTGCCGACGGTCACCGGCACCGAAAACATTCTTCTTGCAGCGGTCCTCGCCGAAGGCAGGACTGAGATCTTCAACGCCGCGCGCGAGCCTCACGTGCAGGACCTGTGCAGGCTGCTCGGCAAGATGGGCGCGCGCATCGAGGGCATCGGTACCGAGCGCCTGGTGGTGGAAGGCGTGCGCGATCTGGGCGGCGCGGAGCACACGGTCATCCCCGATTACCTCGAGGCGGGTACGTACGCGATCGCGGTGGCTGCCGCCGGCGGCGAGCTCCGACTCGACTGCAGCAGGCCTGAAGATCTGAACCTCGTGCTGCTCAAGCTGGAGATGGCAGGCGCGCACGTTGAGGTGGGGGATGGGTGGTTTCGTGTCGGCCGGCGGCCTCGGACCCGGCTCAAGCCGATCGATATGTCGACCTGGACCTTCCCGGGCTTTCCCACCGACCTGCAGGCGCAGTACATGGCGATGATGACCCAGGCCGATGGCGAGACCGTGATCTCCGAATACGTCCACGAAAACCGTTTTCAACACGTGAACCAGCTGGCGAAGATGGGGGCTGGGATAACTGTCGAAGGACGTCTGCACGCTGTGGTGCACGGCCCATGCCGGCTGCATGGCACCGACCTTGCAATCCCTGACATTCGGTCCGGGGCTGCGCTGGTGATCGCCTCGCTGTGCGCTGAGGGGGAAAGTGTGCTCCGCAATGCCTGGCACATCGATCGGGGCTACGAGGATCTGCCCTCGAAGCTGGCCTCGGTCGGGGCATTGATCACCAGCGAGACAGTCGACCTGGACGCTGGCCGCCCCGAACGGACTTACGAGTAACGCTCGGCCTGCATCTCGCCGTCGACGGGTCCGGACTGGTGCGGCCGCGTGCCGGAGTCGGCGTCTATACGAGAGAGATCCTGCACGCGATGAGCGTCGACCGACCTGACTGCCGGTTCACGGTATACCTCCCGTCAGGTGTGACCGCTCCCGCCTCGGAGCGCGGGATCAGCTACCGGCCGCTGCCTGGTCTGCCCTTCCTCGGCCGCCACGTCCAATGGCCGGCTCGAATCCGGCGCCTCACACCACATGCGTACTTCGGGCCGGCCGGTTCGCTCCCGCTGCGCAGCGTCGGCTGCCCGACGGTGATCACCATCCACGATCTCGCGATCTATAGAAACCCCGATTGGTTCCCCGGCCGCCAGCCCCTGAGCACGCGGCTGGTGGTTCCCAGATCGCTCGATCGCGCTGACGTGGTGATCGCCGTCTCGAACAACACCGCACAGGACATCGAGGATCTTTTCGATGTGCCTGCATCTCGGATCGATGTGGTGCCTCACGGCGTGTCATCACGGTTCAGGCCGATGAGTGGCGAGGACCTCGCCATCGCGCGTGCCAAGCTCAAGCTGCCCGAGCGCTTCATCCTCTTCGTGGGCACCATCGAGCCACGTAAGAATCTCGCCACTCTGCTCGAGGCCTGGGCGATGATGCGCGATAGGCCGGACCTGGTGATCGTCGGCGGCTGGGGCTGGCGTTACGAGGCGATCAAGGAACAGATGTCTCGACTGGGCGATCGGGTGCATCACATCGACGGCCTCGACCCGGCCGACCTGCCAGCCGTCTACAACCTGGCGCGTGTCCTCGCGCATCCCGCCTGGTACGAGGGCTTTGGTCTGCCTCCGCTCGAGGCGATGGCTTGTGGGACGCCTGTTGTGGTGTCGGATCGGTCGAGCCTGCCGGATCTCGTTGGGGACGCCGGCATGGTCGCGGCGGCGGACGTCCCGGATGCCTGGCGTAAAGCTCTTGAAACGGTCATGGGAGATGCAGAGCTTGCTGCCGGCATGAAGCGACGCGGCATCCTGCGCGCGGCTCAGTTCAGCTGGGCCCGCGCGGCCGACCTCACGTGGCGGTCGGTGGATCGGGCGATCAAGGGGACGTGAAGCGCCTCAGGCGACAAGCTCGCGGATGACGGCGACAATCCCCGCTGCGCAGCGGTCCCACGTGAAGGTCGCCGCCCGTTCACGAGCTGCGGCAGTGAGCTTGGCGCGCAACTCTTTGTCGCCGAGGGCTTTGGTGAGGGCTGCAGCGAGCGCCTCGAGGTTTTCGGGGTGGTCGACGTAAAGAACTGCATCGCCGCCCACCTCCGGCAGCGAAGAGGTGGCCGCGGCGACCACCACCTTGCCCCGCGTCATCGCCTCGAGAACCGGAAGCCCGAAGCCTTCGTAAAGGCTGGGCACGACGACGGCGGCAGCGTGCTGGTACAGCAGCTCCAGGGTTGGCTGGTCGACCCTGCCCAGCACCCTGCACTTTGGCGACACACTGAGGCGGGCAGCCATCGCCCAGTCGCGCTCCGGTCCGGCGACCGCCAGGGTCACGCCGTCAAGGCGCTCCACCGCCGCGAGTGCGGCTTCCTGGTTCTTCCGCTTTTCGATGCGCCCCACCTGAAGCACGAAAGTGCCACTCAGTCCGAGCTCGGCCAGTCGCGAGGGCGGGGCCGTTTCTCGCGCAACCTGTTCGCCGCCGCCAAGCGGCACGACGCGGATTCGTTCCGGCTTTACGCCGTACAGGTCAACCAGGTCCGCCTTGGTGGATTCGGAGTCTGCGATCAGGACCTTGCATCGGCGCGCCGCCCAGCGCGTTGTGAGCTGGAGATAGGCTCGCTCGGTGGGGGAGTAGGCGCGCGGATAGCGTTCGAAAGCCAGGTCGTGAACGACAGTAAGCACCTTTCCGGGCCAGGCGAAGGGAACCACATGGGACGGGACGAAAAGGAGGTCGGCGCGGGCGCGCGCCAGGGCCAGCGGGAGCCGCACCTGGGACCACAGGCGAGGGAACGGCACGACGGTGAGGTCGGCTCCCACGCCTGCATGGGGCCTTGACGCGAAGAACCGCCAGCGCAGCTCCGGCGCCGCTGCCTGGAGGCGAGAACCCACCTCGCGAGCGAAGAGCTCGGTGCCGGTGACCACCTCACGCGTGGCAGGGTTGAGATCGACGGCAACCGTCTTGGTCAGCAACCTGCGAATGATAATCAGCCGGTGAACCAGGCCCGCGTCCTCGGCGTGCGAGTCGATTGCCTGGATATGGACGCGTCACTCGATCGGATCGCGCAGCTGGTGGGCGAGGGTGGCCACCATCTAGTCGCCACTGTCAACCCCGAGTTCGTGATGCGCGCGCACGTCGACAGCGAGTTCGCACGCGTGCTCGAGTCGGCCGACCTCTGCCTGGCGGATGGGAGTGGTGTGGTGTGGGCGGCCCGCCGGCAAGGCTGCATGATTCGCGAGCCGGTCACAGGCGTCGACCTGATTCCTCGGCTGGCAGCTCTTTGCGCCAAGCGCCGTTTCCGTTTGTTCCTTCTCGGCGCCGCGCCTGGGGTGGCGGTGGAGCTCGCCTCGCGCTTGCGCGCGGAGAACTCAGGACTTGATGTGGAGGCGCATCCGGGCTCGCCCGATCCTTCGTCGGACGAGGAAACCCTTGCTTTGATCGAGCGCTTCAAGCCTCACGTCCTTCTTGTTGCATACGGCCATCCAACCCAGGAGCTGTGGATCGACCGCATGAGCGACAAGCTCGGGGTCGCAGTCGCGGTCGGTGTCGGTGGTTCGTTCGACTACCTGACTGGGCGCGTTCCACGTGCGCCGGCGTGGATGAGGCGTGCTGGCCTGGAGTGGCTGTTCAGGCTCATCCGCCAGCCGTGGCGCATCAAGCGGATGGCAGTCCTGCCGCTGTATGCCTTCCGAGTCCTGCGCACCAGCTAGTCATGTCGGCGCGCGGCCGCGCGGTATCGTTGGCCGCCCTTAGGATCTGGGAATGAACACCCCACCGATTGTCCTGGTCCCCGGGTTCTGGCTCGGCGGGTGGGCTTGGGACGAGGTCGCCGCCACGCTGCGTGGTGGCGGCCACGAGGTCACCGCAGTGACGCTTCCTGGTCTCGAGTCGGTCGACGCCGACCGATCGGCGATCACCTTGAAGGACCACGTCGAAGCGATCTGCGACGCAGTCAAGGCGGCGGGGCCTCCGGTAGTGCTCGCCGTGCACAGCGGAGCCGGGGTCCCCGGCTACGGCGCGAGCGACCGTATCCCCGAGCAGATCGCGGCGATGGTCTATGTCGACACCGGCCCGGCGACGGAAGCGCTCGACCCCGCCTTCGACGCCGCCGAGAAGGCGATGCCCTCGGCGGAGAATCTTGCGGCCGCGGAAAACCTCGATGGGCTCACCGAGGAGCAGCTCGAGACGTTCCGGCGGCGGGCGGTTCCCGAGCCGGGCGCCGCACTGCGCGAAGGGCCCGAGCTCACCAACGACGCACGCCTCGACGTTCCGAGCACCGTCGTGTGCACGGGGTACACGTCCGAGCAGTACAAGGACGCGGTCAAGGAGGGTCAGACGTGGCTCGGTGGTCTTGCCGAGCTGCGCGACGTGACCTACGTCGACCTGCCGACGAGCCACTGGCCGATGTGGTCGCGACCCCGGGAGCTCGCCGAGATCATCGGCGAAGTCGCAAAGGCTCACGCCCGCAGCTAGTTACCATGGCGAGCCATGGCCGCGCCCCCGCTGCTCAGTGTTGTCATCCCTGCTTATAACGAGGAGCAGCGGCTGCCGCGCACCATCGAGCAGATCGAGCGCTACCTCGACGGCAGGCAGCTGTCGTACGAGCTGATCCTCGTTGACGACGGCAGCAGCGACGGCACGCGGCAGGTGATGGATGCAGCCGCCGAGCGAAATGGAAAGGTGCGCGTGGAAGCGCTGCCCGCGAATCGTGGCAAGGGCCGTGCGCTGGCCGCCGGGGTCGCGGCAGCACGCGGCGAAGAGGTGCTGGTCACCGACGCCGACCTTTCCACGCCGATCGAGGAGCTGGAGAAGCTCGAAGCAGCGTTGAAAAGCGGCGCCGGAGTCGCGATAGGATCGCGTTCGGTCAGCGGATCGCGTGTCGAGATTCCGCAGCCGATCTATCGGGTGCTCATGGGCAAAGTCTTCAACCTCATCGTGCAGGCGGTCCTGCTGCCCGGGATATGGGACACCCAGTGCGGATTCAAGCTCTTTCGAGCCGATGTCGCCGGCCCGGTGTTTGCGGCGCTGACAACCGACGGGTTCGGCTATGACCCCGAGGCGCTGTTTCTCGCCAAGCGGCGCGGCGTACGGATCGTCGAAGTGCCAGTGGTGTGGCGAAACTCCGCTCCCACCAAAGTGATGCCGATCCGCAGCTCCTTCGACATGTTCAAGCACGTGGTGAGGGTCAGGTTCAACCAGTGAGCGTGGCGGCGAGAACGACCCCGCCCACCGAGGTGCTTGTGGTCCTGCCTACCTACAACGAGCGCCTGAACCTGGAGAAGGTGGTGGCAGGGATCCGCCGGCTGGGGCACGACGTCATGGTCGTCGACGATGCGTCACCCGACGCCACAGGCGAGCTCGCCGACAGCCTGGCGGCAAAAGACGCTGGTGTGCGTGTGCTGCACCGCCCGCAAAAGCTGGGGCTGGGGAGCGCATACGAAGACGCATTCCGGATCGGCCTCGCCGACGGATCAGCACTCTTCGTGGAGATGGATGCCGACGGATCGCATCTCCCGGGCGACCTCGGCGCCATCGTTGCCGCAGCGCGGAGCAGCGGCGGGCTGGCGATCGGGTCGCGATACATAGAGGGCGGCAAGATTGTCGGCTGGCCGTTCCACCGCTGGCTCCTGTCGTGGGCGGCGAACGTCTACTGCAGGCTGCTGCTGGGACTCCCCACGCACGACTGCACGTCGGGGTATCGCTGCTACACCCGCGATCTGCTGCAGCACATCGGACTCGACGATGTCGTGTCCCAGGGGTACTCGTTCCAGATCGAGATGGTGTACCGGGCCCGGCGGCTTGGCTACAAGGTCGTCGAGACCCCCATCCGTTTCGAGGACCGCGTGGCAGGCGCGTCAAAAGTGTCCCGAGGAGAGGTTCGACGCGCGCTGTGGACTGTGCTCCGCCTGAGGTTGAAGCGAGGGTGAGCATGGCCCCTTCGAAAGTCGAAAGGGTGGGCTACAGCGCGCCGCCATCGCTCGGCGACTGGAGAGTTCCACTTCTCACGGGACTGGCATTGGCGGTCATCACCGCGGTGCCTTACCTGTACGCATATGCGGTTCAGCCCCACGGCCAGGTGTTCCTGGGTTTCTTCTACCTGGGCGATGACGCGAACACCTACCTGGCGAAGATGCGCCAGGGCTGGGAGGGCTCCTGGTCGTGGGACAACCGCTACACAACCGAGTCGAGCCCCGCCGCCTACCTGTTCATGTTCTGGCTCGCCCTCGGCCACCTGGCAGCGCTGTTCCACCTGTCCCTCATCGTCACCTTCCACCTCGCGAGGGTGGCGGCCGCCTTCGCGCTGATGGCCGCGGCGTGGGCCTTCATCGCCCACTTCATCGCCGACCGCAGAGCCCGGCTGTTCGCCTTTTTCTTCTGCGCGATCGGGCTTGGGATGGGCTACGTGGTTCAGGCGCTGGGCCACCCTGTCATCTTCGGCAACGCGACCGACACGCTCGACTGGCGCATGCCGGAGCTCACTGCCTTCTACTCGATACTGGCCCTGCCCCATTTCGCCTGGTCAGGCGTTTTTGGCGCCGCCGGGGTCGTCCTCACTCTGAAAGCCATCCAGCGCGGGAGCCTCGTGCTGGCCGTGCTCGCCGGCGCAGCCTGGCTGGGCCAGGCGTCGATCCACCCCCAGATGCCGATCTTGATGGGGGGAGCGACAGCGGTTGCCCTCTTCATGAGGCCGGCCAGTCCTCGTGGCTGGCTGGCCGCAGCCGTCGCCTTCGCCATCCCGGCGCCCTACATCCTTTATTGCTACTTCGCCTTTGTCGGCAATCCCGAGGTGCAGCGGTGGACCTTCCACTCCAAGAACGCCCTTCCGCCCGAGGGCTTCAGCCTGTTCTTTGCGATTGCTCCGCAGCTGCTCCTCGCGCTGACCGGGCTGCCGGTTGTCCTGAAGCGGCGAACCCGCGAAGACCTTTTCCTTGTGGCGTGGCTCGTCCTTCTTGCCGCCATCCTTTATCTCCCGAACCCGGCGGGCGACCTCCGAAGGCGATTCCTCGACGGCCTGTACCTACCGTTGGTCGTTTTGGGCGCCATCGGGATGTACGAGACGATCCTGCCTCGCCTCCGCAGCGCCCGGGCGCACGCCCTCATCCCGTTCACCTACGTCGCGTTCGCGGCCGTCGGCAGTGCTTTCCTGGTCCTCGCGCCTCTCGCTGTCGCGAACCAGCCTCAGTACCTGGCATCCCAGTCGATGTACGACGGTCTGAACTGGCTCGGCCGGCAGCCGGCAGGCCGCGTGCTGTCGATGCCGGGAGTCGGGCTGTATGTCCCTGCGTACTCGCCTGACGTGGTGTACGTCGGCCACTACGACGAGACTTTCGATTACGTCAACAAGACACAGACCGCCCTC
>Ga0307312_10001572_pt1 | contig 11712 bp, 10 predicted proteins | sample ER_DNA_202_FD_194489 | JGI IMG/M metagenome (GOLD analysis project Ga0307312, IMG submission 194489) | Bulk soil microbial communities from the East River watershed near Crested Butte, Colorado, United States - ER_DNA_202 | ecosystem: Environmental > Terrestrial > Soil > Floodplain | place...
GACGACCTCGATCCGCACACCCTCCTCGGGAACCGCGACGCGCGAGCGGTCCTGCGGGATGATCTCGACCACGAGGTTCCCGCCGATCCGCGAGTTCCCGTCCGTGAGCAGCTTCTCGTAGCCCGGGTCGGGGCGGAGGTCGATGTGGACATCGCCGTCGTACTCTTCGAACTTCACCTTCCGGACCGTCCCGAGGGCGATCCTGCAGCGACTCTTCACGATCAGCCGCTGGGGATGGTAGACGCCGGCCAGCGGCCCGCCGCCACGGCAGTAGGGCGATGGGAGGGTGACGTGGCGACGCAGGCTGCAGGCCGCTGCGCAGAGCAGGAGGAAGAGCCCGAGCACGACCGCAGGCCGGCGCATCCCACGAGGGTGCCTGGGTCCGGTTGTTGGCGAAAGTCGCTCTTAAAGACCAGTCAACGCACGCTTCGCCCGGCCTGTTAGACGTTGTTTCTAGTCGGCGGAGAGGGGAGCCACGCGACTCAGCGGCAGGTTGCTCCCTGGCCTTGCCCCGAGCGACGAGAGGCAATGGAACACGAGTATCGGGTGGAGCTCAGCGTAGTTCGGTGCGTGTCCGGACTGTCCCGCCGGCAGGTCGAAGAAGAGCACCCCGGTCACTTGCGCCCTGCAGATCCGGACCGAATTGCGCGCTCGTTCCATCTGCAGGTGTCGAAATGGCGAGGCTTTGGTCGTACAAGCGGGCTTCGGCGCTTCCGAGATCATCGTTCGCCCGCCGGCACTCAGGATGACGTGGAGGTCTCCATCCGTCCTAGGCTCCGTTGCGATGACATTCGCAGTGACCACGTAGACCTGGTGTTCCTGCGGCAGGCGCGTCGAAGGCAGCACGCTCGGTTGTGCAAGAGCTCCTAGCGCTGGGACCGTCGAGCTCGTAGTTGGAAGCAGGTGCGGCCGGTCCTGCAGCGTCTTCTGGGTCCAGCGGTCATATCCGCAAGTGTAGGCCGCTGCGAAGGCGGCATGAGGCGCAGCCGCAGGCGCTGCGACGTGCACGGCGACGGGGATCGCGGCAACCACTGCGGCCAGCGCGAAGACGATCAAGGGGCGGCGCTTCAACCCTTGCGCCCGCCTGGATGCCAGACCGGAAAGTCCCTTTCTGCCGACGGCCAACCGCACTCCTTGAATCCCTGACCTGGACGGATGTCCAGCGGAGGAGTGGGCCGCAGAAATCCCTCAGGGCTTTCAGCCTCGAGGTCTCCCGCTCGTCCGCACCCTTTTTAGCCGATGAGGCAGGCTGGGGCAAATCCGATCCAACTTCCTCAGGCGCCTGCTGCTGGAAGCAACCGGGCTAGAATCGGCTAACGCGGACGTAGCTCAGTTGGTAGAGCATCAGCTTCCCAAGCTGAGGATCGCGGGTTCGATCCCCGTCGTCCGCTTCGCATCGTTGCCTCCCGTGAGCCTTCGGAGTAGGCTCGCGTCCTGCGGCAGAGGCAGGCTGGATCAGCAGTCGGAAGGAGGCCACGATGCCGCTCGACCTTTGTACTCCCGGGAGCCGGGACCTTTTGGAGCGCAACATCTGCCTGTCCGCGCTCTCGAAGAACCTCAAGGGGGAGCTGAAGCCGCTCCACCACGCGCTCGAACGCTGCGTGAAGCTCAAGTGCAGGACCCTGAAGACGATCCACTTCCTCGAGCTGCGGGTGCTGAGCAATGCCCCGTGCGACTCGCCGTCCGGCAAGTTGCTCGACGGCGAGTTCATCGTCCGCAACCTGATCACCGCCTTCGAGAACGGCGACGGGACACGGCGCGGGATCCACGAGGGCGACTTCATCTGGAAGGGCAGGGGCGCGCTCGCCGTCGGCTCGATCTCGGGGATCACGAACGCGGGCACGCACCGCGCGCCGATCTTCAAGGCCTGTCAGACGTGCGACGCAAAGGGTTTCATGGAGGGCCGCTTCTGCGGGACGATCCGCCAGGCCCGGCGGGCGAACCTCCGGGGCTGCCAGGTGATCGGGACCTACCGCTTCCACTTCGATCCCGGCAAGGGCCACGGAGGCACGGGCGCGATCACGGGCACGCTCGAGGGCGAGATCGTCTGCGCCTGCCCGGGTTAGGAGACTTAGCGCAGTCCCGTATCCAGATGGAAGTCGCGCCGCGCCATGCGCGCCTTCGGCACGCGCACGCTCTTCGGCGTCAGGCCCGTGCCCACGCGCCGGGGCGGCACCGTCGTGACCGCATAGGCGCCGGCCCTGAGCTTGAGGCGGTACGTGCCTTTCGCAGTCGTCTTGACGCGGGCGACGACGCGGCCGCCTCGCTTGAACTCCAGGACCAGGCCCGCGACCGGCCGTTCGCACGGCACGTCGATCCTGCAGACGGGCGTGATCGGCCCCTCCATCACGGTTCCGTGAAGGCCCGACGAAGGCGCAGACGCGGCCGCTCCGGCGAACAACAGGGCGAGTGCCGGAGCGGCGAACAGACGAGCCGCTGAGCGCACCCAGAAAGTCTAAACGCGATAACGTCGCGCCGAACCGTGCAACACAACCAAGGGGAGGGCAGGCGATGCACGGGAGTCTCAGAGGTACGCGCCGCGGCGTGCGGCTATTTGGCGCTGTCGCGGTAACGGCTGCGCTGGCGGCAGTGATCTGCGCCGGCGCTGCGACGACGAGCTCGGCGGCCACCGCGAGCCGCGGCACGAGCCAGAACCCGGTGTTCACGTGGGACGCGGCCCACGACGTCTCGCCGCCGCTGCGCGATCTCGCAGCCGGCAGGGTCCCGGGCGACGCAGAGGACCCGGCGGACGAGGAGGAAGGCGGCCCGATCGCCCAGGGCGACGCCAACCAGGCCGACGGCGCCCTGCAGACGGTGATGCCGCCGACCACGATCCCTTCGACGCAGGCGAATTTCGAAGGGCTCAGCAACCAGGCCAACTTCAACATCTTCGGCTTCCGGGTGAACCCGCCGGACCCGAACGGCGAGGTCGGACCGAACAACTACGTCGAGATGATCAACCTCGTCTTCGGTGTGTACGACAAGTCGGGCAACCTGCTGCTCGGGCCGGTCGACACGGGCACGCTGTGGAGCGGGTTTGAGGTCCCGGACTGCACCGACCCGTCCGGCGATCCGGTCGTCATGTACGACCAGTTCATGGACCGCTGGATCCTGTCGCAGTTCACGACCGCAGGCCCCGAGTACTGGAACTGCGTAGCGGTGTCCACGACCAGTGACCCGACCGGCTCCTACTACCGCTATGCGTTCTCGACGGGCCCCAATTTCCCGGACTACCCGAAGTACGGTAACTGGACCGACTCCTACGTCATCACGACCCGTGAGTTCGGACCGACGGTCGAGTACGGAATCGGCGTCTACGGCCTCGAGAAGAACAAGATGGTGAACGGGGAGCCGGCGCGCTCGGTCCGGTTCTTCATCGACGGGAACGATCCCGCGCTGCTTCCGCTCGTCGGCGACGGGCTGTTGCCGGCGGACGTGGACGGCAAGCAGAAGCCAAAGACCGACACCTCGATTCCGATCATCGGTACGCAGGACGACGGAGGCGGTTACGGCGGGACCTTCGACGCGCTCAACATCTGGGACCTGAACGTCAAATGGCGCTCGACGCCCATTGCGACGCTGTCGCTCAACACCCAGATTCCGACCGCGCCGTTCGACTCGCTCTTCCCGTGCGCACCGACCGCCCGTGACTGCCTGCCGCAGCCGGGCATTACGGACCCGAACCAGTATCTCGACATCCTCTCGTACCGGCAGCGGCCGACCTTCCGGCTCGCCTACCGGAACTTCAAGAACTACGAGACGCTGGTTACCAACCAGTCGGTCGAGGCAACTCCGGGCGTCGCGGGCGTCCGCTGGTACGAGATCCGGCGGGTCGGCGGCACCTACAGCCTGCAGCAGCAGGGCACCTTCGCGCCGAACGACGGCGTCCATCGCTGGATGGGCAGCATCGCGCAGGACAAGAAGGGCGACATGGGCCTCGGCTACAGCGTGGTCAACGGGACGACTGTCTACCCGGGGATCCGCTACACCGGCCGGCTCGCAGGCGATCCTGCCGGTCAGATGACCCTCGGCGAGGGGACGATCATGGACGGGAGCGGCGTCCAGCGGACGACCAACTCCCGCTGGGGCGACTACACCGACCTCACGGTCGACCCGGTCGACGACTGCACGTTCTGGTACGTCAACGAGTACTACACGTTGGCAGGCCAGATCTCATCGACGGCCGGCTGGCAAACGCGAATCGCCAGCTTCAAGCTGCCGGGCTGCAGCTAGGGAACGAAGGGAGGGCTCTCTGCGGAGAGCCCTCCCTTCACGCTTCGATCGGGACGTGCCCCGGCTGGCTCGCGACGTTCTCGAGCCAGGCGCGGATCGCGGCGAACGGCTCTAGGTCGAAACCTCCTTCGTCGGCGACGTGGGTGTAGGCGTAGAGCGCGACGTCGGCGATCGTCATCGCGTCGCCCACGAACCACGTGAGCCCGTCGAGGTGCTGGTCCATCGCGGACAGCGCCCGCAGGCCCTGCGACTGCCAATCGTCGAGCCGGTCGCGCACGCTTTCCCGCCGCCCCGAGTACGCGAGCCAGAACCGGGCCACCGCAATCGCCGGCTCGTGGTCGTACTGCTCGAAGAACATCCACTGCAGCACCTGCGCGCGTTCGTACGGGTCCTCCGGCACGAAGCGCGTGCCCTCGCCGAAGTACCAGAGGATCGCGCCGGATTCCGCGAGCGCACGGCCGTCGTCGAGCACGAGCGTGGGCACGCGCAATGCTGGATTGAGCCCGCCGAGGACCTCGGCCCGGTTCGAACGCTCGACGACGTCCATCGTCTGCCGCTCGTACGGGAGGGCGAGGTGCGCGAGGAGGAGCCTGACCTTGTAGCAGTTGCCCGAGACCGGGCTGTCGTAGAGAAGCACGGGGGCCAGCCTAGTCAGCCGGCCCCGTGCCTTGACCTACTAGAGACCGACGCACTGACCGGTCTCTTGACCGGTCACGTGGTTGGGCGAGCCTTCCGAATCGCCTTGTTGCGGCGACGGGTCGTTGCCGGCGCAGTTCAGATTCCCGTGGATCGAGTTCGTCTGCACCTCGTTGCCGTCCGGGTCGACGACGACGTTCCCGTTGAAGTTCACCGTGCCGTGGACGGTGTTACGGAAGAAGCCGTTCCAGAAGCCGTCGTAGCCGATCTCGTTGTACCCACCGTTGATCGTGCTGTCTTCGATCGTGTTGTAGGTGACGTCGAACGGGCCGCCGAACGGCCCAGAGCCGCCGTGGATGTCGACGCCACCATTGATCGTGCTGAAGTGGATCTCGACGGTCATCGCGTTCGTCGCGTGGACGCCGCCGCTGATCGTGGCCGTGTGGACGGGGTTCTCCTCGTTCCCGAACACGAGCGTGCCGCCCTGGTGGACGAAGACGCCGCCACGAATCGTGATCGGGCCGTCGCTCAGGCAGACGCCGTCCTGGGGGACGACGACTCGCTGGTAGGTCCCGGGCGCGAGCGATCCGTTGCAGGTGGTCGTCCCGCCGCCGGCCGCCAGGGCCGGGATGACGATCACCGTCAGCGCGACGACGACGCCGAGGCTCAGCAGCAGACTGAGTCTCCTCATGTGACTCCTCTCCCTCTTGGTGACCCCGACGACGCAGGTCGACGGGCCGCAGATCTAGGAACCTACCTCAATGCCGCTCCTACCTCAACGCCGCTTGTGCCGGATGCAGAAGGTGACGAACTCGGCCGGCCTGAGCGGGGCGAAGCCGATCTCGATCACGACGACCCCGTTGTCGATGTCCTTCTGCGTCGTCGTGTCCGACCCGCAGCGCACGAAGTAGGCCTCGGCGGGTGTCGCCCCGGCGAACGTGCCTTCCTGGAAGAGCTGGCCGAGGAAGGAAGCCACGGTCCCGCGCAGAGCCCGCCAGGTGGGCTCGTCGTTCGGCTCGAAGTCGACCCATTCGATCCCGTGCTCGATGCTCGCCTCGATGAACAGCGCCGTGCGCCGCACCGGCACGTACTTCCAGTCCTCGTCTCGCTCGCGGCCGCCGCCGGCCGTCCGCGCGCCCCAGACGACGATGCCGCGGTTCGGCACCTGGCGGATCGCGTTCACGCCCTGGCCTCGGAGCGTCGCCGCGGCTCTGTCGCCGACCGACGCGGCGAGCCCGAGGGCGCCCGTGAGGTGAGCCCGCGTCCCGGCGGCGAAGCTGTGGACGCCGTACTCCGTGTCGGTTCGCGCCAGGAGCCCCGCGACGGCGGCTGAGGAGCCGCAGACCACCGTCGAGCCGGGCCGAAGCCGGTCCGGCGCTCGCAGCCTCGGGAAGAAGAGGGCGACGTGGCCCCGGTCGGCGGCGCGTATGGCGCGGATCGCCGTCAGCGTCGCGGGCCGCGTTCCGGCCGGCTCGGCGACGTAGAACGTCCCGCGAGAGCGCGCGTAGGTCGCCGCGGCCGCCAGCGTGGAACCTCCGGAGAGCCCGGCGAGAGCGAGCAGCCCGAGGTCGTCCACGGCGTCGAGCGCCGCGAGGCCGCGCCGGATGCCGGCCGCGCTCCGCGCTCCGAGTCTCACGATCCAGGCCCGCCTGCCGCCGTTGAGGAAGAAGTTCGACACGCCGAGAAACAGCTCGTCGCCCGGCTGCGGCCCGCCGAAGACCCGCTCGTACTCGGCGAGGCTGGTGACAAGCACGACCTCGTCGACCGGGCCTTGCGCGGCCTCGCCCACCAGCCCCATCGTGCTTGTTGCCACGCCGGCGATCGGCGGAGAGGCGGCCATCTGCGCAGTCTTGGCTCCCGCGGTGGATCGCGCAAGACTTAGCCGAGATGCGGAAGCTGCCGACCGGCACGGTCACGTTCCTCTTCAGCGACATCGAGGGCTCGACGAGGCTGCTCGCAGAGCTCGGCGAGCGCTACGAAGTCGTGCTCGAGCAGCACCGGGACGTCATGCGAAATGCGTTCGCGCGCCACGGCGGGGTCGAGGTCGACACCCAGGGCGACGCGTTCTTCTGCGCCTTCGCCAGTGCTCGGGAGGCTCTGGCGGCGGCCGAGGAGGCTCAGCGCGGCCTCGCCGAGGGCGCCGTGCGGGTCAGGATCGGGCTGCACACAGGCGAGCCGAAGCTTGGACGAGAGGGCTACGTCGGGATGGACGTCCACCGGGCTGCCCGCATCTGCTCGGCCGGCCACGGCGGCCAGATCCTCCTGTCGCAGCCGACCCGTGATCTGCTCGAAGCCGATCTCGTCGTTCGCGATCTCGGCGAGCACCGCCTGAAGGATCTAACGGCGCCGGAGCGGCTGTACCAGCTCGTCGCGCCAGGGCTCGAGGACGAGTTCCCGGCGCTGAAGACGCTCGACGCTCGTCCGACGAACCTGCCGACGCAGCCGACTCCGCTGGTCGGGCGGGAGCGCGAGCTCGAGGAGCTACAGGGTCTGCTTGCGCGGGAGGACGTGCGCCTTCTGACCCTCGTCGGGCCCGGCGGCACTGGCAAGACGCGGGTTGCGCTGCAACTGGTCGCCGAGTCGACCGACCAGTTCCCGGACGGGGCCTTCGTGGCCTTCCTCGCTCCCATCGCGGATCCGGCGCTCGTCGTCCCTGCCTTGGGCCAGGTGCTCAAGCTCCGCCACGTGCCGGGGCAGGATCTGTCGGAAACGCTGAAGGAGTACCTCGCCGATCGCGAGATACTCGTGCTCTTCGACAACTTCGAGCATCTCCTCGAGGCAGCGACCGGCATCTCGTCCCTGCTCGCGGCCGCTCCCGGGCTGAAGCTGGTCGTGACGAGCCGGGCTCCGCTTCGCGTCTCGGGCGAGCGCGAGTACGCGCTCGAACCGCTGCCGGCATCAGACGCCGCGGAGCTCTTTGCAGCGCGCGCGCAGGCCGTGCGTGCCGACTTCGACCCGAACGCGCACGCTGACGCGATCGAGTCGATCTGCGAGCGCCTCGACCGCCTGCCACTCGCGCTCGAGCTCGCCGCGGCACGCGTCCGCTCCTTGACGCCCGAGACGCTGCTCCTGCGTCTCGACTCCGCGCTGGACGTGCTGACGGGAGGCGCGCGAGACGCCGAGGAACGTCAGAGGACGCTGCGCGGGACGATTGAGTGGAGCTACCGCCTGCTGTCCGAGAGCGAGCAGGCGGTTCTGCGTCGCCTTTCGGTCTTCCGAGGCGGGTGGACGCTCGAGGCGGCGGAGGCAGTGTGCGATCCGAGCGCCGAGCTCGACTCACCCGTTCTCGATGTCCTCGACGCGCTGGTCGAGAATAGTCTCGTGCGAACCGGGCGGGAGGTCGCCGGCGAGTTGCGTTCCTTCACGCTCGAAACGATTCGCGAGTTCGCCTCCGAGCGGCTCGAAGCCGCGGGAGAGGCGCCCGATGTGCGCCGCCGGCACGCGGAGTGCATCACGGAGATCGTCGAGCGAGGAGCCACCGAGTTCGCCGGGCTCGTGAGCGTGGAGTGGCTGGAGCGGCTCGACGCAGAGCGGGGAAACGTCCTGGCCGCCCTCCCGTGGCTGTCCTCAGAGGAGGATGACGAGCTCTTCGCCCGGCTCGTCGCCGCCGTCTCCCACTGGTGGGACGTCCGCGGCTATGTGGACGAGGGGCGCGGCTGGCTCGAAGAAGCGCGCAGCCGGCCGGGGCTGTCGACCCGGGTCCGGAGCCGCGTGCTCTACGGCGTCTTTGCCATCGCCAGGGACCAAGGCGACAACGAGCACGCGAGGGCCGCTGCCGCGGAGGAGGTGGCGCTGTTCCGGGACCAGGGCGACCAGGTCCTGCTCGCGAGGGCCGTCGGGCGCCTTGGTCTGGCGTACGCCGGTCTTGGTGAGCCGGAGACGGCTGTCTCGCTCCTCGAGGAGAGCGTTGAGCTGGCTCGCGCGAGCGGGGATCTCCTGTCCCTCTCGGCGTCGCTTGTCAATCTCGGCGACGTCGCGCTCGGGGAGGGTGAGTTCGAGCGGGCGAGAGACTTCTGCGGCCAGGCGCTCGAGTTGTTCCGTGAGACGGGCGACATCCACGGCGTCTGCGTGGCCTTGTACGACACGGGGATGTGCCATCTGCACGAGGGCCGGCTGGACGAAGCCGAGCCGCTCTTCGTGGAGGTGCTGGAGATCGCCGTCGGCCGCGGCTGGCAGGAAGGGATTCTGTATCCGTTCGAGGCCCTCGCCAGGGTGGCCGAGGCGCGCGGCGAGGCCGAGCGGGCGGCGCGGCTTCTCGGAGCAGCGCAGACCATCCAAAAGCAGCTCGGGAACGACGACGCGCGGGTCGCGGAGACGGCGGCAGACCTCCGGGCCTTTCTGGGCGAGCCTGCCTTTCTCGCTGCGGTGGAAGCAGGCGGTGCGCTCGACCAGCAGGACGCCGTGGCGTTTGCACTCCGGTCTTCGCCGGCGACACGCTGGTAGCATCGTTCGCGGTCCGCTGTGGCTCCTTTTTTGCATGAAACGGAGGGTTTGCTCGCCGTTGGCGTGTCGCACCGGCACGCGCCGCTCGAGCTGCGGGAGCGCCTTTACCTGACCGACGGGCACGTGGTCGAGGTCGCCAGGGAGCTCGGCGCGGTCGTGCTCTCGACGTGCAACCGGACCGAGATCTACCTCGAGGGAGGCGATCCCGAAGTCGCGCGCGCCGTGCTCGAGCGGCACTCCGGGCTCGAGCTCGAAGGCGTGCTCGCGACGTGGGAGAGCGGCGAGGCTGTGGAGCATCTCTTCAGGGTTGCGGCGGGCCTCGACTCGCTGGTCCCGGGTGAGTCCCAGATCCTCGGCCAGGTGCGGCTCGCCTACGAGACGGCCCTGGGTGCCGCCGCAACGAGCCCCGTCCTGAACCGGCTCTTCGAGGACGCGCTCCACGCGGGTAAGCGCGTGCGCACCGAGGCGAAGCTGGCCGAGATGTCGGAGTCCGTCGCCGCGTCGGCCGTCGATCTCGCCGAGCGCGAGCTCGGCAGCCTCGAAGGCAAGCGCGCCCTGCTCTTCGGGGCCGGGCGAATGAGCGAGCTCGCCGCGCGCGACCTGCGCGCACGTAGGGCCGAGGTGGTCGTCTCCAGCCGGACGCTCGAGAGCGCGCAGGAGCTGACAGAGCGCGTCGGCGGTCGGGCCGCGCCGTTCGACGCGGTCGCCGTCGAGCTGACCGAGGCGGATCTCGTCCTCTCCGCGACCCGCTGCCCCTACCCGATCCTCCACGCCGAGGCCGTCCAGCAGCGGACGAAGCCGCTCGTCCTGGTCGACATCGCCGTCCCGCGCGATCTCGACCCGGCGATCGGGGCCCTCGACGGCTGCACGCTCCACGACATCGACGCGCTCGGCGGCGGGCTCGTCGGCCGCGAGGAGGACGTGCGCGAAGCCGAGCGGATCGTCGCCGAGGAGGCTGCGCGGTTCGCAGACTGGCATCGCTCGCGCGTGGCCGCTCCGGCCATCGCCGCGCTTCGCCGCCACGCCGAGGAGATCCGCGCAGAGGAGCTGGCCCGGGCAGAGCCCCGGCTCGCCGAGCTCTCCGACCGCGAGCGTAAGGCCGTCGAGACGCTGACCTCGCAGATCGTCAACAAGCTCTTGCACGCGCCGACGGTTCGGGCGAAGGAAGCCGGCTCGGAGCCGCTCCGCGAGCTCTTCGCCCTGCGTGACGACGGCGAGTGAGCTCTACGCCCGGGCGCTGAAGGCGATCCCGGGCGGCGTCAACTCGCCGGTGCGCGCGATGAAGGCGGTCGGGCTGGAGGTGCCGTTGTTCGCGCGGCGCGGGGAGGGGGCCTGGCTCGAGGACGTCGAGGGGCGCCGCTACGTCGACTGGGTCATGTCGTGGGGGCCGCTGATCTTCGGGCATGCCGATCCGGAGACCGTCGAGGCGGTGATCGCGGCCGCGCGCGAGGGGACGAGCTTCGGCACTGCCACCGAGCGCGAGGTGGAGCTCGCCGAGGCGATCGTGGCTGCGGTGCCGTCGGTGGAGATGGTACGGCTCGTCTCGTCCGGGACGGAGGCGGCGATGACCACGTTGCGGCTCGCGCGCGCGGCGACCGGCCGCGAGCCGTTCGTGCGCTTCGCAGGCGGCTACCACGGGCACGCGGATCCGTTCCTCTCGGAGGCCGGCTCCGGGGTTCGCACCTTGGGCATCGAGGCGGCGGCCGAGGGACGGGTTGTGGCGTACAACGACCTTGACGCGGTCGAGGGCGAGATCGAGGGCGCAGCCTGCGTCTTCGTCGAGCCGGTGGCCGGGAACATGGGCGTCGTTCCGCCCGCCGAGGGCTTCCTCGAGGGCCTGCGGCGGCTGTGTGACGAGAGCGGCGCGCTGCTCGTCTTCGACGAGGTGATCACGGGCTTCCGGGTTGCGCGCGGCGGCGCGCAGGAGCGGTACGGCGTGCTGCCCGACCTGACCGTGCTCGGCAAGATCGTCGGCGGCGGGCTCCCGCTTGCGGCCTTCGGCGGCAGGGCCGAGTTGATGGAGCGTCTCGCGCCGACCGGCGACGTCTACCAGGCGGGCACGCTCTCGGGGAATCCCCTCGCGACCGCGGCCGGGCTTTCGGTGCTGAGGCGCTTGACGCCTGCGGTCTACGAGGAACTGGAGGCGAAGGGTCGCCGCCTCGACGCGCTCTCGCAGTACGGCCGCTTCGAGCGGGTCGGCGCAATGGCGACGCTTTTCGTCGAGGACTACCCGGCGCTCTTCCGCCATCTGCTCGGCCGCGGGATCTACTTCGCGCCGTCGCAGAACGAGGCGATGTTCATCTCGACGGCGCACGGCAACGCGGAGATCGACGGCCTGCTCGAGGCCGTTGCCGACGCGCCTGCCCGTCGAGGACTGAAGAAAACTTAGATTCACCCCCT
>Ga0307312_10001573_pt1 | contig 11711 bp, 10 predicted proteins | sample ER_DNA_202_FD_194489 | JGI IMG/M metagenome (GOLD analysis project Ga0307312, IMG submission 194489) | Bulk soil microbial communities from the East River watershed near Crested Butte, Colorado, United States - ER_DNA_202 | ecosystem: Environmental > Terrestrial > Soil > Floodplain | place...
GCCGAGGAACACGGCCGCGTGCTGATGCCGGGCCACCTCCTGCTCTACCACCCTGGCGTCATTCGCCTGAAGGAGCTGATCCGCTCGGGCGAGCTCGGCGACGTTCTCTACGTCTACGGCAACCGCCAGAACCTCGGCCAGATCCGCAAGGACGAGAACGCGCTCTGGTCGCTCGGCGTCCACGACCTCTCGGTGATCCTGCACCTGCTGGAGGAGGAGCCGACCGAGGCCTGGGCGCGCGGCGAGTCCTTCCTCACCGAGGGCGTCGAGGACGTCGTCTTTTGCTACCTGCGCTTCCCCTCCGGCAAGGTCGCGCACATGCACCTCTCCTGGCTCGATCCGCACAAGATGCGGCGGATCACCGTCGTCGGCCGCGACAAGATGGCCGTCTTCGACGACATGGAGCTCGACCGCAAGCTGACGATCTACGACAAGGGACCGGTCGAACGGGCGGAGACCTACGGCGAGTGGATGACCAGGACCGGAGACATCCACAGCCCGAAGATCCCGAACGACGAGCCTCTCCGACTCGAGTGCGAGCACTTTCTGCGCCTCGTCGCCGGTGATGGCGACCCGCTCGCGGCGGCGCGCGACGGCGTAGCGGTGGTGCGGGCGCTCGAGCAGCTGCAGGCCTCGCTGGAGCAGACGCCGGCTTGAGCTTTTCCGTGGCCAAGGCGTCGCTTGCGATGCCGACTCAGAGGCCGTGCGGGCTTTGCCCGTGCGGCCGGCTTGACCCGGATGAAGGAAAGTTCAAGGTTTCCGAGTGAGCTACGAAGTGGCCGAAACCGCCGTCGTCTACCCGGGCACCTTGATCGGGGACGGCTGCCAGATCCTCGACTACGCCGTAGTCGGCAAGCAGCCGACGCTCTCGCCGCGCTCGACCGCGAAGCGGGAGCCGCTGCCACCGCTCGAGCTCGGCGCCGGCACGATCGTCTCGACCGGCGCCGTCGTCTTCGCCGGCACGAAGCTCGGCGAGCGCGTGATCGTCGGCGACCAGGCCTGCGTCCGCGAACGTGTCGAGATCGGCGCCGACGTCGTCATCGGGCGTGGCTCGCTCGTCGAGAACGACACCACGGTCGGCGCCCTCACCAAGATCCAGGCACACGCCTACATCACCGCCTACTCGACGCTCGAGGACGACGTCTTCATCGCCCCGTGTGTGACGACGACGAACGACAACTACATGGGACGCACCGAGAAGCGGCGCGAGTTGATCAAGGGCCCGACGATCAGGCGCGGCGCCCGCATCGGCGGGGCCGCGGTTCTCCTACCCGGGATCGAGATCGGGGAGGAGGCCTTCGTCGGCGCCGGCGCGATCGTCATCCGCGACGTGCCGGCACGTGCCGTCGTCGTCGGCTCCCCAGCTCGCCAGATCCGGGACGTCCCGGACGACGAGCTGCTTCAAAATCAGAGCTAAACCGTGACCGGCTTGGAGAGCCCGGGGGCGAAGCCCTTCGCGGCAACCCTCGCCCGGTAGATCCCCGGCGTCACGGCGCGCGAGAGCGTGAACCGTCCCTGAGCCGTCGTCTTGACACTGCCTACGGCCCGCCAGGCTGACCCGGCCTGCCGCTGAATCGTCACCGTCGTCCCGGCCGTGCGCGGCTTGACCGTGCCCCAGAAGCCCGAGAGATCCGCCGGGGCGCGCAGCCGGACCGACGGCGCGACCGCGACCGGAACCGGGTCGCTCGCAATCGTGCCGACGACGAGCCGGAACTGACTCGACTGGCTCGGCCTCACTTTCGGAGCCACCGCCCCGCCGCGCGGGGTGAGCGTCGAGACTGTCTTCCAGCCGTCGGAATCGAGCTGCTGCAGCTGAACCGAAGTGCAGCCGCGAGCGGTCCCGCTCAGCGCGGTCTTCGTGCCGTACGTAAGCGGGGTCGACGGAGCGCCGAGGGCGAGCACGCCGACCTGGAACCAGGTCGACCGGAGCCCAAGTGCGGAGCGAACCTCGCTCCCTGTCGCCGTGACCTGGCCCTTCGAGCCGGTCGCGACGACGCTCTGCACCCGGCCGGACGAGGCAGCGACGGTCTGGACGTCGAGTAGCTTGCCGGGCGACTTGAGGCCGCGGGCGAGCTTCTGCGCCGTGTACCGGTACGGCCCCCAGTCGTGGTACGGCGAGATCGTGTCGTAGGGGTCCGGAACGGAGACGAGATAGGGAACCGGGGGCGAGTCTGGATAGAGATCCTGGATGGACGCCGTTCGCCCCCCTGAGGTGGAGAAGAAGTACGTGCTCGCGACCTTGCCCTTGTAGAGAGCGACCTGGCCGGCGGTCGCGTTGACCGCCGCGGTGGTCGACGGCGCCTCGTGCGGGATCCCGAGGTAGACCTGATCGCGGGTGTCCGAGTAGAGGTCGAAGCCGCCGTTCGAGGGGTGCAGGTGCGACAGCGCATACGAGCGCGCAGCGACGGCCTGGGCCTTCAGTGCTTCCGGGGCCCAGGTCTTCGGCATCTCCGAGGGAACGACGCCGCGGAGGTAGAGATCGATATCGACGACGTTGACGATCCGAACCTTCGTCGCGGAAAGCTTGAGCACGCGCAGGGAGCCGCGGTAGCCCCGCCCGTTCAGCGCCAGCGCCGTCGCGCCCGGCCTGAACTCCAGCGGGTACGGCAACACGGTCGGCTTGGCCTGCAAGTTGGTCGGATCCGCGTACTTGTAGCCGGGCCCAACCGTGAGGCTTCCAGCGTTCAGGGCGTGCTTCGAGCCGGTGGCGTCGACAACCTGAAACGGGAGCTTCGACGAGATCGTGACCTGCTTCGCACCGTCGACGAGCAGGACGCGGACCCGGCTGACCGGCGCCCGGCCGATGGTGGTGCCGGTGTAGTAATGCTTGATGATCCGGTCGTACGTCCAGCCGTGCTGGGCGTAGCCATAGGCCCCGTACTGGCCCATGCCGAGACCGTGACCCCAACCGTGGCCGGTGATGAAGAACGTCGGCTGCGTGCGGATCGTCGGCGGCGCCGTCTTCGAGCCGCCCGGACCCGCGCCGGCCAGGCCGAGCGCGGCAACGAGGACTATGGCGAAGGGGCGAATGGACATGCCGCGGGACCCCGGAACGGGTCGAGGGTAGCGCATTCGCGAAGCCGCCCTGGCAATCCTTTACAGCCTCCTAATCTCGGCCTGAGCACGCGTTTTCGGGTTCATCGGCGCGGGCAGGGAACACGGCTGGGCATTCTGTTTTCGCATGCCGGTCGACACGGACATCCTGCCGCCTCGCTACCGCTCGCCCAAGCGCATCGCGCTTGGGGGCATGGGCGAGGTCTATCGCGCGACCGACTCGGTCCTCGGCCGCGCCGTCGCCGTCAAGCTGCTGGCCGAGCGCTACTCGCGCGACGACGCTGTGCGGAGCCGCTTCACACGCGAGGCGCTGGCCGCGGCCAGGCTCTCCGGCGAGCCGAACATCGTGACGGTGTTCGACGTCGGCGAACATGCAGAGCGGCCGTTCATCGTCATGGAGTACCTCAGCGGCGGCTCGCTCGAGGAACGGATCCAGAAGGACGGGGCCCAGGAGGTCGGGCAGTCGCTCGAGTGGCTCGAGCAGGCTGCGGCCGCTCTCGATGCCGCCCATCGCCACGGAGTCGTCCACCGCGACGTCAAGCCGGCGAATCTCATGCTCGACCGAAACGGCACCATCCACGTCGCGGACTTCGGGATCGCGAGCGCCGCGGGCACCGACTCCTTGACGATGACCGGGACGGTGCTCGGCACCGCCGGCTATCTCTCGCCCGAGCAGGCGCAGGGCGAGCGGGCGACACCCGCGAGCGACCGCTACGCGCTTGCGGTCGTCGCCTTTGAGGTGCTCAGTGGGCGGCGGCCATTCGAGAGCCAGTCGATTACCGCCGAGGCCGCGGCACACGTCAATGCGCCGGTGCCATCGATCGCCGAGATCTGCGAGGGCCTGCCGGAGGAGCTCGACGCCGTCTTCCGCCAAGCGCTGGCGAAGGACCCGGCGGAGCGTTTCGAGACGGCCTCCGAGTTCGTGGCGGCATTGCGGGCCGCGCTCGCGGAGGCAGCCGGGGCGACGCGGTCGTTCCGGCCCACGCCCACAGTGGCGCCGCCGCTGTCGGTGCTCTCCCCTGTTACACGGCAGCGAGTTCGGCGCAGTCGCTGGCCCGCCCTCGCCGCGCTGCTCGCGCTCGGGGCGGTCGGCGGCGCGATCGCCGCAATCGTGCTCACGAACGGAGACAACAAGCCGAAGGCCGCGCCGCCTGCGCAGCCGAGAACGGTCACGGTCACCACTCAGGGGAGCACGGTCCAAACGACGGTCACCGCGCCGACGACGGCACCCCCGCCGGCCCCGGCCTCCAGCTCCCTGAGCGGCTCGGCGCTGAACAACGCAGGCTTCACCAAGATGCAGGCCGGCGATTACACAGGCGCTCTGCCTCTGCTGCAGCAAGCGGTCGCCAAGCTGAGCGGCGTTGGCTTCCCAAACGAGGCCTATGCCAACTACAACCTCGGCTACACGCTTTTCCAGTTGGGCCGCTGCAGTGAGGCGGTTCCGTATCTAGAGCGAGCTCAGCAGCTCGAGCCCCACCGGCACGAGCCGAGGGACGCGCTCAAGCGCGCCAAGCACTGTTAGCTGAGTCGCGCCGCGTATTGCCGACGGTAGTACTCGAGGTACTCGCCCGACTTGATCGGCTCCCACCAGTCGCGGTTGTCGCGATACCAGGCGACCGTTTCGGGAAGACCGTCGGCGAGCGTACGCCGCGGCTCCCAGCCCAGGGAGCGCAGTCTGGAGATATCGAGCGAATAGCGTCGGTCGTGCCCGGGCCGGTCCTCGACGTGGCGGACGAGCGACTCGTCTGCGCCGGTCAACTCGAGAATGCGCGTAGTGAGGTCGCGGTTCTCGACCTCTTCGCCACCCCCGACGTTGTAGACCCCGCCGGGCTCGCCTTCCCGCAGGACGAGCTCGACCCCGGCGCAGTGATCCTCGACATGCAACCAGTCGCGAGTCTGACGGCCGTCGCCGTAGACGGGGAGCGACTCGCCGTCGAGAGCATTCGTGATGAAGAGCGGGATGATCTTCTCGGGATACTGGTTCGGCCCGTACGTGTTCGAGCCACGGGTAATCGAAGCGTTGACGCCGTAGGTGCGGACGGCGGCCAACACCTGCAGGTCGCCGCCCGCCTTGGAGGCGGCATACGGACTTGACGGGCGGAGCGGATCGTCCTCGTTCGACGAGACGCCTTCGGACACGTCGCCGTAGACCTCGTCGGTCGAGACCTGGACAAAGCGGATGCCGTGTTCGCGTGCGTAGTCGAGCAGCAGGTAGGTGCCGAGAACGTCGGTCTCGATGAACTCGGCAGCGCCGAAGATCGAGCGGTCGACGTGCGTCTCGGCCGCGAAATTGAGAATCGCTGCGCAGCCCTCAGCCGCGCCGCCGACGGCATCGCGGTCGGAGATGTCGCCCTGGACGAACTCGACGTCCGCCCCTTCGAGATTCGCTCGATTGCCCGAGTAGGTGAGCTTGTCGAGAACGACAACCTCGTCTCCCCCGGCTGCGAGTCGCTTCGCGCAGTGGGAGCCGATGAAGCCGGCCCCGCCAGTGACCAGGATTCGCATCGGCCGGAAGCGTAGATGACGGTTGTTTGGTCTTTATGCAAGCTGCGCGAGGCACTCGCGTAGCCCGTCGCGCCAGTGCGGCAGGCGGGGCGCGTCCGGCTTCTCGCTGCGCAGGACCGAGTAGGCGGGCCTCACCGCGGGACGTCCGAGCTCGGCGGTCGTGATCGGCACGACCTGGCATTCGAGCTTCGCCTCCTCGAAGATCGCCTGCGCGAACTCGGCCCACGTGCACTCGCCATCGGCGGCGACGTGCCAGATCCCATGCGGTAGGTCGACGACCTCGCGCGTCGCCGCCGCAAGATGCCCGACGTAGGTCGGACAGCCGACCTGGTCGTCGACGACCGTGACCTCGTCCCGCTCGGCGCCGAGCCGCAGCATCGTCCGCACGAAGGTGTGGCCTGGCGGCCCGAACAGCCAGGACGAGCGGACGATCCACGCCTGCTCGCCCGCCGCGGCCTCGCCGTAGGCCTTCGAGCGCCCGTAGGCCGAGAGCGGGTTCGGGGCGTCGGACTCGACGTACGGCGAGCGCTTTTGCCCGTCGAAGACGTAGTCGCTCGAGTAGTAGACGATCGGCCCGAGCTCGGCGGCGTGCTTCGTCCCGCCGACGTTGATCGCGGCCGCGCCTTGGGGATCGTCCTCGGCGCCATCGACGTCAGTCCAGGCGGCAGTGTGCAGAACGAGGTCGGCCGGCCCGACCCCTGCCGGCGGCGGGACGCTGACGTCCCAGTCGGCGTGGGTCAGCGCGACGAGATCGTCACCGGCGAACGCCTCGACGAGCGCCTGCCCGAGCTGGCCCCCCGCGCCGGTGACTAGGACGCTGCGGCCTCGTCCCGGCTCGACAAGATCGGCGATTTCGTGCTCCAGAGGTGCTTGACACGCGAATCGTCCCAGGCGATCTCGCGCTCGTCCGGATCGGCCGGGTCGTACTCCTCGGTCACGTGGTACAGAAAGAGAGAGTCTGTGAGCGCCTCATAGCCGTGTGCATGGATCCCAGGGACGAAGACCGTCACCGGATTGTCGTCGCCGATGTCGAGAGTGAACGTTTCGCCCGTCTCTCGGTCCAGCACGACAATTCGGACCATTCCGCTCAAGCACGCGAAGAGGTCGCTCTGCCCCCGCTCGTGATAGTGCAACCCACGAATCACGCCCTGACGCGAAAATACAAGGTTCGACTGCTTAACCGGCTTGGGCAGATTCGACGAGCGCATCAGCTCCATGAACCAACCACGCTCATCCTCATGCGACCGCAGGGGATAAACCTCGACGCCGTCGATCACTTCTTGTTTGCCCCGTTCGCGCGCACGAAGTCGTTGACCTCGTAGTAGGCGTCGATCGACTCGCCCGCGTCGCCCCAGAAACCGTCGAGCACGTCGTACTCCATCGTCCCCTGGCCGACGTACCAATTGTTCACATCCGTGATCTCGAGCTCGCCGCGGCCGGAGGGCTTCAGGGTCGGGATCACGTCCCAGACGGACTCGTCGTAGAAGTAGATCCCCGTGACCGCGAACTTGCTCGGGGGGTCGGCCGGCTTCTCGACGATCCGGACGACGCGGCCGTCGCCGTTCAGCTCGGGCACCCCGAGATGCTGAAGGTGCTCGACCTCCTCGACCGGCGAGAGGAGGATCCGAGCCCCGTGCTCCTGCCTTGCGAAGTTCTCGACCGCGGGCCGGAGCGAGCCCTCGAGCACGTTGTCGGCGAGCATCACGCAGATCCGGTCGCCGGCTCCGAACCGCTCCGCCAGCCCGAGCGCCTCGGCGATCCCGCCGGCCTCCTCCTGGTAGGCGTAGAAAAGGCGGTCGATCCCGTGCTCGTGCCCGTTGCCGAGCAGGCGGAAGAACTCGCCGGCGTGCGTCCCGCCGGTGACCAGCATCAGCTCGTCGATCCCGGCGTTGACGAGCGCCTCGATCGCAAAGTTGACCATCGGCCGGTCGTGAATCGGCAACAGGTGTTTATTCGTGATCCGCGTCAGCGGATGGAGCCGGGAGCCGGTGCCGCCGGCCAGGATGACGCCCTTCATCGCGGGCAGATGGTAATTACCTAACGACCCGCGGGCCGGAGAGCCGGGCGCCGAGGCTGCTCCAGCGGCGACTCCGGCACCCGCACGACCCGGGCGAGCGGCCCGGGCAGCCACCAGTTGTAGCGGCCGAACAGCGCCATCAGCGACGGAACGAGCACCGCTCGCACCAGCGTCGCGTCGAGGAAGATCGCGACAGCCAGTCCGATCCCGAACTCCTGCAGGCCGACGATGCGACCGGCGACGAAGCCCGAGAAGGCGGCGACCATCACGATCGCGGCCGCGGTCACGATCCGGCCGGTGCGCTCGAGTCCGTAGGCGACCGCTTCGCGGTTGTCGCGGCCGTGATCCCACTCCTCGCGCATGCGCGTGACGAGGAAAACCTCATAGTCCATCGAGAGCCCGAAGAGCATCGCGAACAGAAAGATCGGGATCCAGCCCTCGATCTGGCCGATCTGGTAGAGGCCGAGCACGTCGCGGCCGACGCCCCACTTGAAGACGACGACAAGCATCCCGTAGGCCGCAGCGACGGAGAGCAGGTTCAGAATCACCGCCTTCAGCGGCAGCAGTGCCGAGCGAAAGGCGCGCATCAGCAGGAAGTAGGTCAGCACGAGCACCGCGGCGACGAGCCAGGGGAAGTAGCGGTACGCCTGGTCGAGGAAGTCGACGCCCTGCGGCGGCCCCCCGCCGGCGACCACCCGGACGCCGCTCGGAAACTCAGCCGCCGGAACGAGCTTCCCGCGCAAGCGGTGGACGAAGCTCTGGGCCGCCTCGGAGCCGTACTCGTCCCGCCCCGCGATGATCAGCTCCTCATAGCGGCCACTCAGGTCGACGAACGGCTGCCGCGGCGCGACCCGAAGCGAGGCCGTCTGGTGGTCAGCCCTGATCCCGGTGGCGAGACGTCCGATCGCCGCCTGAACGGGAGGCTCGTGCACGCCTCCCGGCCGCCCGGAATCGACGACGACCTGCGTCGGCGAGATTGCTCCCGGGCCGATCGAATTCTTGAGCACGCCGAACCCCTGCACCGACTGTGGGAACTGCGGGATCCCGGAAGCCGAGCCTGGCGTCAGCTGCAGCCCGAAGACGGGGATCGCGGCCGCCACGAGCAACACCGCCCCGCCGCCGAGAAACGCGAGCGGCCGCCGCATGATCGCCGTCGCGAGCCGGTGCCAAAAGCCGGTGTCCTCCTCGGCGCGAAACCGCTTCGGCAGTAGGGGAATCCGCGCTACGCCGCGCCGGCCGTAGAGCGATAGCAGAGCCGGCTGCAGCGTCAGCGCCGCCGCGATCGAGGTCAGCGGAATCAGGAAGCCGCCGACGCCGATCGAGCGGACGAACGGGAGCGGAATGAACAGGAGCAGTGCTAGCCCGATCGCGACCGTGGCGCCGGAGAAGACGACCGCGCGGCCGGCGGTCTGCATCGTCCGCACGATCGCCGCCTCGACTTCGTACTGGCTTTCCGCCCGCACGTTCCTGGCGGATCGCTGAGTGTGCGCCGCCGGAGGGGATAGTGCGTCTAGCACAGACCCGGAGAGCGGCGTGCGCTCAGCGGCCCGAGGCGGCCCCGGGGCCCGGCTCCGCCGGGCGGGAGGGGTCGCCGGCCAGGGGCGTGCGAGCTCCTCCCGATAGCGATAGATCACGAGCAGCGAGTAGTCGATCGCGATCCCGAGGCCGATCAGGAAGACGAGGTTGGTCACGTATGTCGCGGTGGTCAGGAAATGCGCGTAGACGTAGACCCCGCCGAGCGTCGCCATCACCGTGCAGGCGGCGAAGATGAACGGCATCGTCACGGCAACCGACAGCCCGAAGACCGCGAGCAGGACGAGCACTGCAATCGGTAGGGCGATCATCTCCCCCTTCCGCAGGTCCTTGGAGAAGATCGGGTCGAGGTCGTGCTGGATCGCGGCCTGTCCGGTCACGTAGGACTGGACGCCGCCGCCGTGCGGAAGCGCCCGGTAGAGGTCGTCGGTGTAGCCCTTGGCCTTGGCGAGACTGAGCGTCGAGACGATGTCTCCGTAGACGATGTTGCGCCCCGCCGGGACGAGCCGCCGCGGCGTCGAGTCCGGGACGACCCGAGCCGCGCGGTCGACATCGCGCTGCAGGCGCACGTAGGCGGCGCGATCGACACCGTCGCGGAGCCGGAAGACGACCGTGAACGCGCCGTCGCTGCGATCGCCGAAGTGGCGCTCGAGAATCGTTCTCGCACGCTCCGAGTCGGTTCCCGGAACCGAGAACTCGTTCGAGAGCAGCGAGCTCAGGTGCGTGAACGCGAAGCCGCCGGCGAGAAGCACGACGAGCCAGCCGGTGAGAATCGGCCAGCGAAACCGCAACACCACTCGCGTCCAGCGCTCCATCAAGCCCTCAGCGACAAAGCTAGCGATCGCCGGCTCGCAGGCTGGACCTGAAGGGGAATCGCCGCAGGCGGGGCGGCCGTTCTACCCTTAAGCATCGTGCCCAGAAAGAAAGACCATCTCGATCGCCTGCAGAGCGAGGTCCAGGAGCTGATCGACGAGCTCTGGCAAGTCCCTCGCTTCTCGGGCCTACGCCGCGGGTTCCGGCCGCAGGTCGACGTCATCCGAACCGACGACCCACCTGAGTACAGGGTGGTGGTCGAGCTTGCCGGCGTCGACTCCGAGACCCTACGGATCTTCGCCGACGACCAGGCGCTCGTCGTCGCCGGCTCGCGGTCGCCCGCCTGGCGCGGCCGCTTCTTCCACATGGAGATCGAGCACGGGCCGTTCCAGCGGCGGATCCAGTTCGCCGAGCAGGTCGATCCGGCAGGCGCCCGCGCCGAGTACACGCGCGGCCTCCTGACCGTGTCGGTGCCGATCGCCGAGCGCGAGCCCGCACACGAGAAGGTGTCGATCAAGATCGGGCGGAGCAAGTGAGCGAGCTGTTGACCGAGGAGCGGATCGAGGAGCTCGAGCTTCCGGACGAGCTGCCGGTCCTGCCGCTGAAGGAGACGGTCGTCTTCCCGCAGTCGATGACGCCGCTCGCGATCGGCCAGGATCGCTCGATCAAGCTGATCGAGGACGCCGTCGACGGCGAGCGCCTGGTCGCGCTCGTGACCGTCAAGAACCCGGAGACCGATCAGCCCGGCTGGGACGACCTGTACGAGGTCGGGACCGCAGCCGTCATCCACAAGATGATCCGCGTCCCCGACGGGACGCTGCGGATCCTCGTCCAGGGCGTGCGCCGGATCCGGATCGAGGACCGCGTCGGCGACGACCCCTACCTGTTGGGCCGGTTCGAGGAGGTGCCGGACGAGGGCGAGGAGACACCGGAGGTCGAGGCCCTCGTCCGCAACGTGCAGACCCTGTTCGGGCGGGTGATCGCCTTGGTGCCGTACCTGCCGGACGAGCTAGAGATCGCCGCCGCGAACGTCGACGAGCCGAGTGCGCTCTCGTATCTCGTCGCCTCGACCCTACGGATCAAGACCGACGAGAAGCAGCACCTGCTCGAGCTGACCGACGTCGGCGCCCGCCTGCGGGAGATCTCAGTGATCCTGAACCGCGAGCTCGAGGTCGTCGAGCTCGGCTCGAAGATCCAGTCGCAGGTCCAGTCCGAGATGGAGAAGGGCCAGCGCGAGTACTTCCTGCGCCAGCAGCTGAAGGCGATCCAGGACGAGCTGGGCGAAGGCGACGCCGAGCAGGCCGAGGTGAACGAGCTGCGCGAACGGCTCGCCGAGCTCGAGCTACCGGAGGAAGTCAGAAAGGCCGTCGACCGGGAGCTCGCCCGACTCGAGAAGCTGCCGTCGGCGGCGGCCGAATACGGCGTCATCCGCACGTACCTCGACTGGATCGCGACGTTGCCCTGGAACAAGACCACACAGGACAACCTCGATCTCGAGCGCGCACGCGAGATCCTGGACGAGGACCACTTCGACCTCGAGAAGGTGAAGGAGCGGATCATCGAGCACCTGGCGGTCTCGAAGCTCCGGAACGACGCCTCCGGCCAGATCCTCTGTCTCGTCGGGCCACCCGGCGTCGGCAAGACCTCGCTCGGCCAGTCGATCGCGCGGACGCTCGAGCGCAAGTTCACGCGCATCTCCGTCGGCGGCGTGCGCGACGAAGCGGAGATCCGCGGACACCGGCGCACGTACATCGGCGCCATGCCGGGCACGATCGTCCGCGCGATCCGC
>Ga0307312_10001574_pt1 | contig 11711 bp, 8 predicted proteins | sample ER_DNA_202_FD_194489 | JGI IMG/M metagenome (GOLD analysis project Ga0307312, IMG submission 194489) | Bulk soil microbial communities from the East River watershed near Crested Butte, Colorado, United States - ER_DNA_202 | ecosystem: Environmental > Terrestrial > Soil > Floodplain | place: USA...
ATACGTTTTCGCTGCCACAGTCGCAGGAGGAATTCTACTACAGCCTGCCGACTCGCAAGCTCGACGTCGTGCTCAATGGATTCAATGAGGGTCGGTCGCTGGAGTCGATTGCGGTAGAAGCGGGCCTTTCAGTCGAACAAGTAGAACGCTCCATTCATGACGTTCAGCAGAAGCGCAAGACCACGCGATATCTGCACATGTCGCCGCAGATCATCGAGTCTGTGATTCCCGACACATCCGAGGTTTCCGTCTAATGTGCGGCATCGCCGGGATCGCGACGCAACACGCCGGAAGTATCGGAATTGAGAAGCTCGCCCGCATGGCGGCGGCCATTCAACATCGCGGTCCCGATGGATACGGATTCTATACCGGGCTGCACGCCGGGTTCGCGCATGTTCGCCTGAGCATTATCGATGTTGCCGGCGGCGCGCAGCCGCTGACGAACGAGGATGGTCAGATTGTCATCACCTACAATGGCGAGGTGTACAATCACGTCGAGCTTCGTCGCGAGCTGGAGTCGTGCGGCCACGTGTTCCGGACGCGCAGCGATACCGAAGTTCTGGTGCACGCCTATGAGGAGTGGGGCGCTCACATGCTGTCGCGTCTCAATGGACAGTTTGCCTTTGCAATCTCGGACGCGCGGGACCAGTCGGTATTCATCGCGCGCGACCGGTTTGGCGTGCGTCCGCTGTTTTTCACTGAACAGCACGGCAACCTGTACTTCGCGTCCGAGTTGAAGGCGCTGCTCGCCAGCGGCGACGTCAAGGCGGCTGTAGATCCCCAGGCTCTCGACGAGGTTTTCACGTTCTGGGCGATGCGTCCACCGCGGTCCGGGCTGAGAGGGATTCACTCGCTCGAGCCAGGCACCTACGGTCTCTGGCGTGGCGGCAAGCTACTCCTTCATCGCTACTACGAGCTGGACTTCCCCGAAAGAGCAGTCGAACCGCGTGACGCCATTGAGCGACTCGACGAGCTAATGCGCATGGGAGTGGACCTGCGCATGCGCGCGGACGTTCCGGTCGGCGCGTATCTCAGCGGAGGTCTCGACTCCTCGATCACCGCCACGCTCGCGGCAGCCGCGTCACCGCACACGCTTCGCAGCTTCTCGATCACGTTCGACGATCCGCGCTTCGACGAGAGCGCTTATCAGCGCGACGCTGCGCGTGCGATCGGATCGATGCACTCGATTGCCTCCATGGGTGCCAACACCATTGCGGACTCCTTCCCCGATGTGATATGGCACACCGAAACGCCACTGACCCGTACCGCGGCAGCGCCGATGTTCCACCTTGCGCGCCTGACGAAGAACGCCGGAATAAAGGTCGTTCTCACCGGTGAAGGGGCCGACGAGCTGTTCCTGGGTTACGACCTGTTCAAGGAAGTCGCGGTGCGTCGCTTTTGTCTCCGGCGGCCCAACTCGACTGCGCGTCCGCGACTCTTTGATCGACTGTACCCGTATCTACTCGACGGTGGCAGCGGGGGGGGCGGCGAGTTCTGGCGTCGTTTCTTCCTGGAGGCGGGGGCGCCAGACGATCCGCTGTTCTCGCACTTGCCGCGCATTCAGCTCACGTCGTGGATAAAGCAGTTCTATTCCGCCGAGTTCGGAGCGGGGCTGTCCGGCATCGACGTGGTAGAGGAAGTGCGGCAGTCCCTGCCGACGCGTTTCTTCCGATGGTCCGCGCTGAATCAGGCCGCGTACCTTGAAATGACGCTGCTTCTTTCTCCCTATTTGCTAAGCTCGCAGGGCGATCGGATGGCGATGGCTCACGGTGTGGAAGGTCGCTTTCCATTCCTCGATCATCGGTTGTTCGAGTTCGCCGCTGCGCTTCCTACGGGTTCTCGTCTGTGCGGCCTCAAGGAGAAGGAGATTCTTCGTCGCTGGGCCCGTCGGATTCTTCCCGACAGGATCAGCAAGCGCGGCAAACAACCATATCGCGCGCCCGATGCGCCCTCCTTCTTCGGACCTGACGCGCCGGAGTATATCGGCGACGCCTTGTCCGCGGGATCGATTCGGGACACCGGTGTGTTCTCTCCGACCGCCGTGACAGGCCTGGTTCGCCGCTGTCAAAGCGGTCGGGCAACCGGCGTTCGTGAGAACCAGGCGCTCGTCGCGGTGCTCTCCACGCAGCTATGGCACGATCGCTTTGTCGCACAGCCCGTGAATCCGCGAATGCTCGATGTCGCGGGCGCGGACGTTGTTTTGCAGGACGCAATTCCCGTTAGCTAGTCGAAAACTTCTTCTACTGCCAATGCCATACGAAACTCAAGTCCGCGGGCGCGTCCGTCAGTTCCTCGTGGAGAATTTCCTTTACATGCGCCCTGATTTCGTTCTGGGTGACGACGACCGCCTCCTCGAGCGCGGCGTCGTCGACTCGATGGGCGTCGCCGAGATGGTCACGTTCATCGAGGACGAGTTCGACATTAAGACTTCGGATGAGGACATCAGCGAAGCGAACCTGGGCTCGTTGCGCGCCATCGGTCGCTTCGTGGCTCAGAAACGCGCGACCATTGCGGCGTAGTCCCTCAAGAGCGCGTCACCTTTGTTGCGCCGGCGCCACAGCGGTCTGCCGGGCATTCCCCGCCACCCGTGACCGCGAGCGGTTATCTCCTTGCGGCTAGGGCATTTAAGAGGGTATCGCGGGCCGCTTTGAAGCGCAGGTCTCGGGTGCCAAGATTGCACTCCGGCAGGCGCTGACCGTCGTTGCCGCGAGACCGGGACTAGAACTCCCTTGTTCCCATTTATTCGATGAACCGCATCTCGATTCTTCGCATTTCGATCTCCCTATCCGTGCTGGGTGCGGCAAATGCCGCTCCGCTCCGTGCGCAGACTGCAACGACGGCGCAGTCGAGCTATGAGACCCGCACGCAGCTCGAGGCCAAGATACGCGAAGCCGAGAATGCGAAGCGGACGTCCGAAGCATCGCTGCTGCGCTCGCGTCTGACGACGGGGGACTTCCAGGAGGGCGATCGCATTGTCGTCGTCCTCGAGAGCAACCCCACAGCGACGGATACCATGCAGGTGAGAGCCGGCAAGGTCCTGCAGTTTCCGAAGATGTCCGACGTCTCGTTGGCGGGCGTGCTGCGCTCCGAACTTACCGACACGCTCCGCCGCCACCTGGCCAAGTATCTGACGAACCCCAACGTCCGTGCGACGCCACTCCTCCCGCTCGCCGTACTGGGAAATGTCAGGAATCCCGGATTCATGTACGCTCCGGCCGACTATCTGCTGCGCGATCTGATCATGAGAGCAGGTGGTCCGGATCCGACCGCGGACATCAGCAAGACCGTCGTTCGACGCGATGGCAAGACGATATGGGATGTGAAGGATGTTCGTGCGGCGTTCTCGGATGGACTATCGCTCGACCGTCTTCACCTTCATGCGGGCGACGAGATTTTCGTTCCCGAGCGGCGCCGGATTCAACTTTCCACCATTCTGACGCTTCTTTCCGCCACTGCCGCGGTGTCGGTGGCGGCTACACAGATGCACGGTCGCTAGCGCGCGCCGCGAGAATTCGCAATGCGTAATGGCCTGATCCCCGCGCAGTTCCCTGCGCCACCCGCAGCATCGCCCGTGTACGAGAGCGACCTGAACGGATCGCTGCTTCCCCAACAAAACGCGCTCGAGCGGCCCCTGGCAGCGATTCGTCGTTACAGGTGGCTCATCGTGGGGATCGTAGTCGTGTTCGCCGCGGCGGGCATCGCAGGCTCGCGGTTCATAAAGGCGCAATACGAAGCACGTGCAACGATCTGGATCGCATCGGAAACACCAGAGCTCAGATCCACCGGTCCGATTCGTTCGGAAGAGCTGGTGCACTCGGGCGCGTGGACGGAGCTCCTGCGGAGCTACCGGGTCGTCGATGAAGTCGTGCGGAAGTTGACGCTGTACCTCAAGCCCGCGAACCCAGCGCACCGGCAATACTTCGCGGGCTTCACGCTTGCCGACAAATTTGTTCCAGGCGCGTACGAGCTGGAGCTCGACCGATCGAAAAAGACCTGGGTGCTGCGCGCCAAGGTGAAAACGGCGCCGCAAGGTACGATCTCCGATGAACGCGGCGCGGCATTCGATTCCGTCGGCCGCAAGTTCGGGTTCAAGTGGGTCTTACCGGCGACAGCGCTCGCCGGACAAGGCAGCCAAACAATCGCGTTCACCGTAGCAACACCGCGGGAGACGTCGATTCTCGTCGCGAAACAGCTCGACAATCGGCTCATTCAAGGAAGCAACTTCCTCTGGCTGACGTACACGGATCCCGATCCGCGCCTCGCCGCGCTGACGTTGAATACGTGGGCGGACGAATACGTCCGCGTTGCCGCAGAGCTCAAGAAGCGAAACATGGTGGAATTCGCGAGCATACTCGAAGGCCAGATGCTCTACGCCGAAAAGGCAACGCGAGACGCCGAGTCAGAATACCAGAGATTTCGCGTGAACGCGATCACGTTACCGACCGAGGGCGGGCCGGTCGCCGCGGGTGTCGTGGAAACCCAGCGGGATCCCGCGCTACTCAGCTACTTCGATCAAAAGATCGAATACGACAACTTGCGGCACGACCGGGAGGCGCTTGAAACGAGCCTCGCGAATGCGGCGAGAAACGGCGTGCCGTACGAGGGGCTGCTGCTCATTCCAAGTGTCGCGCAAAGCCCGGGCGCGGAAGCCCTTCGCGAAGCGTTTCGTTCACGCTATCAGCTCGAGGCGCGCCTGGCGGCCGAACGCCAGCACTTTACGGACGAATACCCCTCTGTGAAGGAGCTCAAGGGAAGCCTGGATGTCCTCGCCAACAGGACGATTCCAGACCTTGCCAATCACCTGCTCGCACAAATGCGGGAGCGTGAAGCGGACTATCAGCGGCGCATTCAGTCAGCATCGAGAGAGCTGCAGTCCATTCCGCCGCGTACGATCGAAGAGCGACGTCTCAACCGAGCTGTGGTCGTCTCGGAGGGTCTCTACACCAATCTGAGAAACCGCTACGCGGAGGCTAAACTTGCCGAAGCCAGCGCCACACCCGACATCAGTGTGCTCGATACGGCCGTTGTTCCGCTCGAGCCCACCAAGAACACTGCCGTCATGATCATCCTGATGGCGATTATTGCGGGAATCGGTGCGGCTGGAGGATTGGCTCTGCTACTGGACAAGCTTGATGGGAAGTTCCAGTACGCCTATCAGGCGGTCGCCGAGCTCGGACTTGTGATTGCGGGTGCCGTTCCTCGCATCCCCAAGCGCGGAGCCGACGGAACGAACCCCGAACAAGTCGTTCAGTTCATGGAATCCTTTCGCACGCTGCGCTTGCACATCATGCACAGTGCTCGCGGCGATCGTGTAAGAGTCGCTGTCACGAGCGCCGCCCCCGGCGACGGGAAATCACTGATCTCGTCCAATCTGGCGCTGTCGTATGCCGAGGCCGGCTTGCGCACGCTCCTCATAGACGGCGACACACGGCGTGGATCACTGCACAAGACCTTTGGTCTGAAAGGCAAAGGCGGGCTTACCGAGTACCTGCTCGGCAAGCTGCCCGAATCCCAGCTCGTAAAGGCCACATCGCACAACAACCTGTCCTTGATTAGCTGCGGCCAGCGCAACGGGATAAATCCGGAGCTGCTTGCATCTGCGAAGTTGAAGAACCTCATGGATCAACTCGCTCAGTCGTTCGATGTGGTGATAGTCGATACGCCACCGCTTGCGGCTGGCATCGATGCGTACGCGCTTTCGGCCGCGACCGGCAATCTTCTTTTGGTCCTGCGAATGGGGCGCACGGAGCGACGTCTCGCCTCCGCCAAGCTGGCTCTTCTTGATCGCCTGCCCGTCTACGTCCTCGGCTCAGTGCTGAACGATGTGCCAGCACATGGGGACTTCCAGTACTACGCGGCGTACTCCGCAGGCTACCCCCTCGACGACTCGCCGTCGACCAGAGACCTGGTAGAAATAGGCGCGCACTAGGCGCCGCAGCAGCCGCTGTGTTGCAGCGGCTCACCCGTCAAGTGTGGGGCATCCGCTACATCTCGAACGGAACCGGTCAGCTGGTGAGTTCGACCGGAACGCCTAAGTGATTGGGCGCGAACGTCTTGCGACGATGGTACAAGTTCGCTCCCCTGAGCACACCGACTGCATTGCCGCCTTAGGTTGGCGATGCCGTCCCCGGCTCGCCTCCTCGCCAAAAGTAAGGTCCGTCACACAGGAGGAAGTCGAGTCATGGAGGCTGCAGTCTCGAGTCACCACGCAATCGTCTTTTCAGCCCCGAGCGAGTCTCTGGAGATCCAGGACTGGCCCGCTGCCCATGCCGGGTTCGAACTCCAGCTCGTGCGGTCTGACGCTCCCGCTGCTGCTGCGACGCCGGAGTTGGTCGACGTGCGACCGCGCGAGGGGTCGGAAACCGCCACTCGAGTGGTAAACCTCATTGTTGCCTTGATCGGATTGGTGGCGGTATCGCCGCTGATGGTCATCGTAGCCTTGCTTGTGAGGCTCACGTCGCGCGGTCCGGTCCTGTATTCGCAAACGCGAGTCGGAGTCGATCGACGCTACAAGCGCCACGACACCGACGACCGTCGCAGGAACGATCAGGGCGGCAAACCATTCAAGATGTACAAGTTCCGGTCGATGGTGGTCGACTCCGAAGCGGATGGTCGCGCCGTCTGGGCTCGACCCAAAGATCCACGCGTCACACCGATCGGTCGCGTGCTTCGCAAGACTCGGCTTGACGAGCTTCCTCAGCTTTACAACGTCATTCGCGGCGACATGAACATCGTTGGGCCACGGCCTGAGCGGCCGACGATATTTGCGGAGCTGCGCCAGAGCATCCCGCAATATCACATGCGGCAGCGTGTCAAGCCTGGAATCACCGGATGGGCACAGGTGAATCAGGCCTACGATGCGTGCCTCGACGACGTGCGACAAAAGGTCTCCTACGATCTCGAGTACATCCAGCGTCGTAGCGTCCGCGAAGACCTGCGGATCATGTCGCTGACGATTCCCGTGATGCTGTTCCGACACGGTGGCTGGTAGCCAGGCGCAGCCGTGTTGAATTCTCTCGAAGTGCTGACGATTTCGTCGGCGATCACCCGAAACAGGACGTAGCGATGTCAAGATACTTTGCGGGACCGGTAGCGGGCGACGAGTTCCGTCGTCGCATTCAGACCAAGCGCATGCTGCCGTTGATCGGCGTCTATGACGTCTTTTCAGCGCTGATCGCGGCCGAACGGTTCGAGGGTGTGTTCTGCAGCGGATACAGCTATTCCGCGAGCGCTTACGGGCTGCCCGATGTCGGCTACGTGAACTGGCACGACATCACCGAGTTCGCGACCAAGATCCGCCACGCCCTGCCCAACACCCACGTACTGGTCGACGTCGATGACGGCTTCGGCGATGAGGTTGTCGCCGCCAACACCATCCGCAATCTCGAGTCGAATGGTCTGTCAGCCGTCATGATGGAGGACCAGAAGCGCCCACGGCGTTGCGGGCACTTCGAAGGGAAGCTCATTCTCCCGATCGAAGAATACCTCGTCAAGCTGTCGAGAGTCATCGAAACCCGAACCAGCATCTTCGTCATCGCACGCACCGACGCGTCAGATCAGGGCGAGGCGATTGAACGCGCAATAGCGTACGCCGAAGCGGGCGCCGACGGTGTGATGGTCGAGGCGATCCGCGACCTCGACACCATCGCCAAGGTCCGGTCGCACGTGAGCGTGCCCATCATGGTGAACCAGCTGCACGGCGGAAAATCTCCGAACTGGCGCTTCAGCGAGTTGGAGGACGCCGGCGCGTCCATCGTCATCTACAGCACGCCTTGTCTGTTCGCCGCCCAGCGCGGCATCGAGCGGTACCTCGACGCGCTCGTGCAAACCCATCGCCTTCCGAAGGAAGGCACAGCGTCGATGGACGACTGCGCACGCGTGCTCAGCGGAAACGGCGCTCCCAACCGGGGAGCGGCAGTCACCTGGGACAGGGAGAGCATCAAAGTCGTCGCTGGATAGCGACGACTTCGTGCGTCATGAATACCCGGAGTGTTCGGCCACGTACCGTCGCTGATCTGCTGTGGGACGTCTCAGCGGCGGCGGGCGATCGTCCCGCGATCGTCATGTCCGGCGAGACGACCACCTACAATGATTTGCGCGGGCGGGCGTCGTCGGTGGCAGCGGCACTCGTCGATCGAGGCGTGAAGAGCGGCGACCGCGTCGCTATCCTTGCGGAACGCGGTCCTGAAGCGGTCGCCGCCTATTTTGGCGCGATTGCTGCCGGCGCGGTGGCGATAGTCGTCAACGAGCGGTCGCGGCCACGACAAATTGAATACGTTCTCCGCCGATCAACCGCCCGCGTGCTGCTCACGTCGCAAGCGCTCCTCGCCGAGCATCCGCGCGTGCTTGAGACTGACGCTGATGTGATCGACATCGGGACGATCGCCACTGAAAGGAATCTCGAGTGGAGTCCTCGCCCGCCCGGCGAGCGGGGAATCGCGCAGATCATTTTCACCTCGGGTTCGACGGGCCTCCCCAAGGGTGTCGTCTTCTCTCACCGGGCGATGCTCTCCGCCATCGAGATGGTGGTGGGTTATCTCGAGCTCGGGAACGACGAACGGATCTTCAGCCTCCTCCCATTCAGCTCCGTCTACGGGTTGAACCAGCTCCTCTGCGCCATGTGGACGAAGTCGACGCTCGTGATCTCGATTTCGTCGCTCGCGGCGAAGATCGTCGCCGAAGCGCGCGAGCAGCGCGTGACAGTCATCGCCGGTGTGCCGCCGCTTTGGCTCCAGCTCCTCGCGACGCCAACGTTTGGCGCGCAACGGATCGAATCGCTTCGGCTTCTCCAGAGTGCCGGAGGCCATCTCCCCGCTGACGCGGTGCGCCAGCTCCGTGCAGCGCAGCCCCACGCACGTCTCTTTCTTCAGTATGGCATGACGGAGACTTTCCGCAGCACTTTCCTCGCTCCGCATGAAGTCGATCTGCATCCAAACTCAATGGGCCGCGAAGTCCCCGGCGCATCAATCTGGATCGTCGGCGATGACGGTGAGCTCTGCGCGCCTGGCGAGATCGGGGAGCTTGTGTTCGCCGGGCCGACGATGGCCGAAGGCTATTGGGAGGACGAAGAACTGACTGCGGCGACCTTTCGTGTTTCTCGTGGGGGTGCCGGCGTTACCAGGCGCGTCGTGCATTCCGGCGATTTGGTTCGCCGCGACTCAGAAGGCCTTCTTTATTATGTGTCGCGTCGTGACCGGATGATCAAATCGCTGGGCTTTCGTATCGGGCCCGACGAGATCGCAGACGTGCTCTATGCCTCGGGCGACATCCTCGAAACGGCGATTGCAACCGAACCCGATCCCATCCGTGGCGAGCGCATAATCGCGTACGTGGTCCTGAGACCCGGAGGCTCGAGCCGCCACCTTGAGCAGTTCGCTCGTTTCGAGTTGCCTCGCCATATGCAACCGGCACGCATCGAGGTCCGTGAGGCACTACCCCGATTGACGAGCGGGAAGTACGACATGAATACGCTGCGAGAAGTGCAAGTGCGCCGCCTTTGTTGTGGCGGACCTGCATCAACCGAGCGTCTCGCGTCGCCAAGCGTGGCGGTATCGTTCGAGGCCGGCGCCGTAAGCCGTGATATCTGTGTCACTTAGCTGGATGCATACAGTCGGTATGCGATTCCGGGTATGGCGTACGAAAGTTGAATAACACACTCCGCCTATGGCCCGACCCGCGACCTTCCTCGCGACCGCGCCGAGGCAATTAGGTCTCACGATCGTCCTGCACCGCAGGGCACTGGAGGCGGAGTGTTGCACAGCAAGTTCGCATGTCTCGTGACCGGCGGTGCCGGTTTCATCGGGTCACATCTCGTTGAAGCGCTGGTTCGGCTGGGCCACACCGTTCGCGTCGTCGACAATCTTTCGACCGGCGACGAGGCGAATCTGGCGCCAGTGGCTGACTCAATCGACTTCATCGTAGGAGACCTCTGCGACCCGATCGTCGCTGAGCGCGCGGTCGACGGAACTGAGATCGTGTTCCACCTCGCCGCGCTGCCGAGTGTCCCTCGGTCGCTGAAGGACCCGTGGGGCTCTCACGATGCGAACGTCAATGCCACGGTCAGGCTGCTCGAGGCGAGCCGCGCCGCTGGCGTCCGACGCGTGGTCTACTCGAGCTCGAGCTCCGTGTACGGCGACACTCCGACTTTGCCAAAGGTCGAAACAATGGAGCCGCTTCCGCGCTCGCCATATGCGGCCTCGAAGCTATCGAGCGAGCAGTACGTGCTATCGTACGCCCGCGGCGGACTGGTGGAAGGAGTTGCGCTCCGCTACTTCAACGTCTTCGGACCTCGACAGAGTCCATTCTCTGCATATGCCGCGGTGATCCCGCTCTTTCTCCAGGCTGCAGCGACGGGTACGTCCGTTACCGTCTTCGGCGATGGTGAACAGACGCGGGATTTCACCTATGTGGCGAACGTCGTTCAGGCCAACATCCGCGCTGCGTCGGCGCCCGCACAGGTTGCTTCGGGATGGCCCGTGAACGTCGGCGCGGGACGTCGAACCTCCCTCAATAGGGTGCTCGAACTCACAAGGGATGTGACTGGTTCGGACATCCCCGCCGAGTACAAGCCGGCACGCGCGGGCGATGTGCGCGACTCATTGGCCAGCCTTGAGCGAACGACGCGTTTGATCGGCTACCATCCCACCATCGATCTACGCGAGGGACTCGTCCGTACTTGGCAGTGGCTCCGGACACGCCACGCACTGGAGCACTTGATTCTGCCCGGTGCTGGTGGACTGCGTCGTCACACGGTGAGCGTTGCCTCGTAAAACGCGCGGAGCATCACGGCTTCGGCCAATCAGCTGAAGACGTACCTTTCGACGCTCGGCCCCACCATCGGAGCAGTTTTGAAGGTCGTAATCGTCAACGAAGGCCTGGGCTACCCGCCTAAGGGCGGAAACTGGCTCAGGACGCTCAACCTCATGTTGCCGTTGGCTCGTCGACACGAGATCACATATGTCTGTCGGGGCGCCAAGGAAGTGCAGGCCGAGCAGATTGCCCGTTCGTTCTACACAGAGAACGGGATCCGACTACAGGTTTGTGGCGAACCGCCCGCGGACAAGAAGGGCCCCGCTTTCTACGTCCGGGTCGCGGCAAACCTGGCGTCGCCACTTCCGTATTCGATTGCCAGTCACCGGAGCCAGGATGTTCGGAGCGAGATTCGCCGGCTCGCCAACTCGGAGAACATCGATCTCTTTCAGTTCGAGTCGCTGGGATACGCGGACGCATTGACGGGAACCAGGGCGCGAACCATGGTCATGGCGCACAACGTCGAATCACTGATCTGGGAGCGCCTCCATCAGACCGAACGGCAACGTCTCAAGCGCTGGTTCATAGGAGATCAGCTCCGCAAGTACGAACGGTATGAGCGTGCGGTCATGCACGGCGCGAGTCGCGTCGTCGCAGTAAGTCGCGAAGATGCCGCCATGCTGAAAGAACGATTCGGAGTGTCCGGTGCCGTCGTTGTGGACAATGGTGTCGACGTGAAGTACTTCGCCCTTGGCGCCGCCGAGCGCAGGCCGAATCCAAAACAGATTCTGTTCCTGGGCAGTCTGGATTGGAGGCCGAATCTCGACGCCATCGACGTCCTGCTCGCGCGCGTCATGCCGCAGGTTCTCGCGGCAGAACCCGAAGCACGCCTTTCTATTGTAGGACGCAACCCGCCGCCCGCGCTTATTCGTCGTCTTCGGCGTGAGGCCAATGTGGATCTC
>Ga0307312_10001575_pt1 | contig 11710 bp, 7 predicted proteins | sample ER_DNA_202_FD_194489 | JGI IMG/M metagenome (GOLD analysis project Ga0307312, IMG submission 194489) | Bulk soil microbial communities from the East River watershed near Crested Butte, Colorado, United States - ER_DNA_202 | ecosystem: Environmental > Terrestrial > Soil > Floodplain | place: USA...
AAGGGAAAGCTGCTTCAGGTCGGATCGCCGGAAGATCTCTACGACCGGCCGGCGTCGCGCGACGTCGCCGAGTTCATCGGACGCGCGACTCTCTTTCCGGCAGTCGATTGCGGCACGCACGCGATCATAACGCTGAACGGCGTCGAGCGCCGCGTCGGCGTCGTGGCCGAGCGCGGACCGGGCGGCAAGCCGTTCGTCGACGCCGCGGTGGTGTTGCGGCCGGAGGCGCTGGCGTTCACGTCGCCGGGCGCTGAGACGGCGTTCCCGGGCACGATCGTCGGCCGGCGGTTCAGCGGCACGACGATGACGTACGACGTGCTCCTCGAGGGCGAGATGACGGTGGAAGTCGCGTCGCAGGAGCGGACGATGCGCGAGGGTGATCGCGTCGGCGTCGCGATCGTGCGCGATCCGGTACCGCTGGTGTCCTCGTGAACACGAAGCGGGCTCGCTTCCGCACGCTTGGCACCTGGCTCATCGCGGCTCCAGTCCTCGCGATCCTGCTCTGGACCGTTGTCTACCCGAACATCTCGGTCATTACCGGGAGCTTCAGCGATGGACTGGCCAACTGGCGCGCCTTCGCCGTCAGCCCCGCCGATCGGGAAGCCCTGCGGGCGACGCTGATCGTCGCCGTCGGCAGTGTGATCACCGCGACGGCGATCGGACTGCCGCTGGCGTTTCTGCTCGCGCGCACCGAGTTCCGGGGCCGCCGGCTGATCGCCGCGGTGGCGACGCTGCCCGCGGTGTTGCCGCCTCTCGTCGGCGTGATCGCCCTGCTCTTCCTCTACGGCGAGAGCGGCGTCGTGACGCGCACCGTGCAGCGGCTGCTGCACCTCTCCACCGCGCCGTGGACGCTCAGCGGCGTGAGCGCGATCATCTTCGTGCACGCCTACACGATGTACGTGTACGTCTTCCTGTTCGTCTCCGCGGGCCTCGAACGTTATGACTCGTCACTCGACGAGGCTGCGGCTGGACTCGGCGCCGGCACGGCGCGCCGGCTGCGCCGTGTCACGCTGCCGCTGCTCACGCCGGCCATCGCCGGGGCGATGCTGCTCGTCTTCATGAACGCGTTGGGCTCGTTCAGCGCGCCATACATCTTCGGCGGCGGGATCCGCGTTCTCTCGACGCAGATCGTCGCCTCGAAGCTCAACGGCGCGCTGGGACTTGCCTACGTCGAGACGACGGTGCTCGCGCTGAGCGCGGTGCTCGCGCTGGCGCTGTTTCGCTGGATGGAGCGAAAACGCGGGTACGTGCTGAGCGGCAAGGGTCGTGTCGCGCGCCGCACGGTTCCCCGCTCGCGCGTCGTACGCGTCGCTGTGCCGACACTCGCGGCGCTGCTCGTTCTCGTGCTCGTGCTCCCGCACGCGATGGTCGTCCTCGTGTCGTTCGCCCGTGACGGTGTGTGGACGACGCAGATCCTGCCGCCCGAGTACACCCTCGACAACTTCAAACGACTGGCGAGCGACCCGCAGCTCTGGGCACCGGTGCGGAACAGCGTCTCGATGGCCGCGCTGTCGACGGCGGCAAACGTCGTCGTGTGCTTCGTCGCCGCATACATCGTCGTCCTCCGGCCGTTCAAGGGGCGGCGCTTGCTGGCGACGCTGCTCTCCCTGCCATGGGCGATTCCGGCGACCGCGATCGCGATCGGGCTTGCGTCGACGTTCAACCGGAACGATCCGGCCACGCTCCGCCTGCTGCTCGTCGGCACGTTCTGGATACTGCCGCTCGCGTACTTCGTGCGGGGCGTGCCGCTCGTGGCGACGGCCGTCGAAGGTTCGCTTCGTCAAATGGATCCATCGACCGAGGAGGCAGCGCGTGGGCTCGGTGCATCCTGGTGGATGTCGATGCGGCGGGTGCTGATCCCGGCGGCACGACCCGGTCTAGTTGCTGGCGCGATGCTGGCTGCGGTTACCGCAGTCGGCGAGTTCGTCGCCAGCGTCGTCCTCTACACCCACGCGAATCGGCCGATCTCGGTCGAGATCCTGGCGCAGCTCCGCGGCTTCGCGTTCGGCACGGCGGCGGCGTATAGCGTCCTGCTTATCGCGCTTGTGTTCCTCATCACACTCGCCGCCAGGTGGGGCGAGCGGCGTGCCGAGTCGGCGGAAGGGTCGTCCATAGCGGCCTAAGTGCTGAAACGTACAGTTTTTACCTGCTCGGCACGATCTGTCATTGACGCCTCATCAGTAACATTCTATAGTTGCGCAGCATCATCGCGCGGCCATTGAAGCGTCCCACAGGCCGCGCAGCCCCCCGGAATCCGGATCGTCGTCGACGCCGACGACCTCTCTCACCTGTTGCTGGTGAGTCCCCGGGCGACCTCGAGCGTAGGATGCTATGGCAGGTCTGAAGAACGCGCTCCAGGCCGACTCGTCGGACCCGGAGGACGCGCGGGTCGTCGCGCAGATGGCGCGCCTCGAAGCAGTGCTCGAGGTCGTGCCACTCGCAGTCGCCCTCTTCGACGAGGAGCTGCGACTGGTGCGCGCGAATCAGCGCTACCGCGACCTGACGAACGCGGAGAGCGCCGTCGCGATCGGGCGCTCGATTTACGACGCGTTCCCGAACACGCTCGGCGATCTCGACGACCAGATCGATCGGGCAGTTCGCGGCGAGCCGCGCGGTCCGTCGCGGATTGCCTTTCGTCTGCGGTCGGGCGCCGAGCGGATGTTCGAGGTGACGTTTACGCAGCTCTCGATGCTCCCTGGCGCGCCGGCCAGTGTCGGCGGTCTGCTCTTCGTCGGTACGGACGTCAGCGATCGCGAACAGCTGCGCGCGGACCTCGCCCGCAGCATCGCGCAGCTGGAGTCGATCTTCGACGTCATTCCCGACTCTGTGCGCGTCTTCGAGGCAGATGGCAAGATCGTGCGCTCGAACGCACAGGCCCAGCTCGAGCACGGCGCGATGCGTCCCGACGGGCTCGAGGAGCTGTGGCGGCTCGATCGCCCGCGCACCCTCGACGGCGTGAGCCTGTTCGTCCACGAGCACCCGACGGCGCGCGCACTGAGCGGCGAGCGTGTGCGCGGCCAGACGCTCGCCGTCCGTCGCGGCGACGGCGGCGACGGGGCGCCGACGATGGTCGAGGTCAACTCCAATCCGCTCCGCGACGAAGCGGGCAAGCTGCGCGGCGCGGTGACCGTCGAGCGCGACGTGACGGAGCGGACGCGGCTCTCGCGCCAGCTCGAGGAGCAGGTGCGGCGGACCGCGGAGCTGTACGAGCGCGTCTCGACGGAAGCCGAGCGGTTGGAGCGGATGGTCAAGGAACGCACGCAGGACGTAATGGACCTCGAGGAGGAGCGCGCCCGGGAGCGGCGCCTAACGGCCGTCGGACAGCTGGCCGCCGGCGTCATGCACGACGTGAACAACGCGCTCAACCCGATCATGGCCGCCGCCTATCTGCTCGAGGCCAACGCAAACAACCCCGAGGCGGTGCGCGATTACGCGCAGCGCATCGCGAAGGCGGCGGAGACTGGTGCCGCGACGGCGGCTCGCGTCGGGCGCTTCATCCGCCAGGAGCCGCTGCAGGGTGAGCGCGAGGAGCTCGTCGACCTGTCGACGCTGGCCGACGAAGTGGTGGCCATGACGCGGCCATTGTGGGCGGAGCGGGCGCGGGGCGGCCGCATCGTCCTCGACCCAGCGTACGCTGAGCACGTCACCACCCGTGGCATTGGCGGCGAGATCCGGGAAGCGTTGCTCAACCTCGTGCAGAATGCCCTCGATGCGATGAGCGGCGGGGGAACGCTCGGCATCTCGACCCGCGTCGTTGACGAGCTGGCGATCGTCGAGGTGCGCGACACCGGCGTCGGTATGACGGAAGAGGTACGCGAACGCGCATTCGAGCCCTTCTTCACGACGAAGGGCCGCAAGGGTACGGGACTCGGGTTGTCCGAGGTGTACGGCATTGCCAAGCGGCACCGCGGATCGGCGGAGATCGATTCCGCCCTCGGCGCTGGAACAACTGTGCGGCTCGTCTTTCCGTTCGCCGAAGCCTCCGATGTCGCGGTGACCGTGCCGGTCCAACGAAGCCGCGGACCGAAGCGTATCCTGATCGTCGAGGACAACGACGATGGCCGCGACTTCATGTCCGCGCTCCTCGAATCAGACGGGCATACCGTCGACGCTGTGTCGAACATGCACGACGCACTCGAGCGGCTTGGGACACCGGGCGTTCGCTACGACGTGATGGTGACCGACATCGGCCTGCCCGATGGAAATGGTTGGGATCTGGTGGAGGCGGCGCGTGCGGCGGAACCCGCGTTGCGCATCGGCGTCGTCACTGGCTGGGAAATTCGCACGGGCGCCGGAACAGGCGCAGACTTCACGCTTCGAAAACCTGTTGCGGCGCATGACCTCCTGTCGCAGGTCGTCACCGCCGAGTAAGCTCCAGCAACGTTCACGCGCGGGGATGTACTCGCGCGAACGTCCTGAAAGACCGCAAGCTTGGCGATTCGATGACCGAACCCCTTGTACCGATCCGCATACTGCTTGCGGAAGACGACGATAATGCGCGCTCCGTCCTCGTGGATCTGCTTGCGGCGCTCGGTCACTCGGTGGTCGCGCATGTCAGCGGCGGCCGCGAGGCGATCGAGCGCGCGAAGGAAGTGAAGCCAGACGTCGTTCTGCTCGATGTGCACATGCCTGAAGGCTCGGGGCTCGAGGCCGCCGAGGAGATCCGGCGCGCCGTTCCCGCGGCCGCCGTCGTTCTCTTCAGCGGCGATCAGACGGTGAGCCTGACGGAGCACGACATCACGGCGACGTCGGCGATCGCGTTCCTGCCGAAGCCGACACCGCCGCGCATGCTCGACTCGACGATCCGGCTCGCCGCCATGCGCGCCAAGGAGCTCCTGTCCGCGCGGAAGGACGCCGAGGACGCGAAACAGCAGCTCGAGAATCGCAAGACGATCGAGCGCGCGAAGGGAATCCTCATGCGCCGCACCGGAACGTCGGAGGCGGAGGCATATCGCATCCTTCAGCGAACGAGCCAGGACCGATCGGTGCCGATGGTGGAGATCGCGCGGGCGGTGCTGGACAGCGAGCCGACCGCTGCTCCCGGTCCGCCGCGCGAGAAGTAGCAGGTTTGCGACGGGCGCCGTGACTTCGCTTTTGAACTGGCAGCTGCTGCCCCTCGCCCTGCTCGCACTCGCGGTTGCCCTGGCGCTGGTCACGGTCGTTCTTCGCCGCGCGTCGCAACGCGCGGAATCGTCGCTCGCTCGCAGCGAAGCGCTGACGCGCCAGCTCGAGGTGCAGGCGTACGAGCTGCGGCGTCGGGTGGAGGAATCGGAGGCGCTGCGCACGGAGCTCGAGCTCGCGAACATCGAGCTCGTGGAGGCGAACGCCGAAGCGCACCACGCCCGCTCCGGCGCCGAGGCGGCGGTACGGCGCAAGGAAGAGGTGCTGGCGATTCTCGACACGGTGCTGGAGAGCTCGCCGGTCGCCTTCGCGCTCTGCGACCGCGATCTGCGCTTCATTCGCATCAACCGCGCGTTCGCCGGCGTCACGGGCCGCGCGCCGCTCGATCACATCGGCAACACGATCGAGGATGTGGCGCCCTCGCTCGCGACGTCGCTCCGGCCCGCGCTCACGCGCGCGCTCGAGGCCGACGCGCCGCAGCGCGACGTCGAGATCTCCTCGGCGTCTGGAATGGTTTCACCGTTCGCCGCGCAGAAGCCGCAGCGTCACTGGTTGGCCAGCTTCTATCCCGTGCGCACAGCGAGCGGCGCGACGTTAGGCGTCGGCGCGCTGATGCTCGAGGTGAGCGAGCGCAAGCATCTCGAGGAACAGTTCCGCCAGGCGCAGAAGATGGAGGCGGTCGGACGGCTCGCCGGCGGCATCGCCCACGACTTCAACAACCTGCTCACCGTCATGACGAGCTGCAGCGAGCTGCTGCTCGGCGATCTGGAGCACGAGGATCGGCGGCGGGGCGACGTCGAGGAGATCAGGCGCGCCGCGCAGCGGGCAGCCGCGCTGACGCGACAGCTACTCGCATTCAGCCGGAAGCAGATCCTCCAACCGACGCTCCTCGACCTGAATAGCGTCGTCAGCGAGATGGAACGCATGCTCCTGCGTGTACTCGGCGAGGACATCCTGCTGGAGACGCGGCTCGACCCGGATCTCGGCTTCGTCCGCGCTGACCACGGACAGGTGGAGCAGGTGCTGATGAACCTCGTCGTCAACGCGCGCGACGCGATGCCGGACGGTGGCCGGATCTTCATCGAGACGCGCAACATCGACGCCCACGTGCTGGGCCTCGACGCTGCCGGCGACGAGACCGCCGTCGCGCTCGAGGTGCGTGACGAAGGGCATGGGATTCCGCCGGAGGCGATGCCCTACATCTTCGAGCCCTTCTACACGACGAAAGAGCTGGGCAAGGGCACCGGCCTCGGTCTCTCGACGGTGTACGGCATCGTCAAACAGAGTGGCGGCGAAGTCGAGGTCGAGAGCACGCCGGGAACGGGCAGCTTGTTCCGCATCGTGCTGCCGCGCTATCGCGAAGGCTCGACGGTGAAGCGCGTGAGCCCGCAGCTCGGCGTCGCGGCGCGGGCCCAGGGAACGATCCTCCTCGTCGAGGACGAGGAAGCCGTGCGGGCGCTGGCGACGCGCATTCTCGTGCGCGCGGGTTACACCGTGCTCGCGGCAAGCCGCGGCGACGAGGCCGTATCCCTGTTCGCGCGCCACCAGCGCGAGGTCACGCTCCTCGTCTCCGATCTCGTGCTGCCCGGCCTCGGCGGAATCGAGATCGCGCAGCGGCTGCGCGAGATGCGGCCGGCCCTGAAGGTGCTGCTGATGTCGGGTTACACCGACCGCGACGTCGGAACGATCGCCGGCGAGTCGGAAGGGATGGCCTTCATGCAAAAGCCATTCACGCCCGATGTGCTGACGCGGCGAGTCAGCGAGCTGCTCGGCACGACGGAGATGAACAGCGCCCAACTGGTCGGCGGCGACGTCGAGAGCAGCGACAAGATCCGTTAGGCGCCCCGGCGGTCGTACATGTTCGACGACGCCTCGGTGGGTTTCTATGAAAAAGGCCTCGGTGGGCTTCTATGACGAAGGTTTAAACGGATCCTCGCGGATCGAGCGGATCAGGTCGGATACTGCGTTGAAAAGCCAAACTGCAACGAAACCGCAACTGCTATTACCACAGAGGCACAGAGGACACAGAGAACTGCATTCGGCTTGTAGTGACTCGACCGCGGCCGTCTCCAAAATCAGTCGAGCTTCGATTGTTTTTTGAAACTGCGCCTGCCTCGGTTGCCTCCGATGGGTGTGCCCTTCAAAATCAAGATGGGGCTTTGATTGTTCTTGAAACTGCGGCTGCCGCGGTTGGCTCCGATGGTGTGCTTTCTCTGTGTCCTCGGTGTCTCTGTGGTGAATGCAGTTTGCCGTATGCAGTCTCCAATCATTCAGGACGTTGGACGCCAGGACGTTTTGACGCCTTTCCGACCTGATCCGTTGGATCCGCGAGGATCCGTTTAAACCTTGTCATAGATGCCAGATACAATCTTCGTCGTAGATGCTGGCACAGCGCGTAGGAGTAAGCTGAGGTCCCCCCATCAGAGGGCGATTTCAGGCTGTGCGGCGGCCGTTTCGGCGTCGCGCGCGTAGCTGTCCATCCCCATGCCGAGGACCAGCGTCCCGGCGACGAACGCCGCCGAGATCCAGAACGGGAAGCCCGGCCCCAATGTCTGGAACGCCCAGCCGGCGAAAAGGGGAAAGACGACGCGCGATACGCCGCCGAAGGTCTGCTGCACGCCCATGTAGAGCCCGCGGTCGTGAGGCGAGATGACGCGCGAGAGGAGCGCCGTCACACACGGAAACGTGAACGCCGTGCCTAACGGGATGAGCGCGACGCAGACGGCGAGCACCGGGATCGTGCGCGCGAGCGGCGTCAGGGCGAGTCCGGAGGCGAGCATCACGATGCCGAACCGCGACAGTCTCGCCTCGCCGAAGCGGTCGACGGCTGGGCCGAGGACGACGGCACGCGTGAGAACGGAGATCACACCGGTAAACGTGAAGAAGTAGCCGATGTTCTCCTCGGTGACGTGAAACGTGTGCGCCAGGTAGAGCGCGAGAATGGCCATCGCGCCCATGAACGCGCCGATGCCGATCGCGTAGATCCAGATCAGCCGCGACGCCGGCTCGCCGGAATGCGAAATGACGCGCCAGACGGCGGTGAGGGACTGGCCCTTCACACGCGGCCGCGACGCGGCTGCGCTCACATCGCGCGACTCGCGGAGATAGATGTACGCGAAGACCATGTTGAGCATGCAGAGCAGGGCAGCGAGCAGTCCGGGGGCGCTATGGCCGAGCGTGATGGTCTCCCCGCCGAAATGCATGGGCCGCTTACCGGCGCTGATCGCCACCGCGCCTAACGCCGGACCGATCGTCACGCCGAGGTTGGTCGCCGCCGAGAGCCAGCCGAGCGCCTTCGCGCGATCCTTCGGCGCCGTCGCATCGGACACGTAGGCCTGAATGACGCCGACGGTCCCGCCGCCGGCGCCCTGGACGATCCGCGACAGGAAGAGGAGGAGCAGCGAACCGGCGTAGGCGAAGACGATGTAGGCGATCGCGCTCGCGCCGAGCGCGATCAGCAGCGCCGGACGCCGTCCGTAGCGGTCGGAGAAGCGTCCCCACACCGGCGCGCTGAGCAGCGCGGCGACTGAGAACGACGCGACCAGCATCGTGTAGACGAGCGGGCTCGCGCCGAGCCGCGTCGCGTAGAACGGCAGTAGCGGGACCACGATGAGCACGCCCACCATGTCCAGAAACGCCGTGACGATCAGTACGAGGAGCTTCCCCACGTGCCTCCGAGGCGGGACGCTACGCCGGTTCGTCGCGTCCGAGTGCTGCCGGCGGAACTGCGCGCCCGACGACACCGGCCAGCGCCACGATGGTCAGCACGTACGGAATCATCTCCACGAACTGCGACGGCAGGAGCTGCGTTCCCTGGAGCTGGATCTGGAACGTCTCCGCGGCCGCAAAGAGCAGACAGGCGAACGCGACGCGCTTCGGCTCCCAGCGTCCGAAGATCGTCGCCGCGAGCGCGATGAAGCCGCGGCCGGCGGTCATCTGATCGGTGAACTGGTGCTGGTCGAGCGCGAGATAGACGCCGCCCAGCGCCGCCAGCGCGCCGCTCGCCGCGACGGCGAGGTAGCGCGTGCGTGCGACGTTAACGCCGACGGACGCCGCTGCCTCGGGATGCTCACCGACTGCGCGCACGCGCAGCCCGAACGCGGTGCGCATCAGCACCCAGCCGACGAGCAGGAGCGAGAGCAGCCCCGCATAGACAAGTGGATTGAGTGCCAGTGCGCCGAAGCCACTCCCCGTGTCGGCACGGCCGAACCCGGGGACGCGCGGCGAATTCGACGAGCTGTCGAAGAGCAGGCGGAGGAAGAACCGGGTCAGCCCGACGACCAACAAATTGATCGCGACGCCGGTCACGACCTGGTTGGCGCGGAAGCGCAGCGCCGAAACCGCATAGAGCAGGGCGAGGCCGGTGCCGATCACCATTCCGAACAGCGCGCCAACGATCGGGCTGCCGCTGTAGTACGAGCCGACCGCCGCGCCAAAAGCGCCGCCGAGCATATAGCCCTCGAGCGTCAGCGCGATCAGACCCGCGCGCTCGGACATCACACCGCCGGCGCCAGCGAAGAGGTAGGGCACCGCGATGCGCAGCGTCTGCGCCATGAAGGCGACGACCATCATCGTGTTCATCGCCCCACCCCGCTTCCCGTCGACATGGCGCGCTTGCGATCGTGCGCGCCCGATCGCAAGGCGAGCTTGACCGCCGGCACCGCTGTCGCCACTGCGAGAATCACTACCGCCTGCAGCACCTCGACCATCTGCTTCGGCACGAGCGCGTTCACGGCCAGACCGCCCTGCGACAACGTCGCGAAGAGCAGCGCGGCGACGACGACGCCGAACGGATTGTTGCGGCCGACGAGCGCGACGGCGATGCCAAGAAAACCCGACCCGGCCGCGAAGCCGTCCTCGTAATAGTGCTTGTAGCCGAGGACGAAGTTGACGCCGCCGAGCCCGGCGAGCGCCCCGGAAAGCGTCAACGCGCGCCAGCGCACACTGCCGACTTCGACGCCGCCGTATTCCGCCGCATCTGGCTGGAGGCCGACCGCGCGCAGTTCGTAACCGCGCTTCGTCCGGAACAGATACCAGCCGACGCCGGCGGCGACGAGCAGGGCAAGAAGCAGCGTCAGGTTGGCGGCGGATCCATGAAAGACGGGGAAGATGTCGGACAGCCGTGGCACCGCGCCGGACCGGATCTCCGGCGTGTGCAGCGACTCCGGCACGTGCAGCCTCGCCGATACGATCCAGCCGAGCAACGCGAGCACGACAAAGTTGAGCATGATCGTCGTGATCACCTCGTGCGCGCCGAAGCGAGCGCGCAGCACGCCAGGGACGGCACCGACGACGCCACCGCCGACCGCTGCGCCTAACGTGCAAAGCACCGCGGCGAGAATTGCCGGCATCGCCGCCGGCACCATGAGGCCGACGACCGCGGCGGCGAAGCCACCCGCCGCGAGCTGTCCCTCGGCGCCAATGTTGAACAGCCCGGCGCGGATGCCGACCGCGACCGCGAGTCCAGTGAAGGTCAGCGTCGTCGCCTTGTAGAGCACCTGGCCGATGCCATACGGATTGCCCCACGTCCCCTCGAGCAGCAGCCGATACACCGCGGCCGGCGATTGGCCGAAGGAAAGAATGAGCAGATCCCCTACGACAAGCGCGACGAGCAGCGCGACGACGGGCGGGAGGACCGCTTCCACGACCGCTTCCCAGCGTCGCGGCGCGTGGTCCCGCACGGAGACGGGAGTATCGGCCGGAGCCGCCGGTGCGGTCTGCGCGGGAGCCGTCATGCGACGCGCGCTCCGGTGCCCGATGCGCCCGTCATGAACGGGCCGAGCACCTCGGCGCTCGCCTCGGCGCGCGGCAGCACGGTGACGAACTTGCCGCCGTACATGACGGCGATCCGGTCGGAGAGCGTCAGTACTTCGGAGAGGTCTGCCGAGACGAGCAGGATCGCCTTGCCCTCATCGCGCGCGCGCCGAATCCGGTCGTAGATGAACTCGATCGCGCCGACGTCCACCCCGCGCGTCGGCTGCGCGGCAAGGAGGACGCGGAAGTCGCGTCCCATCTCGCGCGCGACGACGATCTTCTGCTGGTTGCCGCCAGACAGCGCGCGAGCGGTCAGCGAAGGATCGCCAGGCCGAATGTCGAACTCCGCGATATGCGTTCGCGCGTTCTCCATGATGCGCGCCGTGTCGAGCGCGCCGCGCCGCGTGAAGTGGTGCTGTCGCCCGAGGATGAGATTGTCCGCGATCGTGTAATCGAGAATGAGCCCGCGGCGGTGGCGGTCTTCCGGCACGTGCGAGAGTCCGGAGTCGCCGTGGTCGCGGACGCAGGTCGTCGTGAAGTCGGTGCCGTCGAGGAGGATCGTGCCCTCGGCGACCGGCCTCAGTCCGGCGATCGCCTCGATCAGCTCCGTCTGCCCGTTGCCCTCGACGCCGGCGATTCCGAGGATCTCGCCCGGCGCGACAGTGAACGATATACCGTCGACGACGCCCTTCTTGCGCGGCGTGTCGATGCGCAGGCCGCGCACCTCGAGCGCCGGCGACGCGCCGACGTTAGGCATCGACCGCGGCGTGCCGGCGCCAATCGACGAGTCGAGCGACAGCGCGACGTCCCGGCCGACCATCGCCTTCGCGATCGC
>Ga0307312_10001576_pt1 | contig 11706 bp, 14 predicted proteins | sample ER_DNA_202_FD_194489 | JGI IMG/M metagenome (GOLD analysis project Ga0307312, IMG submission 194489) | Bulk soil microbial communities from the East River watershed near Crested Butte, Colorado, United States - ER_DNA_202 | ecosystem: Environmental > Terrestrial > Soil > Floodplain | place...
CTCGGGGTCACGCGCGGGGTAATTTCGGAAGACGAGTCCGCGCGGTTCGAACGCGCGCTTGAACTCGAACGCCGCGCGACGCTGGTGATAGGGGCTCGTCACAAGGATCGCGGAGCGCAGCTTGCGCGCGACCATGAGCTTCGCGACCTCTGCGGCGTTCTCCTCGGTGGTCGCCGATGCGGGCTCCACGAGCGTCGCGCTCTCAGGAACGCCCTGGCGGAGCGCCTCGCGTCGCATGATCTCGCCGGAGCTCACCGATTCCGGATCGATCGCCGCGCCGGAGAACACGATGACCGGCGCCCAGCCGGCCTTCCATAGCGTGACGGCGGTGTCGGCGCGGGCGCCGGTATCGCCGGAGATCGCAACGATCGCATCGGCCTTTTCGAGCGGATCCTCGACGGCCAGCCAGCTACCTATTAAGAGGAATGCGGTCAGGCCGGTGCCGACGCTGAGCACGACGCCGACGAGCACGCCGACGAGGAACTTCCGCATGACCCGAGGCTATCGCGAGCGGGGCGTCGGGTCAGGCGGGCGGCGGGGCGGCTGCGGGCGGTGGCGCGTTGCGGCGTGCCTCGAAGCACTCCGAGCAGTACACGGGTCGGTCAGTCCGCGGCTCGAACGGCACCTGTGCCTGCTTGCCGCAGTTGCTGCAGACGACGTCGTGCATGTTCGCCGCCCTGGCGGCGGCCCGTTCGGCCTTCGCCTTCTTGCGGCAATCCGGGCAGCGCTGCGGCTCGTGGAGCAGACCCTTCTGCTGGTAGAACTCCTGCTCCCCTGCTGACCACACGAAGGCATTGCCGCATTCGCGGCAACTGAGCGATCTGTCCTCGAAGGCGATGGTCATCGGGTCGCTTTTCGGGCGGAATCCTACGCCGCGCGGTCACGGGGTCAAGCCTGGCGTCTCAGCCCGTCAAGCGGTGCGTGCGGTGCGGCGCAGCCCGTCGAGGAGCCCAGTGCGGGTCTGCCAAAGCCCGTCGCGTTTCGCCCTCGAGGCGTCGACGCACGAGCGCTGGACCTCGCCTGGGCGCTCCGGGGCCTTGGTGATGCCGGGCGGGGGGCCGAGGACCTCGGCCATCGCGGCAATGAGCTCGTTCACGCTCGTCGCCACGCCAGTGCCGATGTTGTAGACACCGTTCCACTTGCCGCCGAATGCCGCGAGGACCGCGTCGACGACGTCGCCGACGTACATGTAGTCACGCTGCGCGCTGCCGTCGCCAAAGACGGTCAGCTGTTCACCGCGCTTCCAGCGGCCCACGAAGATCGCGATCACACCACCCTCGAGATCCTGCCGCTGGCGCGGGCCGTAGACGTTCGCGAGGCGCAGCGTGATGTTCGGGATCTTCGCCGCGCCGACGATCTGCTCCGCTTCGGCCTTGAATTTCCCATAATTCGACGCCGCGTCGGCCGGAACGGCCTCGGTCGCGCAGACCCGAGTTTCGCCGTAGATCGCGCCGCCGGTCGAGATGTTCACGAGGATCCGCGCTCGCGCGTCCTCCGCGAGGCGTACGACGTTGCGCGTTCCCTCGACGATCACGCGTCGATACAGGTCGGGCTTCTCCATGGACTCGACGACCTTGGTGCGCGAGGCGCAGTGCACCACGGCATCGAACCTCTCGCCACGGACGGCCTCGCCGAGCGCTTTCGCGTCCGACACGTCGGCGACTCGCAGCGCGATATCCGGCGCGAGGTTGGCGCGGTCGCCGGTGGAGATATCGTCCACGACGACCACTTCATCGCCGCGCGCCTTCAGCGCATCGGCGATCGTGCTGCCAATGAAGCCGGCCCCGCCGGTGACGAGTACGCGCATCTCTTGCCTGCTCCTCTTTTCCACAGGTGTGGACAACTTCTGGTGGACAGAGCCGCGAGCGCGGGAAAAACGGTGGACCGTCGCGGCCTGGTTCTGGGGATAGTGTCCTAGGCGCGCCGGCCCTTCTCAGTCACCCTTTGGTCCTATCGCGCGCGATCCCCCAACCACATTTCATCCGGATTTCTGGGCGCATTGACACAGAACGTATGTTCTAGTGTGGCAAAGACCCTGCATTTGGAGGCGGCATGACCCTGGAGAGCCCGGAGCGGACCCTCCCGTTCGACGAGTCGGCCGAACAACAGGTGCTCGGCAGCCTCCTCATCGACCGCGACGCGATCTTCAAAGTCGTGGACATGCTCGGGAAGGACGACTTCTACCTCGCGCGCCACCAGCGCATCTACGGAACGGTCCAGTCGCTGCTCGAGCGCCGCGAGCGCATCGATCCGCTCACGGTGCAGATCGAGCTGGCCCGGCGCGAAGAGCTCGACCGCGTCGGGGGGCCGGCGTACCTCCGTGAGCTCACGGAGCTCGTGCCCACTGCGGTCGAGATCGAGCGCCATGCGCGCATCGTGCGCGACCGCGCGATCCTGCGCCGCCTCCTCGGAGCTGCGACCGCAGTCGCGGCTGATGCGTACGGAGAGCCGACCGACATTCCACTCGCGCTCGATCGCGCCGAGCAGCGCATCTTCGCGCTGCGCGATGAATCCGCGAACACGCAGCTCCGGCACATCCAGGGAGCGCTGCAGGAGAACTTTGACCACCTGACCCAGCGGATGGAGCGGCCATATGAAGTGAGCGGCATCCCCTCGGGATTCCGCGAGATCGACTTCTACACCGAGGGCTTCTCAGTCGGTGATCTTGTCGTGATTGCCGCCCGCCCGTCGGTCGGCAAGACGAGCCTCGGGCTCGCGATGGCCTTCAACATGGCGAAGCGCGGCCATCCCACGCTGGTGTTCTCGCTCGAGATGGACGCGAAGCAGGTCGTGTCGCGCTTCCTCGCGATGAACAGCCGTACCGATCTGCTCGCGCTGCGCACCGGGAACGTGTTCGACACCGAAGCGGCCTCGTCGCTCGCCGGCCTGCCGATCCTCATCGATGACACGCCGGGCATCTCGATCATGGAGCTGCGCACGAAGGCGCGGCGCGCGAGCACGCATGACCGGCTCGAGGTGATCGTCGTCGACTACATCCAGCTCATGCGCACCGGCGAGCATGAAGAGAACCGCGTGCAAGAGATCGCGACGATCACGAAGAATCTCAAGTCCCTCGCGCGCGAGCTCAATGTGGTGGTCATCGGACTGTCGCAGCTCTCACGCGCCGCGGGCGACTCCGGTGTCGAACCAAAGCTCTCAACGCTTCGTGAATCGGGCAGCATCGAGCAGGACTCAGACATCGTCCTGATGCTGTGGCGCGACAAAGAGGACACCGCGGCGGGCGCGCCAAAGCTGATCCACGGCAGCATCGCGAAGAACCGCAACGGCCCGACCGGCATCTTCTCGCTCCTCTTCGCCGCAGAGCAGGCGAAGTTCTTCAGCAAGGCCGCGGACGACCAGATGCCTGTATGACGGTCGACTACGGACTGACGCGCAGCACACCGAAACCCCCGCCGGAGAATCCCGAGGCGGAGGCGTCGCTGCTCGGCGCGGTCCTCATCGATCCGAGCGTCTACGAGGACGTCGTCCGCGGACGGATCGCGCCGGCCTCGCTGTCACGCGAGCAGCATCGACTCATCCTTGGCGCGGTCGAGCGGGTCGCGGAGCGCGGCGAGGCGCTGGGTTTCCAGACCGTGCAGGCCGAGCTCGCGGCACGCAGCGAGCTCGATGAGGTCGGCGGCGCGCAGTTCCTCGTCGGTCTCATGCAGAACGTCCCGACGGTCGCGCATGCGGAGTCGTACGCGTCGATCGTCGAGCGCACCGCGCTGCTGCGCCGCCTCATCCAGGCCGCGAACGAGATCGCCCACCTGGCCCTGACACGCGAGGACGCCGAGAGCGCGGTCGCCGACGCGCAGGAGCTCCTCTTCGCGGTGAGCGAGTCGAGCCTGCACCGCGACGTCGTTCCGCTCGAGATCGCGCTGCGACGCTTCGCGGACCAGATCACGGCCCGCGGCGACGACCAGCGTCAGGGTGTGCCGACCGGCTTCGAGCACCTCGACGGCAAGACCGGAGGCTTCCAGCCGTCGGACCTGATCATCATCGGCGGGCGTCCGGGTCTCGGAAAGTCGAGCCTCGCGCTGAACATCGTGTGGCATGCCGCGGTCGCGGCGCACAAGACGTGTGCGGTCTTCTCGCTCGAGATGACCGAGTTGCAGGTCGTGCAGCGCCTCATCTCCATGACCGCGGAGATCGACGGCAACCGCATGCGCCGTGGCCGCCTTTCGGAGAAGGAATTCGAGTCGATCAACTCCGCCTCGAACCAGCTGCAGCGCGCGCCGATCTTCATCGAGGAGTCGAGCCGGCTGACCGTCACGGACATCCTCGCGAAGTCACGACGGCTTCAAGCGGACCGTGGCCTCGATCTCGTCGTCGTCGACTACCTGCAGCTCATCGAGGGCGCGGCTGGGAACGACGAGGGCCGCGTGCAGGAAGTGGCGGTCATCACGCGCGCGCTGAAATCGATCGCGCGCGAGCTCGAGGTGCCCGTTGTCGCGCTCTCGCAGCTCTCGCGCCAGATCGAAACGCGCGGCACGGAGCCGATGCTTTCGGACCTCCGCGAATCGGGCGCCATCGAAGCCGACGCCGATCTGGTCCTCTTCCTCTGGCAGAAGGACCGCAAGGACCGAGACGAAAGTGTGGTGCGTCTCAAGCTCGCGAAGCACCGGAACGGCCCGACCGCCGACTTCGACCTACATTTCCAGTCCGAGCTGACGCGTTTCCGCGATCTGGGCGAGACGAGGGGGGACATCTGATGAAGGTCTTGTTCGTCGCCGGCTTCGGCGCCATTGTCCGCGACATGCAGTCGTCGCTGCGCTTCTACCGCGACGCAATGAGCATCCCACTTGTGGAAAAGGAGGACGTCGCGACCGAGGCGCTCGACGGGGTCAAATACTTCTCGCTCTGGCCGCTCGCCGACGCCGCGGAGTCATGCTTCGGGGAGCGCGAGTGGCCGACCAACGTGACAGTTCCGCAGGCCTGGATCGAGTTCGACGTTGAAGACATCGCCGCGGCGGCCGAAGAGCTTCGCGCGAAGGGCTACAAGCTGCTCGTCGGTCCGAGAGAAGAGCCCTGGGGCCAGACGGTCGCGCGGCTCCTCAGCCCGGAGGGGATCCTCGTCGGTGTGACCATCACACCCTGGCGGCGGGAGGGCGGAGGACACTAGAGACCGTGTCCTCGTCCGATGCGTTCATCCTGCTCGGGGTCATGTTCGTCATCGCGGCCGCCATCCTCTGGTGGACGCAGATCCGCAAGCCCTGACGCGAGGCTAACGCGCCGGTTCGATCGCGACGGTGACATTCGCGCGCACGTCCGTTAATAGACGGATCTCAACCTGATGCACGCCGAGCGCCTTGAGGGGCTCGGGCAAGTGCACCTTCGTCTTGTCGACGTCCACCTTTTGCTCGCGCTGCAGCGCCTCCGCGATGTCCTTGCTCGTCACCGAACCGAACGTCTTTCCCTGCTCTCCGGCTTTCAGCTTGAATACGAGCGTCGTTTCGGCGAGACGCTTCGCGAGCTCCTCGGCGTCGGCGTGCGCGCGGTCCTGCTTCGCACGCTTGGCGTCGCGCGCACGCGAGAGGACCTTCATCTCCCCGGCCGTCGCCTCGATCGCGAGGCCGCGTGGCAGGAGGAAGTTCTGCGCATACCCGTCGGCGACGTCCTTGACGTCACCGGGGCGGCCGAGTCCGGCCACCTCGCGCTTCAGGATGACGCGCACTAGCTCGCGCTAGCTGCTGGGCTGAGTGGTCTCCGCGAGCGAGCCGTCCTGCTCGCTCTTTCGGAGCTCCATCTCCCATGCGAGGACCGATGCGGCGACCGCGACGACGCCCATGACGGTCAGCGCGCCGATGATCGCGAGCAGCGCCTCTATGACGTCGAACACACTGCCCGAGTCCCGGTCGCTCATGAGTTATCTCCTTCGCGGTCGCGTGACAGGATCCGGTCCAATGTAGCGCGAAGCTCGCTCGCTCGGCCGGAGAGCATCCCCTGGGCGCGCTCGAGGTCATGCTTCAGCTCATCGTCGTTCCGCGCGATGCGGCCCATGTGCTCCTCGACGACTTCCTTCGGCGCGTTCCGGATGAAGAAGTCGAGCCCGAAGATCAGCACGCCCAGATCGTCGAGCTGGCCGAGCACGGGGATGAAGTCCGGGATGATGTCGATGGGGAAGACGAGATATCCGGCGATCGCGCCGAGCACGAGCTTCTGCTGTGTGGGGACGCGCGGGTCGCGCGCCAGAGCCCACACCAGACGCGCATACGCGGGCATCTTGCGCATCATCTCGATAGCTTCTTTTGGGTCGCGGGGCGGACGGAACGAATTAGCCATGCACCTCTCCCTGCGGGAATCGTGCCCGCAGCGCTGCGACGGCCGCGGACACCGCTGCATCTCGCTCTGCCGTCCAGAACGAGACCATGTAGCGCGCCTTGCCGCCGGTCACGCTCCGCAGCTCAACACTCGGCGGCGGCTCTTTTGCGACCTGCGAAGCCTCCCGAAGCGCGCTCCGGATGTCGTCGGCGGCGATCGGCTTATCCCCATCATCGACCACGAGCCACAGGCTGGCGCGCCGGGTCGGGAAGCGCGTCAGATTCACGACCGAACCAGTCATGAACGTGCCATTCGGCACGATGACCTGCTGGGCATCCGGGGTTCGAAGCAGCGTGGTTCGGAACGTGATCTCTTCGACGACCCCGCTGTACCCGGTGACCTCGATCGTGTCGCCGATGCGGAACGGCCGCTCGACGAGCACCCAGATGCCCGCGAGGAAGTTCTTGAGGATGTCCTGAAGTGAGAGCCCGAGCACGATGCCGACGACGCTGAACGAGCCGAGGATCCAGCCAAAAGCGTCGCGCGTGTAGATCGCGAGAACCAGCAGCAAGCCGAAGACGAAAACGGCGACCTGGGCCAGGTTGCCCAGCAGGATCGTGACGTTTGCCTGTGCCCGTCCCCGCGTCAGAGCCCGCATCGTGGTCCGGCGTACGACGCGCGCCACTAGCAGTGTGACCACCACAACGAGAAGCGCCCAGAAAGTCCGAGTCGCGTACTCGAAGACCACTGCGGGGTCGATAGGCACGCGCCCGAGAATACCGACGACCTGGCGAGCCGCCGAGCGCGGTGCGCCGCCGTGCTGGCGGGCTTGACACCAGAACATACGTTCGGTATGGTCCAAGCGTGACTAAGCAAGACCAGCAGCGGGCCGAGCGCATCCTCGCCTACATCCGGGAGCGCATCTCGGAGCGGGGATACCCGCCGACGGTGCGCGAGATCGCCGAGGCCGTTGGCCTCGCCTCGACGTCGGCGGTCCACCACCACCTCACCAAGCTCGAAAAGGAAGGCCGTCTCACAAAAGACGCCACCCGCTCGCGCGCGCTTTCGATTCCCGGTGCATTTGGCGGCCGCGTCGTATCGGCACCGATCATCGGAGAGATCGCCGCCGGTGAGCCGATCTATGCGCTCGAAGACAAGAGCGAGACGATGTCCATCCCCGGCGAGCTCGCCGGCCGCGGCCGCGACACGTTCGTCCTGCGCGTCCGCGGGAAATCGATGATCGACGACCACATCGACGACGGCGACTTCGTCGTCGTGCAGCAGCAGAGCACCGCCCGGGACGGCGACATCATCGTCGCGCTGCTCGAAGACAACCGCGCGACGCTGAAGCGCTTCTTCAAGGAGAAGGATCGCGTACGGCTGCAGCCCGCCAACGGCACCATGCAGCCGATCTACACGCGCGACATCCAGATCCAAGGCAAAGTGATCGGTGTGATCCGCCGGCTGGCATAACCTCCGGCGATGCCCGCAAAGACCGATCTTCCCGTGCTCACCCTGCGCGAGCTCAACCGCGCGCTGCTCGCGCGACAGATGCTGCTCACACGCCAGCGCATCGGGGCGGTCGAAGCGATCAAGCGTCTCGCGTGCCTGCAAGGCCAGTGGGCACCATCTCCCTACGTCGCGCTCTGGTCGCGTCTCGCCGGATTCAAGCGCGATGATCTCACCGGCCCCATCGACAAGGGTCTCGTGATCAAGGCGACGCTAATGCGCGCGACGCTCCACCTCGTCAGCGCGAAGGAGTACGCCGCGTACGCGCTCGCGACGCTCGATGGCCGCTTCGCCGCGTGGCGACCGCCAGGCGGCCCCGATCTCGCCGCGCTCAAGAACATTCACGACAAGGTATTCAGGTTCGCGGCGAAGCCACGGACGCGCGAGGAGATCCGCGAGTTCATCGCGCGCGACGCGCCGAAGGACGAGCGGCTGCGCAACTGGTATCTCTTCGCGGCGGTCACCGCTAGCGGGATCATCTGGGAGAAGAGCGGCGCGCGCTGGGAGCACCGGCAGCTCGCGCGCTTCGTCGCGCCGCCGGCCCGGCTGCGCAAGTCGCCGAAGCCTGACGCGGCATTCGATCTCGTCGCGCGCAGGTATCTCGGGGCGTTTGGACCCTCGACGGTGGGCGACCTCGCGAACTGGACCGGCTGCCGCGTCCCGCCGCTCCGCGCGGCTCTGACACGCGTCACGGACATACGCCGCTTCCGCGACGAGCGCGGACGCGAGCTCTTCGACCTCGCGAAAGCGCCTCGCCCGCCTGCCGACACGGTCGCGCCGGCGCGATTCCTCGCGCGCTTCGATGCCGCGATCCTCGGCCACGACGCCGCGGAGCGCACACGCATCCTGCCCGCGGAGTACAAGAAGCAAGTGATCTTCTCCGCGGAGGTGTGGACGACGTTCCTCGTCGACGGCTTTGTCGCGGGTCGCTGGAAGATCGCGGGCACACCGAAGCAGGCCGTCCTCGAGCTCCTGCCGTTCAAGCGGATCGCGAAGAGCGACAGGGAGGCGCTCATCGACGAAGGTGAGCGCCTTGTGCGCTTCTACTACCCCGAGTCGAAGACGCACGGAGTGAAAGCGTGAGCCCGCGCGCCGCAGCCGATGCGCCCGTCCTCACGCTACGCGAGCTGAATCGCGCGGCGCTCGGCCGGCAGATGCTCCTGAAGCGCGAGTCGGTCCCGGTCGTGACCGCCGTCGAGCGGCTGGCCGCGCTCCAGGCGCAGTGGGCACCTTCGCCGTACATCGCGCTCTGGTCCCGATTAAAGGACTTCGATCGCGCGAGCCTGTGGAACGCGATCGAGAAGAAGCGCACGGTGATCCGCGCGCGCCTCATGCGAGGCACGCTGCATCTCGTCAGCGCTCGCGACTTCTACGCCTACGCGGTCGCGACGCAGGACCTCCAGCGCGGCGCGTGGAATCGACTACAGGTCGGTCAGGGCGTCGATCCGCAGGCTGTCGCGAAGCTCGCGGTCGCGTTCGCGCGCGAGCCGCGACCGAAGGAGGACGTGATCGCGCACCTCACCGAGCACCTCGGCTCGTTCGGTGGCCCGTACAAGTGGCTCATCTGGCGCTTCGTGAGCGCGCATGCCGATCTCGTGTCCGCTCCGCCCGGTGGGCACTGGGCGTATGGAGGCACGGACGCGCCGTATGTGGCCGCGCGGCACTGGATCGCCGGTGGATCCCGACCGTCCGAAGAAGAAGCGATCCGGCTCCTCATCACCAGATATCTCGGTGCGTTCGGACCCGCCAGCCTCGCGGACATCGCACAGTTCGCGGGGCAGGTGCCACCGCGGATCCGCCCGGTCCTGGAGCAGCTCGCGCCGTCCCTCCGACGGTTCAGCGACGAACAAGGTCGAGCGCTATTCGACCTGCCGCGTGCACCGCGACCCGCCGCGGACACGAAGGCGCCGGTCCGCTTCCTTCCGCGCTACGACGAGCTCCTCATCGGGTACAAGCATCGCGACCGCGTGATCGCCGCCAAACATCGCGTCGCCGTCTACACGAAGAACGCCCTGATCGAGGCGGTCTTCCTCATCGATGGCATGGCCGCCGGCACGTGGGCGCTGGTCACGACGAAGACCGACGCGGTCCTGAACATCCGTCCGTTCGGCACGCTGCCGCGCGCGCTCCGCGCCGCGGCGATCGAAGAGGGCGAGGCGCTCGCGCGATTCATCGGGCTGGACGCGAAGACGCACGGCGCGAGGATCATCGGATGAGCGTCGAGGTCACCGAGCGGCGCGCGATCCTCCACTGCGACCTCGATGCGTTCTACGCGTCGGTCGAACAGCGCGACCATCCGGAGTACCGAGGCAAGCCGGTGATCGTGGGTGGCGGACCTGGCGACCGAGGCGTCGTGGCCGCCGCGTCCTACGAAGCTCGCGCGTTTGGGGTCCACTCGGCGATGCCGCTGCAGACCGCGAGTCGACTGTGTCCTGATGGCATCTTCGTTCCTGGAGATGGCCAAAAGTACGAAGAGGCATCCGATGCCGTCATGGCCCTCTTCGCGGAGCGAACGCCGCTCGTCGAGCCGATCTCGCTCGACGAGGCGTTCCTCGACGTGACCGCGACCGAGCATCTGTTCGGTGGCGCCGTGAACATCGCGCGCGAGCTGAAGAGGGACGTGCGAGAGAAGCTCGGCCTCGTGCTGTCGGTCGGCGTCGCGACGAACAAGCTCTGCGCGAAGATCGGGTCGGACCTGCGGAAGCCCGACGGCCTCGTCATCGTGCCCGCGGGCGGAGAGGAAGCCTTCCTCGCGCCCCTCGAGTTGGGTCGGCTGTGGGGCGTCGGGCCAAAAACGCGCGAAGTGCTCGAGGGCTGGGGGCTGCGTACCGTCGCCGACCTCGCGGCCATGGACGTGAGCGTCCTGGAAACACGCATGGGAGAGCACGGACGCCACATCTGGGAGCGTGCCCACGGCATCGACGAAGGCGTGGTCATCGGCGACGGGCGAACCCCGAAATCGGTCGGACACTCCCATACGTTCGATCGCAACACGCTCGACGGCACGACGATCGAATCCATGCTCCTCAACCTGTCCGAGGGCGTTGGCCGCCGTCTGCGTGCCTACCAGCTCCGCGGCCGCACGATCACGCTGCAACTTCGGGTTGCTCCGTTCGAGACACGCACGCGCCAGCGCACGCTGGCGGAGCCGACGGACGACGACCTCAAGATCTTCGGCACAGCCCGGCAATTGCTACGCAACGCGCTCGCCGAAGATCGTCAAAGCGGTCGGACCAGTCCGGTGCGACTGGTCGGCGTCACGGCTTCCGGGATCGAGGTCGGCCGGCAACTCGGACTCTTCGACCACGTACGCACGACGCGACTCAACGCGGCGCTGGATGCGGTGCGCGAAAGGTTCGGCGACAAATCGCTCGACCGCGCGAGTGCGCGTCTCCGCGAGCGGCGTCGCTTCTCGGACCGGAGGACGAAGAAAACGACATGAGATGTCGACGACATGTGGATAACGTGCTTCGAACCTGTGGATGAACCTGTGGACAAGAACGTGGACGAAAACCCTTGTTGCTTCGTTAGAGGCTGCTGATGATGCGCAGGGTCGCGCGACGGGGGAGGAACAGGATGCCAGACGACAAGATCGCCCAGGTCGCGATCGATTTCATCGCCTTCTGCTTCGAGCGAAAGGGAGCCGACTGGCCGGTCTTGTATGACGAGATGTGTTTCGTAGCCGGCAAGCGTCTCTATCGGGGGCTCGGATACGAAGAGCTCCGGGAAGCGGGGCTCGATTTCACGCTCGCGGGCCTCGCAAGGACGAGCCGATTGACGAATGAAGTGACGAAACGTCTCCGGCAGGGAGCTCTAGCGGCGACCTAGCGACTGACATAGGCCACACCGGCAGAGGCGGCGAGTGAAAGGAAGCGCACTCGCCGCCTCTTTTTTCGTCTCTGTCAGAATGGTGAGGCGCGAGGGGAGCACAAAACG
>Ga0307312_10001577_pt1 | contig 11704 bp, 13 predicted proteins | sample ER_DNA_202_FD_194489 | JGI IMG/M metagenome (GOLD analysis project Ga0307312, IMG submission 194489) | Bulk soil microbial communities from the East River watershed near Crested Butte, Colorado, United States - ER_DNA_202 | ecosystem: Environmental > Terrestrial > Soil > Floodplain | place...
TGGGCGTTCGGGCAGCGGCTGCTCGAGCACAAGTTCTACTTCGACGAGGCGTACGACTTCGCGTTCTACCGGCCCAGTGTCGCCCTCGCCGACTACCTGCGCCGCTGGTTCGAGGAGCCGGTGATCCAAGGGTCGATCACCGAGGTCGCGGGCGGCGTGCGGGACCTGGGGTTCTGGACCCGGCGGTTGCAGACGGGCCTCGTTCGCACCTACGCGCTCGCGATCGCCGCGAGCCTCGTCGTGCTCATGGTCGTCTTCGTGGCGGTGCGTTGACGTGGCCTGGCTGACGACCGCGATGATCCTGCTGCCGCTCGCCGGCGCGCTGCTCGTCTGGGTCTTCCCCTGGGACAACTTCACCGCGGGGGCGATCGCGCTGCTCGTGGCGCTCGCGGAGGTCGGAGTCTGGATCGAGTGCCTCGTTCGCTTCGACTTCAATCAGGGCGGCCTGCAGCTCGACCAGCAGACGAGCTGGTTCAGCGACCTGCACGTCTCCTACCACGTCGGCATGTACGGGTTTTCGCTCTGGCTCGTCGGCCTGACGGTGGTTGTCCAGGCGGCGACAATCGCCTACGCGTTCTGGGCCAGGCGTACCGGCGCGCGCGCGTACTTCGGGCTGATGCTCCTGCTGACGGCCGCGATCGTCGGCGTCTTCACCGCCCAGGACCTGCTCCTCTTCTACGTCTTCTGGGAGGCCATGCTGCTGCCGCTCTACGTCCTGATCGGCGTCTGGGGCGGTCCGGGGCGGCTTGGCGCGACGATCAAGTTCGTCATCTACACGATGGCCGGCTCGCTCCTGATGCTCGCCGCGGTGATCGTGCTCGGCCTCTCGCAGGGCACCTTTGATCTGACCGCGAGCTGGCAGAGCTCGAGCGACTGGCTCTTCCTCGGGTTCGTCGCCGCCTTCGCGGTCAAGGCGCCACTGTTCCCCCTGCACGGCTGGCTGCCCGATGCCTACCGCGAGTCTCCGCCCGAGGTGTCTGCCGTGCTGAGCGGGGTGGTGTCGAAAGCGGCGATCTACGGCTTCATCCGGATCGCGATCACGAAATTCCCCGAGCCGACCAAGGACTTCAGGACGGTGATCCTGGTGCTTGCCGCGATCGGGCTCGTTTACGGCTCGCTGCTCGCGTTCCGGGCGCCCGACGTCCGGGGCGTGATCGCCTACTCGTCGCTGGCGCAGCTCGGCTTGATCACCTTCGGCGTCTTCGCCGTCAACGACCTCGGCTTGAACGGCGCCGTCCTGCAGATGGTCAACCACGGCTTGATCTCAGCCGCGCTCTTCCTGCTCGCAGGCGGGATCGAGCGGCGCGCCGCTACCGGAGAGTTCGCGCGCCTCGGCGGCATGGCCCGCGGCAGACCCGTGCTCGCGACCGTGCTGATGACGACGGGCGTGATCGCGCTCGCGGTGCCGGGCTCGGCCGCGTTCGCCGGGGAGTTCGCGATCCTTGCCGGCGTCTTCACCCGAGGTTGGGGCTATGCCGTGGTGGGCGCGGTCGCGATCGTGCTGGCGGCGATGTACATGCTGCGGCTGATCTCGGCGGTCTTGCACCGGGAGCCCGGGCCTGCGGTGACTCCCGCAGCGCTCGATCTGAGGCCGGCCGAGCTGGCCGCGATCGTCCCGCTGCTTGCCTGTCTACTCGCCTTGTCGGTGTGGCCGGCGGCGATCACCGAGAGGTCGTTCACCGGCAACCGGGCCGGGGCTGAGATCGGCGCACAGTTCGGAGGGAAGCCGTGATCCCGCGCCCGCACGTCGACTGGTTCGCCCTCGCGCCCGAGCTGATGCTCCTCGGCGCCATGGGCTTCGCGCTGATGGGCGCGGTGCTGCTGCCGAAGGAGAACCGGCGCGACTTCGGTGCGCTCTCCGCGGCTATCGGTTTCACGGGCGCTTTCGTCTATGCGGTCGTCATCTACGTCCACACGCCCGAGCCGCAGAGCGTCATCGCCGACTCGGTGACCCGCGACCGCTTCGGCGCGCTCGCGCAGGTGATGATCTGCGGCGCGGGCCTGCTCGTCGTCGGAGTCGCGTACGCGAACCGGATGCGCGATGAGCACGTCGCCGAGTTCTACGCCCTCCTGGTGGCTGCCGGCGCGGGCATGTGCTTCCTGGTCACCGCGAACAATCTGATGACGCTCTTCCTCGGGCTCGAGTGGTTCTCGATCGCGCTCTACATCCTCTGCGCGATCGACAGCCAGCTCGAAGGCTCGCTCGAAGCCGGGCTCAAGTACCTGATCATCGGCGGCTTTGGCTCGGCCGTGTTGCTCTTCGGCTCAGCTTTGGTCTACGGCGCGACCGGCGAGCTCGCCTTCAACCAGATTGCCGACGCGGTCTCGGCCCAGCACCTAAGCGGGGACGCCCTGCTCGTCGGCGGGCTGGCGATGATGATCGTCGGCCTCGGGTTCAAGGCCTCTGCTGCGCCGTTTCACCAGTGGACACCCGATGTCTACGAGGGGGCGCCCACGCCGGTGACCGCCTTCATGTCGGCGGCGACGAAGGTGACGGCGCTCGTGCTGATGCTGCGGGTGCTGCGAACCGCGTTCCCGCAAGAGGCACACCTTTGGACGATCGCCGTCGCGGCGATCGCGTGTGCGTCGCTTGCGGTCGGGAATCTCAGCGCGCTCGTCCAGCGCAACGTCAAGCGGATGCTGGCCTACTCGTCGATCTCACAGGCGGGCTTCATGCTGATCCCGATCGCCTCGAACAACGAGCTCGGCGCCCGAGCGCTGCTCTTCTACCTGATCCCTTACGCCGCGATGTCGGTCGGCGCCTTCGCCGTGATCACGGCCCGCGAGCGCGAGCTCGCCGCTCCGGTGACGCTGGACAACCTCGCCGGCATGGGCTGGGAGCGGCCGCTGCTCGGCGTGGCGATGGGCATGTTCATGTTCGGCTTCGCCGGGCTACCGCCGACGGGCGGCTTCGTCGGCAAGTTCTACGCGTTCTCGGCCGCATACGAGCACGGCTGGACCTGGCTGGTGATCGTCGGCGTCGTCGCGACGGCGGTCAGCCTCTACTACTACCTCGCCGTGGTTCGGGCGATGTACATGCGACCCGCGAGCGAGCTCCAGCTCGGAGCCGTTCCGGTAGCCGGTGGCGCACCGCCGCGGGACGCGCTGCTGCAGACGTCGGTCGTACTGGCGCTGGGCGTCACCCTCGCTACGTTCTTCGCGGTGCAGCCGCTGATCGACGTGGCGAAGCACGCAGCGAGCGCGCTGCCGTTCTAGTTCTCGCGAAGCTCGACGGCGAGCGCGGTCAGCGCCTGCAGGCAGAAGACGAAGACGCACGCGAGCAGCGCCGAGCGGGCGACAGCCGGCACCGACGGGTCGCCGACCGTCGGGGCGCGTGACGCAGTCGCGACGAGCAGGAGCGCGAGGACGACGCCCCAGATGTAGGTCTGAGCTTGCTGAGTCTTGCCGTCGACCCGATCCGAGAGGCTGCGCAGACCCGCGATCGCAGTCACCGGGACGGCGACCAGCAAGGCGTCGAAAGCGAGCGCATGCGCCCCCGCCTGGTCGGCGAGCGCGGCGCCAAAAACGAGCGCAAGAGGCAGGAGGCGGCCGGACATGCCGCCGCGTTCGGCGAACCGGCGCGCTTTCCTGCGTTACCCTCGCGGCTTCAAATCTACGAGGAGGATGAATGCCGGACGTTTCCGTGACCTGGCTCGGCCATGCGAGCTTCCGGGTCGACAGTCCCAGCGGCAAGCGGATCTACGTGGATCCGTGGCTTGACAACCCGAAGTGCCCGGACGGGGAGAAAGCGCCGGAGCGGGCCGACGTCGTCGCCGTCACGCACGGCCACGGCGATCACGTCGGCAGCGCAGTCGACATCGCCAAACAGTTCTCGACCGAGATCATTGCCAACGTCGAGCTGAAAGAGTGGCTCGGGAAGCAGGGAGCCGACGTCGGCGAGGTGCCGGGCTCGAACAAGGGCGGCACGGTCGACATCGACGGGATCAAGTTCACGTTGGTGAACGCTTTCCACTCGAGCGGGACGCCGGACGGTGGCTACGGCGGCGAGGCCGCTGGAATCGTGATCACGTTCGAGAACGGCACGGCGATCTATTTCGCCGGTGACACCTGCGTCTTCGGCGACATGCAGCTGATCGGCCGGCTCTACAGCCCCGACGTGGCCGTCCTGCCGATCGGCGGCCACTTCACCATGGATCCGCGCGAGGCCGGCGTGGCGCTGGAGCTGCTTGGCGCGAAGCGGTGCATCCCCTGCCACTACGGGACCTTCCCGCTGCTAAAGGGCACCCCCGAGGAGCTGAAGCAGCATGCAAGCGGGGTCGAGATCCTGGCGATCGAGCCAGGGGAGACGGTCACGGTTTGAGAGAGCGCTGGTTCGGAGCCACGGGCAAGCGCGTGCCCGAGCTTGCCGCCGAGGGCGATCCCGCTGTGCCGCTCGAGGAGGCGCTCGTGCTCGACGACGTCTCCGACGCGGCGGCGCTGCGTGACGCCCACCAGAAGGGTAAGCCGATCGTCGTCCGTGCCGGGTCGGCCGAGGAGATCGTCACCGCGCTGAGGCGCCCGGAGGTTGCGAGCGTCCTCGTCCCAGCCGACAAGCCCGAGCTGCTCGAGCTCGACCTGCGGGAGTTGACCTATGGCTAGGACCGTCGCCACTTACTCGATCGCGGCCTGCGACCTCGAGGCCGGGCAGTGGGGCGTCGCGACGCAGTCGAAGTTCCTGGCGGTCGGCTCCGTCGTCCCGTGGGCCGAGCCCGGCATCGGCGCGATCGCGACGCAGGCCTACGCGAACCCTCGCTACGGGTCGGAGGGGCTTGTGCTGCTGCGCGAGGGGCTCTCCGCCGAGGACGTCGTCGAGCGGCTGACCGCCGCCGACAAGGGGCGCGACCAGCGCCAGCTCGGGGTCGTCGACAACCAGGGGCGTAGCGCAAGCTTCACCGGCAAGGAGTGCCTGGACTGGGCGGGCGGAAGGACCGGCCCGTGCTACGCCGCTCAGGGAAACATCCTCGTCTCGGCCGAGACCGTCGATGCGATCGCCGAAACCTTCGAGGCGTCGCAGGGACCGCTCGTCGAGCGGTTGCTCGGCTCGCTCGACGCCGGGCAGGCGGCCGGCGGCGACCGGCGCGGTCAGCAGTCGGCGGCGATCCTCGTCGTCGAGCAGGACGGTGGCTACGCGGGCCTCTCGGACACGGTCGTCGAGCTCCGGGTCGAGGATCACGAGCTCCCGCTCCAGGAGCTCAGACGCCTCTACCGCCTGCATGAGGCGCTGTTCGGTGAGACGCCGCGGGAGGAGTGGCTCGACGTCGACGACGAGCTTGCGGCCGAGCTGCGCGAGCGGCTGGCGAAGCTGGGCTACGACGGTGAGCTCGACGACGCTTTCAACCAGTGGGCCGGTAACGTCAACCTCGAGGAGCGCGTGGACGGAACCGGGCAGATCGATCCTGTGGTGCTGGCGGAGCTGAGGGAGCTCTCGTGAGCGAGGGCTACGAGATCGTCCACATCGACGAGCTCGAGGAACTGCCGATCAACAACGGCGAGTTCGTCTGGCGGCCGGTCCGGCGAAGGTTCGGCATCACCGCCTTCGGCACGAATGCCTACACCGCCAAGGCCGGCCAGCGAGTCGTCGAGGAGCACCAGGAGAAGGACAACCACCAGGAGATGTACGTCGTGCTGCGGGGCCGTGCCACGTTCACGCTCGACGGGAAAGAAGTCGACGCACCCGCGGGCACGATCGTCTACGTGCGCCCGAACACGAAGCGCGGCGCCGTGGCGGTCGAGGACGACACGGCGGTGCTGGCGGTCGGCGCGAAGCCGGGCGTCGTCTTCGAGCCTTCGCTCTGGGAGGACATCTTCGCAGCGAACGCCTACGCCGACAAAGGCGAGCTCGAGAAGGGGCGGACCCTCCTCAAACAGCTGCTCGACGAGCATCCGGACGCCTGGCAGGGCTTCTTCAATGCCGCATGCCTCGAGGCCCGCGTCGGCGACAAGGAGAAGGCGATCGACTTCTTCGAGCGGGCCGTCGCGCTCGAGCCCGAGAAGGCGCGGGAGTTCGCCAAGACCGACTCTGACTTCGACTCGGTCCGGGACGACCCGAGATTCGCGGCCGCCCTCGCCGCTCAGTCCTGAGGTTGTCGGACCTCCGAGCTGGATTAGACGGCCGCCCCGGCAAAGCCGGCACGGCCTTTAAATCGGCATCGCAAGCGATGCCTTGGTCAGCTATCTCCGGGGAGTCGTAAGCCGCCGGCTAGCTCGCGCAGTACCGGCACGGGGTCGCCTTCCGGCCGAGCGAGGAAGAGCACCGCGCCGTAGCCGTCGGCGCCGGTGAGCGCGTCGACGAGCAGCTGCAGCCCGAGCGCTAGCGCGAGCGCCTTGTGCGCCTGCTCGCCGCCGAAGGGGACGAGCTCCTCCGCCGAGGCAGCGCCGGTGAGGACGTCGCCGTAGGTGACGGCGCCCATCGAGACGTCGGCGACGATCGGCCTGGCGTCCGAGCTCGGGATCGCGATCGCGAGTGGGTTCGTCCCCGCGAGCTTGGGGCCGCCCTGCGGCGGACCGAGCCGCGCGGGGGAAGTCGCGGTCAAAGCGGCGACGAAACCGCGCTCGGCCAGCTGCCGCACCCAGTAGCCGAGCATCCCGGTCGGAAAGCAATGCGCGGCGACGATCACGCGCGCCCGCTCGGGCGGATCGGCCAGCTGTGCCTCGACGATGGCCGCCAGGGTCAAATAGCCGAGCGCTCCGCGTCCGTCCCAACGCTCGTAGCCACCCTCGGCGATCTCGACCGCGGGTTTCGCGTCGGGGTCCAGGTCAGGCAGGGTCGCGAGCCAGTCGACCCGCGAGAGGCCGTGCCCCTTGCGCCCGCGGCGCTCGGCATCGAGGAAATGGTCGGCGAGCTTGCTCGCGTCCTCGGCCGAGAACCCGAGTGCGCGAAGCTTGCCGGGAACGTCCGTCAGGAGAGGACCGGCAGCGCCTTGACAAAGCCGACGCCCTGCTCGCGGCGCGTCTCGGCAATCGCCTCGGCGATGGCGATGATCGCGGCGCCGGCCGGAGACTCGGCGTCGGTGTTGACCAGGGGCTCGCCCGCGTCGCCGGCGGTGCGAAGGCTCTGGTCGAGCGGAACGGTGCCGAGCAGCGGCACGTGCAGGTCGTCGGCGAGCTCCTGCCCGCCGCCGCTGCCGAAGACCTCGCCGCTCATGTTCTCGACGACACCGAGTAGCCGCATGTTCGTCTTCTGCGCCATCAGCGCGGCCCTGGCAGCGATCTCCTGCGCCAGCGGCTGGGGCGTGGTGACGATCACGGCCTCGGCGCGTGGGAGCAACTGGCCGAGCGAGATCGAAACGTCGCCGGTGCCGGGAGGCATGTCGACGACGAGCGTGTCGAGCTCGCCCCAGTGAACGTCGGAGAGGAACTGCTCGAGCGCCCGGTGAAGCATCGGGCCGCGCCACATCACGGGTGAGTTGTCCTCGAGGAAGAAGCCGATCGACATCAATTTCATGCCGCCGCGGACCGGCGGCACGATCATCCGGTCGACCACGACCGGGCGCTGTCTGATCCCGAGCAGGTGGGGAATCGAGTGGCCGTAGACGTCAGCGTCGAGGATCCCGACCCGTTGGCCGAGCGCGCTGAAAGCGGCCGCGAGGTTGACGGTCAGCGAGGACTTGCCGACCCCGCCTTTGCCGCTCGCCACCGCGATCACGCGAGTGTTGCGGTCAAGCGAGATGCCCTGCGTGCGCTCGGTGACCCCACCGCGGAGCTTGGTGGTGAGGGCGGTCTTCTCCTCGGGCGACATGACGTCGAAGTCGAGCGAGACGCGCTCGACCCCCGCTACCGGCGCGAGCGCCTCGGCGACCTGCTGCTCGAAGCTGGAGCGAAGTGGGCAGCCCGGAACGGTGAGCGCGATCGTGACGGCGACGTCGCCACCCCGGATGGAGACGTCGCGAACCATGTCGAGCTCGATCACGCTCCGGCGCAGCTCGGGATCGATCACCTGCTCGAGCGCCTTGTAGATCTCCTCGCGGGATGGCTCCATACGGCTGAGCCTAGCAACGCCCCGATGGGCCCAACCATCGCCCGCCCCTGGTCCCACGCCTAGACGCCGAGCCGCTCCTTCAGCCACAGGCCGTTCTTGATCGCAAACCCCTCCCAGTCGTTGTTGAAGTACGCGTAGACGTCGTGGTCGCGCCGCCACGCCTCGATCCGCCCGGCCCACTCCTCGAGCTCCGACTCCGAGTAATTGCCCCGCAAGCCGCGGGAGCCGGAGTGGAAGCGGATGAAAGTCCAGTCGGTCGTCAGCTCATGCGTCTGGAACGGGCGCCGCGGGTCGTCGCCGATCACCAGGGCAACGCCGTGCGAGCGAAGCAGCTCGTAGACCTCGGGCACGAACCAGCTTTCGTGCCGGAACTCGAAGCAGTGGCGGCCTGCCGGCAGGCTTGCGAGGGCGTTCGCGAGGCGCTCGTCGTCACGCCGGAAGGTCCCCGGCAGCTGCCACAAGACCGGCCCCATTTTCGGCGAGCGCACCAGCGGCTCGATCCGGTCGTAGAACGTCCGCACCCCCGAGCCGAGATCCAGCAGACGCCGGATGTGGGTGATGTAGCGGCTCATCTTCACCGCGAACAGAAACCCGGGCGGGCTGACCTTGACCCAATTCGCGACTACCTCCCGCCTCGGCAGCCGGTAGAACGTCGCGTTCACCTCGACCGTGTCGACGTAGCGGGAGTAGTACTCGAGCCACTCGCGCGGCGGGCATCGCGGCGGATAGAAGACTCCGTTCCGCCAGTGGTCGTAATTCCACCCGGAACAGCCGATTCGGATGGGTCTCAGCTGCTGAGCGCCGCGAACAGCTTCTCGCACAACTCAGGTGTGCCCGCTGCGACGACACGTGAACGCCCCTCCACGTCGAGCGGCGCCGCCTCGAACGGCGGCGCCTCCGGGAGGTCGATCGCCAGCCCACACTCGCGCACGAGCAGCTGCGCTGCCGCAATGTCAACCGAGCGTGCGCCCTTGAGCGAGCAAACGGCGTCCAGACGGCCGGCGGCCAGATGACAGAGCGTGATCGCCAGCGAGCCCATGATCCGCAGCCGATATGCAATCCCGACCATCTGCGCCGCCTTTTCGGCGACCGAGGACGTGAGCGTCGCCTCGAACGAGAGGATCTCGATCTCGTCCTTCGGGCGCACAGCTCCCAGGCGCTCGCCGTCGAGAAACGCCCCGGCGCCCCGCTCTGCCGTCCATTCCTCGCCAGTCCCGAAGTCGTAGACATAGCCGAAGTGGACGTCGCCCATCGTCGGCCCGTCGGCAACCGCAATCGACAGCGCGAAGAACGGGATCCCGCGCTTCGCGTTCAGCGAGCCGTCGATCGGGTCGACGACAACATGCGTCGGCCCGCCGGAGCCGAAGGCCCGCTCGCCGAGCTCCTCCGAGATCAGCATGAAATCGGCGTCGACGGTTTCGAGCCGGCGCACGATCGCAGCCTCCGAGGCGGCGTCGATCGCCACCGTCTCGTCACCCCCCTCGCCCGCCCCGACGACCGGCTCGCGCTCGATCCGCGTCGGCAGGTCGGCAAGCACACCGCGGACATCCTCGACCGCGGCCCGGCAGGTCGCGAGCCAGTCAGTCAAGCGGCTGGAACAGAAGCCCGGACGTCAGCTTGGGGTAGAAGTAGGTCGTCTTCTGCGGCATCACCTGGCCCGCGCGCGCACGCGTGAACACGTCCTCGATTCTCGTCGGGCGGAGTAGGAACGCTGCCTCGGCCTCGCCACGGTCGACCGCCGCGACCGCATCGCCACGCTCGGCCGTGTACCTGAGGCCCTGAGGGGCGAGCGCGTCCACCACCTCGACGTCGAGCCCATCCCCCTCGAGCAACTCGTAGCCGCCGTTGCGATAAAGCACGACTCCGGGCAGCTCCTCGCCCGGCTCCTCGATGGGGGTCCCACGAACGCCGTTGACCGACTCCGCGAGCCGGTGCGTCGGGAAGATCGTCAATCCCTCTTCCTGGGTCGAGACCAGCACCACCATCATCCAGGCGCTCGCCTCGGTGCCGTCCTCGTCATGGAAGGCGAGCGCCGTCTCGTAGCGGTGGTGCCCGTCCGCGATCAGTAGCTGTGCGTCCGCGAACGTCGCGCCGGGATCGTCCTCCACCCGCCAAAGGCGGTCGCCGCCGACAAAGAGATCCGGCTCGCGCCCGGGAAGCTCGACCGGGGCTCCGTCATGGAGCAGGAAGATCGGCTCGAGCTGGGCTCGCGTCGCCCGCAACAGGCGCAAGCGTCCTTCCTTCGGCCCGGCATGCGTTCGCTCGTGCGGGAGGACGACGCGGTTCTCGTACGGCTCGAGCCGGATCGTCGCGACGAGCCCGTTGCGCGTCCGCTCGACCCCGTCCGGGCCCGTGTAGGCCTGGGACAGCGCCCAGACCGCAGGCCCCGCCTCGCGCGCAAGCACGCCTTCGGCCACCCATTCACGCAGCTGCTGCCCCGCCTCATCCTCCGAGTCGGGCAGCGTCAGGTGGACGACGTTGTGCGGATCGAGCGCGAGATAACGCTCGCGCTCCTCCGGCGAGATGACGTCGTACGGCGGCGAGACGAGGCGGTCGAGCGGCCCTGCAGACGGCGAGTAGCGGAGCGCTCGAAAGGGCCGAACCTGAGCCATCGCGCGGGGACGCTACCAGCCGCTTCAGGACCTAGACTCCCGGCGTGAACGCGATCGCGCAGCTGGCGGAGGAACGCGTGGTCGAGGGCGTCTACGCGGTCGCGCGGAAGCAGCGTCTGCGCACGCGAAACGGCTCCTCCTACTTGGCTCTCGAGCTCGTCGACCAGAGCGGCCGCATCGAGGCCAGGGTTTGGAACGACGTCGACCTCCTCGACGCGCGCTTTGCCGAGGGCGACGCCGTCCGGGTGCTCGGCAGAGTGGAGAAGTACCGCGACAAGCTGCAGCTCGAGGTCCGGTCGCTGGAGGCGGCGCCGGAGGCCGACCCGGTCACGCTGACGCCGGGGTTACGTCGCGACGCTGACGAGCTCGACGGGTTCCTGGAGTTCCTGGCCGGAGAGCTCGCCCATCCCGGCCTGAAGGCGACCGTCGGCCGCTTCCTCGCGGACGACGCGCTACGCGCCTCGCTGCGCTCGCTCCCAGCCGCGCCTGACGGCCATCACGGCTACGCCGGCGGCCTGCTCGAGCACACGGTCGGCGTCGCGACGATCTGCCGCGAGACCGCGCAGCTGCATCCCCGCCTTCGCACCGATCTGCTGCTGGCCGCGGCAATCCTGCACGACGTCGGGCGCACACGCGAGCTCGGTCCGCCGCCAAGCTTCAAACCGACTGACGAGGGCCGCCTACTCGGGCACGTCCATCTGGGCCTGCGGCTGATCGAAGAGCGGGCGGCGGCACTCGAGGCCGACGTGCGCGCCGAGCTGCTGCACGCCGTCTCGGCCCACCATGACGCCAGAGCGGCGCGGACCGCGGAGGCCGCGGTGCTCTACCACGCGAACCAGCTCGACGCCGTGGCGGCGACCCGGCCCGTTCCGGACTAGGTGTTCGCAGCCGCGCTCGCCCTCGCGGCCGCGGTGTCGTGGGGAATCGGCGACTTTCTCGGCGGCCTCAAGAGCCGGACGCTCCACCCGATCGCGATCCTGATCATCGCCCAGCCGATCGGAGGGGCAATCGTCGCAATCTGGGTCCTGGTTCGGGGAGAAGGTCCGCCCGGGCGCGAGATCCTCTGGGCCTGCCTCGCCGCGGTGTTCGGCACAACCGGCCTGGTCGCGTTCTA
>Ga0307312_10001581_pt1 | contig 11694 bp, 10 predicted proteins | sample ER_DNA_202_FD_194489 | JGI IMG/M metagenome (GOLD analysis project Ga0307312, IMG submission 194489) | Bulk soil microbial communities from the East River watershed near Crested Butte, Colorado, United States - ER_DNA_202 | ecosystem: Environmental > Terrestrial > Soil > Floodplain | place...
GCGCGTCGAGCGGCAACACCGAGTGCGCGGCGAGGCCGGCGAAGAGCGCGCGCGCACGCTGGCCGCTGAACGCGAGGCGCGCGAGAAGACGTGCGGGCAGCGCGCCCGGCAGGCCGAGCCGTGCCATGACGAAGGGATGCCGCGGTATCCGGATGAGGGGTCCGAGCGCGTCGGCGGCAAGGTGGTCCCATTCGGGCACGAGGCCCGCGACAAGCCTTCGATACGCCCGCCCATCGCCGCCGAGGTTCGCGGCCGTCGCGTCGATCGACCGCTCGAGGAGGACAGCCGTCCCGTCATCGAGCGGATGCGCGAGCGCCGCGGGTGGCTCGATCCACTCGAGTCCCTCGCGGGAGAGATCGAGCTCGCGGAAGAAAGGCGACGCGGCGCCGAGCGGATGGAAAGCGGAGCAGATGTCGTGCACGAATCCGGGAAGGGTCAGCTCAGCGGAGCGACAGCCGCCGCCGATCGTCTCGTTCGCTTCGTACACGGTGACGGAATGGCCCTTGCGCGCGAGCTCGATCGCGGCCGAGAGCCCGTTCGGCCCCGAGCCGACGACGACCGCGTCGGCGCTCACGCGTGCCGCAGGTGCCGGTCGAACCAGTCGAGCGCGCGACGGAGTGCGTCGATGCGGTTCTCGGTCGTGCGGAACCCGTGCCCCTCGCCGGGATACACGTGGTACTCATGCGGCTTTCCGCTGTCGCGCAACGCCTTCACCACCTGCTCGGCCTCACTGCGCGGTACGCGCGGGTCGTTCTCACCCTGCAGGACGAGGAGCGGCGAGCGGATCTTCGATGCGTGGGTGAGCGGCGAGCGCTCGCGGTACAGGTCCGCGTCCTTTGCGGGATCGCCAAGCTCGCGAAGCAGGTACTCGCGCAGGTCCCCGCGCGTGGTCTCGACCATGGTCTTCCACGAGACGACCCCGACGACCGACACGCCCGCGGCGAAGCGGTCGCCACGGAGTGCGAGCGACATGAGCGTGAGATATCCGCCGTAGCTCACGCCGTACACCCCGATCCGCGCCGGGTCGGCGAGCTTCTGATCGCCGAGCCACGCGGCGCCGCGCGCGACGTCCTCGAGATCCTTGCCGCCCCAGTCGCGGCGATTCCCTTCGCGCCACTTCTTGCCGTACCCGGTCGATCCCCGCGGGTTCGGCTCGAGGACGACGAATCCGGCGTTGACGAAGACCTGCGTGGCGACGTTCCACTCGCGGTGGTGCTGCGACGTCGGCCCACCGTGGATGTTGATGATCGCGGGTGGGATCGTCTCACCCCGCAGAGCCTCGGCGTACGGGAGGAAGAGAAGCGCGGGCACATCCTCGCCGTTCGCACCCGGATACCGCAGGTGCGAGGGCTCGACGAGCGTCTCGGGGTCGATCGTGGCGGGCAGCGAACGCGTGATCGCGCGCGCTTCGATCGCGCGCTCTCGCGTCACAAAGACATCCCAGGGACGCGACGGGCTCGAGAACAGGAATGCCGTGGCGTCGCTGTCGGGACCGATATCGGGCCACGCGTGCATGCCGGGGATGTCGGACACGGCATGGTCGGCGTGCGAAACGGCGAAGACCCTGCGGAGTGAGACCGCGGCATCTTCGTTGTGGAGATACGCGAGCCCGCGTCCGTCGGGCCGCCATACCGCGCCGTATTCGTCGTGAATGCTGTCGGTCATGCGCTCGATCCGCCCGATCTCGCGCTCGGCGTATGTCGCGACCGCGACCTCCTGCCGTCCGCGGGTGTCCGTGGTGAACGAGATCCGCGTTCCGTCTGGTGACCAGCGCGGATCGATCGACTCTCCATCGACCCCTCCGCGAGTTTCCAGGCGAGTCGCGTCGCCGCCGCTCGCCGCGACGACGTAGAGATCCGCGTTCGTGCGGATCTCCTCTCGGCGCGACCAGAAAACGAGCAGAGTGCCGTCCGGGGACCATCGCGGCTGGAGATCGTCGCGAACGCCGTCCGTGAGCGCACGCTTCGCGCCGGTCGTGACGTCGATCAGGTGGACGGCGAAGCTCTTACCTCTGGCGTTCGCGGTGTACGCGAGCTTCGTGCCATCAGGAGACCACGCGATGTCGCGATGCGTCACACCCGGCTCGTTCGTGAGATTGCGCTCGTGCTCGCCGTCGCGGTCGACCAACCAGATGTCGAAACGCTCGTCCCCGCCACGATCCCGCAAGAACGCGAGCTGCTTCGCGTCGGGAGACCAGCGGGGCCAGACCGATCGCTCGTTCGCCTCGGTCAGCTGGAAGATGCGCTCTCCATCGAGCGGGGCGCTGAAGATCTCGAACGTCCCCGAGCGATTCCAGGAGAACGCGACCTCGCTGCCGTCCGGCGACAGGTCGATGCCGCCCCAGATGTAGTCCACGTACGGGACGCCCGCGAGCTCCTCCACCGAAAGGCGGCGATACCGAGCGCCGATCGAGCGCGGTGCGACGACGGGCGGAGGTGGCTGGATATCCGTTGCCGGATTCGCGATGGTCGTCGGCGGCCGCGCGGTACCTCGCGCATCCCAGTCCTCGGCGAAGCTCTTGGGGCGCTTGGTTTCTTTGGCCGACGCCTGTGCGGCGCCGCTCGCTGCCGCGGCTGCGCCCGCGGGTAAGGGCCGACGAGGCCTTTCCACGAGCTCGCGCGCCGCACTCGCGACGACGAGGGTTTCGGGACCCATCGCGGCTTCGCGCGGCGCAGTCACCTCTCGGGGCACGATCGGATCGTGCGGGACCAGCTTGTCTTCGAGGCGTCCTTTGTAGGAGCGATCCCACGGAGCCTGCAGGAGGATGCCGAACTGCTTGCGCGGTTTGGGGAGCTCGTCCTGGAGCGTGAGGAGGTTGTCCTTTCCGGCGTTCCACATCGGGGACCGCCGCGCCGACAGCACAACCGAAAAGTTCAGCGGCAGAAGGGCTCGCGCGGCGTCACTCGCGAGATCGAGATCGCCGCACACCAGGACTCCGCCGGCCTTTCGCAAAAGAAGCACCGTCGCGCCGTTCCCGTTCGCATGCACGCGGATCGCGCGAGCGTCGGGTCGGACGAGCTCGTCGTCGCCGAGAACGAGGTCGGGACCACCGGGTATGGCCTTCGCATCGTCCGCGTGGACCGCCACCTGCAGACCGAGCGCCTCGCGGTATTTGCCGGCGTCGGCGGCGCGCGCAGCGTTCGTCGCCACCAGCAACGACGCGGGTCCCGCGCCGCGCACAAGCCTCAGCGCACGTTCGCTGAATGGCGGTGCGTCGATGAGGAGGTTCCCGCGTTGCTCGTCGTACACGATGTACTGGCGTTCGTTCTCGAGTGGCTCGTACAGCTCGAAGATCCACGAGCGGAGCTGATGAATATCCACGGGGCCGGCCTATCCTAGCGTCGGAAGTACGAGCAAGCCGTCCGCTCGGACGAGCGCTTTTTTCAGCTCGAGTCGTCGTGCGGCATGAGTGACGCGATCCTCGCTCCAATCAAAGAGCTTCGTGACCTTGGCCTCGCTCACGCCACCGGCAAGCGCTAGAAGATGAGCGAGCAGCGCGCTCATGGCGTCCGCGGACGTGGCGCGCGCGGCGGCACGGACCGTTTCAGGGTAGCGATGCACGAACAGGTCGTACGTGTAGTTGTAATCCTCACGGCCCTCGCCCACCGCGCGCACCCGCGCGACGTACATGAGCCGCTGCAGCTCCTCGATCGCCTTGGAATAGTCAGCGCGGCCGTCCTTCGAGGTGATGCCGAGGGCAGAACGCATCCGTTTGGTCTGCGTCTCACCGTTCACGGCGAGGAACTCGATCACGCGCCGCGCAATCTCTGAGAGCCGGCCCGCGCGCACGTCCTCGAGATGGTCGTCGGCCTCGCCGGCCCGGCCAAAGGTCGCGTAAAAGACCGGCAACATCTTCATCGAGACGAACGTCGGCTTCTTGACGAGGAGCTTTCCGTAATAGAGGCGCTTCTTCTCGGCGAGCTCGTCTTTCCATCCCCACATCCATTCCCACTTCCGGCCATCGCTGCGCGTGTCGAGGTGATCGAAGGCCGCCGGGATCGGGTACGCGGCTTCGCCGGTGAAAGCGAAGCAGAAGCCGAGATCGTCGACCATGCGCACCAGCGCGTCGGCGGTCTTCACGGCGTGACGCGCGCCGATCCGCTTGCGATGACGAGTCAGCGCTCGCTCGACGTCTTTGGAGAGCGTCGGCGCGCGGGCGACGCGCGGTCGGCGATACTCAGCGGCCATTGCGATCGAGCGTGGAGGTGTCACGGTGAATGGTCAACCGAGGCTCATCCATCTGAAAGGCGCGTCCGAGCTCGAGCCCAAATGCGGCGCGACCGACGCGACCAGCACCACGAACTGGGTCCGTGGCGCGTCCTTTCCGGAGGTGTACGTCCCGGCGGAGGTGGTCGGAACCGCGGATGTCGTCTGCCGGAAGTGCCAGGAGGCGGCCATCAGCAACGACACCGGATCCGACGACGAAGTCGTATCCGATGACGAAGATGCGGGCCGCGTCGAGAGCGCGCTCGCCGAGGTGAGCGACGCCGAGCTGCTCGCCGAGATCGCGCGTCGCATGGGGAACGAGGCGGCCTTATCCCAGGAAGAGCGCAAGGAGCCCAGAGACCACCGCAACTGACATCGCTCGGCGCGAACGCTGATGCAGTCGCGCGAATTCGACACGCACCGGCGAGCTCTGTGGCTGTTCGTCGAATCCGGGTGTTGCGGCGCGGATCTGCCGCGCGACCGGATTCGCCCACGCACTCGAATACAGGGTCGCGAACGAGAGAACCGCGAGCGCGACCCACCGGAGCACCAGGCGGGTGTCCGGCGCGCCCGTCACCTCGAACCCGAGCGCCTTCAGGACGCTCGTGATGGTTAGGACGACCACCGAGAAGATCGCGAGGCCGTCGAATCGGGCGAGGACGTTGCCAAACAGCGTGCCCGCGTCCGATCGCGACCGTGACGAGGTGAAGAGAGCGGGCGCGACAGCAGTGCCGAGCACGAGCGACCCACCGACGAGGATCGCGAGGGCCAGGTGGTAGAGGAACTGAAGCAGGTCGAAAGACAGCGTCTCCACGGGGGAATCCGAGCATACCGGGAATTTCCGAGCGCACAGGTCGGTTTAGCATTGAGCGCAAGGGAGCTCGAATGCCGACATATCGCGACTTCTTCGCCGACGTCAAGAAGCGTATTCACGAAGCGACGCCGGAGCAGGTCCAGGACCTGATCCGCGCGGGCGACGTGCAGCTCGGCGACGTCCGCGAGAAGGACGAATGGAACGCGGGGCACATCCCCGGCGCCGTCCACGTGCCGAAGAGCTATCTCGAGCAGTGGGCGGAGGACCGCCTTCCCGAAAAGGAGAAGACGACCATCCTCTACTGCGCCGCGGGTGTGCGTTCGGCGATGGCCGCGGACACGCTGCAGAAGCTCGGCTACGAGAACGTGATCTCGATGGCCGGTGGCTTCAACCGTTGGAAGGATTCCGGGAAGCCGTGGGAGACCCCGGCGAGCTTCACGCCGGACCAAGCGCAGCGCTACTCGCGTCATCTGCTAATTCCCGAAGTCGCGGACGCCGGCCAGCAGAAGCTTCTGAACAGCAAGGTCTTGCTCATCGGCGCGGGCGGCCTCGGATCCCCGGCCGCGTACTACCTCGCGTCCGCTGGTGTCGGCACGCTCGGCATCGTCGACTCGGATGTGGTCGACCTCAGCAACCTGCAACGGCAGATCCTTCACACCACCGACCGCATCGGTGAGTCGAAGGTCTCATCCGCGAAGCGAACGCTCGAGGCTCTGAATCCCGACGTGAAGGTCGTCGGGTACGAGGAGCGTCTGACCGCCGCGAACATCGACCGGATCATCGAGGGCTACGACGTCGTGATCGACGGCGCCGACAACTTCCCCACCCGCTATCTCCTGAACGACGCATCCGTGAAGCACCGCATCCCGGTCGTGCACGGATCGATCTTCCGCTTCGAGGGCCAGGTCACCGTCTTCAAGCCCTTCGAGGGTCCGTGCTACCGATGTCTCTTTCCTGAGCCGCCTCCACCCGAGCTCGCCCCGTCATGCGCGGAGGCCGGAGTCCTCGGAGTCCTGCCGGGAGTCATCGGGACGCTGCAGGCGACCGAGGCGATCAAGCTGCTGCTCGGGATCGGCGAGCCGCTCGTCGGGCGGTACCTCCTTTACGACGCGCTCGAGGAGAGCTTCCGCGAGGTCCATCTACGTCGCGATCCGGCGTGCCCGGTCTGCGGCGAGCATCCGACGATCACCGATTACATCGACTACGAAGGCTTCTGCGCCTCACCCGCGGACTGGCGTGCCCAGCACGCGCCCGCAAAAGTGAGCACTCCCGCCGACTAGCGCCCCGTATCCTTGGATCGATGCGCCATGCGGTTGTAGTGCTGATGACGGCGGCGGTCGTTGCCGTCTCGTGTTCTACAAGCGGCCCCATAAGCTCGACGGGCTCCCCCTCAAAAACCATCGATATCAAGCGATCCAAGCTCGACCTCGCGTACAGCGGCTTTGTCGATGACGACGTTCACCACGTCACCAGCAAGAAAGCTCTTGAGGCTGCCTTTGCCGGAGTCAAGGCGGCCGTCCGCTCCGCTGGTGGCAAGGACGATGTCGCCATCCCGGAGTTTCAGGACGTCGACCAGCCGCAGACCACTGACTTCACCAAGTTCGCGGCCGCGGTTAGCGAGCTCGCCGGGCGCGCTCAACTCTCCTCCGACCGCATCGCCGATGCGGCGATTGTGGGCATGATGAGCGCGAGTCCCGACTGCCACACCTTCTACGTGACGGCCGCGGGAAACGTCGCCCATTCCCTGGAATTCATTCCGAAGGGCACGGACGCGATCGTCCCGACCCAGGGCACGAGCCTGGGAGGGCCGGACGAGGCGGGGCTCACCGGAAAGATGCTGCCCGGCGGCATCGCCTACATCACTTTCCACGCATGGGTCAACAACGGGACCTACCACCTGAATGACACGTTCCGCGCGATCCTGGAGAAAGCGCGGGCTGCAGGCGCGAAGGCGTGGCTGATCGATCTGCGCGGAAACCTCGGCGGCTTCCCGGTCGACCTTTCGAGCCTCTTCCTGAACGGGGAGGCGACCCAGGTTCAGACGGTCAAGACGGGAAACGCAGGTACCAAGACGGCCAACAAAGACCTGCGGCTCCCCGAGGCGTTCCAGCTTCCGATGGTGATCGTGGCGAATGACCGGACAGCGTCGGGGTCGGAGCATTTCATCATCGACCTGAGGGAGGGCAAACGCGCAACCGTCGTAGGTCAGAAGACAACCGGGTGCGCGGGCACGGCGGACGAGTTCCAAATGCCAGGCGGCGGTCTCATGTCAGTAGTCGTCGGCGAAATCGTCGGCGCGGCAACCGGGTTCCATTACAACAACGTCGGCGTCCCCCCTGATGTGCAGGCCGACGACGCTACCGCCGTGGCCAAGGCGATCGAAATTCTTCAGCAGAAGATCGCGGGGGGCTGACCCTGCGGCTCGTTGCCGCGTTCGCGCTCATCCTGATCTGCGGCTGTACCGCCCCGCCCGCGCCGCAGGCCTCATCAGGAACGACCACCATTGCGATCGACGAGCGGACCAAATCGGACATCGCCGATGTCCTCGAGCGCCGGCAAGGAGCGCTCATTTTCAAGGACCTGCATGCATTCCAAGCGACCGTCGACCTCTCGCGACCGGCCTTCCGCCGATGCCAGCAGGAGACCTTCGATGGCGCGGCGCGGCAGGGCTTCGGACCCGCGGCCGTGAACGTGATCAAGGTCGAGCCCTATGGAGACGGTTACGTCCGCGCATACGTGCAGGACCGATCGAGCGGCGTGGAGCGCCTCTATTTCCGGCCTGACGGGGATCGCTGGGTGCTGACCGAGCCGAAGGTCGAGGAGCTCGGAGGCGAACACTCACGAGTCGTCGAGGGCGTCAGGGTCGACTACTGGGGCATCGACGAGGATGTCGTCGATTCGGTGGGCCATGAGGCGGCCGCGACGAGAGACTTCCTGACGCCGTACGCGAACTCCACGATCCGCGATCAGTACTCGGTCAAGCTGATCCCGACGCGCGAGACGGCCGGCATCGTCGCGTGTCAGTTCGTCGCGTTCGCGAACACCCGCGACGAGCACGCACCGTTCATCGGCGTGTGGCGGCTCTGGCTCTCGCCGAACCTGGATCGCGTATCGGACTACGAGCAGGCGATATTCCGGCACGAGGGACTTCACTATCTGCAGGACCAGTTCAGCCACAGCATCACCGTTCGCCTCGATTGGTGGCTCATCGAGGGGTGGCCCGACTACATCGCCAAGACTCGCAGTCGCGGCGACATCGTGGCGGCGGTCTGCGCGAGCAGCGTCCCCACGCTGAAGCGGATTATCGACGGCGTCCCCACGGAGCCCGACACGCCGCCGGAGCTCACGGCCGACTATTACGCGCTCGCCAACTCGATGATCGAATACGTGTACACGACGTATGGATCGGGGAGTTACTGGGATCTCGTCGCGCTGTACAAGGACAACGTCGACTACCGCGTGAACTATCCGAAGGTCTTCAAGGTCGAGCCTGACGCCTTCTATCAGGGCTGGCTCTCGTTCGCGAAGAAGAAATACTGCTGAGCCACGCGTCCGACAATCGAACAACCGAGCGGTAAGCCTGCGCGCTCCTTCCGGGCATAGCCTTCCCGGTGCAGGACGTCTGGACCGTACCCCTGGGACGATTTTGGTACCCATGGGCCATTGGCGAACAGGGTCGTGGGCCGATATGGTCGCCTGGCGCACGTGAGGAAGGGAAGTGACGACGGCTTGAGGTCAAGCGTCGCCAAGGTCACCGCGCTTCAACTTGAGGTCGCCGGACCGGTGCCGGATGTGATCGCCCGCGCAAAGTCGGGCGACCGCGTCGCGTTCGCCGAGCTGTACGACCGCCACATCGATTCCGTTTATCGCTATCTCCTCTATCGCGTGCGCGAGCCCTCCGATGCCGAGGACCTCGCGAGCGAGGTGTTCACCCGAGCGTTCGCGAACATCCATCGCTACCGCTGGCAGGGGAAATCGTTCCTCGCGTGGCTCTACACGATCGCGCGCAACGCCGTCACCGATCGTCGCCGCCGTGAACGGCCGATGGTTGATCTCGACAACGCATACGGCGTCGCCGAAGACGGACCGACCGCGCACGAGCGCGCGGTTCACGGTGAAGCGGTCGACGCATTGCGCGGCGCGGTGAAGCACCTGACCACGGAGCAACAGGAAGTCATCGTTCTTCGCTTCGTCGAGAACATGTCGAGCCGGCAAGTCGCTCAGGTCCTCGGAAAAAATGAGGGTGCGATCCGCGCGCTTCAGTTCCGAGCGCTCGGTCGCTTAAGAAAGCTCTTAACGAGCGAAGTCGCCTGAACTGCTGACCTACGCGACCCGTAGACTCCTCGATAGGTACTCGTTGATCCGTCTTCGCACGTTCCTGCCGCTCGTCGCATTGATCGCGGCCGCTTGTTCGCTCGTCCCCGCGGAATTACAGCGCGAGCTCCTCCCGTCCAACACGTCCTACAAGACGGCCGAGGCGGCGTACCAGGTCCTCATCGAGCGGCACGTCGATAAGCCAACGTCGCAGACGCTTTTGACCGGCGCTCTCGACGGCGTCGTCACCGAAGCCAAAAAAGAGGGCGCTACCGACGGCGGGCTCCCGTCCGCGGGCCTGAACCTCACCGGCAGCACCTGGTCCGACTTCTCGAAGTTCTCCGACCGACTCGACGCGATCGTTGCCGCCACGCCGAACGCCGACAAAACCCTTCTCGAGCGCGCCGCCGTCGACGGCATGGCGAAGTCCATGAACGAGTGCCACACCTATTACCTCGACCCGACCCGCGCGAAGAATTTCAACCAGCCCCAGCCGCCGGTTTCGGGCATCGGTGTCCAGATCAACAAAGCCAGCGCGGACGTGCCGATTGAGGTCGTTCGAGTCTATGCGGGTACTCCGGCCGACCGGGCTGGCATCAAAGCCGGGGACAAGATCGTGACCGTCGATGCCGTCGACGTCACCAACCTCCAGACCGAAGAGGTCGCAAACAAGGTCAAGGGGCCGGAGGGCACGCCGGTGACCATCGGGGTGCTCCGCGGACAGCAAACGCTCTCGTTCACTTTGAACCGAGCGCGTTTCTCGGTTCCCCTGGAGACGGACACGATGATCGACGGCAACATCGGCCGGATCGAAGTGCCGCAGCTCGTCGGCGCGGTCTCCGACGAGGTGTCCAACGCCGTGAAGCGTCTGGATGCAAACGGGGCCGGAGGCCTCATCCTCGACCTTCGTGGCGATCCGGGCGGAGATCTTTCGGCCGCGGTCGACATCGCGAGCATCTTCGTCCGGCAGGGCACGCTCGTGTACCAGACAGGCCGTGACGGCAACCGCACCGCACTCGACGTGAACCGCCGCTTCTTTATCGACAGCCCAAAGCCGCTCGTCGTCCTCGTGAACAAGAACTCCGCGTCTGGTGCCGAGATCATCGCCGCTGGGATCCGTGCGAACGGCGCGGGCTTTGTCATGGGAACACAGACCGCGGGCTGCGTCGGGACCGGGCAGCCACGCGATCTTCCCGACGGCGGCATCCTCCTCGTCACCATCACCAAGATCCAGGACGCGAAGACCGGCGCGGACCTCAATGGACCCGGTAAAGGGATCGTTCCCGACCAGGTCGTTGATCAGCCGACCGGCGCGCAGGGCGACCCGCAGCTCGACGCGGCGGTCGCATATCTCCGGACGAAGGTCGCGCGCTCGAGCGCCGCGCCGCTGCTGTTGCTTGCCGCCTAGCTGACCGCGCCGAGCGTCGCGAGTCCGATCACAAGGAGACCGATCCCCACCAGCTGATTCGGCGCGAGACGCTCGCCAAGCGCGAGCATCCCGAGTACCGCGGGGACGATCGGGTACATCCCTGTGCCTGTCGCGGCCAAAGACGCGTAGCCGGATTCGATGCCGCGCGCGAAGAACACATTCGCAAGAGTGTCGAGAACGCCGACGATCGTGCCGAGCACGAGCGCGGTTCGGGCTCGAAAGACCCGAAGATCGATCCGTCGCCCGGCGATGAATGACCCGATGAAGACGAAGCTGGTCGCGCGAAGCAACAGGATCATCGGGATCCACGCGTACTGCCGTGTCGCGATCGCGAAGACCGCGCTCCACAGGCCGAAGCCGAGCGTCGCGATGAGGCCGATCCGCACACCGGGGACGGGCCGTCCGAGCGTCACGCGGAGCTCGCGCGCGTCGGTCGACGTGAGGACGACGCCCACGAAGACCACGGAGGCCGCGACGATCTGCGCGGTCGTGAGACGCTCGCCGAGGAAAATGACCACGAGGATCACGGTGATCACCACGTAGGACGCCACGACCGGCGCGACGACGGCGACCGGACCGAGCGCCAGCCCGCGGTACAGCGCGGCTACCGAGATCACGCCGAGCACTCCGAGCGCGATCGCGAACGGGACCATCCCCGGGTCGAACGCGGGCCAACGGCCGAGCAGCCACACGGCTATCGCGAACGAGACGAGTCCGGTCGACTGCATCGCGAAGGCGGTGCGCACTGCACCGACGCGGCGCGCGCAGATCCCGGCCGCGTAATCGGCGAATCCCCACACGACCGCGGCGGCGACGCCGAAGAGGAGGGCTTCCAGTTTTAGACGACGAGCTCGCGCGGTGCTTGCGTCAGGTTGCGTGCGCCGTTCTCGATGATGACGAGCATGTCCTCGAGTCGAACGCCACCGATCTT
>Ga0307312_10001583_pt1 | contig 11692 bp, 20 predicted proteins | sample ER_DNA_202_FD_194489 | JGI IMG/M metagenome (GOLD analysis project Ga0307312, IMG submission 194489) | Bulk soil microbial communities from the East River watershed near Crested Butte, Colorado, United States - ER_DNA_202 | ecosystem: Environmental > Terrestrial > Soil > Floodplain | place...
GCGGAACGAGTTCAGGGAGTTCCAAGACCCGCTGACGGTGCAAAAGCGGAGTAAGCGTGCCGCGCCTCGGGGGGCTTTTCTGATGGCCCGCGTCTTGTGAATTTGTCGAACTGTCGTACGGACAGAGCGCGCACGAGCCACCATGAACCGCCAGCAATCAACTTCCATCTTGGGGAAACACCACCCCCGAGAACCACAAGGGAGTGAGTTCAAGCGAGGTCTAGAAAATAGTTTGCGTGATTTCAACATGTTATTTGGCATCAGCCAAAGAGCCTTCGAGCCCAGACTGCATATAGGTAGCACCCTATATGCCCACCGCTGATGTGCCCCCGCTGGCTAAGAATTCCCACGGGGGTGCTGCACCACCGCCGAGGTCGGCGTTCGGCTTCCGCGACTTTCTCTTCGGCTTGCTCTCGGCGCTCGGCAGAAGCGCTGCGGCAACGAGGTGCATTCAAGTAAGGGGCGACGAGCGGGTCTGGTCAAACAGAACATTGCGACGCCTGTCGCCTTCCTCTTCCTATATGGAGTCGAAGCGATCCTTTTGGGTCGCCAGCGTGGTCCAGCTACGTGCCATCGCTAAGAGGACCGTCGCGCGTCGAACTGAGATGTTGGTTGACATCCCCAGTGCGACGCAGGCCGCTGAGTATGTTCGACATTGCTGTCCGCTGATCATGGAGGCACTTCCCCGCACAACTGCGCGCCCCCGAGCTCGCACGGGTGTGCGCCTCCAATCATCGCATGTCGAGGCAATTTCAACCTTGGCTGTGCGGCTCTTTCGCCAGCAGTTTGCGCCCCAGCTCGACGCAGTGGAATGGGCGCCGCGGCTCCCTTGTTCAAGCGGGGGGTCTCATGAGAGATCGGCTTGGCGGCGCCGCCGCCCAAGGCGATACGTCATGCCTCATTTCCGGCAGGCCGCATCCGCGGCGGCTGTCGGCGCGAGTGAGGAGCGGCTTTCGCCAAATCCGAATTGACGCATTTGCTCGACTAGTCCATCGCCGACCCTACTTCTTAGCGCGCGCCGTATTTTTGCTGGCCTTGGCCAATGGATCGTCGGGCGACATCACCATTCTGGCGCCGGGGCTGTCCGCGTCACCTTGCTTTCGTCACTCCTCTGGGCGTCTTGATGTTTCATCCGCTGATCGGTCTGCTGCCGCGCCTTTTTTTGCTTGTCGGCTTTTGTAGCGCGTGAGTCACCTAACCATTTGGGCCGTTTCATGCGTGCTTGCTCCTCTCGTGCAGGCGTCTACGCACCCTGCTTGATGCCAGCGCGCGGGGTTTCAGGCCAGTCACATAACAACTCGTTCCAGGTTGTTGAACGAGAGGGGGATGACGGCGCTCAACTCCCATAATTGAGAGCCGAGGTGGCGTTTAGCGCGGCCCGTGCGCCGATGATTCCTGCCGACTCTTGCGTAGCCCCAACCACACAGCGGACATGTCGGCTGAGCGCGGAGTCACGCCCCCGTACTCTCGGCCGCGCTGACCCGGAACTCCAGGCATATTGGTCTGTGTCTGTCACGTCCCCATATGATAGTCGCGGGGGGCAGGTTGATCGGAGACTCCTATGCCCCAAGAAAGGAAAGCGCGCGCCATCGGTTTCAACCATATCGCTCTTGAGGTCGGTGATATCGATGAGGCGCTGGCGTTCTACCGTCGCCTGTTCGACTTCGACCTTCGCGGCAGGAACAAGACCTCGGCCTTTATCGATTTGGGCGATCAGTTCCTCGCGCTCCAGAAGGGCCGCACCCAGCCCGCCGACGGCGGGCGTCATTTTGGACTCGTGGTGGATGACAAGGACGCCGTTCGCCACGCGCTGGCGAAGGCGGGCGTGGACCCACTGCCCGGTCCGTTTCTCGATTTCCTCGACCCGTGGGGTAACCGTGTGGAGATCGTCAGCTACGAAAACGTCCAATTCACCAAAGCGCCGAATGTGCTGCGCGGCATGGGGCTGTCACATCTTCCCAAGAACAAGAACGCGATAGATGAGCTTATCGGCAAGGGCATGGCGCCGAGCTGAAGACCCCCTGTGCGGGTGTGCTCGCTCCTGGATCGGGGCAACGGGAGTGTACGGGCGTGGCCGGGGATCAGCGATACGTCGGAACACCTTGCGCCCCGCGGTGTTTTTGCGGGCGTCGTGGCGATCGCCTGAGCGTCTCTGCATGCAGCAGCAAAACGGTGCCGCAATTTCCGCAGGCACAATTAATAGTATGATCGCTGGATTTGAGAACAGGCCCCATCTCATCTCAGTAAGCGATCAAGCTCGCGATGCAGGTCAAGGATGCGACGGGCGACAGAACGCGCCTCCTCGTCGTTGGTGATTCTCAGCGTGGCGAGTATGCGCCCCTCGTCGCCTTGTGGCTGCGCGTAACTCAGATCGTCTTCCATCACGCCGATGAAGGTGCGGCGCAGGTCCTCGTCTGGGATGTCTTCCGGACGGACCCGGGTGAGATAGGTGGACGCCTCGAACAGGCGATCGCGCACGCGGCCGGAGCCGGTGGCGAGCGCGTCCACCGCGTCGGCCAGTTTCTCAAGGGCGTGGAGGGCCTCGGCCATTGCCCGCTCCTGCGTTCCGCCCGATGGCGCCCCCGCGCCGCCTTGGCGCTTCGCCTGGCACGCGCTACACCGCTGCTGATGCCAGTGTGCGTCGTGCGTCGGCTCACCGCAATCCCGGCACGGGCGACGCCCACGCCTGATGTTACGCACCCTCGGTCTGCCTTTAAAGCGCGTCGGGAGCAACAGCAGATAGCAACATGCGAGAAGAAGCGGTGCATTTGCAAGGCGCGCCCCAGAGCTGCGTGAGAAGCAGTCCAGGAACGTGCCCGCGGCGAACGTCGGTTTGAGACCTCCTACCCGATAGGCGTGGAGGTGCTATGCCCGTGAACGCGAACAGTTCGCGGACTGATGCGTTCCGCCGGCTTGTGTGGAGGCCGGAGGCGCGGGCATGAGTAAGGTCTCCGAGTACCGCCAGGATGCCAAGGAATGCTCCTTGCGATTAGAAACCAGCATCGGCGGATCCGGTAAAGGATGGGTTCCCCGGACCTCCGCCTCCCGCCGCGAAGCGCCCTACACGCAGGCCCGCATGAGGCACAGGCGATCCCCAGCAGCGTTGGAACTCGACCGCCTTGAAAGCTTTTCTAGGTAACAGCTCCGCGTGTGCCTCGGTGGCGTAGCAGCTTAGTGGTGACTGAGATGAGACGCCTGAACAGGCTTTCTTGGGTGTTCATCGCGACCGCGCTCTGCGTTCTCCTGACCGTAGTGCTTCCGTACCTCAGAGCAATAGCAATCGGCTTGGTCGCGGTTCTGGCACAACACAGAAGCCACGCTGTACCCTGCTGCGTGCAGCTCCCTCAAAGCTGCGTAGTGTCCCGGAACCATCTCAAACGTTGGCTTGATGCCATGCTCGCGATACCAGCAAACGAGCTCTTCGATGCGCTGCTCGTGTCCCGCACGTAGACCGACGACGCGAGAGAAGGACGGCAATCGAGACATCAAAGCAACAGCCGTTTCATCCACCCATCGATAATTAATGCCGATCGGGTTCCCCGGAAGCCGCTCAAGAACCTCCATGCGGGATATCGTAGGAAATATCTACAGCCAACGTTCGCTGCATTCGATCCAACGATGGGACAACTGCATCGCTCGTCTGCATGGCATGCGTCAAGTTGCGACAGATAGGATCATTGTAGCATTCTTAGGCCGCTCGGGCTTGGCCGACGCATGCGTTGTTGAGATGGGCCGCCCCGCCGGCATCGAGGCCTGCCTTCTGAAGACCGCCAGCAACCAGCGTCACCGTCGTTCTGCGCACTCCGAGCATCTCTGAGAGGAAATCTTGGGTGAGTGGAATCAGGTCGCTGTCAATGTGATCGCGCGTCTGTAGGAGGTTCTCATCTTCCGATGTTCGTCATAGCGGCTTGATCATTCCCGGCTTGAGCCCCAAGGAATCCAACGCGGATTGAGTGAGTTCGGCTACTGCTTCAACTTGCTCGTCGGCGGTGTGATCCGGTCTTAGCTTAAATAAAGCGATCGCTCTGTGCTGATTGGGTTCAGCAACGGCATACGCGGTGCGAAGCGGCTCACCGCCCCCAAGGCGCTCGGTGATACGGATAACGACATGTCCTGCCATGTTCGCAAGTATGGCACGGGCAGAACCAGGTTCCAATTGCAGTTTCCAATTGCAGTCTGCGAACGCCTAATCACACTGCCCCACTACCGTCTCAGTAGTCGAATGCTACTCGCTATCTGGAATATCCATGCAGCCGAGCTCCCGCATCCATAATTAGATGAGCGGCAGCTTCCTCTCCAATCTTCTCGCGCTCAGCGACACAGTTGGCGCGCGGACTTCTTCACAGAGGGTGCGCTTGCTCATAAGGCCCTTCTTGACCAGAAGCTCGACAAGGGTTCGCTGCATAACGATCGCACCAGACGAAAATGAACCTTCCTCGCCGCACATTCTTGCGCCTGGCCCGCGGGCGCTGCCCGCGTTGCCGTCCATGTCGCGTTCCCTTGGGCGCTTGCCTGAGATGCAGGGTTCTCATGCCTAACAGGCGTTGCTTGACTCGCTTTCCACCTTCCCGGCCCCTATCTCCGAACCGCCAATAATTTCGGGAGGAACCGCATGGTCTCCTATCCACATCGGGTATCGAGCGGCACGGATCCAAAAACAATCATCATCCTGACCGAGGGCGATGACTACAACCTCGAGGAGGGCGCCCCGGTTCTGACAGAGGCCGGATTCCAGAGGATGGGGCAGGCTCACGCGAATGGATTTGATGTCATCATTAAGTTCGACGAGATCGTGATCTTCGGGTTTCCAGCGAAGGCGTGATTGCGACGACCAGCCTTCGCAGCGTGGCCTTCGTGGTTGCTTCATCTATGCGCGCTGGCTGTCCTTTCGGGCTTGGGGACAGACGCCGCGATTCAGCCCGTCAAAAGCGGGTGCTGGCCGAGAGGCGCTGGTTTTAGTCCGAGGCTCGGTCCGCAGCTCGCTGCCGCTTGCACCGCTGTTGCAAGCGGCATCGATCCCCATCCACGCGATGAAGGCATAGATTGGAACCGGCGTCAGCGGACAGGGTTGATTCTATGGGCTGATGCGAGGCCGGAATGGCCGAAGCCGCTCTGCGCAATTTCACCATCAATTTCGGGCCACAGCACCCGGCGGCCCACGGCGTACTGCGTCTAGTGCTTGAACTCGACGGCGAGGTCGTCGAGCGCGTTGACCCGCATATTGGGCTTTTGCATCGCGGGACCGAGAAGCTGATTGAACATAAGACTTATCTTCAGGCGCTGCCCTATTTTGACCGGCTCGACTACGTCGCGCCCATGAATCAGGAGCATGCGTTCTGCCTGGCCGCCGAGAAACTATTACGCATGACGCTTCCCAAGCGCGCCCAACTCATCCGGGTACTTTATTGCGAGATGGGCCGCCTGCTCTCTCATCTCCTCAACGTAACGACGCAGGCGATGGATGTTGGCGCCCTTACCCCTCCGCTGTGGGGCTTTGAGGAACGCGAGAAGCTGATGACATTCTACGAACGCGCCTCGGGCGCGCGGATGCATGCGAATTATTTTCGTGTTGGAGGAGTGCACCAGGATTTGCCGCCGCAACTCCTCGATGACATCTGGGAGTTCTGCGATCCGTTCCTTCAAGTCCGCGACGACCTTGAAGGCTTACTGACCGAGAATCGTATTTTCAAGCAGCGCAACGTTGGCATCGCGGTGGTCAATCTCTCAGACGCTTGGGGGTGGGGATTTTCGGGTGTCATGGTGCGCGGCTCGGGAGCCGCCTGGGACCTGCGTAAGGCGCAGCCATACGAATGCTACTCCGAGCTCGATTTTGACATCCCGATCGGCAAGAACGGCGATTGCTATGACACCTCGTGCGCATGGAAGAGATGCGCATCATGAAGCAGTGCCTGGAGAAGTTAAGGTTGCCCGAGGGCCAAGGACCGGTTGCCGTCAGGGACAACAAGATCGTGCCCCCGCCGCGCGGCGAGATGAAGCGTTCGATGGAGGCGACCATCCACCATTTCAAGCTCTACAGCGAGGGGCATCGCGTGCCCGCAGGCGAGGTCTATACCGCAGTCGAAGCGCCGAAAGGCGAGTTCGGCGTTTATCTCGTCTCTGACGGCACCAACCGGCCCTACAAGTGCAAGATTCGTGCGCCTTCATTTGCTCATCTGCAAGCGATGGATTTCCTAAGCCGCGGGCACATGCTGGCTGACGTCTCGGCGATCATCGGGTCGCTCGATATCGTGTTCGGAGAAATCGATCGATGATATATTCGGGCTAAAGGAGGACATCGCTCCCCAACTTATAGGAGGCAACAAACGGTTGAGACCGCGAGCAATGGCAGCCAAGCGAAAGAGGACACCGTCGTCGTGTTCGGTGGAACCGGCTTTCTGGGCCGGCGCGTCGTTCGGCATCTCCGCGCTCATGATATTTCTGTTCGGATTGCGTCAAGGCATCCGGACCGGGGTTACAAGCTGTTTGGTCGAGATGATCCGAAACTGCGATCGCTCGGCGCTGACATTCACGACGAGCGGTCGGTGGCCGACGCACTTCTCGGCGCTTTCGGTGTGGTGAATGCGGTCAGCCTTTACGTCGAGCAAGGTCAGGAAACTTTTCATTCCGTCCACGTCGAGTCTGCCCGACGGATGGCAGCTCAAGCACGCCAATCCGCAGTGCAGCGGCTCGTACATGTTTCGGGAATTGGTTCCGATGCTGCCTCGTCATCCCCCTACATCCGCAAGCGTGGCGAAGGCGAACTTGCGGTCCGGGCCGCTTTTGCAGACGCGATTCTCATTCGCCCGGCGGTAATGATCGGACCAAACGACTCATTTCTCACCGCGATCCTCAAATTCCTCAAGTTTCGAATTTATCCGATGTTCGGCAACGGTCTCACGAGATTGCAGCCTGTCTATGTGGAAGATGTGGCGGAGGCTATCGCAAGGGTCCTCCATCGGACCGGACTGCATGCGAATACGCTCGAATGTGGCGGCCCTCGCATCTACTCTTATGAGGAATTGCTGAGGATCGTCGCACACCAAGCCCGCCTGAAACCGCTGTTGATCCCAGTTCCATTCGCTGCTTGGCACGCGATGGCTGCGGTCGCGGAAATGTTCCCGAGCCCGCCCGTCACCAAGAACCAAGTAGAGCTCATGCAGGTCGACAATGTCACATCGCCGGGGATGCCCGGGTTTGAAGAGCTTGAAATCTCGCCGCGGTCGGTCGAGGAAGTTCTGCAGGAGATCTTATCGCATATCTGACTTGTTTACCGTCGCCGATAAATCACAACTCAATATCCGCGCCCGGTCAGTGTCGGAATCCAAGCATGATGACAACGTCGGTTGGTTCGGGCTCGTGAGGTTCCAGGCCACTCGAACCGGCCTCGCTCCAGTCCGCAAGGTTCACGACCTTGGCGGACTGCACCCCTGCCCGACTGCCCTCCAAGATATTGAGACCATTGCTGCTGAGGAAAAATGTGTGTTCCCCAAACAAATCGTTGAGCTGCGGAACCACGGGATGGTCCTCGGGTATGGCCTGCCCTTCGAATTGGCCGACCGTTCGCTCGATCTGTGCGGACGTGAGTTTCATCGCATGAACCTTTCGGTTTGGCTTCGCCTCGGAGCACGCTAAGCGGGAGCCTTTCCACTTCCGGTGCTCAACATTACGTTCGGGCGACGGCACCATCTGTGGCCGCGCCGGTTGAGGCCTCGGGGCGGTGATTCGCCTCCGGTCGCGGGCTAGTTTGGCCTCACGGGATCACCCTTTTGATCCAAGCGTGACGATGATGTCAGTCGGTTCGGGCTGGTGAGGCTCCAGGCGGTTCGGATTGGCCTCACTCCAGTTGGCAAGTTTTACAACTTTGGCCCACTGACTCCCCACGCCAGCGGCGCTGGCGGGCTCCACGATGCTAAGTCCGTTCCTGTCGAGGAAGAATGTGTGTTCCCCGAACAAGTTGTTAAGCTGCGGAACTGCGGGGTGGCTGTCGGGAATCGCCTCGCCTTGGAATTGGCTCAAGGTTCGTTCGACCTGTGCGGAGTTTAGTTTCATCGCACACTCCTTTCTGAATGAGCTTGCGTGTCGCACGTGACGCCGCAAAGCAGCAGGGCCTCCCAGGCCGCCCCCCGCGCGATTCAGCCCACCCCCCAGCCCCCACCTAGGATCTTGCCGCGCATCGTCAAGTGACTCTCGAAAAAAGGATTCGAGGCTGCGCACGTGACCCCAAAAGCATCTTCCGACATGTCCTTTTGCATTTCACCGTTGCCCGATTGCCGATGGTCCGGAAGCGCGCGCACACGGGCCGCTCTGGCTTTCTTCATCGGCGATCCGTGACATGTTCGCCCTTCACACCCTGAGCGACACACGATCGCCATCGTGCCGTGGTGTGGTTCCAAAAGAAGGACAACCATCTCGGCTGTTCGCAGCAAGAAGGAGCGCCTTCAATGTGCGATTATAGTTTGCACAGCGTCACCTCTCGACCGGCAAAGGTCGGCGACAAACTAGTGACCACGAGGTTTGAGTTTCTCACACGAGGCTTCGCTGCCATTGGAGAACCGAATGTGGCAGTGTGCCTTCTACCCGGCACCGAATTGGCATTCGAAAAAAGGGTGGAGCGGGACCATGGTTATGGCCGCTTGCCGAGTATGCAGGTGGGTAAGCTTGGACACCAGGTCGCCCGATTCCGAAAGGTCAATGAGGGGTGTCCCAATGCGCATCACGACGCCCTGGAATTCCCCGACGGCCAGATCGTATTGGTTACCCGCCTGTGCGAAGGCCAGAATGCAACCGTGCTGCAGTTGCCGCCGTCGCCTCGCGTTACCAACGACGCGGTTGAGCAAAATGCGCACATCAGCCATCGCCTGAGAGCCGCGTGCGGTTACTAATCAGAGTTGCGTTCTAGCGCAGCGGAGGGTTTCAAGCGTAGCATGAGCCTCACGGCGCCTAGTTGGCATTGGCGTTCGTTGTTGCTCTACGGCCCTCATTTACGTGCGACCACGCAAGACGCCACCCCGAATTGCCAATCGGCCCTTCCCCGGGACGTCCGAATTCGACTGGCAATCCTCGGTGTGAGTTCTCAGCAGGCGATCAAGCTGGCGATGCAGGCCGAGGAGGCGTCGCGCGACAGAACACGCTTCCTCGTCGTTAATGATTCTCAGCGTGGCGAGTATGCGCCCCTCCCGCGGCGGTGATGCGTTCCGTCGGTTTGCGTGCTCGGAAACCGAAGGGGGCGGGTATGAGCAAAGTCTCAGAGTACCGGCAGCATGCCAAAGAATGCCGGGTGCTTGCACATAAGTCGAGATCGTCCGAGCATCGGGATATGCTTCTGAACATGGCTGCCACTTGGGAGTCGCTCGCCGACGACCGCATTAAGACGGCCGAAGGGCTCAAGCGAATTGCGAGCCTCGAGAATGCAGCACGGAAGAGCCGTAAGCGTTGCTAGGTCAACCGAACGCGCTCTCCACGCAAGACTTCCCAACCACTCACTGGCTCCGGGTGTGGACCCTTGACTCCACGAGGCAAGATCACAATACGACTCAGAGATTAGCACCATGCCTGCAAGCTCGGCGCCGAAGGCATAGTCTCGAGCCGGCTCAACGCCTTCGTCGATCCGGCACGACGTTTACTGATCGGCGAGGATGCCGTCGCGCGCATCCACTACCGAGTAGCAGCAGCTTCCGCCAAGAGACGGAGACAAGGAAACATAGGCCGCCTCAGTTGGCGGCCTCGTGAGGATAGGGACCGCAGGCCATTGGGACGGTCTACTTCCCTTTTTTGGGAAGAGAGCTGACGGCGAGACTGGCCCCTGGCTCCCAGTATCGGCGGCAAGTACCATGCGTGCTTGCGCTGCCGAGTTCGTCGCGCCTTCCTTAGGGCGTGTACTCATAAATCACGATTGTTCGACAATCGCTGGCTGATGTCCGCTTTGCCCCCGAAAGCGGCCGTATAGCGGACATCGGTGGATGTCTCAAAAGTGCCATAACCGGACTCGTGCACTGCAGCAAATGGCATCTTTATTCGGTCAGACGTTGAAGCGGGACTATCAGTACGAACTCAGTCCCATCGACATCCCCGCGATGGCTGATGGCAGCCCCCAATTGTTTTGAAAGTCCCGCGACGATCCTCATTCCCAATCCCCGGCTCTTGCTTAGGTCAAAGCCAGCGGGCAATCCGACGCCGTCGTCGCGCACAGATATGAGAGCAGTATTTTCGTCCTGTCGGGCCAAGCGTACCCAAATGTATCCATCAGAGCGATTAGAAAAAGCGTATTTGGCTGCGTTGGTGACGAGTTCGTTGATGATTAAAGCCAACGAGATCGCTCGGTCGGCGTCGAGCTGAATTCCCTGTACGGCGCCGAAATCGAGTTTGCAGTGAGAGGCCGCGCTAATAGCATCCGCGCACACCTCTTGCAGGTACGGACCAAGGTTGATGTCCTCAACGTCCGCTTCATACGATAGCCGCTCGTAGGCGCGTCCGATTGCGGAGACACGACCCGATGCCTCCGCAAGATGCGCTCTAAGAGCGTCATTGTCCACGCTACCCGCCTGTAGATGCAGCATCCCGGATACGATCTGCAAACTGTTCTTCACCCGATGGCTGATTTCTTTGAGCAGAACCTGGTGAAGATCCAGAGCTGTCTTGAGCTCGCGCTCATACCGTTGCCGCTCGATCGCCATGCCTAGAATGTTTGCCGCTCCTTGCAGGAACGCGATATCGTGCTCACTAAACTCCCCCTCGGATCGGCTGTCGACCTCCAGCACCCCGTAGGGGGAGCCATCGCCTTGAAGGATGACATTCATGGCGCGGCGAATACCGTGTTCGACGAGCAGCTCTGGTGTTCTAAATCGTTGCTCGTTCTCAAGGTGATTGCTGATTACTGGTTTGCCGGTGCGCAAGGCGAACCCGGAAGGGGATTCGAGATCGGCGCCAATGGTCGCCGCGCCGACAATACCCTCATGCCAACCGACTCCCGCGCGAACCAGAAGCCGATTTTGCGCCGCTATGTATTCCAAGACCTTGCAAAACCTTGCCTCCATCCCTTCAGCGGTAAGGCGCGCAGTCTGATTCAGCAGCTCGAGGAATGGCGTCCCCTGAAGTGCCAGGACGCCCAATTCCGCGAGAATTTCCTGTTGGCGAATCCGTAGATGCAATGCGCGTGTCGTGAGCTCGACGTGTTCCGCCCGGTCCCTGCCGGGTTCTATCACTGGCTTCGGATCGTCGGATCGATCGTTGTGTTGGTTCATGACGGATCGCTTCTCGCAGACCAGCCTGGCGGTCACGAAGGTGATGCCTATCGCGCTGGGAGCGCCGGCGGGGCACCGGGTGAGTTGCTGCCTTCGGCTAGCGGCATCAACCTCCGATCAGACCTCGGTGATCCGACTGCACTCCGCGAAATGCAAGCGTACCATATCCCGGCACAGCGATGTGGGCGTGTTTGAATGGAGTCAGACGACAAATATTTGCAGCCGGCTAATCGCGGTTAAAGTCCGCTTCGGGTCCAGACTGTGTGGAAACGCGCTGATTTGGTAAAGTGATTCCCGATCAGCGGGGGTTGGGATGAAGCGTTTTGTCGAGGGCGAGGATCGCCAGCAAGCGACACTGCTTCCCGCCTGCTTGGACGACTACGTGACGGAGGACAATCCGGTCCGCGTCATCGATGTCTTCATTGACGAACTCGACCTGGAAGCGCTGGGCT
>Ga0307312_10001584_pt1 | contig 11683 bp, 10 predicted proteins | sample ER_DNA_202_FD_194489 | JGI IMG/M metagenome (GOLD analysis project Ga0307312, IMG submission 194489) | Bulk soil microbial communities from the East River watershed near Crested Butte, Colorado, United States - ER_DNA_202 | ecosystem: Environmental > Terrestrial > Soil > Floodplain | place...
TTGGGAGGTGGCTTGAATCGGCTCCCACCGACAGTGAGTCGCCCTTCTTGAGCGTGCGTCCCTGATAACCGCCGAACCGGCCGGGCAGGTAGGTCGACTTGCTGCCAAGCGCCGGCGGAACCTCGATTCCGCCCCTGATGGCGACATAGAGAAAGCGTCCACTGGTAATCTGCTCGATGGTGAGCTCGTCGTCTGCCTTGGCGTAGATGGTCGTGCACGGTGCGGCGACCTTCCCGCCGAGCGTTGCATGCGCCTTCGCGCCTCCGAGGGAAAACACCGCGTCGTCTTCGAACCTGATCGATCCGCCACCGAGCGCCCACTCGAGCCCGGCGGCGTCGAAGTGGTTTCCGGACACCGCGTTGGCAGCGCGGAGGGTGAAGGAATCCATCGCACCGCCGGGAGGAACTCCGGATGCGCGCGATCCCTTTCGACCGCAATCCTGCACGGTCAGGTATGGCGGCGCGCGCGTGATGGTGATCACGCGACACGCTCGAATCGGACCGTGTCTCCCGCTCGCAGCAGTGCCGGCGGTTCGCGAGCGGGATGGAAGAGTAGGGTCTCTGTACGGCCGATAATGTGCCAACCCCCGGGAGTGTCGAGCGGATACACGGCTGTCTGCGCTGCCGCGATCGCCACGCTGCCGGCCGGCACCCGCGGCCTGGGTTCGGCCCGCCGGGGAAGGTGCAGCGACCGATCCAGCTCACTGAGGTAGGCGAAGCCCGGGACGAACCCGAGCAGATCCACCGTATAGGCGCGGGCACTGTGCCGGTTGATCACGTCGGTCACGGCAAGTCCAGTGGCGGCGGCGACTGCGTCGAGATCCATTCCGTCGTAGTGAACAGGAATCACGTGCTGGCGCGGCGGGGCAGTGTCGCGAGCACCACGAGCGGGTTGATCGCATGCATCGAGGAGGGTCTTCACGATCTCGTCGTATGTTGTGTGAATCGAATCGTAGAAGACGGTGACCGCGAGATACGCTGGAACAACATCTTCGACATACGGAATTCTTGCCGCCTCGAGCGAACGTGCCACCGCGTGAATTCGAGCAAGAAGCGTTGCGCTGCGTTCGCTGCCGAACGCGATCGTCACCGCGGAATCGCCGAGTGGGTGCGCCCGCAGCGCCGACGAGCTCAAGCGGCGAAGGGGAAGATGGTGACGCCGGATTCCTTCAGCCGGGCGTTCAATACGCGGAGGATCGACACTGCGTCGGGGTTGTCGCCATGAATGCAGAGCGACTGGGCTGAGATGTGGAGCTCCGAGCCGTCGTCGGCGGTGATTGTCTGTCCTTTGACCAGCATGACCGCGCGCTGGACGGCTCGCTTGGGGTCATGGATAATCGCGCCAGTCTCATCGCGAGGAACGAGCGTTCCATCGGGCTTATAAGCCCTGTCGACGAAGGCCTCGCTGGCGAACGCAATGCCGGCGCGCTCCGCGGCGCGAGCCATCTCGCTGCCGGCGAGTCCAAGCAGGGTAAGTGACGCTTCAACCGTGCGAATTGCCATCGCCACTGCCTTGGCAGCTTCGGGATCTCGTGCGGCCCGATTGTACAGTGCGCCGTGTGGCTTTACGTACGAGAGCTTCGCCCGCTCGGCCCCGCAAACGTCGCGGAGAACGCGGATCTGGTACTCGACGTGGCGCGTGATCTCTTTCGGAGGGAGACCGAGCTCTCGCCTGCCGAAACCCGGAATATCGGGATAGGAAGGATGGGCGCCGATCGTGACTCCGCGCGATTTTGCCGCCCGGACGGTGTCCCGCATCGTGGTCGCGTCGCCGGCGTGGAAGCCGCACGCCACGTTAGCTGATGACACGAGGTCGAGGATCGCTTCGTCCTCGGTAGCGCGGGACAGGCCAAAACCTTCGCCCAGGTCCGCGTTAAGATCTATTGTCAGCGGCAAGCAGCTATTTCTTGCGGACTTTCTTCCCGCCGTTGACGGGCTTCGCTTCGACGACCTCCCAGTCTTCTTCGTCGTCCTCGAAGCCGCCGCGCGACACCTTCGGGAGGAGCTTTTCGCGCACGACGACGGGAGTCAGCCAGTAGGTGTATCCATCGTCCCCTTCGACAGGCAGCCAGGCGAACTTCGTGCGCACGCGCTCGTCGCCGATCTTGCCCCGCGGATTCCTCCGACTCTTCCACTTCAAGGTGAGTTCCCCCTTCCGTTCACTTGAGTCCTAAACACGATCTTCCAGTCCCTTCACACCGGACAGCGCCGCGCAGTTGGCGCAGCAGTAGAACGTTCCGTTGTTCTCGACGCCGTGGCCGATGATCTTGCAGCTGCAGTGGGCGCACTTCGGTGCGAGCGCATGGATTGCGCATTCGAACGAATCGAAGGTATGAGCCTTCCCCTTCATGGTCACGGTGAACGACTTGTCGTAGTCGTTGCCGCAGACTTCACATTTCGCCATCGCGCGCTCCCCGGAATCAGGCTACCGGCCGAGCTGTCTACGGCGAATCTAATGCCGCCGCGACGGGGATTTCACCGAAAGACTTTGCGCATCTTTGTGTCGGGGTCGCGCGCGAAGCGGAATGTAAACCAGGCAAGGTCTGTCACGAGCTCGTCGTAGGCCTGCGGATCCATCTTATCCGCCACGATGGTCATGCGACCCGAGATCTGAGTCTTGAGGTGCTCGATCCATTCCTTGGTGAAGTCGGCCATATGGGCGGGGCTCCGTTAGCGAGTCGTAGAAAGTGATCGAGCGAACAAAGAATGCGCCAGCCGAAAAATACGCGTTACGCACCGCCCTGATGGACCGTCGGTTCGGTAGAGTTCCGGCCTGGAAAGATCAAACCGGCACGACCACGTTTAACGTGCCTCTGAGCAAGGGAAAGCGAAAGAATGGATTCATCGAGGGAGATCGAGTTCGAGGCGCGTCTGGCGAGGATAGAGGAGTCGATCTCCGCGCTCCAGCGCTCGGTCGACGCAATACTCGCCGGCATTGCCGCCACTCCAACCCCGGCAGCAAGCGGCCCAAACTTCCGCGACCAGAGACGAGACCCGCTCGCGGAGCAGGTCTTTCAGGGACGGACGTCGGGATTCCCCGAGTCGTCTCGGCGCGGGACCACGGCGGACGATTTCGGTGAAGGTCTCTCGTCGTGGTTTTCGTCGCGCAGTCCCGAGTGGTGGCTGAGCCGGCTCGGAATCGGCTTCATGATTCTCGCCGTGGTGATCCTGTACGGGTATGCGATAGACAAGGGCTGGATCACGCCGCCGATACGCGTCCTGGCCGGGACCCTGCTGGGCGGCGCGCTGTTCTGGGCCGCCACCCGCACGCCTCACACAGATATCCCAACCCACCCGCACGCGCTGGGCTTGCGAGAGCTGTTTTTCGGTGGCGCGCTCGCGATCTGGTACGTCACGGCCTATGCAGCGTCGGTCTGGTATCAGCTGGTCTCGATTCCAACCGCACGGCTCGCGTTTTTCGCGCTGGCGATACTGTCAACCTGGATCGCGCTCCAGGAGCGACGCGAGATATTCGCGACCCTCGCGATCGCGACAGGCTTCGCGACTCCATTCATCCTGCAGGCTCCAGCGGGCTCGATGACAGAGCTCTCGCTATACATGGGACTGATGACCGCAATGGGGGCCACGATTTATCTCATGCGCGGCTGGCCCTCGATTGTGTGGATGACCTTTGTGGCGTTCTGGCTCACGGTCGCCGGAGTCCCAAATACCGGCGCGAGGGAAACCGCGGCGCACGGATCGATCGCGCTCACCATTCTCATCGTGATAGTTGCCGCCGCGTTCGTTCGGATTCCTTCGCTTCGGCGTCAGCTGCTTCATCTCGGCTCTTCACGGTACACACCATTCCCTCTCAGCAGCGGAATGATCCGTTTGATGGATGCTCTGGATTCCGTGGCAGCAGCATTGGGAGGCGGGAAGAGCGCTCCAGACAGCCTCGTCCTTTGGCTACTGCCGTTGTCGAGCCCAATCCTGGCGGTGGCTTTTCTGCAGGACATCTGGCCAGCCGTACCGAACGGGATCTGGGGCATCGCGCTGATCCTTCTGGGCGCTGGCGCGTTCGCGCTCGCTCGCCGCGGCAACGAGGTGGAGGCTGAGGTCACGCACCTCGAGTTCACGGCCGCTGTATTGTGGACCGTGCTGGGTGTCGGGCGGATAGCGTCGACACCCGAGTGGATCCCCCTCGTCTCGGCGATCGCGACATTCGTGCTTCTGTCATCCCCACGCTTCCCGGTGGGCGCGCGCGCTGTAGCCAAAGCGACCATCGGCATAGCGTTAATAGCGATCATTGGGCACGAGCTGAGCTTCGAGGACGCTGGTCTCGTTCACCTACGCTGGATCCTGTCGGGGATTGCGACTGTTGGCTGCGCTGGCTTGATCGCCCAAACGCTGACTGAAGATGCAGCGGAGAAGGTGCAGGGGCTGGTGTTCGCCGTCGCTGCCTACCTCGCGGGGTTGACAGTGGTGTGGCGCGCCCTCGAACCAGTGTGGCCGCCTCTGGTCACGACGAGCTACGCCGTTCTGGGCGCGGTGCTCCTCGTCATGAGCAGGAAACCTGGTAGCAATCAGCTTCTCCGCCGTCTTGGGGGCGTCACGATGCTGATTGTGGTCGCGAGACTTCTTCTTGTCGATCTCTCGAGCGTCGAGACCATTTGGCGGGTCCTGTTGTTCCTCGTCTGTGGGGCGCTGTTTCTATACACCGGCTACCGGCTGCAGCCGAGCTCTGCGGGAGAAGCGAAGGAGTAACTCCTCGTTACCCGTTACCCGTTTCGCGTCACCCGTTACCCGGTACCTGTTGCCCGTTAACCATTGACCAGTCCTTGAGGCACTGGAAAACGAAGCGCGGGACAACCCGTCATGCGCTGCCTCTCAAGGAGATTTATGAATACAAGGAAGCTGGTTCAGTGTTTCGCCGTCGTCGTCGCGGTAGCCGTGAGTGCGGCATCCGCGCAGGCCCAAAAGAATGCGCCGATCCGTGATGGATTCTGGATCAGCGGCGGGCTCGGCTACGGGTCGCTCGGCTGCGACCAGTGCAACGGGCAGCGTGAAGGCGGCGTGAGCGGCGATCTATCGCTCGGCGGCACGATCTCACCGAGACTCCTGATCGGCGTCGGAAGCTCGGCGTGGAGCAAGTCAGAGTCAGGCGTGACGACGACTGTCGGCACACTCGACGCGCGCGTTCGATTCTATCCGTCCGCGACTGGCGGATTATTCATCACCGGCGGGCTCGGATACGGTTCTGCTCACCTGGCTGGCTTTGGGGGCACGGCAACAGAAAACGGAGTCGGCACGATTCTCGGAATGGGATGGGACATCCGCGTGGCCAGAAATGCGAGCATCACCCCGTATTGGAATGGCTTTGCGATGAGGAACAACAATACCGACGCGAACGTCGGACAGGCTGGGATCGCTGTAACGCTTCACTAGGCGATTGTTCGATCGTTCCAAGAAAACCAAGCGGCCCGTGCTCATGCACGGGCCGCTTGTCATTTTCCCGACAATCAATTTGAAATGGGTACCAAGGCTGTTGACGGAGGGTGAGGGATTCGAACCCCCAAGCCCTTGCGGGCGCCAGTTTTCAAGACTGGTGCAATAGCCGTTCTGCCAACCCTCCATTCTCAAGATAGACGCGCCAAACTGCCTGGGCAACGCGCTATCTCGATACGCTCGCCAGCACTTCCTCGAGCTGCGTGGCGCGTGCTATTCGCTCGGCTTGGGCGCGCACGCGCGCGGCTTCGTCCGTGCGTCCCGCCTGCGCGAGAGCCGAGCTCAGTACCAGAGCCGTGCGCAGGTAAAGATACGGAATGCCCGCGGACGGCCTGTCGACCCACCGCTCACGTTTCGCGAGGGACGCGGGAGCCCTGAACACGGTTTCCCAAAGCGTCCGGGTCGTTTCGACGTCGAACCAACCCTCGCCCTGCACCGCGACCATCCCGTTGCCGGCCGTCGGAACACGGGGCAACAGCTTCCGGGTGAGCCCGGTCGTCACTGTGTACGGAGTGAATCCCATGTCGTCGGGATATCCGCCGGTGGTTCTGCTGAAAAAGAAAGGGCGCTCCGGATAGGCATCGCGAATCAAGTACAGGACGAACAGATCGGATCGCTCGAGGCCCGCGAAATCGCCGAACGACCGTGGCTGAATCGTGAGAGCGATGTCCGTCCCATCCTTCCGGAAAACCTGTGTCGCGCTGAGCTCTATCACGGACGGGACTGCATCGGCCTGGTCCATTGTCAACTTGAGCGGCGGGCCTGCCGGCTTCTTCCATTGTTTGCTACGGTAGATCGCCGGCCCGCGCAACGAGTCGTACTCGTAGATCGGACGGCGCAACAACTGACGCGTGTACCAATCGGTGTTGAGGAGCGACAGGCACGCCACGATGACATCACGCCGGATTCCTTCTACCTCCTGCGCGTACCAGAGCGGGAAAGTGTCGTTGTCCCCCGCGGTGACGAGGATTCCGTACGGCTCGACCGAGTTGAGCATGTCGGCGGCGAACTCTGCGGTGTCGGTCTGTCCTGCGCGCGATGTCGACTTCCAATTGCCGAACAACGGAACGAGAGCGATCGCAAGCACGGGGCTCGCGAGCAGCCAGCTGCGGCGCCGTGGGAGGTCGAGCGTTTCCTCGGCGAGTTTGACCTTCTCTGAGCCGAGGAGCACAGCCACGGTTTCCCAGACGTACACAAACCCGAGTGCCGCCCAGACGCTCCACGCGGAGAAGCTCCACAAATAGAAGTAGTCGCGGTCGCGCACCTCGCGCGGTACCGAGTCACCGAGATCGGGCGACTGCGACGATCCGTACTTGAAATTCATGTAGTAGATGAGCGCGAGCGTCACTATCAGCATCAATGGACCGAAGTAAGAAAACGATCTTCGGTCGCGCTTCCAGTGGACGTAGCCACCAAGTCCGCCGAGCAGAAGGAACAGCGTCGCCAGCATTTTCTGGATGGCGGGATGGCTGTTGAACGGATCCCTCAGCCACTGCCACCGAAAATAAAGCCACCACATTCCGACTTGCGCTTCGAACGGCGCCTGTCTGTCGGTCAACGCGGGCTTGCTGTACTGGCCGCGGTTGAAGTTGTACATGAAGCGATCGTAGGTCGCTCTGCTGAAGGTGCAGCCGACGGCGATGCGTGTCGCGCAGCCTGTCGGCTCGCCCTCATTGATAGCAGGGAAGCGGCCGGCGCGGAGTGGCTGCGTCAGGAACGGCGTCATGCCGAGCAGGAGTGCGCCGGCGATCGCGAGGAGAAGTCTCCAGCGAAGAAGCGTCCTGGGCCGGCGGATCGCAACGGCAGCCGCGACCGCTGGAAGTGCGAGGAACCCGGCCATGTGATTGGCGTATCCGAGCCCGCTCAGATACGCGATCAGCACCAGCAGCCGATCGGCCTTTGGCCCGTCCGGATCGTCGCACCAGTGCACGATCAGCCACGACACGAGCGCTAGTCCCAGCAGCGAGACAGTGTACACCTTCTCGTTGACGACTGACTGGGACCAGACGGTGAATGCCGTCGCTCCGATCAGAGCCGCGAGCGATCCTCCCACGATTCTCTGCCAGCGCTCGGGCAGCCAACCGACCAGTACGCGCTCGGTGATGAGGAACCACATGCCGGCAGCACCGGCGCTGCACAGCGCGGCGAGGATGTTGATTCGCATCGCCACGTTCGGCGCGATCGGCAATATCGCGAAGAAGCGGCCCAGCAAGACAAAGAAAGGATTGCCGGGCGGGTGTGGCAGGCCGAGCGTGTACGCCGCGGCGATGTATTCGCTGGTGTCCCACATTGCCGTGGACGGCGCGAGCGTGAGCAGATAGAGCAGGAAGACCAGCGCCGAGACGATCGCTGCGGCGCGATAGGAGGGTCGATAATCGAGATCGTCGCGGATTTCGGGAATAGCGGTCACCGTTAGTGCCGGAACTGGCGCTTGCCAGTGAATACCATCGCGATGTTGTACTCGTCAGCGGCCTTGATCACTTCCTCGTCCCTCACCGAGCCACCCGGTTGAACGATCGCGGACACTCCGGCCTCTGCTGCCTGCTCGACTCCGTCGCGGAACGGGAAAAACGCGTCGGATCCCATGACTGATCCCTTCGTGTCGTGTCCGACGAGGCGCGCCTTGTGGACGGAGAGGAACGCGGCATCAACCCGCGACATCTGTCCCGCACCGATGCCAATCGTTGCGCCGTCGCGGGCGAGAACGATCGCATTGGACTTGACGCTGCCCACCGCGCGCCATGCGAACTGGAGGTCCTTGAGCTCTGTGTCCGTCGGCTGGCGCGTCGTCATCACTTTCCACTCTTCCCGTCCGCTGTCGCGGGTAGCACGCTCCTGTGCCAGGAATCCTCCGCGCACGCGCTTGTAGTCGAGTGCGTGAGGGCGCCACTCGGCCCGGCCCTCCAGCACCCGGAGGTTTTTCTTGCGCCCGAGAATCTCGAGTGCGCCAGGGCTGAACCCGGGAGCGACAATGCATTCGACGAAGAGACTCGACACGGCTTCGGCTGTCTCATCATCCACAGGTGCCGTGAATGAGATAACGGATCCAAACGCGGACACCGGGTCGCACGCCAAAGCCTTCTTGTACGCCTCCAGTGAGTCGGTACCTGTGGCCAAGCCGGACGGGCTGGTGTGCTTGACGATGGCGCACGCGATCTCGCCCTCGAACGGATCGGTGGCGAAGAGTGCGCCCTCCAGGTCGAGCAGATTGTTGAACGAGAGCTCCTTGCCGCCTTTCTGCGCGAGCGCCGCGATTCCATCCTTGTTGCGCTCGACGTAGAACGCCGCGCGCTGCCCCGGATTCTCTCCGTACCGAAGCATGGTCGCTCTCTCCAATGGGATGGCGATTCGCTCCGGGAATATTTCCTCTCTCTCGCACGCGAACCAGAGGGCGATTGCGGAGTCGTACGCGGCGGTGCGCGCGAAGACCTTTTCGGCGAGGAGGCGACGGAGATCCAGGTCGTCGTCCCCGGCCTGGAGCGCGGCGAGCACGCGCCCATAGTCGGCGGGATCCACGATCACCGTCACGGACGCAAAGTTTTTCGCGGCGGAGCGAAGCATCGATGGCCCCCCGATGTCGATCTGCTCGATGATCTCCTCGGGCTTGGCGCCGGCGCGAGCGGCCGTTTCCTCGAACGGATAGAGATTCACGGCCACAAGATCGATCGGCTCGATGAGCGCTTCCGCGAGCGCGCGCGTGTGCTCAGGGACATCGCGGCGGGCGAGAAGTGCCCCGTGAATCGCCGGGTGCAGCGTCTTCACTCGACCATCGAGCATCTCCGGAAAGTTCGTGACCTCGCTCACGTCCCTGACGTTGATGCCAGCCTCCCGGAGCGCCTTGGCGGTGCCGCCGGTGGAGATGAGCTTCCAACCGAGATCGGCGAGGCCGCGGGCGAAGTCGGTGACGCCGGTTTTGTCGGAAACCGATAGCAATGCAGTGGGGGGGGGCATATCAGACAGGAATCTTCGATTCGAGTTGTTGTAGGATTGCAACCATCTCAACTACGCGCGGATAGACCACATGCTCGACATTGAGCACGCGCGCGGCGAGTGATTCCGCCGTGTCGGATTTGTCGACCCGCACGCGCCACTGTGCGAGGATAGGTCCACGGTCGTATTCGTCATCCACCAGGTGAACCGTGACCCCGGTCTCAGTCGCGCCCGACGCGATCACCGCCTCGTGAACGCGTGCACCGTACATGCCCTCTCCCCCAAAGGCGGGGAGCAGTGCGGGATGGATGTTGATGATCCGACCCGCGTATTCGCCGATCACCATCGGTGGAATCCGTTTCAGATACCCGGCCAGCACGACGAGATCGATCCGGAATTTCTGGAGGAGAGCCAGCAGCTCGGATCCGTCGTCGTTCGGGTTGAAACTGGCTGTGTCGATGGAAGCTGTTGCCGCCCGGAGCAGCGCCGGCGAATCGGCGCGGTTCGATGCGACGAGGACGACTTTCGCGACGCGTTCCCTCGCGAGATTGTCGAAGTGGTCGATGATTGCCTGGAGATTTGACCCGCGCCCGGAGGCGAGCACGGCGAGTCGCGATGGCATCCCCGATTTTACGCCGAACTCTACTCGCCAGTAAGACCGAAAAGCATCTCGACCGCGGCTGCCAGATCGGGAGCGGTCTCGATTTTGTCCTCGCGCGCCTTGCGGCGGTCTTCGTCTTTCGTCATGTGCGACGAGACCATGATACCGCGTCCTCCGAGAATCTTCGATGCGGCGACATCCCGCCACCGGTCGCCGATGTACGCGACGTTGGCCGGCTCCAGGTGGAAATCGCGCATCGCGTCTTCGAACATTTGCGTACCTGGCTTCCGGCAGGCGCACGGGCCCGTGATCGCAGGATGGTGCGGACAGAAGTAGCTCGCGTCGATGTGTGCGTCCTCGAGCGCGAGCAAGGACTCGAAATGACGGCGTACCGCTTCGTAGTCCTCGGGTGTGAAAATGCCTCTCGCCAGTCCCGATTGGTTGGTCACTACGATTGCCGGCACCTTCGCATCGTTGATCCGCTTGACCGCGGCGGCCGCTCCTGGAATCAGGCGCACCTGATCGGGCGACTTGATGTAATGCGCATCTTCCATGATCGTGCCGTCGCGGTCGAGGAACACCGCGTCCGGGAGCTTGGTCACGACAGCGCCGCTAGAACAGCGCGTGTGAGGGTCCCGTCCTCGCGGCCCTGAACACTCCGCAGGTCGAGCAGCACGCTGCCTTCCGCAATGCGGGCGATCACGGGCGGGTCCCCTCGCCGAAGCTTTTCCTCAATCTCTTCCGGGTTCCCGGCCAGAACAATCGCGGCCGACGGAATCTCAGCGGTCGGGAATGCTCCGCCTCCCACGCTCGCCACGCTGGCCCTCACCTGTGTCTCCAGCCCGCCCTCGCGGAGCAAACGGGCCACAGCGTGAGCGCGAGCTTCGATTTGGGCGACCGACGAGGTGAGCATTGCCAGCACCGGAATCTCTTTTACGGCTCGTTCCGGCTCGAGATAGATCCGGAGCGTCGCTTCGAGTGCCGAGAGCGTCAGCTTGTCGACCCTCAGCGCGCGCGCGAACGGATTCTTGCGGAGCTTGGCAATGATTGCGGCAGAGCCCAGAATGATGCCTGCCTGCGGTCCGCCGAGGAGCTTGTCCCCGCTCATCAGAACGAGCGTAGCGCCGGACGCGAGCGCGCTCGACGCAGTAGGCTCGCCGGTGAGACCGTAGGAGTCGAGCGGCAGCATCAGGCCGCTTCCAAGATCGTGGATCACCGGCAGTCCATGCTCGGCCGCAATGAACGCGAGACGGTCGACACTGACGTCGGATGTGAACCCCTCGATCGTGAAGTTGCTGCGATGAACCTTGACGATCGCGCCCGTCTTCGGCGTAATCGCGCGCCGATAGTCGTCGTCGTGCGTTCGATTGGTCGTGCCCACTTCGACGAGCTTTGCACCACTCCGCGCCATGATATCGGGGATGCGGAAGCTGCCGCCGATCTCTACCAGCTCGCCCCGCGAGACGAGCACTTCCTTTCTCTGCGCCAGCGCGTTCAGGGCCAGCACCATCGCCGCTGCGCAGTTGTTGACTACCAGCGCGTCCTCGGCGCCGGTGAGCTCGCGGAGCAGATCCACGCAATGCGAGTAGCGCGATCCACGCTGGCCGGTCTCGATGTCGTACTCGAGATTGCTGAAACCTTCCGCGACCTGCTGGATGGCGCGAAGCGCTGCATCCGCGAGCGGAGCGCGTCCGAGGTTGGTATGCAG
>Ga0307312_10001588_pt1 | contig 11675 bp, 10 predicted proteins | sample ER_DNA_202_FD_194489 | JGI IMG/M metagenome (GOLD analysis project Ga0307312, IMG submission 194489) | Bulk soil microbial communities from the East River watershed near Crested Butte, Colorado, United States - ER_DNA_202 | ecosystem: Environmental > Terrestrial > Soil > Floodplain | place...
CAAGAGTTTCTGAATGAAACGCATTGAATTGATCATATCTTTCAAGATTCTGATCCGCCCACGGTAAGTTGGTTAGGATCATGCAAATAGCACCGGATCAAAGAGACCGTCGCGATAACGTTCAGCGTTCCACGTCGGAAAACGCTGGCGCAGCTGCGCCGAAGTGATGCGCTCAACCTTACGGCCCGCGCTGTTCGAACACGGCCAGCATTTCGTATTCAAACCTACTTGCGCGGTCCCGTAGTGCTGCGCGGTTGCGTCGTAGCAGCATCGGCGGCGCGAGATTCGCGCAACTGGGCGAGCTCGCTGCGTGAGCTGTCGGCCTTCGCCGTTTGCTCAATCAGCTTGGCGTAGTAGTCGTCTGCCTTTTCCTTTTCTCCAATCCGTTCTGCTGCCAGCGCAGCGCCACACAAACCTCGGAATCGTCCCGGATAGATTTTCAGCGCCGCCTCGAATTCCCGCTGCGCTTCCTTCGGCTGATCCAGTTTCAGCAGCAAATCACCCAGTTGTTCGCGGGCCGGAACAAGCGCGCCGGGCGAAACGGGATGCTTGCCGAGAATGTCCTCCGCATCCGCCGCGCGTCGTAACAGATTTACGGCGTCGTCCTTCTTGCCTTCGCCATACGCCACCCAGGCTGATGCTGCCTGCATTTGCTGGTCGAGCTGTCTCTTGAAATAATCAAACTTCGGATCCGTCGTCGCATCGCGCAATTGCCGCATCCGGTCCATCGCCTTGCGTGCACCGTCGAGATCGTCGGTATGCGCTCGCCCAAGGGCGTGGGCGTATTCGATCAGTGCTTCCATAAACGGGAAGGAAGACCAGTGCGGCAATCCAGGAACGCGCAGCACTGCCGCGTCGGCCCAGGCGTTGCGCTCGAGCGCGTAGCGCGACGGGATGGCGGCCAGAGCATAAGCCGCGCTGAATTCCAACTCGGGATTAGTTTTGCGCACGGTGGCAGCGAAATCCACGATCTCCTTTGCCTTGGCGTCTTGCCCTTCCTGCAGATAGGAGTAAGCCATGTAATCGAGCGCGTGCAGTTCCTCCGCTTCGGTGGCGTCGCGATGCCGCATGGCGGCGTAAGCACGCGACGCGTCAGCGGAGGAGCGATTTGCGGCGACGGACTCTTCCCACATGCCCAGGCGCGTGAAGATGTGCGATGGCATGTGCAGGGCGTGGGGAACCCACGGTGCGATAGAACTGTAGCTCCTAGCGGCCGACAATCCGCGCTCGGCGAATGCTGGATAATCGTAGCTGTGTATCAAATAGTGGGCGACGCCGGGATGCTGAGGGTTTTTCTTCCACAGCTTTTCCAGAATACGAGCTGCTTGCAGTTGATTGGCCAACGTCGTGTCGGTGGGCGTCGCGTAGCCAACCGCCAAGACCGCCAGGGCGTAAAAGGTCTGCGTTTCAACATCGTCGGAATATCTATCATGAAGCTTGCGCATCGCTTTTTCATACGCGATCACGCGATCACGCGGTCCCACCGGCCCATGGCAGGACTGTCCGACCTCGCCCGTGGTCGGACTGTCTGGCGTGCTGTAGTAGGTATTCAGCGCCGCGATAAATTGCCGCTCGCGATCGGTCCCGGCGGTCATTGCCATGGCCTTATCCGCTGCCGCCTTGCCGGCGCTCATTTCGTCGGGAGTGGGAGGCGTCCAGATCGGATGCCACCACGTCATGGCGATCCCCCATTGCGCCATGGCGCAGGTTGGATCCTTGTCGGCGACGTCCGTGAAAATCCGGCGCGCCTCTTCATAAAAAAACGAATGCAGCAGCGCGACGCCGCGGATGAATTCGGCCCGTACGGCCGGTACGCACGACACCGGAAAATCCACTGTCCCGGCTGTGCGCAGATCGCCAGGCTCGGGGGCAACGGAGGTTTCGGCGCCGAGGGCTGTGAGACCGAGAATCAGAACGGCGAGGAAAGACGCGCCGCCAAAGAATGTTCGAATACTCATGTGAAGGTTTCGGTTGATTTTGGTGGAGACTTCGAATGAGAAAGGACGGCGGCCTTAGTTCGGCGATGGTATGTAGCTTTTCAACAGTGCTATATCTTTTCAAGCTTCTGATTCGTAAAGGGCTTTGAAATTTAGTTCGGATCATGGAAATAGCACGCAGCCATGGCACGACTTCACGAATATCAAGGCAAAGCCATTCTCGCCGCCAACGGCTTCAAGATTCCGCGGGGTCGCGCTGCCTCCACCGCCGATGAAGCCGTGGTGGCAGCCGGAGAACTCGGCGGCGAAGTGGTCATCAAGATTCAAGCTTGGACCACCGGGCGCGCCGGCATTGGCGGCGTGGCCTTTGCTAAAAAGCCGGATGAAGTTCGGCCGCATGCAGCGCGCATGTTGACGATGAAAGTTGGACAGTTTCCAGTCGAAGCCGTGTTGGTTGAAGAGAAGATCGATATTGAGCGGGAGTTTTTTCTTTCGTTCGCGATTGATGACGCCGCCCGCGCCCCGGTGATTATTTTCGGCGGCGGCGGCGGCAGTGGAATCGAAGAGCGCGCCGCTTCGACGCGGCGCATTGCCTGCGACGTGAATCATGGACCGCTGGATTCGGCCGTCGGCGAAGCCGTCGCTTCGTGCGGACTTTCGCCAGCGCACGCGGTGAAACTCGCCGAGTCGATTCAAAAATTATTCGCCGCCGCGCGCAGCGTTGAAGCCCGCTCGCTGGAAATTAATCCGCTGGTGCTGACCAAAGATGGCCAGTTCGTCGCCGCCGATTGCCGCATTACGATTGATGATTACGCCGTGGCGCGACACCCTGAACTGGGTATTGAAATTGCGAGAGAATTCGATCATCCGCCCACGGCTCTTGAACGCGTCGCCTACGCTGTCGAACAAAGTGATCATCGCGGCACATTTTATTTCGCGCAGTTGGCGACCGTAGCCGCCAAAGATTCTAAAGGTCTGGTCGGGTTTCACGGCGCTGGCGGCGGCGGATCAATGATGTCGATGGACGCGATCGTGAACGCGGGATTCACCATCGCCAATTTCACCGACACCAGCGGCAATCCATCCGCGTCCAAGGTGTATCGCGCCAGCCGAATTATTTTGGCCCAGCCCGACCTCGTCGGCTATTTCGGTTCCGGGTCCGGCGTTGCGAGCCAGGAACAATATTGGTCCGCGTATGGGTTGGCCAAAGCTTTTTGGGAACTTGATCTGGATATTCCCGCGGTGATTCGTTTGGGTGGCAACACCGAAGATCGCGCCGTGGACATTTTGCGGCGCATGTCCGAGCTGCTTCGCGTGCCGGTCGAAGGCTATCGCAAGACCGACGCGCCGGCCGTGATCGCCGAACGTTTCACGGAGCTCGTCGCGGGCGCGGGCGGCGCCAAATGGAAACCGCGCGCTCCGCGCATGCCGAAGTTCGTCAAGGATCCATCTGCCACCATGTTCCCCGTGAAAAATGGACGTGTCTGGATCGACACCGCGAAATGGCGGCAGATTCGCTCCGCCGTCGAGACACACTCCGGCGGATTGATCGTGGATCGCGCGGGTGCGCCGGTGGCGGCCACGCTAAGCGGGGAGGAGTTTGCCAACAAAGATTCTGAGCTGCTCGCGTGCGATGTCGAGTGTCGGCTCGCCGGAGTCGAAGGCTTCTATTTGGAACTCGATATTCCTGGCCTGGACGAACTGATCGGGCGCACAGCGGCCGCGGGCGCGCCCGTCACAACTGGAGGCGCGCGCTAAATGGCACGTAGTGGTACAGTTTAAATGGGGGCTAAATCAAAAAGTTGTAAACCCGTGCCGTAAACCAAAATTCGTTGTATCGAAGATTCGACTAAATTATTGCTCTTTTAATTGCTGAACAATTCGGTCTGCTTCACGTTAGATGATTCCCTCCAATGCAGCAAATATGAACGCGAAAACACTAATCGGTTTTCTCTTCTTCCTCGTTGACATCATCGTTCTCGCACTCGGCGGCTTCTGCCTCTACGTCGGCGTACAAGCTCTCGGCGCAGACGGTGGCGACGGCAACATCAAACTGGTCGTCAAAAAGCTTGGCGAGATCTCAGGCATCAACGGGAACGCGCTCGTTCTCGTTGCTGGAGTAGCTATGATTTTGTCCGCTCTCGGCTATGCTCTCAAAGCCTATCAAGAGGCAGTTCGCCAAGAAGGTGGCTTGAAAGATACGGTGCGTCATTTCGCTCCGATTCAACGACGCTGAGATGTCATGAGCAAGCCTCAATCGTCTGACCAAGCAATACAGCTGACGGCCGGTCGGCGTACTGCGTCACTTCATTTTATTAACATTCCATGTCCTTTCGACTGGCGCTCTTGCGAGCCAAATTGATCTTGTTGACTCGCGCTACTACTTCCTCGGCCTCTCGGCTCGCTCGCATCCCTTTGGCTCCATTCGCGATCGATCGCTTCTCACGCGATGTCGAAAAATCCGTGGGGAAGCGTACACATACATAGCCCGCGCCTTTCCCTGCGCAGGCTGTGACCTTCGCTTGACCATCGTTTTCACCTCATCCGGAGTGTTCTGATGAGTGACTGCGCATCCTCGGTCTCCTCCTGACGAGCCAATTCGACCGCGAAGAGTGCCAATGGAATTGTCTTTTCAACTGCTCGCGCTCGTGCGAGGGTACGAAACTAGGCGCAATCAAATCTGCCGAGGTACCAACCATGCCAACATCCGGTGATCTCTCACGTTTGGCGCAAGAGGCCAAATTTGTTTTCAAGGGAACCGTTCAAAAACTCAAGAGCGCCACGATGTCTGACATCCGAGCGGACGAGCGAACGGTCGTGGTGACTGTTGACGAGGTCGTGCGCGCCCCTGCTGCTTTCGCGAAGTACGCCGGGAAGGATATCACCGTTTATGTCGGCGGGCGCAAAAAAGTAGCGCCTGGAGAACAAGCAGTGTTTTACGCAAACGGCTGGCGATTCGGCGATGGCCTCGCGGTCAAATCGATTGATCACGTACCCGTAGCTGAGGCCGGATCGATTATGCACGCGATCGCGGCCACTGGTCTGGGCCCAGCCTCTGTCGTTGTTGGTGCGCATCCAACCGAACGACTTGAGAATGCGGAATTGCAACAACATGTCGAATCATCGGATGTCATCGTAACCGGGCGTGTGATTAATGTAAGGCTTGCACCCGAGACCGAAGCTTCCGCTCCGCCGCTCATGGCTGTGCGCGGACTGGTGGGAACAGCCGTCGGAACCCGCCCGCAGGGGCAGCGGATCAGCGAGCACGATCCGCTTTGGCACGAAGCGGTGGTTGAAGTGGTTGATGTTGAAAAAGGCTCTCGTTCAACCAAACGAATCGTAGTCCGATTTCCGAGCAGCAACGATGTGCGTTGGTATAAGGCTCCGAAGTTTAAACCCGGCCAAGAAGGGGTGTTCATGTTGCGAAAAGTCGAATCTGCAAGGCCAAGTGCGGTCGCTGGCGTCGCTATTCGGGCTCCGGCTAAAGCCGAACGAACTGAAGTTTACTCCGCCACCAACGCAATGGATTTCCGGCCGTTGGATCAAATTGAGACGATCCGGACTCTCATCAAAGCCACAGCAACTCCGCGTGTGACACAAGGGCAAGCGGTCATGGCGGCAACAGGGGGGCGCGAAAGAACCGCTGCGAGAGCAAGGAAGTAATGCGCGCGAAGCGTTTCAGAAAGACGTCACTGTCCGCACCATTGTCGCAACCTCCAGCCTTATAACTCGAAGAAAGGAGAGAGAATGCCCAGGGCAATCAGAGCCCAGAAACCGGCGAAATCGCTAGAAGGGCGGAGCGCCACAGCAAAACCACGCGCCAAAACTAAAAACGCTAGGAGTGGTAAGACAGCCCCTAAGCATGGCGGCAAATCCATCCGAAGCACTTCTCCCCGCCCGGTAGGTGCGCGTGCCGCCGCCGCACCCACGCAAGTGCTCATTGTGAATATGATTCCACGTACGCTTAGCGGCGAGACCAATCAGGACAGTGAGCCAACGCTCGCGGTAAACCCCGTCAATCCTCAGCAGATCGTCGGCACTGCCTTCACGCCTGATCCGCTCGGCGGTGAGACCGCACCGGTATTTATTTCGTTGGATGGCGGGAATACGTGGTCGCTAAACTCCATCGTTCCCAGCCAGACGCAAACGGGCGACATCTGCGTTGGCTTTGGCCGCACTGACGGAAAGCTCTACGCCGGCATTCTTCGAGTTCCGTCGGCCGATACCCGACTCAATATTCTTCGTGCCAATGATTTCCAAAGTGCGGATCCCATGACCGTCCTCGTTGATCGGTTGGGAGTGGATCAACCGTTTGTGCAGACCATGGCAATATCCGTTGGGACGGGAAAGGGCAAGGATCGTGTGTATGTCGGCAATAATGACTTCGGCGCGCAGAATGGTCAAACCTCTACTATCGACTTTTCACTCAATGCGGCCACCGCCAAGGCGAAATTCAAATCCGTGCGAATAGAAAGCCGACAAACCGGCGGGCAGAATGGCCCGCAGGTCCGGCCGGCATGCCATCCAGATGGCCCAGTTTATCTAGCTTACATGGGCTGGCGTTCGAGCACAGGCAGCTGGCCGGCAAACACACTAGTGGTTACAGCGGATTTGGTCGTAGTTCGCGACGATGCGGGTGGAAATAGCACAAAACCATTTCAAGCTCTGCGGGATCCTGATGATAACAAAGCGGGGCGTCGGGTTGTTCAGTCAATTTCGTTTCCATTTCACCACGATGGGGGCTCCGTCCCGGGCCAGCAGCGGCTTGGAGGAGATGTTGCGATCACCGTAAATCCGAGTAACAGCGGCGACGTTTACATCGCTTGGGCTGACTTGCGGCAAAACGTCTACACTGTACATGTGCGGCGTTCGACCGATCGCGGTGTGACATGGTCGGCCACCGATCTCCGAACATTGCCACATGCCACCAATCCGGCGTTGGCGATCAACAGCTCCGGTATTGTGGGTTTGCTCTACCAGCAACTCACTGGCATAGGAGCCAGCTTGCGTTGGGTTACACATTTCGAACGCACTAGCGATGGTGTGAATTGGAACGACTTAATTCTTTGCACTGCGCCAGCCAACGAACCTCGACTCTTGTTCAGTCCCTACCTCGGGGACTATGATTTCGTGTTGGCCGTTGAGAACACGTTCTATGGCATATTTTCTGCCAACAACACCCCTGACAAGAGCCACTTCCCAAACGGCGTCGTTTATCAACGAAACGCGGATTTCAATACGCGCAGACTTCTCGACACGGATAACACAACACCTGTGGCGATTTCCATCGATCCTTTCTTTTTTAAAGTTAGCGCATAAAGATGCAGAACCTGCTGGGGCGCGTACTTTTTATTGAAAACCGTCAGTATTGCAGTCATCGAAGAGGCATTGAATAGGAGCTAAATCCGGCATGGTGACCCGCCGGGAGCAGGTTCCAGGCTCCCGCCCCATTCACAGCGCGACTGATTGGCACCTCAGTAAACGCGGGCCATTCAGACGACATTCAGCGCAGGGACCTTACCTAGCCTTCCAAATGCGGTCTGCCCACCGGTTCGTAAAAGCGGTAACGCGGTGGCAGCTTAGTAAAATCACCAGCGCAGCCGTCGCGACGACATACAGCACCTCGGTAGTGCCACTGCCGCTATCAGGAAAAATGTGAAACCAGCGCTCGATGAAATCCATAGTCGTCCTTTCTGAGCGCGATTATCCTGCCTTCGGCATGCGTTTTACAAGCCTAATTTTTGTATACGGCTATTCCGAGTGCTGGCACGAACCTCACATGCGCCCCGAATTGTTTATGAGAATGTCGAGCCCATCCAGCACAATTAAGCCTCGATGAAACTTCGCGGTCACTTCGTCCGGCGTGCCTTTGCTCATTCCGATCTCGATGCGGGCACATGGTCACTTGACGCGAGAATCGCTGGACGTCGCAACGCGTTCCAATTCTACTCGCCTTGTGACATCAGGTAATCGACACTTTCGCGCCTTTCCTTGCCGTGGATAAAATTGGATTGGCAAAATCGGCATTTCGATTCGTTTGGCTGGCCGGCGCAGCGTTTTTCGTCACATTCAGGAAGTTGGAATCCTGAGTTCAAACTCTACCACTACCAAATGGCAATTTTGATCGATGAGACCAAGCGCGTTCTCGTGCAAGGCATCACTGGCAGCGAAGGTCAGCCGCTACGAAAATTGACGCGTGCGGCAATTGTGACTACTGTAACCACATGACCGCGACTTTGCGAGAAACGAAGGCGAAACTGTCGGAGATGGTAAAACTGGCCTGCCAGGGACAGGAAGTAGTGATTACCGTGCACGGCAAGGAAATGGCCAAGCTGGTTCCGGTGCCTTCGCGAGAGCGACGGGTCGATCGAGAGAAGTGGTTGAAGCGCCTGGCTACTTTGCGCAAGAAAACCTGGACTGGGCGTTATGGAGAAACCGCGCAGGAAATTCAAGACGAAGATCGCGCAGATCGGACCTAGCCGATGCCGTTGTGGGACACGTCAGCGTTGCTAAAGCTCTACGTGCGTGAACGTGATTCAGACCGTTTCGTCGAGCTGGCCAGGAAATCCGAAACGCGCGCGACCATTTCCCAGCTCTCAATTCACGAGATGCGCTGTATATTGCACCGCAAGGAGTTCGCACGGGCAATCCCACCGAACACGGCCGAGCTCGCTTATCGTGAATTCCACAATGATGTCGAAGACGCGGTTCTGAAGCTAATTCCGTATGGACGGGACGTAGCGCTGGAGTTCGATCGAATCGTTCGGGTTTGTTACCGGGCGAGCCCGGTCGTGCCGATCCGCGCCCTCGATGGTTTGCTCCTCGCTTCTGCAGTGATAGCACGGATGCCTGATTTGGTAAGCACGGATTTGCGCATGCGTGATGCCGGGCTCCTGCTGGGATTGCGAATCTTCCCGAGCTGATGCCGACGCGCAACATCGAGTAAATTCAATTCAAATTAAATGGCAATTTTGATCGACGAGAAAAAACGCGTTCTGGTGCAAGGCATCACCGGCCGCGAAGGCCGAGCGCGCACGCGCTTGATGCGTGAGTACGGAACGAATGTGGTCGCGGGCGTGACGCCGGGCAAAGGCGGGCAGACCGTACTTGGCGTGCCCGTGTTCAACACGCCGCAGGAAGCGGTGGACTCGTTAGGCAATATCGATATCTCAGTAATTTTTGTTCCTGCAGCCGGTGTGAAAGATGCGGCCATTTCCGCGATTGACGCGGGAATCAAACTCACCGTGCTGGTGCCGGATCGCGTGCCGGTGTGGGACGCCATGGAGATGGCGGCGGCGGCGAAAGCAAATGGCGCGACTTTTCTTGGCCCGAACACACTTGGTGTGTTGAGTCCGGGCAAAGGCGTGGTCGGCATGATCGGTGGTCGAGCTGAAAGCGCGCGGCAGTGGTTCAAGCCCGGCATTCCAACCGGCGTTGGTGTGATCAGTCGCTCCGGCGGCATGGCTTCAAGCACCGGCTATTATTTGGGACAGGCCGGCGTTCGTATTTCAACAATCGCGCACATTGGTGGCGACGCGGTTCTGGGGATTCGTATTCCCGATGCGGCGCTGATGTTTGAAGCCGATCCGCTCACCGAAGCCATCGTCATCTTTGGTGAAATTGGTTCGTCACAAGAAGAGGAATTAGCGCAGCTGATTCGCAATCGAAAAGTGACCAAGCCCGTGATCGCGTACATCGGCGGCAAGGCGGCGCGCGAAGGCACGCGCTTCAGTCACGCGGGCGCGATCATTGAAGGTGGTCGCGGCACGCACGCCGGCAAAGTGAAGGCGTTGCGTGAGGCCGGCGCCACCGTGGTCGATGCATTTGGCGAACTGCCGACCGCCGTGGTTGAAATTCTCAAACGAATGAAAGGACAAAGTCTGATGAGTGAAGCCGACAAGAACGCTGTTTGGAATACCGCGGTAACGCGCATTGAACCCAATCGAGTCGCGGTGCGCGGCTACGACATCGCCGAACTGATGGGACGCGCGTCCTTTGGCGCCGCGGTGCATCTAATCTTGACCGGCGAATTGCCGGCGCCGCCCATCGCGCGTTTGATGGATGCAGTGTTAGTGGCCTCGATTGATCATGGCGCCACGCCACCAAGCGCGCTGGCCGCGCGAACCGTTGCATCCACCGGCGCCTCGTTGAGCGCGTCCGTCGCGGCCGGCATAATGTCGATCAATCGTCATCACGGCGGCGCCATCGAAGATTGCGCCCGGCAATTGAAAAAAATTGCCGATCGCGCTGCGACTGAATCCATCTCGATGGATGAAGCGGCCACGCGCACGCTCGCGGCTATGAAGGAAGCGGGCGATCGCATGCCGGGATTTGGTCATCGCTATCACACCAAGGATCCGCGTACGGCGCGGCTGTTCACGCTGGCGCGCGAAGCTGGCGTGGACGGAGCGCACATAAAAGCGGCGCGGGCCGTTGAAAAATCCTTCGCCGATGCGAAGAAAGCGCTGCCCATCAATGTGGACGGCGCCATCGGAGCCATCCTCGCCGATTTAGGGATGAATCCCTCGGCTTTCAACGGTATTTTCATGATCGCGCGGACGCCCGGACTGGTGGCACACGTGATCGAAGAGCAAACTCGCGAGAAACCGATGCGCCGAATTGATCCAGTTAATCACGGCTACGACGGGCCCGCTCCTCGAACGTTAAAATGATCAGCGGCGCGTTGCTGGCGATTTCCAAAAAGGAGAAGAAAATGGCAGAAGAAAAAATACTTACCAAACACCCATTGGGTAAAAGCGGGAAAAATATCGACACGCAAAAATACGAAACGCTCAAGAAGGCGATCCTATCAGCTTTACAAAGCAAAGAGCTCACTCACACCGAATTGTTCAACCAGCTGAACAAGAGCTTAAAGAGCAGATTTTCAGGGAACATAAGTTGGTATGGAGAAACCGTTAAACTCGATCTGGAAGCTAGAAGAATAATAGAGAGAACTTCTTCAAAACCTCAAAAGTATCGGGTGAAATCGATATGACTACCATGAAAACGACCGAAAGAACCGACTATGGCGTCACTCAAATCGCCCAACTCTTTCCCAGCTTGAAGAGGATCAAGGACGCGTCGCTGCGCGAACGAGTGGCAGCGGTGTGGAGCGAAGCTATCACCACGGGCTGCGGCGGCAAGGGCTGGACCTTCGACGAACTTCGCGCGGTCAAGTTCACGCTGCTGGCTGGCGACATCGAAATGACTTTCGTCGAGCATCTGAATTCCTGCGCCCGGCAATGTATCGCCATTGCGGACGTGCTCGAGAAATCGTTCCGCTGCGACATACCCATTCAGCGCGACTACCTCATCGCGGGGGCGTTGCTGGCCGATGTAGGCAAACCGTTGGAGTTCGACAAGGACAAGTCAGGGAAAGTGATTCAGGGCACATTTGGGCAGCAAGTGCGGCATCCATTCACCGGCGTCGCGCTGGCCTACAAGCACGGCATCCCCGGCGAAGTCATGCACATTATTGCCACGCACAGTCACGAGGGCGATAAGATGGAGCGCTCGATCGAGTCGATTATTTTCCATCACGCCGATTTCGTGGACTTCGATATCGCCAAGTTTCTTGGCAAGCGCGCCGCCAAGAAGTGATTCTAAAGCAGTTGATAGAAGGTCGTTGATTGTTGAGAGTCTGAAATGACGGATACGTCGCCGGAAATCGAGCGAATGATGCGCGACAGAATAATAGCCCTCTCGGGTGAGGAACGTTTTGTGATGGGCGCGCAGATG